>ERZ501023.7-NODE-7-length-171537-cov-6.605615_pt1 | contig 171537 bp, 114 predicted proteins | sample MGYA00248839_ERZ501023 | MGnify/ENA primary metagenome ERZ501023 (study PRJEB25958, sample SAMN03398596) | human skin metagenome | study: EMG produced TPA metagenomics assembly of the Human Skin Microbiome Metagenome (human skin metagenome) data set.
GGAAAAATATTTGTTATCAATATTAGAAACTTTTAGATGAAAAACCTTTAAAGACTTCAGAAGTAAAACTTAAGTATTCTAGTAATTGTTTTTGCTTAAGCTGGATTGTTGAACATTTAAAGGCTGTGAATGCCTGTAATAGTAAAAGAAAACTAATCGAGACGGAAATCTTGGGAATGACATCAGATACGCTAGTAACAGCAGACGGAATTGAGTTGGATGGTAGAATTTTTGTGCCTGCTGAACAACTGCCAATTCCAGAATGGCCTTGTGTTTTGAGCGAACGACCTGAGCCGACGCTCACGGTTAAAGATGATGATTTATTTTTAGTGACAGATATACTAGGCAACATTTCTGGCTGTTCCGTAGATGACTTGAAAGCTAGTATGGGGCTGTTTTGCAGTGATACTCGATTTTTAAGTCGGCTAGAGCTACAAATTGCAGGGCGATCGCCTGTTCTTCTTAGTAGCACTGCTGATAAAGGGTTTGTCCTCTCGGTTTTATGCACAAATCCGATGATTGAAGATCGCTTGCGACCAGATACTTTGGGGATTCGCCGCGAACTTGCTTTAGGGGGAGCGCTATTTGAAGAACTAGAAATTTCTAACTACAGTACAACTACTGTCTCCTTTGAGCTAAGTCTCAGCTTTGGTGCTGATTTTATTGATTTATTTGAAATACGCGGCTTTAATCGTCAAAAACGCGGAAAACTCTTACGCCTTCAAGAAGCAACTCAACAGTCAACTAGGGAAATAACACTCGCCTATCAGGGTTTAGATAACTCATTGATGGAATCTCGGATTCATTTCCAGCATCGTCTGCCAGACTTTTTCAAAGGCTACACGGCTGTTTGGCAACTAGAGTTAGCTTCCCATGAAACCCAAAAGTTAGGCTATCGCCTAGAAATGTTGACCAATAACCAGCCAACTTCAACTGTTAGCGCTCCCGTAACTTTGGCACAAGCTAAGGCAGCTGAATTGTCAGAAGAGCAACATTGGCGGCAACACATTACTCAAATTCGCTCAGACAAAGCAATATTTAATCGCGTAATTGAACGAGCAGAGCAAGATTTATATTTACTGCGCCAGTCTTTTGGCAACTTTGGTAGAAACAAAGTAGTGTCGGCGGGTGTACCCTGGTTTTCTACGCTATTTGGGCGGGACGCGCTGATTACAGCTTCCCAAACACTGATGCTGAATCCGGCGATCGCTCAAGAAACCCTCACTGTCCTAGCCGCCTATCAAGGTAAAACTGACGATCAGTGGCGCGAAGAAGAACCAGGCAAGATTTTGCATGAACTACGTCAAGGAGAAATGGCACGTTGTCAAGAAATTCCCCATACACCTTATTACGGAACCATTGATGCCACTCCTCTGTGGCTCATGCTTTATGCAGAGTATTATGCCTGGACTCATGACCAAGAAACTTTAGAGCGACTGTGGCACAATGCTCTAGCGGCAATGGATTGGATTGACCGTAACTCCCAAGAAACAGGCTACCTGGGCTACATTCGCAAATCTGAACGCGGTCTCCTTAACCAAGGATGGAAAGACTCGGGCGACTGTATCGTTAATAGCAAGGGACATCTGGCAACAGGACCAATTATCTTAAGTGAAGTCCAAGCTTATGTTTACGCCGCTAAAGTGCGCCTTGCGGAAATAGCACGGCTGAAAAAACGGCTTGACTTGGCAGACCGATGGCAAGAGGAAGCAAGTAACCTGAAGGAGCGCTTTAATCAAGACTTTTGGGTGGCAGAGCAAGATTTTTGTGCTTTGGCTTTGGATGGCGAGGGCAACCAAGTAGACAGTATTACCTCAAATCCTGGTCATTGTCTGCATCTAGGTATCCTCACCCCAGAAAAAGCTTACTTGGTTGCTGAGCGCCTACGTGCTCCAGATATGTTTAATGGTTGGGGCATTCGCACTTTAAATAGTTTGTCACCTGCTTATAATCCGATGGGGTATCATATTGGCTCGGTTTGGCCTCACGATAACTCGCTAATTGCTATGGGTTTGCGATCGCTAGGATTAATCGATCAAGCCTTGGAGATTTCCCAAGGTATCCTTGATATGACTGAGCGGCAGCCTTACCAAAGACCTCCAGAACTTTTTTGTGGCTACGAGCGCAGCGAGGATGACGATCCGGTGCAATATCCAGTTGCTTGTAGTCCCCAAGCTTGGGCTACTGGTAGTATTTTCCAGCTATTGCAAATGATGGTGAATTTAGTTCCTGATGCCCAGAACAACTGCTTACGCATTATTGATCCTACCCTGCCAGAGTCCATCAACCAACTTTCAGTGCATAACTTACGAGTCGGTCCTACTTTACTAGATTTAGAATTTCAACGTTCTGGCAACACCACTGCCTGCCGTGTGGTAAAAAAACGCGGCAATCTCCGGGTTGTTATTGAAGCTTGAATACTTCGTTTGAAGATCACTCAGGTGGAGCGCCTATGACCGAGACTACGTCTCGAAGTCAAAAGTCAAAAATCAGAAAATCGTGGTAATTCCGGCTGTTACAGTTGAAAAGCTTGAACTGAGCGATTAAGCATCAATAACCTCAAGTTTTCAAAACTCATGGTTTATTTTTCAATTGGCAATATCTTTAGATAGCGATTCTAGTTTACACAGGTAATATGCCCTTTCCCCAAAATAAGTTAAATTGCTATAAATTAAAAATGCATAGTTTAGGGGTTTTCATGTCTCCAATCTTTAACAATTTAGTAACATAAGTTTTCTCATAAAAATCTGAGATGTTAATTAAATAAATTTACATTAAAAAATTGTTATTTATAAAAATGCTTTTGGCATAAGGTTTTAAGCCTTGGTGTATTCTTGATTACTAAGATACTTGTACCTATCGAGAGAAGCAAAAAGCTACTTTAATTTGTTAAATTAATTTTTATAGCGTTTTGTATCTTTTTTGATCTTTTGTTAACTCTATTCCCCTAAGCGTATATCTAAAGGGGAATGCTAGAAGAAGAAATTTCTGTATCGTCTAATACTCTCAGCAAGATAGGTTAGTCATGGAGCAAACCGGCTGGACTGTTATTGAAACCCAGTTTGATCGTTCTGAACTGCATCACAAAGAAACGCTGTTTACATTAGGTAACGGCTACCTTGGTACACGCGGCACATTTGAGGAAGGCTATCCTGGGGCAAACTCAGCTACCTTTATTAATGGTGTGTATGACGATGTTGCAGTAATGCACACCGAGCTAGTCAACTGTGCTGACTGGTTACCACTAGAAATTGTCGTAGCAGGCGATTACTTTAGCCTAAATCAAGGTGAAGTGTTAAGTTACCAGCGCCAGCTAAACTTACGCTGGGGTTTGCTAAGCCGCGATGTTTTGTGGCGTAGCCCCTCTGGTCATACAATAAACATCCACTTTGAGCGGATGATTAGTATGGCAGACGATCATCTACTGGTGGTACGTTGTCAAATTACTCCAATAGATTTTAGTGGGGCGATCGCGGTAAAAGCTAGCCTCAACGGACAACAAGACAATCACGGTGTCAAACATTGGGAAGAGTTAAACCAAGATGGACAAGGTAACTCCATTTGGTTGCACCAGCGCTGTTGCCACTCTGGAATTGAACTAGGCATGGCAGCTCTTTTGACTTCAGACGCAGCAACTGAAGCAATTAGTAACGGCAACTCCATAACAACAACCTTTCAAGCACAGCCAGGACAAACTGTAACCCTAGAAAAGCTAGTTACTGTTTTTACATCACGCGAAGTTAGCACACCACTCCAAGCAGCACAACAGCGGCTGGCAAGTTTACCTAGCTACACAACTTTATTAGCAGCTCACGGAGCTGTATGGGATGAATTATGGCGTGACTGTGATCTAGTTATTGAAGGCGACCCCACCGCTCAGATTGCTATCCGCTACAATTTGTTTCAACTGTTAAGTGCCGCACCACGTCACAATGACCGAGTTAGCATCCCGGCAAAAACTCTCTCTGGCTTTGCTTATCGGGGTCACGTCTTTTGGGATACAGAAATCTTTATTGTTCCCTTCCTGACCTTTACACAACCAAAGGTTGCCCGTAACTTACTTTCCTATCGCTACCACACTTTAGAGGGTGCAAGGCGTAAAGCACGAGAATTGGGCTACGAAGGAGCAATATTTGCTTGGGAAAGTGCCAGTACGGGTGACGAAGTAACTCCACGCTGGGTATTTGCTGAAGATGGTACACCTGTCAGAATTTGGTGTGGCGACATCGAACTCCACATCAACACTGACGTAGCTTATGCTGTTTGGCAGTATTGGCAAGCTACTGGTGATGATGATTGGATGCAAAGACAGGGCGCGGAAATTATCTTAGATACAGCAGTTTTTTGGGGTAGCCGCGCTCAATGGAATGCTGTGCGTAACTGCTATGAAATCTGTGATGTTATTGGTCCTGATGAAAACCATGAGCGGATAGATAACAATGTTTTTACTAACCGTATGGTTCAGTGGCATCTGGAAAAAGCACTTGCACTTCTAGAGTGGTTACGAGAGTATTATCCTGAACGGGCAGCTCAATTAGCAGCTCAACTAAATTTGAAACCAGAGCGATCGCAGCACTGGAATCATATCGTCCGGAATATGCTTGTACTTCATGATCCAGAAACAGGTTTAATAGAGCAGTTTGAAGGCTTCTTTGACTTGGAAGATGTGAACTTAGCTGACTACGAAGGACGTACCCAGTCAATGCAAGCTATTTTGGGGATTGAGGAAACTAACAAGCGCCAGATTCTCAAACAGCCAGATGTACTAATGCTGCTGTATTTACTGCGTGAGTCTGCTATAGAAAGTCAATCACCTCAGAAATATCAACAGACACTCCAAACAAACTGGGACTACTATACTCCTCGCACTGATCACGTCTACGGCTCTTCTTTAGGTCCTGCAATCCACGCGATTATGGCTTGTAGATTGGGCAAAGCAGAGGAGGCGTATAAACACTTTATGCGGGCAGCGTTGGTAGATTTGGAAGATGTGCGGGGTAACGCTAGTGAAGGAGTTCACGGTGCTTCTACTGGTGGCGTGTGGCAATCTGTAGTATTTGGTTTCGCGGGTTTACGGCTAACTGAATCAGGACCAATCGTAGATCCACATCTACCGCCTAACTGGACTCGTCTGAAGTTCAAGCTACAGTGGCGTAATCAGGGTTACGAAGTTGACATATCAAGAAATGAGGCGATTATTAAGGCTGATACTAGGACTGAAGAACTAGAAATATCTGCTACTAGACAAGAATTAAGTAAGTCCTAAGCGCTGCCAATTCAAAACGCTACGATATAGGGTTTCTGTAGTGCCCCTGTTGCTACCAGTCACGGTTAGAGGTAAGAAAAGAAAAAGGGACTAGAGAAAATCTAGTCCCTAATTTTTAGGTAATTACTGAGCTTTTTGCAATACTTAACCAATTAGATTTGCAGATTATGTAAACAAAGTCTATCTACGTGGACTATATAGTTTCAAAGTATATTTAATGCAAAATTTTGGCGATCGCCTGTATTCTCTAATAGATAAACTTTGCAATTTTGTTAACCTATCGCCAAATAGCCCTTAGATAGCTCTATAAGTTTCTATTTATTCTTCATCTTCGCCTTTATAACCAGGAGAAGAATCATAAAGGGCATCTAATTGTTGTCGGGCATCTTCAACACTAATTGAGCGCATAACGAGTAGTGGGTCTTTAATTATATTTCCTGCTGTATCCAATAACTCTGGATGTGGCACTGGCTGAGACGAGGATGATAAATAAGGAAAAGTTCTTTGTGGCGTTTGTGAGCGTGTAGCTGGATAACTGCGATCGCTACTAAACATTAACAAATTCCGAATTAAGTTACTGACTGCTATAAGTGCCAAAATTGTAAAAGCCAGAATGTAAAGTAGTTGTAACATCATGATGATCTTATTCTCCAAGCCAGCCGTTTAAAAAGGTTTTAGCAAATGCATTAACTTCTTAGATTAATCAATTAAAGAAGCACTACCTAAAATTAATTTTCATTCAGTATTTCAAATTGTATTGCTCAACTACAGCTAAACACCATTTTCCTGCTGATTGTTATCCGAGCGAAATCGCATTGCTACTTTCCAGCATTCTGTCACTAGTTGATGCCAAGGCATTAACGTTGCCATATCAATACCGACTTGACCATTTGTCGCCTTAAACAGCATTTGGGCTGTATTAACTTCCTGCTGTGCCTGCTTGACACGCTCTAGTAACTGGGATTGTTGCTCCTTACTTAGAAACGAAAGTTTCTCATTTTCCAAAAAGGAACGCGATCGCCCAAACCAATATTGAAAGTCTTCTAATAAAGGCTCCAACAAGGTCTTAAGCAACTCAGGCTCAGGCAAGCTTGGGTTAATCATATATGAGAAACAACTATATATCTTACTTGATAATATTAACGTTTTTTACATTCCTTAATGTTGAGCTTTATTAAAATATGAAATTCAAGTATTTTTACTTAACTTCAGTAGTTCTTTATAGTTGAAGCAAGCGACATTAGCACTACAAGGCTCGATAATATAGAGGCAGTGCAACGCAATCAATCGCTATTATTAACAAATTCGGCAATACATCAGCCGATATTTATAGAATCAGACGTATCAGAACAGCTAGCAAAAATGTATCTACCTCGTACCAGCGAATCAGAGTCATTAAAGAAAATTCGTCATACCGCTTCCCATGTGATGGCGATGGCAGTGCAGAAGCTGTTTCCCAAAGCGCAAGTCACTATTGGTCCTTGGATTGAGAACGGGTTTTACTATGACTTTGACAACCCAGAATCGTTTACAGAAAAAGATTTAAAAGCCATCCAGAAAGAGATGGTCAAGATTATTAATAGAAAGATACCTGTAATTCGGGAAGAAGTAAGTCGTGAAGAAGCTGAATACCGGATTAAGGAAATTAATGAGCCTTATAAACTAGAAATTTTGCAAGGTATCGCCGAACCAATTACGATTTATCACTTGGGAGATCAATGGTGGGATTTATGTGCTGGTCCACATCTAGAAAATACTAGCGACTTAAACCCCAAAGCAATTGAATTAGAAAGTGTTGCTGGTGCTTATTGGCGAGGAGATGAAACCAAAGCACAACTACAACGCATCTACGCTACAGCCTGGGAAACGCCAGAACAGTTAGCAGAATACAAGCGTCGTAAAGAAGAAGCACTGCGACGAGATCATCGACGGCTAGGCAAAGAACTAGGACTGTTTATTTTTAGTGATGAAGTGGGACCCGGGTTGCCATTGTGGACACCCAAAGGAACAGTTTTGCGAAGTACCTTAGAAAACTTCCTCCAGCAGGAGCAAATAAAACGCGGTTATCTACCTGTAGTTACCCCTCATATTGCCAGAGTTGATTTATTTAAAACCTCTGGACACTGGCAAAAATACAAAGAGGATATGTTTCCTTTGATGGCAGAGGATGAAAAGGCAGCAGCTGATGAACAAGGCTTTGTGATGAAGCCAATGAATTGTCCTTTCCATATCCAAATCTATAAAAGTGAGTTACGTTCCTACCGAGAACTGCCAATGCGCCTTGCTGAATTTGGTACTGTTTACCGTTATGAACAATCAGGTGAACTAGGTGGACTAACACGAGTGCGGGGTTTTACTGTAGATGACTCTCACTTATTTGTAACTCCAGAACAACTTGACAATGAATTCCTCGATGTTGTGGATTTAATTTTGTCAGTGTTCAAGAATCTGCAACTAAAAAACTTTAAAGCGCGGCTTAGTTTCCGCGATCCAGCTTCAGATAAATATATTGGCTCGGATGAAGCATGGGAAAAAGCTCAAGGTGCAATTCGCCGTGCTGTAGAAAAGCTAGGGATGGATCACTTTGAAGGTATTGGGGAAGCTGCTTTTTATGGTCCAAAGCTAGATTTTATTTTCCAAGATGCTCTAGATCGAGAGTGGCAACTAGGTACAGTTCAAGTAGATTACAACTTGCCAGAGCGATTTGATTTGGAGTATGTAGCAGAAGATGGCTCAAGACAGCGCCCAGTAATGATTCACCGCGCTCCTTTTGGCTCGTTAGAACGGCTAATTGGGATTTTGATTGAGGAGTATGCAGGTGATTTTCCGTTATGGTTGGCTCCCGTACAAGTTCGATTGCTGCCAGTAAGCAGTGAATTTTTACCCTTTACTCAAGAAGTGGCAGCGAAGATGCGATTACTTGGGATTCGCGCTGAAGCTGATACTAGTAATGAGCGACTAGGTAAACTAATTCGGAACGCCGAGAAAGACAAAATTCCCGTGATGGCAGTGGTGGGAGCAAAGGAAGTGGAAGCGAATAGCCTCAGTATTCGTACTAGAGCTTCGGGAGAGTTGGGAACAATGCCAGTAACTGATGTTTTGGAAAAGATGAAAGAAGCGATCGCTAACTTCGATAATTTCTAAGCCGTTGCACATCAAACTAATTAGGATAGCATTACTCTCCTGTCTCTTGGCAAAGGAAGCCGATATTGATGTTTGAGATCACAATTCGTGCTTTTGAAATGAATAATTGGGAAGATGTAGCAGATCTGTTTTCAGCACCGCTTTGTCGGTGGGGAACCCTACAAATGCCTTATCAATCCCGTGATCAAATTAAGCAGAAATTAGCAAATCCTACTTCAAACTTGCATAGATTAGTAGCAGTTATTAAGGAGGAGCAAAAACAAAGAATTGTGGGGATGGTTGGTCTACATACCTATCATGATCGTCGCGCTCATGTAGGTGGGCTTGGTATGTTTGTCCATGATGACTACCAGAATAGAGGTATCGGTTCCCAACTGATGGAGGCGGTGATTGAATTAGGGGAAAACTGGCTTAACCTGAAGCGTCTCGAATTAACAGTTTACACTGATAATCCTAGTGCTATTCATCTCTATGAGAAATATAACTTTGTGATTGAAGGTACTTTGCGTAAGTATGCTTTCCGCGCTGGTACTTATGTCGATGCCTATGCAATGGGTAAGGTCAGTGAATAATATAAGGAAATTATGCCTTTAACCTCTGCTATTACAGTCACTGTCCCCGCCACTACTGCAAATCTAGGTCCGGGTTTCGACTGCATTGGGGCGGCTTTAACTCTGTACAATCAGTTTAAATTCACTTCCCTAGACAACAAGCTAGTAAAAATTACTATTACAGGTTTAGAAGCCGAGCGAGTTAAAACTGATGATAGTAATCTTGTCTACCAAGCATTTTTGAAGTTTTATCAAACTATAGGGCAGACACCGCCGCCAGTGCAAATTGACATTGATCTAGGTGTACCTTTGGCAAGGGGATTGGGGAGTTCTGCGACGGCGATTGTTGGCGGGTTGATCGGTGCAAATCATCTAGCTAATTCACCTTTAAATCAAATTCAGGTGATGGAGTTAGCGATCGCCCTGGAAGGACATCCGGATAATGTCGTTCCGGCACTTTTGGGGGGATGTCGTCTGGCGGCAAGTAAACAGAGAAACGAACCGCCAAAACGCCAAGAGCGCCAAGAAGAGGTTGGAGACTGGGAAATTTGTGATGTTCCTTGGCATCAGAGTATAGTGCCAGTAGTGGCAATTCCAGAGTTTGAGCTTTCGACTAAAAAGGCACGGCGGGTGTTGCCAGAGCAAGTGAGTCGCGCAGATGCAATTTTTAATACAGCGCATCTGGGTTTGCTGCTACGAGGTTTGGAGACAGGCACAGGAGACTGGATCAAAGCGGCTTTGCAAGATCGGTTACATCAGCCTTATCGACAAATCCTAATTTCAGGTTATGAAGCGGTGCGTTTGGCAGCTATGACGGCTGGTGCTTACGGAATGGTTATTAGTGGTGCGGGACCAACGTTACTGGCTCTGGTGGATGCCCAAAAGGCGGTAGCTGTTGAGGCGGCGATGAGTAAAGCTTGGCAAGAGCAAGGAATTACAGCTTCTGGGCGATCGCTGAAGATTGATTCTCAAGGCGCAAAAATATCCGCAGTAGACTAATAAGAAAACTATGAATCAGAATCAGGCGGATATTGCGGCGATTAAGTCTCAAATTGAGGCTCTACGTCGAGAACGTGCTTCTCTTACAGTTGATATGGTATCTCCAAAAACTGACTCCCCAGAGGCGATCGCTGATGCTTATCGTCGTCATGCTAGAGAAACTGCTCAACAATCGGCTGAAGTTAAGGGTATAGATGATGCGATCGCCGCTTTAGAATCTCAGTTAAGTCAGTTGGAGGACTCGCAAACTCCGATGACTATACAGGAGCAGGTAGAGGCAGGAAGAAAACAAGCTAAAGTCCATGCTGAACGCATTAATCAACTTGCAGCAGAACTAGCAGAGGAATTGCGGGCGCTTAAGTCTACTGCAGATCAACTGAGTCCGAGTTATTGGCAGGTGTATTACAAACCTTTTATTACTGGATTTAAGACGATCACGGTTCCCCATGTGCGATCGGATGGCGATGTCTGGACGATCGTTAACCGCGTGGTTTAGTAACAAGTAGGGAAAAATCTCAGGAATTGTGACGGTGGGGACTGCTGCCGTCTTTTTTATTGCTGACTTAACAGAAATTCATGGAAGTGATAGCTTTAAGTGATAGAGTATTTATACTTATCTATAATTATTATTTAACTTTGTTATTAAGCACCCTTTACAGAAGTTAATTTAACTTAATACAATAGCTGTTGTATGTGATAGGTATTTATTCTTAGTAATGCTTACTAGTCAATTTCCTTGGTTAACTACTATTCTTTTGTTGCCGCTAGTGGCTTCCCTAGCCATTCCCTTGATTCCAGATACCCAAGGTAGAACAATTCGCACTTATGCCTTGGGAGTGGGAATAGCGGATTTTGCTTTAATGGTCTACACCTTTTGGAGTAGATACGACTTACAAAACTCCACATTTCAACTAGTTGAAAGTTATCCTTGGATTCCGCAGCTAGGCTTAAATTGGTCTTTAGCAGTTGATGGCTTGTCAATGCCTTTAGTGCTTTTAACAGGCTTGATTACTACCTTGGCAATCTTCGCAGCGTGGAATGTTACAAACAAGCCAAAATTGTTTTATATCCTAATGTTGGCAATGTACAGCGCCCAAATAGGTGTGTTTGTCGCCCAGGATATGCTTTTGTTCTTCCTAATGTGGGAACTAGAGTTAGTTCCGGTATATTTATTAATCTCAATTTGGGGAGGAGAAAAGCGCCGTTACGCAGCTACTAAATTTATTCTTTATACTGCCGCAGCTTCTATATTTATTTTGGTAGCAGCCTTTGCTATGGCTTTTTATGGCGATACTATTACCTTCGATATGGCTACTTTGGGAATGAAGCTATACCCCAAAGCATTTGAAATGCTAGTTTATGCTGGGTTACTAATTGCCTTCGGCGTAAAGCTGCCAATTTTCCCGCTTCACACTTGGCTACCAGATGCCCATAGCGAGGCTTCCGCACCCGTATCAATGATCTTGGCTGGCGTTTTGCTAAAAATGGGTGGCTACGCGCTCATCCGCCTAAATATTGAAATGCTACCTGATGCCCATATTTCCTTTGCGCCGCTTCTAGCAATTTTGGGTGTAGTTAATATTGTTTATGGCGCTTTGGCGGCTTTTGCTCAAACTAATCTCAAACGGCGACTAGCTTATTCTTCGATCGCACACATGGGATTTGTGTTAATTGGCATTGCCTCGTTTACAGAAATTGGCATCGGCGGTGCTGTACTGCAAATGGTGTCGCACGGGTTGATTGCTGCTAGCTTGTTCTTCCTTTCAGGTGTAACTTACGAGCGTACCCACACTCTAGTAATGGAAAAAATGGGAGGAATGGCAAAGCAAATGCCCAAAGTGTTTGCTTTATTCACAGCTGGTTCAATGGCTTCTCTAGCTTTACCAGGAATGAGTGGGTTTGTCGGTGAATTAACAGTATTCTTAGGAATTACGACGAGTGAGGCTTATAACCCGACATTCAAAGTTGTGGTTGTATTCCTAGCAGCTGTAGGGCTGATTTTAACTCCGATTTATTTACTCTCGATGCTACGCCAAGTATTTTACGGAGCAGATAATTCTGGCATAGTTATTGAAGGATATCTAGGAGATGCCAAACCGCGTGAGATGTTTATTGCGATTTGCCTCTTAGTGCCAATTATCGGCATAGGCTTCTACCCCAAGTTGGCGACACAGACGTATGATGTGAAAACAGTTGAAGTTGCAACTACGGTTCGTAATAATATGCTAACAACTGTAATTGCTCAACAGAAATCACATCTATACTCTACAGTTTTGATAGCACCGCATTTAGCTCCTGCTGATTCGCGATCGCTGATAGCTGCTAAGTAAACTTAATGCCCTTACCAAGATAGATTCCACCCTGCTCCCAAACGGTGCTAGAAGGCTATTTAGCTTACGATGACGATGTACAGGGTAAGCGTCCAGGTGTAATGGTTGTACATGAATGGACAGGGTTGGGACCTTATGTTCAGCAACGCGCCAAACAACTGGCAGAACTTGGCTATGTTGCCTTGGCAATTGATATGTACGGTAAGGGAATCAGACCAAAGAATGACAAAGAGGCAGCAGCGCAAGCTACAATTTACAGATCAGATCGGAAATTAATGCGCGTTAGCGAAGCTTGCCGAAGGCTTCGCGCTGCTGCTGGCTTAAAAGTATTACAACAAAATGATCTAACTGATAAAGACCGCATTGCTGCTATTGGATATTGTTTCGGTGGCGGTACTGTATTAGAGTTAGCGCGTAGCGGTGCTGACGTGAAAGGTGTAGTCAGTTTTCATGGCAATCTTGATACACCCAACCCCAGCGATGCCAGAAATATTAAAGGTAAAGTATTGGTACTACACGGTGCTGAAGATCCCCTAGTTCCACCTAAACAAGTTTTGGGTTTTGCCGAAGAAATGAGTGGGGCAGATGTTGACTGGCAAATGGTAGCTTATGGTAATGCAGTCCACAGCTTTACTAATCCTGGCGCTGGTAATGATAAATCCAAAGGTGTTGCTTATAACCAAGCAGCTGATCAGCGTTCATTTGCAGATATGAAACAGTTTTTTACTGAGATATTTCAGTCTAGGAAACCTAAATAAATAAGCGAAAATTTAGAAAATCTTGCTGCTAAAGTTAGCAACTAGAAAAAAAGCTTGATGCAAGTTTTGAGATAATCGCTAAGCTGATGAAAGCGCTAGATTACATGAGAGAAGGTGATTAGCGATTTATATTTGAGATGGATTTAGTCAAACATTTCTTTGGTTGAGGCAGTATATTAAGACACATCAGCTAAATAACCTCAGTTCGGGATCAGAAAAAGTCTGAGGCTTCACAAATTTAATCGTCGCCTAGGTTAGTGCGAGATTTAAAATTACTTAACAATTAACGTGACCAAGAACGACGGAAGTTAAAAAAGCTTTCTAAAAAGTTTTGTAACTGGGTGTTTCTAGCAAGCTTTACTTCTGTCCACGCAACAGCTATTTGCTCAAAAATTTCCGACATAGAGGGACTTATAGGAGCTAGCTGCGTGAGAAACGTTATTTTCAGGTTCTGGGCGATCGCACTAGCAATTACATTAATTAATTCCCTAGCTTGTACCCCGACAATAGCTGCTCCTAATATTTTGCCATTGCGTAGCACAATTAATTTACAAATACCCGTTGTTTCCCCCGTTATTTGAGCGGCTGTAACGCTTTTAAAGTATTGCCGCAACACCAAAACATTATTTCCATATCTACGCCTTGCTTGTGCCTCTGTTAAGCCTACACGCGCTAATTCTGGAGCGGAAAATATTGCCCAAGGAATGAAGCGGTAATTGACTTTGGATACAGGGAAAAACAGCGCATTTTTCAGGGCGATTCTAGCTTCATAATTAGCAATATTGGGAAATTGATAACCGCCAATCACATCCCCACAGGCGTAAATCCGGGGGTTAGTTGTTTGGAGTTTTTCATTTAATACCAAGCGGTGCTGATGCCATTTAACTCCTACTGCTTCTAAATTTAAAGCTTCAAAATCCGGTTGTTGTCCAGCACAAACTAAAATTTCATCAGTTTCAATTGCCTTATCTCCTACCTGAACCCACTTTTTGTCTTGAATGCGCTTTACTTGGATAACTGATGTTTGCGTAAGGACGCGCACTCCGTCGGCTTCTAGGGTTGCTTGTACTAGCTGGGCTATTTCTGGATCTTCTTTGTCTAAAATGTGGGAACGTCTGACAACTAGAGTGACATTAAACCCAAGTCGCGCCAAAGTTTGAGCTAACTCAATACCAGATGGATCAGCACCCAGAATTACCCAACTCTTTGGTGGTTCTGAGGAAAATAATCGCCAAATCTCTGCCGCAGTAATATAACCAGTAGTTTCTAGTCCCGTAATATTGGGAATTGCTGGACGAGAGTTGGTAGCAATTAAATAAGTACGCGATCGCAGTGATCGTCCATTAATATTAAAGGCGAACGGTTGCCTGGTAAATTGACCCCCGCCAAGAATAACATCAACTCCCCGCGAGGCTAAAACAACGCGGGAGTTTTGCTCTGCTAAATTACAGACAACGCCCTCAGTCCACTGCATTGCCTTTGACCATTGGATGAATTCACCCTGTTGTATGGGAATACCAAATTGCTCAGTATTATTTAGTTGCTGCAACGTTTGCCCGATTTGACTAAGAGCATGAGGCGCGAGTGCAGAGTAAATCTCATCCTTCGGAGGTTCTACAAGGGCGACTATCGCTCCTAGTTGCCTTGCAACAAGAGCAGCATAACGTCCAGCTAGACTACCGCCAATAATCACAACATCATAATCAACAGTCATGATTTGGCGTTAATAATTGTTGACAAAGCTTCTAGTAAGCGCTCATTATCCTCACTTGATCGTACAGCTACGCGGAAGTAGCGATCGCCTAATTGGGGAAAGCTGAGGCAATCACGAATTAATATCTGATCATTTTTAAGTAATTGTTGCTGCAACTGCGAACTAGGTAGTTGTGACTCCACCAGTAAAAAATTAGCAGCACTCTCTAAAGGTTGTAATCCTGGTAATTGAGCTAGTTTTTGAAATAACTGCGATCGCGCCTCTGGTAGCCATGCCCAAGTTTGTTGTTGAAACTCTACATCTTGAATTACAGCGACTGCGGCGGCGGCGGCGGGAGTGCTTAAAGTCCAAGGATCGCGTAGTTGCTGCCAACGTCGGAGGCGGTCGGGATGTGCGATCGCGTATCCTAATCGTAATCCAGGCAGACTGTAGAATTTGGTAAGCGATCGCAGAATCACTAAATTTGGATATTCCTGCACTAGTGGGATCAGACTTTGTTCTTGGTGTGGAGGCAGAAAATCCATAAACGCTTCATCCACCACAACTAAGGCAAATTGCTCTAGATAAGGCAGAATAATTTCCCGCAAAAACAGCTTACCTGTAGGATTATGAGGATTATTTAGTAGTAAACCACACTTATCAGAGGCAAGAGGCAAGAGGCTGTCTTCTCTTGTCTCCAAGTTAAGAGGAAATTCTATTACTTTCGCGTCAAATGCCTTGAGACAACGGTAGTAATCGCCAAAGGCTGGAGTCAGCAAGGCTGTCGCGGCTAACTTCGCTAAGTCCCAACCAGCCCAAGTAAGTAACTCTGCCGAGCCATTACCCGGCAGAATCCATTGGGGTGGTAATTGATGCAATTGACCTAAAGCAGCTTTTAATTCCCGATAATCGGGGTCTGGATAGTAGATCAGGTTGCCTAGAGTTGCTTGGATGGCAGCGATCGCACTTCTAGGAGGTCCCAAAGGGCTGATACTAGCAGAAAAATCCAGAATAGCATCGGGAGGACAGCCTGCTATTGCTGCTGCCCAGGCTAAATTCCCCCCGTGTACAGGTCGCATCAAAAATAACCGCTCAAAACAACTAGTCGTCTGCTGGCGAAACTTTCTCCCTAAACAACTTCCCAGCCGAAAAAGCTGGAACTTTTGTTGCCGGAATATCCATTTTGTCGCCTGTTTTAGGATTACGACCTTCGCGGGCTTTGCGTTCCCGTGATTCAAAAGAACCAAAGCCGACCAAAGTCACTTTATCGCCAGAAGAGACAGCTGCAATGATTGTTTCCAAAGCAGCTGTTAAAACTGCATCGGCTTGTTTTTTAGTCACGCTAGCTTTGTCAGCTACGGCATCAACTAATTCACCTTTGTTCATTTCAATCTCCTTAAAGTTTATAAAACACCTTCAACATGAAACCCTGAATGCCTAAATATAGATTCAGGTACAGCTTAACGATGAAGTTTCAACTTAAAACGGCTGAAACTCACGTAGGCTCGATATTTCAATGACTCATTCTAAGGTGTGGTTGCCAAATATGGATCGATAAAACCTTTAAGTTATATGGATTTCAGGATTTTTTAGCCAAATTTACTGCTTAAGTACGATATTTTCCGTAATTTCGACTCACTGAAACGGCTAAATTTGAGTTTTATAAACTACTTTTAAGGTTTAACCATTTCTGTCTATGTACGTTAACAAGGCAACAAGCATCAAGGTTTTTCGCTTACCGATTAGGAGCAGCAGTAGGAGGAGCCTGGAAACCCCGACGCTCTAATAATTGACGTGCATCAGGTCCTGGCGTGTAGTTATAGCCAGTCGCAGAACGCTCTGAGTCATCCAAAATTTGCGGTGTTAGCAATACAATTACTTCTTGGCGTGAATTTACTCGGTTTGTACTTCTAAACAGCGCCCCTAATATCGGCAGATCGCCCAAGATTGGTATTTTGCTGACTGTGGCTCGATCTTGTTCTTGAATAATGCCTGACAGAATTAGAGTTTGATTATCTCTAAGCCGAATTTGCCCAGAAGTTAGCTGTCGAGACGATAGCAATGCAATATCACCATCCGTTGTTGCTTGTGTGCCGCCAATTGCCGACACCGTTGGCGCAACCGACAGCGCCACGAAGCCATTATCATCAATTCGATCAATTCTAATTTGCAAGATTAGACCAGCTTCCTTAATAATTGGTCTTCTGGCTGTATTAGCTGTAGTTGTGCCTGTAGTCTGTGTTTGTAACTCAAAGCCACCAAATACTTCCTGCGTCAAGTTAACAACAGCAGTTTGTCCTTCTTGCACAGTTAGTGTTGGATCAGTCAAAATCTTGGCATTACCACTAGTGACTTGAGCCTGTAACCGAGATAAAAAGCGACTAGGAAATTGGAATAGAGTCGGTAGGGATGCAGTAGCCGTGCCAAGAGTACCTTGGGTTACGGTTGGTACGCCAGTTGTCGGATCAATGGTTATGATGTTATCTGTTGCTGGGGTGATGTTTGAGAATCCAGGTGTTAGAGGATTTCCGTTTGCTCCTAGTGGTGCGATGGGTTGAAAAAATGTTGCGCTTCCTGCACCTTGGGGGCGAGAGATACTACCGTTCCGATTTATAACTGTTGTACCTGGTGAAGTTCCTGGAATGCTTACGGTACTATTTGGATCAAAAAACGGTGCGCCAGTAATCGGATTAGTAATTACCGGCGGACTTGTTAAACTTCCGGTTATGTTCGCTTGAGTTGGCGGATTAGTACCGCCAAAATTGAGTACAGCCGCGCCTCGGTCATTGGCAAAGAAACTATCACCAATTCCAAACGAGAAACTGGTGTTGAAGTCTTCGGTTGCCAATAAGTTGACATCAACAATTTTGACGTTTACGGCAACTTGACGACGACGCGAATCAATTTGAATTAGTTGAGCAGTGGCAAGATCAATTTGTCTCGGAGAACCAATCAATGTCAGCGAATTAGTGCGCTCGTCTCCTACTACCTGCAAACCTCGTAGTAACGGTACAGCATCTTGAAAGTCAATGCGCTGGGTTTCTACTCTTGTTTCTGTACTAGTCTGAGTTTGGGTGACTGGAGTTGATGCGCCTCCTACTGGTACAGCATTTACACTAGTGACGGTGCGCTCGCGGCTGACGGCACTTTCTGCACCCAGAGCAACCAGAAAGTTGAGCGCGCTGGCTACGTTTATTTGATTGAGTCGCAAGGAGCGTACTATTAGATCACGAGCCTCATTACTCAACCTCGTACCGACAAAAATAGTCCGCCCACTTCGGTTAGCTTGCAGTCCACTAATTCGTAAAACATAGTTAAAAACGTCTTGGACTGATTCGTTCTCGATATCTAGAGAAATTCTTGGACCTTCTGGAGTTGTCGTCACACCTGCATCTGTTTGACCTTGTTGTCCTCCTGGGGGCGTGGCTGTTGTAAAGGCAAGGTTAAGACCAGCAGCACGCGCTAGGAGTGCTAAAACTTCTCGCACTGGGGCATCTCGTAATACTAAGCGCGGTACTCGTTCGGTGGTTTCTAAGTTAATTGTTGAGGGTGAGGAGTCGGCGTTCGAGACGGCAATATCGCCAACTGGTGGGGCTACTGCTCTGGGTAAAAAAGGTGGCGGCGCTGGAGTAGCTGTGGGTACGGGTGCGCCACCAATTGTTACTCTGGGATTGGGAACAAGAACGTTTGGTGCAGCACCTGTAGGTCTTTGGGCTTGAGTTTGGGCTGGGGCGGGAGTAGCTGTTCTTTGTGGCGGGGTGGGGGAAGCCGTTCCTGCTGCTTGACTAATAACGAAGCTAATTCCTTGCTGATTACGTTGTACGGGTTGACTGCTGGGAGCGGCTGTTGTCCCAGTAATTACCATGCGGATGCTATTCGGGTCAAGTTGAGTAATTTCAACCGAGGCAATTCCAGGCGCTGGGTTGTTTTGGCGGAAGCGATCGCCTTGAGTTAACCTCAGTTGAGTATTGATAATATCTGCAATTAAGGCATTACCCCGTCGCTGAGTGAACACTTGGGGGCGATCGCCGCCATTCGTCTGTAAAACCAAATTAAGCCCAGTATTCGTAGGACTCAGCTGCACTGCTGTCACTTGCGTAGCTGCTGCCCATACTGGTTGAGCTGCTAGTAAAATTGCTGCCCCAGCAATTAATCCACCACTACCTTGAAGTTGTTTCACCGTTTCTCCTTACTTTTAAAAATGGCATCTGATTAAAACTTCTCCGGCGTTTTTTAGTAAAGAAGTTTAGAGCAGTTGATATTTGCAGCGTAAATACTTCATTTGAAGTGCTGAAAATTGCTAGTGCGGCAGATTTAACGCGAGATTTTGTGAGCAGCAACCCTCAAGCTAGCAAACTTGCTTTTTCAGGAGTTTTTAATCACAAAATTCCAAAAGAAACTTAAACTTTACCTCTGGTTTGTATCAAGCGAAATTTCACGGATAAACAAAGTTAGTATTACTCCTAAGCTTTTATATATTCAGTGATTATACGGTAGTAAAATTTAAATTTCCATGCTCCATTAAGTTATTTTTTCTGAGCATGACTTATAAATCCTTGGCAATAAGCATAATATGCACAACTGAATTTTTAGCTATTAAGTACAAGCTAAAGGAGTTTTTGTACTGATATCGAACTAACAATCTTACCCCATTTTGAACTTGAAAAAGCTTGTCTTAGTTTGTGATAACTTGGATTTGTAATACTTTTTTAAATTGATATTTTAGATCATTGTGGTGCTGGGCTAGCGGCAGCAGTTGCTGTTTCGGCGGTGCTAGCTGGAATTAGCGCTTGTAACTGAAAAGATGTAGTGATAGTTCCAGCATTGCCTACTCTACCTTGTTGATTAGGGGTTGCTTGTGCCAAAGTCGATTGATAGTCTCTGATTAATAGTAAGGGCTGTAGACGCTCAATGTTACGAATAATCGCTTGAGTTTGTTCAAATGTGCCTTCAAGTTCAACGTTAATTATCCGGCGTTTGAGCTTGTTGTTAACTTCAGATCCTAGCGAACCATCCGTAATTACCTCGGCAGTTGCATTAGCTGGTACATATCGCTTCAGTCTTGCTCTGACAAAATTGCGCCCTGGAGTGGCGTTACCAGCCTCAACAACTCGGTTGAGATCGAGTAGTAGAGTATCTAGAGTTTGCTCATTCGCAAATAAAGCTAAAACTTCTGTATTTTGTTGTTTTGCTTGTGCTAGTTGCGCTCTTACTTGTTCAGTTTGCTGCACGACTGCTTGTTTTTGTTCAACTAAAGCTCGTTTCTCGTTGCGGCTTGCTTGTAGTTCTTGGTACTTTTGAAAAGTTGGCAGCACTAGATTAAGAATTAGATAAAGCGTTCCTGCTAGCCCTAAAAGAGCAATTAACACACCGCTAACTGCTGGCGTTAAAGTTTGCCCAAACACAACTGGGTAATTAGGCGCTGCTGGCTCAAAATCGCCAGTATCATCGGTAATAAAATCATCACTAACCGTCACTGTTGAATGACTCCTCTTTGTTGCAGTAAGCGAATTCTGGTTACTAGTCCTAATGTACCTTTACGTTCCAACTCTCGCAGTAAATCTGAAGCCGGGACATCGCTAAGACTTGATTGAATTGTATAACGTACAACTTGCGGACCTCTGACTACTATTGGGGCGGTTTGTCCAGAAGATCCTGGTGTCGCGATCGCTTCGACTAACTCAGCTGTGACGATTCTAGTATCTGCTGGGTTAAGGAAAGCAGATTGTTGCAGGGTAAGTAAAAAATCATTGACATCGTTAAACGAGCGGGCAATACCAGTAATTTCAATGCCGCCACCTGGATTGGGGGCTGGTTGTCCAGCAGCTGCTGGCTGACCTGGGGAGGGGCTAGGGGAGGGGCTAGCTCCAGGCGATGGTGAGGGACTAGGGGAGGGGCTAGGGGAGGGGCTGGGCAGGGCGACGGCGGTTTGTTTGATGCTTTCGATTTGGACTGTTGTGGGAATGCGATCGCGCAAATCTTGCAACATCGCTGACCAAGGTCTAATTTGGTTAAATACAGTCGCTAGCGCTTGGGTGTCTGCCTGAATGCGGGTTATTTCTGCCTGAGTTCTTTGAATTTCCTGTTCTTGAATACCCAAACGGCTTAATTCAGCGTCTAATTGCGCGATTTCCTGCTCTAATCGCGTGTTTTGGGTTTGGATAATTAGCCACCCAATGCCTACAAGCGCTGGCAAAAGTACGCCAGTTGCGATGCCCAAATAAAGTGGCGAAATGTTACCGAAAGGCAATCGCAGATTTGAACTTTGGGTACCTGTTTTGGAATTATATTCTGGGCGGTCTCTAACAAAATTAATGTCTAGACTATACATATCCTTAAACCTCTCGTAGTCCTAGACCTAGTACAATTCCTAATCCGGGTCTTTGCTCTGGCGGAACCTTGGCTACGTCTATTTCTAGTGCCAAAGCTTGTACAGGATCAACCTGAATAGTTGGGATGTTCAACCGTTGTTTAAAAAAGTCATCCAGTTGGGCAATTCCGCCCCCGGGTCCAGCTAAGAGAATTTGCACTATTTCCAAATTTTCGCTTTGATTAAGATAAAAATCGAGCGATCGCCGCATTTCATCAGCTAGCTCTCCTAAAACTCTCAGCATCGCTGCTGTCCCGGGATTAATTCTTGCTACATTTGATCTGTCCTCATCATCAGATACCTGAGGAATCGTAATCGCCTGTAGCATTTGTGTATCTCTAGATGTAGGTAGGTTCATAGCTCGCAGCAGCGCACTCTGGAGTTGATACGTGCCAATTGGTACTGTGCGCGTAAATTGCGGCACTCCATCCACAACAATAGCAATTTCCGTGTTATCAAACTCAATATCTACTAGCACTGCCGCTTCTTGAGGTGAGAATTGCCGCAGTTGCTCACGAATTGTCCGCAGTAGCGCAAAACTTCTAATTTCTAGAACGTCAACTTGTAACCCTGCTTGTTGAAACGTATCTATATAGGTATCAGTAACTACTTTGGGTGTGGCAACTAGCAGTACGTTTACTTTTTCAATGCCATCCTCGTCAACAACATACCCTAACTTTTGATAATCCACGTCAGCTTCTTCGCGAGGATAGGGTAAGTACAAACCAGCTTCGTGGTTAAGCACCATTTCCCGCAATTCTTGGTCATCTAGCTCGGCTGGTAAGGGAATCAGCCGTACTATCGATTCTTGTCCAGTTACAGCCGTCGCGACACGCTGCGCTTTGATTTTATTTGCAGCTAAGGCTGACTGAATTAATTCTGCTAAGGCTGGAGGATCATATATTTGACCACCCTCAAAAATGCCTTCGGGAACTGGAACCGAATCAAAGGCAGCAAGCTTGAATCCTTGTCCCTGCTTGCGGAGTTTAGCTATGTTGATTCGTTCTGGAGCCAGTTCGATGCCGACTCCATTTGGGCGTTTTGCCAACAGACTCTTGAAGCGGTTAACCACAGTTTTGGCAGTTGGTGAGATAGATAATTAGACTGAGTGAGATATTTTATGTTAATGTCTGCTACTGAATTTAGCTTAGAATTCCTCGTTGGTTCAATCACATAACTTATAACAAATGTCAATATTACAAGGATTTTGGTACAAAACTAAATGGAGGCTGGGATTTGCCTTATTGGGATTGCTGTTGAGTTTAATTGTTAGTTGTACCAGTGGTAACGTTAGCAATGGCGTACGACAGTCAAGTTCAGGCGGAGAAATTGAGTTCTGGACGATGCAACTAAAACCAGAATTTACAAATTATTTCCAAAATTTAATCAGCACTTTTGAAAAGGAAAATCCGGAAATTAAGGTCAACTGGGTAGATATACCCTGGTCAGCAATGGAGAGTAAAATTTTGACAGCTGTTTCTGCAAAAACAGCCCCCGATGTCGTGAATCTCAACCCAGATTTTGCCTCCCAACTAGCGACTCGCAACGCTTGGCTTGATTTAGACACTAAGGTTCCAGCTGATGTGCGTTCAACTTATTTACCGAATATCTGGAAAGCTAGTACACTCAATGGCAAGAGTTTTGGTATTCCTTGGTATCTCACCACGCGGCTAACAATTTATAACACTGATTTGTTAAAGCAAGCGGGTATTAGTAAACCGCCAGCAACTTATGCTGAATTGGCACAGGTGGCTAGACAACTGAAGGACAAGACTGGCAAGTATGCTTTTTTTACAACGTTCGTCCCCGAAGATTCAGCTGAAGTGCTGGAGTCTTTTGTGCAAATGGGGGTGACTTTAGTAGACGCACAAGGAAAAGCAGGATTTAATACGCCTCAAGGAAAAGCAGCGTTTCAGTATTGGGTAGACCTCTACAAGAATGGACTTCTGCCCAAGGAAGCCTTGACACAAGGACATCGTCATGCTATAGAACTGTATCAAGCTGGGGAAACGGCAATGCTGGCTTCAGGTCCAGAATTTTTAAAGACGATCGCTACCAATGCGCCAGCGATCGCCAAAGCTTCTGCTACTGCACCGCAAATAACGGGTGAGACTAGTAAGAAGAATGTTGCGGTGATGAACTTAATCGTCCCCCGCGATACGGATCAACCGGATGCTGCTCTCAAGTTTGCCTTGTTTGTCACTAATGACGAAAATCAGCTATCTTTTGCCAAAGCTGCCAACGTTTTACCGTCTACCGTTAAAGCTTTATCTGATAGCTACTTTAAAACTGTGCCTGCTGATGCTGACTCAGTAGCTCAAGCTCGTGTTGTTAGTGCTAGCCAGCTGCAACAAGCAGAGGTGTTGATTCCGGCAATGCAGAATCTTAATGTGCTGCAAAAAACAATCTACGAAAATTTGCAAGCAGCAATGTTGGATGAAAAGACAGTGGATCAAGCTCTTGCTGATGCAGCTTCGGAGTGGAACCAGCGCTAGTACCTAAGAGGAGGACAGAGGGACAGGGGGACAAGGAGACAAGGGGACAGGGGGAATATACGTTAGTCCTTTTGCCTCTTGCCTCTCGCCTCTTCTAAAAGGGAATATCGTCGATATCCTGTCCTTGGCTTGGGACTGGCGTATATGTAGGAGACTGAGGCTTTGATTCAGGTGCAGTTTCTGCTTCGTAAAAGTCAGTAACGACATTAACGGTATTAGTCGTAGCGACTTTCTCTGGGGTACGTGGTGTAGCTCCTCTAGAAGATGCGCTTCTGCTAGTAGTCTCAGAATTATGTGTTGCTGAAGTTGCATTGCCAGTAGATGCGGTTGTTGAAGTCATGCTGACACCATCACCTAGAGAGTGAATGCGTTGAACTGTCAATTCAGCGCGTTTTTCTTTAAAACCCTCTGGACGATCAACGGTATTCATGCTTAAGCGACCTTCAATAATAACGCGATCGCCTTGGTGGTATTGTTGTTGAATTTCTTGAGCTAAATTGCCCCAGCCGACAACTTTTAAGGTTGCTGGCGGGTCTTCGGCGCGAATTCCGGCAAACTGAACAAGCATTTCCGCGATCGCCGTTTGGTCTGGTGTAAATCTTAGTTGCGGTTCTTGAACAATCTCCGCCATTAAAATGCAGCTATTCATAAAATTTATGTCCTATATAGTTTGTTTGCTATCAGCAATTAAGGAGCAGGGGGAGTAGGGAGTAGTTTTGAGTTTTGAGTTTTGAGTTTTGAGTTTGAAAAGAGCAGAAACTTAGAGTAATCAAGGCATTAATTCTTTTAACTCAACATTCAACACTCAAAACTCATAACTGGAGCGCAGCGACTAGTCTCCTATCTCCTAACTTAACTAACTACTGATTCTTGGTTACTAGATTCCATCCCTTGCTCTTGGTCAATAAACACCTGAACACGGTTGCGATACTCTCGCAAACTATCATCAACCCACTCTCTATCATTACTGTTAGCGAACAAATGTACCAGTGGTTCGCTGGCATCTGGCAAAATTAACACCCAATTGTCATTTTGAGAGTTGAGAATCTTCACCCCATCCACTAACTCTAAATTCTCGGCTGGGTGAGTTTCTACCAAGTGGCGCATCAGCGCTCCTTTCACAGTCCAAGGACAGCGAACAGTATAAGTTTTGTGGTAGACGCGGGGCAGTTCTGTACGAATAGAAGCAAGCGATCGCTCTTGGATCGTCATCATCTCAATTAACTTGGCAATACAGAACATTCCATCAAACCCTGGATGCAGCTGCGGGAAAATAAAGCCAATCTCTCCACTTCCTCCCAAAACTACGTTCGGATCTTTTCTGCACTCCTCCATTAATGCTGTTGGATTTGCCTTGGTACGAATTACTTTACCGTCATGGCGACGCGCAATTTGTTCTACGGCACTAGAAGCATGGATCGGAACTACTACTGATCCTCTAGGGTGAGCTGTCAAAACCATACTGATCATCAGCGCTGTTAACATTTCGCCGCGCATTGGAATTCCCGATTCATCAACAAGCACCAGCTGTTCCCCATTTGCTGCTACTTGGACACCAAAATTAGCCTTGAGCGCCTCAACAACATGACCTAGCTGAGTTAGTAACTGCTCTCTCTCATTTGCGGAAACAGCTGTTTGTTTTAGACTTGCGTTCAGCACTACGGCATCACAGCCAAACTTAGCTAACAATTGCGGTAGAACGGCTCCGGAAACACCGTAACTATAGTCAATAATTACTTTCGAGTTACTGTGCCGAATCGCCTCAATATTGAGATGCTTTGTAAAAGCTGTGCAGTAAGTATCAATCATTTGGATCGGGTAGACCACGTTGCCAATTTCATGAATTTGCACTCGCCGCAAGTCTTCTTTGAAGTAAGCGCCCTCAATTTTCTTTTCTTGAGCTTTGGAGATATTAATTCCCTTGTTGTCAATAAACTCAATCAAAATATAATCAGGGCGATCAGGATGCAACCGCACATGAATCCCACCAGTAACCGGAAGCGTGGGTACAACTGTGCGCGTTACGGGAATAGCCGTTGCGTCCAAATTTTGAATATTCACACCTACAGACATCAGACCCGCAATTAATGAGCGAGTCACCATGCGGGAAATCGAGCGCTGATCGCGGGAAACAATTACCTGGGAACCAGGCTTTAAAGTAGAGCCGTAAGCCGCTCCCAGTTTAACAGCAAATTCTGGCGTAATGTCAATGTTGGCTAATCCTTGAACTCCCCGTTGCCCAAATAAATTGCGTTGGGCAGTGTGACCCCAAATTAAGTTAATGTTTAAGGTTGCGCCAGATTCAATTTGTTTACTAGGCCAAACCCGTACACTAGGACTGATTAATGATTCTTCGCCGACGATTGACAGCGAACCGACTACCGCACCTTCTAATATTTGAGCGCGGCGGTCTACCCGTGTTCCTCTGGCAATTACGCAGGCTCTGAGGTTTGCTTCCTCGCCTATTGTCGCGCCATTCCAAATAATCGGACGTTTGAGGTTAGCGTCAGCGCCAATCATCACGTTGTCGCCGATTATAGTTCCCCCATCAATTTGTACTCTTGCTCCGATGCGGCAATTGTCGCCAATTAGTGCAGGAGCTGCAATTTTAGCGCTTGGGTCTATATGAGTGTTTTGACCTACCCAAATACCTGGCGATTGCTCATTATACGCATCATCAAGTTTTACCTTACGCTGCAATCCATCGTACTGGCTTTCTCGATAAGCATCTAAATGACCAACATCACACCAATAACCATCAGCAATGTAGCCATACATTGGCTCGTCTTTTTCCAGCAATAGTGGAAATAAATCTTTTGAGAAGTCGCATTCTTGATTTGGTGGCAGATATTCTAGAACAGATGGTTCCAGAATATAAGTACCTGTGTTGACTGTATCGGAAAAAATCTCGCTGGTTGAGGGTTTTTCTAAAAAGCGGCGAATTCGGTAATCTTCATCTGTGATTACGACACCAAATTCAATTGGGTTGGGAACACGGGTCAAAATTAAGGTCGCTTTTGACTTTTTACGTTTGTGAAATTCAATTGCTTGGGTGAGATTAAAGTCGGTGACGCTATCACCGCTAATTACCAAAAATGTTTCGTCCAGCAGTTCCGCAATGTTTTTAACGCAGCCTGCGGTTCCCAAAGGTTGGTCTTCTTCTACCGCGTAAGTCATCTGCACACCAAAGTCGCTACCATCTTGAAAGTAATCGCGGATCACGTCAGGCAAATAGTGTAGTGTGGCGATTACTTCGGTAATTTGATGGCGTTTCAGCAGATTGATAATATGTTCCGCGATCGGTCTGTTTAAAATGGGTACCATCGGTTTAGGAAGGTCACAAGTCAGTGGTCTCAACCGCGTTCCAGACCCTCCAGCCATCAGCACTGCGCGCATATGTACTCCTTAGGTGTTTGCACTCATCACTGGATCAAAGCCAATGATTCCGGCTATCACTAGTTTCTCTCTAGTTTCCTACGTTTGTTTAAACTTAAGACACTTCCACAAGATACATCCCCACACAATTAAACTGTTTATCCAAGTTCATCCAACAAAATTTTAGAGTATCGCTAATTCTTTTAGTTACTTAAGGGAATGTCTGATATTTAAATTTCGTTCAATTTATTTCATCTAGTAAAGCTGCGTAGGCGTTAGCGTTCACGTAGCGATCCCGTAGGGGTAGTGTAGCGCAGCGGAAGAGCGCTCTTCGAGCCTATACTCTTTATTCGACCATGCTCCGCTTTCCTACTATGCGTTGCGCTACGAGCGTCAGTCCCTTTCCGTTGGCATCGCGCTACTTACTCTTTAACTACCCTTGATTTGGTGAGCTAATCTACACTTAAAGTTAGGAGGCTTGCACTCAACTAACCTACAGGCGTAGGTATTATTACTTGATTGAAATATTGGATTTAAATTCTGTTTCGTTACTCAGGCGGTTGCTCATGGGAACAATGCTTACTTTTGGATTGATCATAATTTACGTAGGCGGTGTCTGGAAGTTCTGGAAAGGCTTTCACCGCACGAACTTCTCTCGCCGTTTATCTAATCGGCTCTCTTTATCTTTGCTGTGGCCAGCATTACTGATTGCTAATAAATCTTATCGTCAAAACTTTAGAAAGGCGCTCAAGGGTTAAAGGTTCTTTGACTGCAATACCTATCTTGTGTTAAGTAGACGTATCTGGCTAATTGGCGGGACTCAGGAGAGTGTCAATCTTGCAGCAGCGATCGCCTCTATCGCTCTACCCTGTATTGTTTCTGTGACTACAGCATCTGCTCGCTGTCTTTATCCCACCGCAGCTAATCTTCAAGTTTGGGTAGGGCGTTTAAATCCTACTCAAATGCTTCAGTTTTTGCAGCAGCAGCAAATTGTCGCTATTTTAGATGCGTCTCATCCTTATGCTGTGGAAATTTCCGAAAGTGCGATCGCACTTGCCCAAAATAATCACATTCCCTATCTGCGGTATGAACGCCCAAATGTTGATCCTGGGTTAAATTCTGCGTCGGTAATTAATTTAGATAGCTTTGATACTTTGCTCGCTGGAAGTTACTTGCACTCTTGCCGGGTATTATTAACAGTAGGCTATAGATTCTTACATTTATTTCAACCTTGGCAACAGCGATCAACTTTGTTTGCCCGAATTCTCCCCTCGGCGATCGCCCTCACGTCCGCTTTTAATGCTGGATTCACACCTGAACGCCTAATTTGCTTGCGTCCTCCGATTTGCGCTGATTTAGAAAAAGCGCTTTGGCGGCAATGGCAAATCTCAGTTGTTGTTACCAAGGCTTCTGGTACACCCGGCGGCGAAGATATTAAGCGTAGTCTTGCTGCTCAATTAGGTATTCAACTAATTCTGATTGATAGACCTGTTGTTAATTATCCGCAGCAAACAAGCGACTTAGCAACTGCCATCAAGTTTTGTTGTCAATGTATTGCAAATAATTAAATTTAATCAAAAATTTTTAGGTTTAACTTTATTTTGTTTTACTTTATTTGCTTTTAATGGTATTATTTTATAATGGAAATCTGTGCTTTTTTAAAAAGTTGTATTATATTCCCATTATAAAAATATAATACAATAAATTTGCGATTACTTGGATGCTCCTAAATTCATCTAAATAAACCGCAATCTGGATCTAGAAAAGTTTATCTCATACAACTTTCAATTATTTCGACCGACTCGCACGAGTTAGTTGTATTCCACCAATAGCGTTAATTAAGTTTAAGTTTTACTTATTATAGAGAACCGAAAATGTTGAAACGCAACAACTCCCAAGCAAACCAAGCTGGTGTTCTCTACAGACACGGTGATGTTCTGCTCAGACGGATTGTTAGCTTACCTAAAGATGCTCAAAGGCGTGTAGGTGCTACTCTCGCTCAGGGTGAAGTTACAGGACACAGCCATCGTCTGAAGCAAGCCCATGCAGTTCAGTTGTGGGTGCAAGGTAGTGACTTGTTTCTTGAAGTTAAAGAACCCGCTACCTTGGTTCATGAAGAGCATCGGGCAATTGAATTACCATCTGGCTTTTACCGCGTTTGGAGACAGCGAGAATACCGTCCTGATGCTTACGTGCAGGTAATGGATTAATGCTCAACATCATGTCAAATGGGCGTGTCCCTAGAAAACCAGCTAAACAGCGCTCAGACGAAAGCCACGAGCCTTTATCTGCGGAACGCGCTCGAAAACTCATCCTTGAGCATCGTGCATGGGATGGGATGCGTGTTTCGGGTCATCTGAATCTGCGCGGGGAGTCGAGCCTCTACAATTTACCGGAAAATCTCACCTGTGAAAGTTTGGATATTAGTGACTGTGTGAATTTCACGGCTCTTCCCAAAGGACTCCACATCACTTATTGGATCGAGTTGGCTGGCAGTGGCATTACTCGTCTGCCTGCGGGTCATGGTTTTGTCTTACGCTGGCGTGGTGTGCAGGTAAGCGATCGAATTGCCTTTGAATCGCAGTTGCTCACGGGGCAAGATATCCTTAATACCGAAAATGTCGAGTTACGCCGTGTACTGATTGAGCGGCTAGGATACCAAACATTTTTACAACAGGTAGGAGGGGTAGTACGCGACCAAGACAGGGATGCGGGTGGAGAGCGTCAGCTTGTCTGCGTTCCTTTTGAGGATGATGAGCCTTTGATGGTTCTGAAAGTTACTTGTCCATCTACAGGTCATATACATATTCTGCGCGTTCCCCCTTATATGCGGAGTTGCCATCAGGCAGCTGCCTGGATTGCAGGTTTTAACGATGCAGAGGATTATAGTCCTTTGGTTGAGGCATAACTTCGTTTTGATTACTTTCAACGGGTCGCGCCCATTCCTTCCCCGACTTCCCCGTGTGCAAGTCGGGGCGGAGTGTCTGCACACTCTCCTTCCCCCGCAGACACTCCGCAACGGAATGGGCGCTCCGGGATTGGGGATTGGGGAAAGGTGATGAGTGTACTCTTGAATAATCCCAGTACCCAGTACAAGATCCCAGGAATAGGGCGCTCTTTAAATCCCCGTCCTCAATTCTTCCCAATACCCAGTACCCAGTCCCCAATCCCCAGTCCCCTTCAATTAGCAATGGCGGGTTGTACAAAGCGCTTAATTTCGCCACAAGCAATATAAGACTTTCCATCTGGGGCTGTTTTGATTTCATCAACGACGTAAAGCATCCCCTCCTCACGAATAGAGCGGGGAAACCGCATATTCCAATCCGGTTCATAGGCATCAGAAACCACCCTAGCGCGTAGCTTACTGCCATCTTTGACGCACTGAACAAGAACGCCATCCCCTACAGAATCAGTCGTAGAGAGGTCTGTGGCACTCGCAGGAGCTTTAGCAGCTTTGCCTGTAGTTGTGGGTGTTGATCGTCGAGAGGCGACAAAGCTATCTGCTTCACCGGGCTTGGCAAATCGCGTAATACTACCACGCACACGGTAGAAGGTGCGATCGCTGGAGAGTTCCAGTCCTTCTACAACATAGCGTGCGCCCTCGGCACGAATCGCACGCGGAAACTGGACGTTCTTCGTCTCATCATATCCAAGGGATATGACTTTGACCCGCAGTTTACCTCCTTCACGAACGCAGTACAGTTCAACTCCTGAACCGACTTCATTCACGATTGGCATCGCGTAGACTTGATCGCCAGCCGTGACACCGCGACCCGCTAGATCACTACGATTGCGTGTCAATGTCTGGTAAGTTTGATCCCGCAGTTCTTTACGTCCGGCATTACCCAAAGCTCCCTGAGCAATCCGATCCGCAAAATACTCCAGCTGGTCGATCTCCTCAGCAATTTCAAAACTTTCGTTCAACCCTTGATCTCGAAGCTCTTGCACAAGCGATCGCAGAATTTGTTCAGCCTCCTGGTGTTTGCCCTGTTCAGCCTCTTCCAAGGCAGTCTCTTTAGCCTTGGCGATCATCAGGCGGCTCAATTCCAAGATAATACTGCTCGAAGCCGCAAGGGCAGCTTCCTCAACAGTGCCGATTTTAGCGATCACCTCTGCTGTGCCTGACACACTTTGAATAAAGTTATCTTGCACAACATCAGCGCTGTAGTGGAGCTTAATCACAGGCAAATCGCCAACTTGAGCAGGAGCTAGAGCTAAACTCAATCCCAGAAGTTTGTCTTCACCCTCGTAAAGCTCACCTAGCGTTAGGACAATTGAACCCGCGTCATTCTGGCTGACTTTAGCTAAGCTCAGAGTATCCACAACGCTAACACCCTCACTCAGTTCAAGGGTTACTACCAGGTTTTGACCCACCACTGCCCTCAAACTGTCTAGCTCAATGCTAAACACTTCAGTTGCTTCGTCGATGCTCTGGATGAAGTAGAAGTTGCCTCTAGCAGCCCTTGCCATCCCAATTAGCAAATCTTCATTGAAGCCCTGAGCAAACCCTAATGTTGTGGTGCTAATGCCTTCCTCAGCTTTCTGCCCCGATGTTGCTATCAGGATATTGGGGTCTTGAATGCCCATGTTGGCATGACCATCAGTAAGTAGGAGAACCCGATTGATTTTTTGCGGATCAAGGTGCGTTTTCACATACTCGCACCCCTTGAGCCATCCTCCAGATAAGTTTGTAATGCCGCCTGCTCGAACTTTACGAATCGCTGTTTTTAGCGCCGCCTTGTCAGTCACAGACTGGGGTAGCACAGGGGTGTCCACTGCATCATCGTAAACGACGACGGAGACAGTGTCGTCTGGCTCAAGTTGATCCACTACAGACTCAGCAGCTTTGAGTGCATGATGCAAGGGAGCTCCTGCCATTGATCCTGAGCGATCAATTACCAGTGAAAGGTTAAGGTTGCGTCGCGGAGATTCAGGTGTGTCAGCACGAAAACGGAGCAGGATATTAGTCTTTAATGATCCTGTAGGTAAAATAGCCTGCTCAAAGTCGTAACTCGTCTTAATCATTTCTTGTCCTCCTCCAAGCTGATGACACACAAGTCTATAATGCCCAATTTTGAGGCAGAATTTGCATCTTTAATCATGCTATGTTTTGACCGTTTGATTACATTGATGCATTCTCTTTCTGAGTAATTCCTGCTCTCAATGCGATCGCAAATGCCATTTTCTTCTACTTAGACTGAATTAAAGAGTGCTAACACTATATTTTCATTAAAAGCGGATAAATCTAAGATTCTCAAATCTTGAACTTTATTGACGCTATTAATTCAAAATAACTGAAACTCACGCAATTCTATTGTTATAGCCAAAAGTTATCCGAAATTAACTCTTTCCATCCCTGATTCCACTTTTTTACGTGGATCTCAGCTTAATCGCTATTGCGATTCCAGCTAATATTTTATATTCTCAAAACCCTTGCGGATTATTTTATTTTGGGCTATTATTTTATAATGGAAATCTGTGCATTTTCAAAAATGAAGTTTCTGTTTCCATTATAAGATTAAATATAACAAAAATTGCTGGATATTTCAAGTCGCAAAACTCCTAAAAATTTCGACTTATTAAAACACAAATAGTAGCCTCAAAACACTTGAATCCATTCATGCACTTCATATTCTGTCCAAACCTCGTTTTGCCAATAGGGATCAGCTTCGATTAGCTGACGCACTTTTGCTTCATTTTCAGCTTCATAGATAGCAAAAACTTTAGTTAAATCCTGGGTAGGACCAATAGTAATTAGAATGCCAGATTGTTTTTGAGCAGCAAGTCCGTCTAGATGTGCTTGGCGATGAGGAGCGCGTTTTTCTAGCACATCTGCACAGTAAGTTCCCCACATTACATATTTAGGCATTAATATTTTAGTTATCCTTTGTGTAGTGAGAAGACATTTTTCCTAATTCTTTGCATTAACTTCTCAAATTGACATGGAATTTTTCTACTAGAAATTCTCGCACTTTCTGATGTACTGGCTCAACTTCTGCATCAGTTAAAGTGCGATCGCTTCTGCGGTAAACTAACCGAAACGCTAAACTTCGTTGCCCAGCAGGGACATTTTCGCCCCTGTATTCATCAAATAATTCAACAGATTGAAGTAAATCTCCGGCGGAGAGCGCGATCGCTCTTTTAAGTTCAGCTACAGAAACTTCAACTGCGGCAAAAAAGGCAATATCCCTGTCAGCAGCTGGGTACGTAGAATATGGGTGAAATCGAGGTATAAGGATATCATCTGCATCTAAAGCATCTAGCATCACACCTAGATCCAGTTCAAAAACATAAACTGCATCAGGTAAGCTTTTTTGTTGACGTAACTCGGGATGCAATTGCCCAAAGGTTCCTAACCGATTGCCCTGCAACCATAAAGAAGCTGTACGCCCTGGATGCAACCGCAAATCTTGACTACTTGGTTGATACTCAACGCTCAAGCTCAGGCGCTGAAATACACTTTCTAAGACACCCTTAGCTTCAAACCAAGTTAGCGGCTGATCGCGTCCGGCTTTTGTCCACTTGCCTACAGTTGGATCACCACCAATTATCCCTGCTAAGGCATCCGCTTCTGCTAGACCTTCTTCTTCTTGCCAGAATATTCGCCCGATTTCAAATCCGTTTAAAGCACCGTTTCCCTGTTCTAAATTGTACTGGAAGGCATCAATCAAACCAGATATTAAATCTGTTCTCAGTGCGGAGTATTCTGTAAATAAAGGATTTGCTAATACTACCTGCCTTGCTTCTCCTGGCTTTACTAAAGAGTAGTGCATTAATTCTGTTAAGCCTGCTCCTCGGAAAGCTGATCGTAATCGACGCGATAGCTGCTGTTCCGAGGAAAGATAACCAGCTTCTGTTTTATCCGGGAGCGTGTCACAAAACTTGTCATAGCCGTAGACACGCGAAATTTCTTCAATCAAGTCAATTTCTCGCTCTAAGTCCCGATGGCGATAAGTTGGTACTGTTACCTGCAAAACCCGTTTTTCTAAATCTGGTGTTACTTGACATCCTAGAGCCGTCAGAATTGGTTGTACATCTTCAGCTTGCAGTTCTCCGGTTGTGTCTCCCAAATCTATTGGTCCTAAAAGTGCGTTAACTCGATTTAGGCGTAATTGGATTGAGCGTGTTAGTGCTTCTAAGTTAGGTCTAGTATCAGCAACAACTTGATCGGTAACAATTCCGCCAGCTAGCTGTTGCAGCAGTGTCAAAGCACAGCGACAAGCTATTTCCAATTCCGCAGAATTAACACCGCGCTCGTATCTAGCAGATGCTTCTGTGCGTAAACCCAAGCTCCGCGCTGAACGGCGGATAGCAACTGCATCAAACAATGCCGCTTCTAGAACTAAGCTTTGAGTGTCTTGATGAACTTCGGTTTTCTCACCTCCCATGACTCCAGCTAAAGCCACTGGTTGATCGTTGGCGGTAATTAGTAGGGTTTGTGTTGTTAAGGTGCGTGTCTGACTATCTAAGGTCTTAAGGGATTCTTGAGGTTGGGCAAAACAGACACCAATTGTGAGTTGATCGCCACCAGCTACAGCTTGCAAGCGATCGCGGTCAAAGGCGTGTAATGGCTGCCCCCACTCCAGCAAAATATAGTTGGTAATATCAACTACATTATTAATCGGTCGCACTCCAGCTGCTTGTAAGCGCTGTTGTAACCAATCCGGAGAAGAATTAATTTTGATTTGCTCAACTACAGTACCAATGTAAGCGGGACAAGCTTGCGGTTGAGAAATTTTTAACCCTAGAGTATTTCCTTTATTTGCCATAGGTATCTCACCTGGTTCTGGCAGTCTCAAAGTTGCCCCAGTCAGTGCTGCTACTTCCCGCGCTATGCCTACCATGCTTAAAGCATCAGCCCGATTTGCCGTTGCCGTCACATCTAAAATTACATCATCTAAGTTCAATAAAGGTCGAGCATCACTACCTACCTTTAAGCGCGAGGAGTTATCTTCAGTTGCCTCTGCAAAAATATGAATTCCGGCTGATTCTTTAGCCAAACCTAGTTCTGCCAAAGAACAAATCATACCTTCGGAACGAACACCGCGCAGTTTTGCAGGGCGAATCTTGAGGTCAACTTTGGGTAGGTAAGTATTTACGGTTGCTACTGGTACATAAATATCAGCGCGGACGTTGGCAGCGCCACAAACAATGTTCAATGGTTGAGAGTCAGTTGCCCCAATATCAACTTTAGTGACACTTAATTTATCCGCGTTGGGATGGGGTTGACACTCCAGCACTTTTCCCACAACAACACCCGATGCCCAGGTACGGCGGTCTTCAATGTCTTCTACCTCAAATCCAGCTAGTGTCAGTGTTTGAGCTAATTCTTCTGGAGTGAGTGTTAAATCAACCAGTTCCCGCAACCAGTTAAGAGAGATACGCATGAAGTGTGCTTGTTGTGATGTCAGCCAGACTATCTTATCAAAACAAAGGCTAGGGAAAATTATGCTGCTTTGTTTAACTTTTGCTGATTGCCTGTGATTTCAGTAGAAACAACGAGGTGGTTGTTGCTGCTTGTCTCAATAATTAAGTCAGGGTGCGACTTGCTCCCAGTGATTCCCATAACGAGTTAAAGCTCTCATGAGCCACTGCTTAAATCCCAATTGTCCCCATCCCGAAAACCAAGGTAATGAACTTTGTGCAGCTTGTGGCTCCCGGCTACTGTTGCGCGATCGCTATCGTGTGAACAAAGCTTTAGCCCAAGGTGGCTTCGGAGCTACTTTTTTAGCTCAAGACGCAGGGTTGCCTGGTGAACCCAGTTGCGTAATCAAACAATTGCGCCCCTCGGCTAGCTCACCAGATGTTTTGCAGATGGCACGAAAACTATTTGAGCGAGAAGCCAAAACTCTTGGAAAAGTGGGCAATCATCCGCAAGTACCACGCCTATTAGATTACTTTGAAGACAATAATCAATTTTACTTAGTCCAAGAATATGTTAGTGGCTGGACGCTGCAACAGGAAATTAAACGTTCTGGTCCTGTTAGTGAAGCTGGAATCAAGCAATTCTTGAGTGAGATTATTCCTGTACTGCAATATATTCATAGTCAGCAGGTAATTCACCGAGACATTAAACCAGCAAACTTAATTCGCCGCTCTGAAGATCGTAAACTTGTTCTTATTGACTTTGGCGCTGTTAAAGACCAAGTTACTCAAACATCGACGAGTCAATCAGAAAACACAGCCTTAACTGCCTTCGCTGTTGGAACTCCTGGTTTTGCACCTCCAGAGCAGCTTGCTATGCGCCCTGTCTACGCTAGTGATATCTATGCGGTGGGAGTAACGTGCATCTACCTCCTAACTGGTAAAACTCCTAAAGACCTGGAATACAATTCTTTAACTGGTGAGGTGATGTGGGAAAATAAAGTCCAGATCAGCGCTCACTTACGGGACGTTTTGAAGAAAATGCTTGAGGGTTCAGTACGACATCGTTACCAGTCGGCTGACGAAGTTCTCAAAGCTCTGGAGATGGAACCCTATCTAGAGAGTCTCGCTAAGAGTATGGCGAATCAACCTTCTGGTACTCAAAAGCGACTTGGCAACCGGACTCAAGCTGCAACTGTTAATCCCCCTAGTAGCCCTCCAAGCGCTCCCTCTGGTAAGTCTTTCGCAGAAGTGGCAGCAGCAATTCGGGCGCGACGAGCCGCAGAAGCAACTAATGTTCAAGCAGGGGTAGCAAACCCAGTGGCAACTAAACCAGCTATGGCAACGGCGTTAAAAACTCCCCCACTAGGTCAAAAGCCGAAAGCACCGCGTAAATTAGATGCTGTTAGTTTACTGACGGCATATCTCAAGGGTAGACGCGATTTTGCTTTGCATGACTTGAGTATGCTTGACCTCCAAAAGGTTGATTTATCGAATGTGAATTTCCGTTCTGCCAAACTAGATAGAACAAATTTCCAAAAAGCTAATTTAGCAAATAGTGATTTTAGTCGCGCTAGTCTGAAGCGGGCAAATTTGCGGGAAGTAAATTTAAGTAAGGCTTATTTAAATCATGCTGATTTAGAAGGCGTAGATTTAAGAGGAGCAGACCTCACTCAAGCAGACCTTAGTGATGCCAATCTTAAGGGAGTTAATTTGTGTGGAGCTAATCTTACTGGCGCAAAAATTTCCGAGGATAATTTAGCACAAGCTAAGACTAATTGGATGACAGTGCTACCTAGCGGCAAGCGAGGTTTATTTAAGTAGTTATAGGACTTTTAAGCCAATAGTTTCAATAATTAAAGTAAATCTAAGAACTCGATGAATTTCTGCAACTAAGTAGTCTCAAATACTAGGTTCGCTGCAACGCTGGGTATATTAGGACGTTCAACAAGGGATCTGCGATCGCACAGTTAATCTTGGCTTTACTGAAATTGAAAAATTTGAGATGAATCTTGACAATAATTGTGGTCTTTTAGGCAGTCTACTAAAGGAGTTATCAAAGGACAGACTAATAGTTACCTTCATAAAGTGATTACAACTCCAGAGATTAACTATCAAGAGGCTTCCCAATAATAAATCCCCTGCCCATAAGCAGGGGATTTAATTTAGCTATCTACATACTGATTCAACTAACTAGGACATATTAGCCGAATTTACCAGCAGTAGAGGCAATGAGGAAGGCGGCGTAGGTGAAGATATAGCCAACTGTGAAGTGAGCTAGACCAGTCGCCCAACCTTGAACGATGGACAGAGCTACAGGCTTATCCTTAAAGCGAACTAAGTTCGCCAATGGAGTCCGCTCGTGCGCCCAGACCAAAGTTTCAATCAACTCTTGCCAGTAACCTCTCCAAGAAATTAGGAACATGAATCCAGTTGCCCAAACTAGGTGTCCAAACAAGAACATCCAAGACCAGACAGACAGGTTATTCACGCCGTAGGGGGTGTAGCCGTTGATTGTTTGAGCAGAGTACAACCAGAGGTAATCCCGCAGCCAGCCCATGAGGTAAGTAGAAGACTCATTGAACTGCGCTACGTTGCCTTGCCACACACCTAGATGCTTCCAGTGCCAGTAGAAGGTGACCCAACCAAGGGTGTTAAGCATCCAGAAGGTAGCGAGGAAGAACGACTGCTCCCAAGCGGAAGTTTGGCAAGTGCCGCTACGACCAGGACCATCACAAGGGAAGGTGAAGCCAAAGTCTTTCTTGTCGGGCATTAGCTTGGAACCGCGTGCATCTAAAGCACCCTTAACGCAAATCAGGACGGTAACGTGGATACCGAGCGCGAATGCGTGGTGTACCAGGAAGTCGCCAGGACCAATAGTTAAGAACAAGGAGTTGGTGGTGTTATTGATAGCATCCAACCAGCCTGGTAGATAGGGAGCACCAGCTAAGGAAGCAGCACTATCCGGATTCGACAGCAGGGTGTTGAAGCCATACAAAGCTTTACCGTGAGAACTTTGGACAAACTGAGCAAACACTGGCTCAATCAGGATTTGCTTTTCGGGTGTACCGAAGGCAACTACAACGTCGTTGTGAACGTATAAGCCTAGAGTATGGAAGCCCAAGAACAGCGATACCCAGCTAAGGTGCGAGATGATCGCTTCTTTATGCTTCAGTACCCGATCCAGCACGTTACCTTTGTTTTGCTCAGGATCGTAGTCGCGCACCCAGAAGATTGCTGCATGAGCAAATGCTCCTACCATTAAGAAGCCAGCGATGTACTGGTGGTGGGTATAGAGCGCTGCCTGGGTTGTGAAGTCCTGCCCGATGAATGCATAAGGAGGTAGGGCATACATATGCTGCGCTACGAGAGACAAAGCAGTCCCTAAAGCTGCCAGGTGTATAGACAACTGGAAGTGTAGCGAGTTGTTGTAGGTGTCGTACAAGCCTTGGTGAGGCAGGTTAAATTGCCCTTCAGTTTCAATGCCAAAGAAGTTTCTGGCATTCAGCATTTCTTTGATGCTGTGACCAATACCAAAGTTGGTGCGGTACTGGTGACCCGCAATGATGAAGATCACGGCGATCGCCAAGTGGTGGTGAGCCATATCTGTCAGCCACAGTGACTGAGTTTGCGGATGGAAACCACCTAAGAAGGTAAGAATCGCATCTCCTGCACCTTGAGCCGTACCAAATACATGATCTGGTGTATCCGGATTAGCTGCGTAGACACCCCAGTTACCTGTGAAGAAGGGCTTTAATCCCTCTGGATGCGGCAGAGTGGTGAGGAAGTTGTCCCAACCTACGTGCTGTCCGCGAGATTCGGGGATAGCAACGTGAACTAAGTGACCTGTCCAAGCCAAAGAGCTAACACCAAATAAACCTGCTAGGTGGTGGTTTAACCGGGGTTCAGCACTTTTAAACCAGGCTAAACTGGGGCTGAACTTGGGTTGGAGGTGTAGCCAACCGGCGAATAAGAACAGTGCTGCTAGTAACAACAAAAACACTGAACCCATGTACAGGTCATTATTCGTCCGCATCCCAATGGTGTACCACCAGTGGTAAACACCAGAGTAAGCAATGTTGACCGGATAAGTTGCGCCTGCTTGTGTGAACGCATCTACGGCGGGTGCGCCAAAGTGCGGATCCCAAATAGCATGAGCAATGGGACGGACATTTAAGGGATCTTTAATCCACTGTTGAAAGTTACCTTGCCAAGCAACGTGGAATAGGAGGCTGGAAGTCCACAGGAAAATAATTGCTACATGACCAAAGTGAGTAGCGAAGATTCTTTGGTGAAGCTTCTCTTCGGTCATCCCGTCGTGGGTTTCAAAGTCGTTGCCTGTGGCTATCCCGTACCATATTCGACGTGTTGTCGGGTCTTGAGCAAGGTCTTGACTAAATTTTGGAAATTTTGTTGCCATAGGTTTTGGTGAGTCGTCTTCCAGATAGCCGTCAGCTATTAGCCTCCAGCTTGTGACCGAGTGCTAACTACTGACAGCTGGATGCTAACCTACTGAAATGATGCGCGCCTCGAAGAACGCCCAGATAGTGACGATTGCTCCGAAGAGGAAATGAGCCGCCCCTACAGCCCGACCCTGAATAATACTCAGAGCGCGAGGCTGAATTGCTGGAGCAAAGTTCAGCTTGTTGTGCGCCCAAACGATGGATTCAATCAATTCTTGCCAGTAGCCGCGACCACTAAATAAGAACATCAGGCTGAATGCCCAGACAAAGTGAGCGCCTAAGAAAATTAGACCGTAGGCTGCTAGCGGCGTACCGTAGGACTGAATTACCTGTACAGATTGAGCCCATTGGAAGTCACGTAACCAACCGTTGATAGTATTTGCACTTTGAGCAAAGTTACCACCAGTGATATGAGTTATGTTGCCCTCGGGATCTATAGTTCCCCAGACATCGGATTGCATTTTCCAACTAAAGTGGTAAACCGCGATCGCGATCGTGTTGAACATCCAGAATAGACCCAAGAATACGTGATCCCATCCAGATACTTGGCAAGTACCGCCACGACCTGGTCCATCACAAGGGAAGCGGAAGCCTAAGTTTGCTTTATCTGGAACTAACCGCGAACCACGGGCAAACAGAAAGCCTTTCAGCAGAATCAGAACGGTGACGTGAATTTGGAATGCATGAATATGGTGGATCATAAAGTCCGCCGTACCCAGTGCCATCGGCATCATGGCAATTTTGCCACCCACCGCTACGACTCCACCGCCCCAAACGTAGCTAACAGGTTCCAGCTGATTAGGAGCTGTTGTTCCGGGAGCTAGAGTTTGGATGTTCTGCACGAACTGAGCAAACACGGGCTGCAATTGAATCGCCGTATCCGAGAACATATCTTGGGGGCGACCCAAAGCTTGCATTGTGTCGTTGTGAATGTACAAACCAAAGCTGTGGAAGCCAAGGAACATACACAACCAGTTCAGGTGAGAGATGACCGCATCTCGGTGACGCAGTAAGCGATCAATTAGGTTGTTTTGGTTCACAACCGGATCGTAATCCCGCACCATAAAGATCGCTCCGTGAGCCGCACCGCCGACGATGCAGAAGCCGCCAATCCACATATGGTGGGTAAACATTGACAGCGAGGTGGCATAATCTACACCGATGTAGGGATACGGAGGCATCGCGTACATATGGTGCGCCACAATGATGCTCAAGGAACCTACCATTGCCAGGTTAACTGCTAACTGAGCGTGCCAGGATGTCGTCAGGTTCTCATAGATACCTTTATGACCTTCACCTGTGAATGGACCTTTATGGTTCTCGAGAATTTCCCTAATGCTGTGACCGATACCCCAATTAGTACGGTACTGGTGACCTGCAATTAGGAAAAGCACTGCGATCGCCAAATGGTGGTGCGCTGTATCAGTAAGCCACAAGCTACCTGTTATCGGGTTTAAACCACCTTTGAACGTCAGAAAGTCAGAATACTGACCCCAGTTGAGCGTCCAGAACGGTGTTAAACCTTGGGCAAAACTCGGAAATAACTCCGTCATCAAGCTACTGTTCAAGATGAACTCTTGTGGCAGGGGAATATCTCCAGGAGCCACTCCAGCATCCAATAGCTTGTTAACCGGCAGAGCAACGTGAATTTGGTGACCTGCCCAAGATAAGCTTCCTAAGCCCAATAGCCCAGCTAAGTGGTGGTTCAGCATCGACTCCACGTTCTGGAACCATTCCAGTTTAGGAGCGCGCTTGTGATAGTGGAACCAGCCAGCAAACAGCATCAGAGCTGCTGCTACTAGACCGCCAATGGCTGTGCAGTAAAGCTGGAATGAATTTGTAAAGCCAGCACCGCGCCAAACGTGAAATAAGCCAGAGGTAATTTGAATTCCGTGGAATCCGCCTCCAACATCACCATTTAAAATGTCTTGACCAACAATTGGCCAAACGACTTGAGCACTAGGCTTGATACCTATGGGGTCGCTTAACCAAGCTTCATAATTTGAAAACCGAGCGCCATGAAATTCCATCCCACTGATCCAAAGGAAGATCACAGCCAATTGACCGAAGTGGGCGGCAAATACCTTACGGGATACGTCTTCTAAGTCGCTCGTTTGACTATCAAAATCGTGGGCGAGAGCATGAAGGTTCCAAATCCATGCGGTGGTTTTGGGACCTCTAGCTAAGGTGCGGTCGAAATGACCTGGTTTAGCCCACAACTCAAACGAAGTGGGAACCGGATCTTGATCGACAACAACTCTTGCTTTTTTTTCCTCTCGCTCCGGAGGACTAATCGTCATTCAGATTCTCCTCTCTAGACAAGGAACCAGAAATGTGGTAAATACCACCAGCAATCTTTGAACTGATTCAGTTTCTGTCGCTAATTTAGAACCGAAGTGACTCAGCAAAAAAGACCGCCTGTGGAAATTGCTATCTTCTGAAGAATTATAGAATCTTGTTTGTATAGATATTGGGCTTTTGTTAACAATAATTCAAGATCGCTGAATAGTAAGTAGATTCTGAAACACAAGTTCAAACGACCTGGGGAAAAGTCAAGGGGTTATGCATAGAATTTACGAAAGTTAATATTTAGAAAAACCAATGCATTTTTCTGGAAACTCAGGAATGTAGCTGTACTTTTTTGGCAGAATTGCGGTAATAAGCAGAACGCTCTGTAATACTGCCGTGCTAAGCTGCTAGCCTGAGAATTGGCATGAACTCAGATGAAGTTTAAAATTAATTAGCTAGCAAAAGAGCTGTATGCAGTTTTTGCTGCTCAAGCTATTTAAATAACCATTAGGCGCGATCGCTTCTGTAAGTGCTAGATATCATGTGGCGAGGTCTACAGCGCTTAAAATCAAGTGAACAGCTTCAGTAGAAGACTTTAATGTCCTAGTTTTAGGAGTGTGACTGGGTGTTCAGTATAAATTGGTTGCAAAAAATTACCAAAGCGCTAATAACAGGAATTTTGGTTTTGAGTTTAATCAGTTGTAGTGATAGAATCGTGGACTCCTCCAGTGTACGTGCTGCAACTCCCACAGGCGATCGCAGCATTACTCCTACTCAACCGTCCGGCAGCATTACCGAAGTTTCCCCGCCGGAAGTTATTCAAGAACTACGTCAAGTATTAGAAACTCACCAGCCGCAAGTAAAAATCTTGGCTCCGCAACTCAACGAGGTTCTCCAAGACGACACAATCACAGCACAGTTCCAGGTTCAGGACTTACCAATCTTTAAGAACCAAGAACTCGATATGGGTCCCCACCTGCACGTTATTCTTGACAATCAACCGTATATAGCGGTTTACGACCTTAGCAAGCCTTTAGTATTTCCCGACTTACCTCCTGGGACTCACACCTTGCGAGTATTTGCCTCACGTCCTTGGCACGAGAGCTTTAAAAATGAAGGTGCTTACGCCCAGACAACATTTCACATCTTGACAAAAACTGAGGATAACAATCCTAAATTAGACCAACCATTGTTAACCTACAGTCGTCCCAAAGGTAGCTACGGGGCAGAACCAATCTTACTAGACTTCTACCTAACCAATGCTCCCCTACATCTTATTGCCCAAAATTCGCAGGATGAAATTAGCGATTGGCGGATTCGTTGCACAATTAATGGGAATAGCTTTGTTTTAGATCGCTGGCAACCTATCTACCTAAAAGGATTTAAGCCAGGAGAAAACTGGGTACAGCTAGAGTTTTTAGATGAAAAAGGAAACTCTGTTTCAAATGTCTTTAATAACACAGCACGGCTAATTACTTACGAACCCAAAGGCACAGACACACTTTCTAAGTTAGTAAGAGGCGAACTAACAGCCGCTCAAGCCCTAGCAATTGTAGATCCAAATATTACAAATTTAGAGACAACGCCCACACCAACGACAACAACACCGGAAACTCCGCTAGAAGATCCGAATAACCCTGAGGCTAATGCCGAAACTGATACAACACCAGCAGAAATAAAAACAAAAAAACCAGGCGGGTTCTTCAATCGTCGCCGTTCAACGACTACACTGCCTCCTACACCACCAGAAGCAAATCAAACTGCACCAGAATTAGTTACTCCACCTGAACCGGAGCAACCAAAATCACAACTGCAAACACCATCAACAGAAACTACTCCCCAAGTAGAAATAGAAACAAAAAAACCAGGCGGGTTCTTCAATCGTCGCCGCCGTTCAACGACTACACCATCAGAAGCAAATCAAACTGCACCAGAATTAGTTACTCCACCTGAACCAGAGCAACCAGAACCACAACTGCAAACGCCATCAACAGAAACTACTCCCCAAGTAGAACCAAATCAGTTAGCTGAACCACAACCAAAATCTGGTGGCTTCTTCAATCGCTTCCGCCGTCCATCTGCTAAACCTTCCGACTTACCTCCAACTCCACCGGAGATTACTGAACCATTACCTGAAGTTTTACCGCCGGAAACGACTCCTCAAATAGAAATATCTAAACCAGAGTCATCTCCATAGGCAACAGTTGCTTTATCTAAAGCTTCTAACTCAAGGGAGAAGATTCTATAACCAACCCTTGAGTAAAGTATTGACCTGGTAAGTCGTGGGAAAGTCCTTCACTTTTCGACATTAATCTCATAACTGAAGTCTTGTAATCTAGGTAGGGGTAATAAATTCATTTACCTACACCAAAGGTAATCACGAAAAGTTCCACATCCAGAATTAATGGAGATTTGAGATGAAAATAATTAGTCGGTTACGAGCCATTGGATTACGCCAAATTATTACTATTTTTTTGGCAACTATGACATTTTTAGTTGTGCCTGCCTTTAGCTACAGTGCATCGCTGCAAGCGCAAGCTGCAACACCAACTGTTGGTTCAGACTTTAAGTCTGCTGATCCTGATGTAGACGCTGGTACTGTAAGGCGGATTCAAGAAAAGGCTGAAGATTTGGGTGATAGACCAGAAAAACCTATTGGTGAGACTGGTTTAGAAAACATTAAACAGCTAGGAGAAAGTATTCCTAAAACCATTGACCTAAGAGCGCGTCAAGCAGGTTCTGCATACAACCCCAAAGAACCAAATAGAAAGGAAGCTATGGATCGCAATGAAGCAAATGTTGGCAAAAATGACCCCAAGTAACTGTAAAGGATAGTGTTTGAATCAGATTTTTGGGTGAATTTCTGACACTATTTTCCACCTATTCTCTATATCTATTAAAGCCTAGAATTGGTTACTGCCCAATCTACTTGTGTAGGAGTGGGATTAGCTTGAGCCAGTTCTAGGTTATTTAGCATTTAATAAAGCTCAGGACTTACGCAAAAATCGCTCAACAGCTTTATTTATCGTAGACGCTTTGCAGCTTGCCGTAGGCTACCGCCTTCACGTAGTGTAGCGACAGCGTTTAGACGCCAAAAACGCTCCTGTATTCTGAGAGTGTACGTAAGTCCTAAAAGCTTATTGAATATCCTCAGCCTAGCAATACTTTGTTAAATAACTAAAGTAATACCAACAGTAAGAAAATACCAAACACAGAGCTAAGAAGTACGAAGGAGATTGCATGAAGATGCCCCGCGTTAGAGCGCCAGAATTACCCCAAAATCAAGCGTGGCTCAACACTAATAAGCCTTTATCCCTTCAGGAACTCAAAGGCAGAGTTGTAATTTTAGACTTCTGGACTTACTGCTGTATTAACTGCTTGCACGTCCTACCCCAACTAAAGTATTTAGAACAAAAATATCAAGATAGTTTGACTGTAATTGGTGTCCACTCAGCCAAATTTGACAACGAAAAAGAAATTGAAAACATCCGTCAAGCTATTCTGCGCTATGACATTGAGCATCCAGTATTAGTTGATAGTAACTTTGATGTTTGGCAACAATATGCTGTTCGTGCTTGGCCAACATTGATGATTATTGATCCTGAAGGATACGTAATTGGCTACGTATCTGGTGAGGGCAATAAAGATGTTTTAGAGCAATTAATTCAACAGCTAATTAAGGAACACGGAGAAAAAGGTACGATCAATTTTCAAGAATTTAGCCTGATGCTAGAAAAACAGCGACAGCCATTAATAACTCCTCTGGCTTTTCCGGGTAAAGTTCTAGCTAGTGTAGATAAGTTGTTTATTGCCGATTCTGGGCATCATCGAATTGTTGTTAGTAGCTTAGACGGAGAAATTTTGCATTTAATTGGCACTGGAAACCAAGGGTTAAAAGATGGTTCATTTGCCGAAGCTGAGTTTTCTGCACCACAAGGAATGGTGTTTGATCAAGATAACCAAGTATTGTATGTTGCTGATACTGAAAATCATGCCTTGCGACTTATTGATTTTAAACGTCAGATAGTTAAAGCGATCGCTGGCACTGGTGAGCAAAGCCGCAATGTTCATCCTCGTGGTGGTTCTGGGTTAGAAACTGCCCTAAATTCACCTTGGGATTTAGCAAAGGTGGGCGATTCGCCTCAAGGCGACAGCTACGCTTCACAGCTATTCATTGCTATGGCTGGTTCTCACCAAATCTGGGAAATGAATTTAGCAACTGGCGTTGTTAAAACTTATGCTGGTACGGGTAGTGAAGCTTGTGTAGATGGTTCACTAGATCAGTCTGTGTTTGCTCAACCCAGTGGCATTACTAGTGATGGCAAACAGCTATTTGTTGCTGATAGTGAAGTTAGTTCAATTCGCAGCGTGGGTATAGTTGAGCCACAAGTAAAGACAATTTGTGGTAGCGGTGAATTATTCGGCTTTGGTGATGTTGATGGTAAGGGTACAGAAGTTAAGCTGCAACATTGCTTAGGTGTGGAATATGCCCAAGATACTCTTTGGATAGCAGATACATACAATCACAAAATCAAAGCAGTTAATCCGCGCGATGGTAGCTGTAAAACTGTTCTGGGAGATGGTGTAGCTGGGTTAGGAAACGGTCAAGGTACAAATACGCGCTTTAGTGAGCCTTCTGGGTTAAGTGTTGTTGGTTCTAACCTTTATGTCGCTGATACTAATAATCATGTTATTCGCTCTGTGGATCTAGATACGCTCAGTGTTACAACAATGCAGTTTCCTGAATTGTGCGCTCCAGATGTATGTATTCCGGTTGCAAGCGCGAGTTACTAAAGAATAATTCAGCAAGCTGATTTGATAAATTATTAGCTTTGAAAGTAGCGATTGAGCGATCGCTGCTTTTTAGTAGTCTGGTGATAACTGCGTCTTTGTTAACACAGTCATGATTGCCAACGGGGTAAACTGTGGAAGCTAGCTTAGAGAATAAATCTCATTGTTAAAAACGGTGTTATATGTCTTCATTTTTATTGGAAGTCGGTACAGAAGAATTACCTGCAAGCTTTGTGGCTGATGCAATTGAGCAATGGCGATCGCGTATTCCCCAAAGTCTTACAGAAAATAGCCTCACTGCTGAAACAATTGAAGTTTATGGTACACCCCGACGCTTGGCAGTGTTAATCAAAGGCTTACCAAATCAGCAACCAGATAGAGTTGAAGAAATTAAAGGTCCACCAGCACAAGCGGCGTTTAAAGATGGTAAACCAACAAAAGCAGCCGAAGGCTTTGCCAAAAAGCAGGGTGTAGAAATAGACAAACTAGAAATTCGCCCTACAGATAAAGGAGAGTTTGTCTTTGTCAAGGTAAATTTTTCTGGTCGTCCAACGGCAGAAATCCTGACGCAACTAGTCCAATTATGGATTTTCGGATTAGAGGGTAAACGGTTGATGCGCTGGGGAGATGGTGATCTTAAGTTTGCACGACCGATTACTTGGTTAGTAGCTTTATTAGATACAGAGGTACTGCCGATTGAGATTGTTAATGGTTCCGAGATCATCAAGAGCGATCGCATATCTCAAGGACATCGAGTTTTACATCCAGCATCAGTTATTATTTCTCAGCCAGAAGATTATGTTACGAGTTTACGCTCTGCTTTTGTAGAGGTCGATCCAAATCAGCGTAGTGCCAAAATTGCAGAACAAGTCCAAACTGCTGCTCAAAGCTTAGATGGTCGTGTTGCCATATATCCAGAATTACTAGCGGAAGTTACAAACCTTTTAGAATGGTCTGACGCTGTTGTGGGAAAATTTGACCCAGAATTCTTGAGCTTGCCACCAGAAGTAATTACTACTGTAATGGTGACTCACCAGCGCTATTTTCCAATTTTTACAGCGAAGAGCGATCGCTCTATCAATCAAAATCAAACACAAGAAGGAGTCGCATCGTCCCAAATTCCTCCAGAAGCTACCGCTACTCTACTACCGTGTTTCATCACAGTTTCTAACGGCGATCCAGCTAAATCAGACATTATTGCTGCTGGTAACGAACGAGTAATCCGCGCTCGGTTAGCAGATGGTCAATTTTTCTACAAAGCTGACTTAGCAAAGCCGCTATTAAGCTATTTACCGCAACTAGAGACAGTAACTTTCCAAGAAGATTTAGGTTCGGTACGTGCCAAGGTGGAGCGACTAAGTAAAATAGCTCAACAAATTACCGATCAGTTGCAATTAGGTGAAGATGACTGCAATCTGATTCAAAGAGCAGCTTTACTGTGTAAGGCTGACCTTGTTACTCAAATGGTATATGAATTTCCGGAATTGCAAGGAATAATGGGACACAAATATGCCTTAGCGAGTGGGGAACCAGAAGCAGTAGCAACAGCAATTGAGGAGCATTATCTACCACGCGGCGCGAGCGATCGCTTACCGAGTAATTTAGTTGCTCAAGTTGTAAGTTTAGCTGACAGACTCGATACTTTAGTCAGTATTTTTGGGTTAGGAATGTTGCCTACAGGTTCGAGTGATCCTTTTGCTCTACGCCGTAATGCTAACGCTGTGATTAAAATCATTTGGGAGAATGATTTAACTATCAATCTAGCTAAATTGTTGGAGCAAATTGTTACAGATTTTGTTGCTGCTCATCCCCAAACACAACAAGGGGAATTATTACACAACCTACGAGAATTCTGTCTTCAAAGAATCCGCAATCAGTTACAAGAAGAACGAACTATTGATTATGACTTAGTAAATGCGGTTTTAGGAGAAAATGACCCGGAATACTCAGAACGAGCGTTGCAAGATTTATTAGATGTACGCGATCGCGCTTTATTTTTACAAACGATCCGCAATAATGGCACTCTAGACAAAATCTACGAAACTGTTAACCGTTCTACTCGTTTAGCAGCGCAAGGAAACTTAGATACTACGTCCTTAAATCCCCAAGGTTTAGTAAATCCACAATTATTTCAAAAGTTCTCAGAACAAGCTTTTTATGATGCTTTAGTACAGTTATTACCCCAAACTCAAACTGCACAACAACACCGCAATTATGAGCAGTTAGTAGAAGCACTAAGCCAAATTGCTCCTACAGTTAGCAACTTTTTTGATGGTTCTGAAAGTGTTTTAGTAATGGATTCTGATCCTGACATCCGCTTTAATCGTTTGAACTTGTTGGGTTTACTACGTAATCACGCTCGTGTACTAGCAGATTTTGGAGCTATTGTGAAAACACTGCGAGTTCCTAGTATAGTTATTTCGCCTGTTTTTGGTAGTCAACAGTAAGGAGTATTTATAAAAATAAATCCCTCCTTAATTTCCTTAAATAAGTGAGTTAGGAGGGATATGTAAAGTTGCTTAGACTGTTCTACAGATTATTTACAACTCTAGTCTTAATCGTTTCCAGTTACCACGTCTTCAAGCTGCCTAACAGCCTTTTTTGTACCTGGATCAATTGGTTCATCAAGATTGAGTTTTTCTTTGACTGACTCAAATATATTCTTATTGGGATCTTTAGCGCTTTCTGCGGCTCTATTTGTTACCTTTATCCCCTCATCTTTTAAAAGTTTAGCTGATTTTTCCGCATTTTCTTGGATTCTTTCAGCCTTAACTTCAGCCTGGCTTTCAGCACCGTTGGTTTTATAATCAGTCGCTTCCGGTGTCACTGGTTCTGCTTGCGCTTGTAGCTGATTACCATGAATGTCAAAAGCAGTGCTAAACAAAAATGTTAAACTTACTAGAAAAACAGTTAAAATTTGGCGCAGTTTAATATTTTGCAGCGATGAAATCACTCGTTTCATTGAAATCTCCATTCAATCTTTTTTGAATTACTTAAAGATATTAACCTTACATGGGTATCCCTATTAGTAATGTAATAGGCAATGCCGAAAAGATTTTTTAACAATAATATTGTTTTCTATTATCTTGACATTCGGCTAACAATACCCATGTAAATATTAACCCAGAAAAAGCTTCTGCGAGTTACGTTACAAGTTTTGGGCTTTGGGCGGGAACTGCACATCAGTCCAGGGGTATAGAATCGCTTTTAGAGTCCTTAGTTATTAGTCATCAGTCTTTAGTAATTATACGCACGTAAGCAAAATATCTATTTCCACGCAGATATTATTTGCAGTGTTTGGGGTATGAAGCGGCTCAATAAAAGCAGAGTATATACCGAAAAACTAATGACTAATGACTAGTGACTACTTAATCAATGCTCAAACAAGTCTTTAAATTGCAACAAATCTAAGGAAACTATAGTCGGCAAACATTTAAAACATTCTTGCGCTAGATTCCAACGCTCTTCTCGTTGCAGCATATTAATTAGCTTTTGCCGCGCACTTAATAAATAACGGACATCATTAGCAGCATAGCGCAGTTGCTTTTCCGATAAATTGACAGCATTTCCCCAGTCAGAACTTTGAGCGCTTTTGTCAAGTTCAACTTGTTCTAGTTCTTGCACTAAATCTTTTAACCCATGACGGTTGGTGTAAGTTCGCGCTAATTTACTGGCGATTTTTGTGCAAAATATAGGTTCTACCTGAATCCCCAGGTTATGTCGTAAAGTAGCGACATCGAAACGTGCGAAGTGGAATACTTTAACGATATTCGCTGCTTCCATCAAGCGTTTCAAGTTTGGTGCTGCTGTTTGTCCTTTAGCAATGCGAATTACGGTGACTCGATCTTGAGGATCGCATAGTTGAACAAGACACAAGCGATCGCGTTGTGGTAGTAAACCCATTGTTTCGGTATCTACCGCTATTGCTTCAGCGTTGAGATACTCAGAGAGGATAGTATCACCTAAATCGCGATCGCAAATTTGAAAATCTGCAAATTCCATTGCACTGCTCAATTAAGTAAAGTGTTCTTCAGATAACAAAACCATCAGAACACTCTATTATCAAATATTTAGCTGCCAATTATTGTTAACGAGTGCGGATAAATATCTGAGTGTAGTAGTATTGACCTCTGGCATTTTTGGCAACACCAATTCCCGTTTTATTATACGCTCCCACAATATTGGTGCGATGACCACTACTATTTAGCCAACCTTGAACAGCTTGAGTAGCTGGGTCACTATAGCCTTGATTGTAAGCGACATTTTCAGCAGCTGAACTTAAGGGAATTACTTTAGCGATCGCTTGCACTCGTCCATTAAAGCCATCATGACTAAAAGGAACTCTACCACTAGCCATATTTCGACTATGAATCCGCGCTTGTTCAGTAATCCGAGAATCTAAAGATAATGGTGGTAAACCTTGGTTAGCACGGTAGCGATTCACCTGATTGTGAACTGCTTTTTCTATAGAAGCTAGTGAAGTAGTAGATTGAGTGCTGGTAGGAGTACTAGCAGGCTGGGGAGATTGGAAGATTGAATTGAAAAAAGAGCCAAAATCTTGGGCGTTAGCAGGCAATTGTAGCATTCCACTGGTTAACACAACCGAAGTTAAGGCGATGCTGGTGAAAATAGATCGCTTCATGAGCAGGATTCCAATTAATAACTACAAATTTGAGGCATCAAGATTGCAGCACAAAAAATAGCATCACTGATGGACAGTAACTAAGCCATCATGTGTGCTGTCGCACAATATCCAATGTGTAGAATTGCTGCAACTACAGACTCTTTTGGCAGATTGATACATCGCCGTCTGCCTGTATGTTTTAAGTTAGCTTTACACAATCAAGTTACAAAGTTAAGTTAACTTCACCTTGTAGCTCTAACCAAGCGCAATTTCACTGATTTATTGAACAACGCAAATTTACCTAAAAATTACATTCAACTTAAGCTCTCAGCAAATAATTTAAGTGCATTTACGGTGCTAAAAAAAGCTTGGTAATTTGATAGCATTTTATTCCAGTACGCGGATTGTAACTAATCTAAGGCATAGAGAGTTTGGCATGAGCGATTTCTTTATGGCAACAAGTTAATATTTACCTCTAATACCTCAGCCCAATTGTACTGATATCAAATAACACTATATTTAATAACAAAGCTTTTTTAAAGTAGCCTTGCTAACGTAAAATTGTAAATCTGCTACCTTTTTATTACCAACGGCGAATAAATATTTGGGTGAAGTAGTACTCACCTTTGGCGTTTCTGTCAACCCCAATTCCGGTTAAATTATACTGCCCCTCAATATTAATGAGATGCCCAGGGCTTTTAATCCAACCTTCAACTGCTTGCTGTGCTGGGTTACTATAGCCGTAATTAAAAGCCACATTCTCAGCTGCTGCCAGATAAAAAATTGAGCGCCGAATAGCCTCAACTCGCTGCTCGAAACCTTGATGGCTAAACGTAACTTTACCACTTGCCATGTTTCGACTATGCGCCCTTGCTTGTTCGCTAATGCGTGGATCAAGTGTTAAAGGCGGTAATTTCTGCGATTGACGATATTGGTTAATTTGTTGATGGATCGATTGTTCTAAGGCACTATAAGGAGTAGGAGTAGCAGGTACAGCAGGCACAATTTCCTTAGTTGGCAAAATATCGGCAACAAAAGCAGTATCACACCCGACTATGGCACTAGTAAGTACACCTAATGCCATGCCAGCTATTAGTTTTTGCATTCGTAATGCTTCAGCTAAGGAACTTAGCGACAGTATGGACATCCTTGTCACCACGTCCAGAGCAATTAAGCACAATTTTGGGACTACCAGTTAGCTGCGGACAAAGAAATTCCAGATAAGCGATCGCATGAGCAGTTTCCAAAGCTGGGATAATCCCCTCAAGTTGAGCCAGGCGCTGCAAAGCCTCTACAGCTTCCGAGTCTGTCACGGAGTAATATTCCGCCCTGCCTGTTTCTTTGAGATACGAATGCTCAGGTCCCACACCAGGATAATCTAGCCCCGCACTAATTGAGTGTGCTTCCACTACTTGCCCATCCTCATCTTGCAACAAGTAACTCATCGCCCCGTGCAGTACGCCAACTCGTCCTTTGGTCAAGGTTGCAGCGTGTTTTTGTGTATGCACTCCTTCTCCAGCAGCTTCCACGCCAATCAAGCGCACAGATGGATCTTTAACAAATTCCGCAAATAGTCCCATGGCATTTGAACCACCCCCCACACAAGCAAGGAGAATATCTGGCAAGCCACCCCATTTTTCTTGTGCTTGAACTCTTGTTTCTTGCCCAATTACCGCATGAAAGTCTCGCACGATCATTGGGTAAGGATGAGGTCCGGCTACGGAACCTAGAATGTAGTGGGTTGTTTCTACGTTTGTCACCCAGTCTCTGATTGCTTCGGATGTCGCATCTTTGAGTGTACCACTACCTGCTGCTACAGGGCGGACTTCTGCACCCATTAGCCGCATCCGAAATACGTTCAAGCTTTGGCGTTCCATGTCTTGTACGCCCATGTAAATTACGCAGCTAAAACCAAAGCGAGCGCATACTGTCGCTGTGGCTACGCCATGTTGTCCGGCTCCGGTTTCCGCGATAATGCGCTGTTTATTCATCCGCTTTGCTAGTAATACTTGAGCGAGGGCGTTGTTAATTTTGTGTGCGCCTGTGTGATTTAAGTCTTCGCGCTTCAGGTATATCTGCGCTCCACTGCCGTCAGGTCGCGCATAATGGGCGGTAAGGCGTTCGGCGAAATACAACGGCGTTGCTCGTCCGACGTAGTCTTGTAATAGGTGTTGTAGTTCTGCTTGAAAATGAGGGTCGTTGCGGTATTGCTGGTATGCTGCTTCTAATTCTGTTAGAGCAGGCATTAGTGTTTCTGGTACATACTTTCCCCCAAATTGCCCGAATCGCCCTAAAGCGTCAGGACTTTGGGTTGATTGAGTGGAAGGAATGGAAGTAGTCACGGGCAACCAAGAATGATGGGATGAACTTAATTATAGAATCTCAAGGCAATTGAAGCAGTACGGGTAATAATGGCGATCGCATTATCTATAAGAGCAATACGGTAGTATTTCCGTTAAATCCTGTTTTCCTAATGCACCTTGAAAGTGATTCAGCATAAATTTTATGTATTCAATTAAAAACATAAGCAGCTTCTTACTCCTCGCTTTACTTCTCGGTTTAACAAGCTGTCTATCATCAAACGGCTCTCAAGTCAGCAATAAATCCAGTGCAGAAAATACTAGTCAAATTAGTCAAGCTTAAGGAAGATGATGTCTCGCTAGATTGGTTCACTTCTTCCAAACTAAAGAGTACAGATATTATCTCATCATCACAGGCGAGAGTGTTTATCAATGATGTTTATCAAACCCTGGATGCCAAAATTTTTGATCCTGCTTTCAAGAAAGAGGAGCGAGAACAGCAGCGAAGCCAACTCATTACTATTATTGATACCAAGCCAAGTTGGTCAAGAGCAGAATTAACAGAGCGGATTAGCAAGCAATTGCAGAAGCTCTCAATTTCTCACTTGAGAATCTTGAATCCGACTGAAGGTGAAAAATTATTTCGGCTCATTGAGCAAAAACCACAATCGGGTACTAAACCCGATCCTGCTGTTTCAGCCAAAATGAGAGGTGACGTGGGGATTTTGCGAGTTAAAAGCTTTCTCATCCCTCAAGTAACCAAATCAGCGATCAATCAAGCTAAAGCACAACTGGCTCAAGCCAAAATAATTCTCATCGATCTTCGAGGAAATGGCGGTGGTGCTGGGTCGAGCATCAGCTACCTTGTTGAAGATATCGTTGGTGCAGACAAAGTGCTGTGGCGAGATCGAACTCGTGAGGGTCTGAAGATGAAGGAGCCATATATTTTTCGAGGTTATTTTGACGATGCCATCAATGCCGAGGCTGAAGCGGAAATTAAACTAGCAAACGAAAAGCCGTATGTCGAATGGCGAACTCGCTCAGAAGCCAAGAGAGATCCAAGACCTCATTATGTCCTGGTTGATGATCAGTGTGGGTCATCCTGTGACTTGTTTGTAGCTACAGTTCAAGAAAATGGTGGTGCCAAGTTATTAGGAGTTCGCACAATGGGTGCGCTGCTTGCAGGTGAAGCGTTCAAACTTACATGGCGAGGTTTTGCACTGATTGCTCCAACTGCTCAAGTAATTTCGCCTAAAGGTAACATGATTGAAGGTGTGGGCGTTCAGCCAGACTTTGAGATTCCTGAATGTAAAAATGCTGGCAAACAATGTCTTGAAAAGGCAATTAGAGTTATCGCCGATGATGCGGCATAGCATAATTATTGGAGTGTAATAAGCGATCGCTCCTGCTAGTAAGCTATAAATTATCTGCTGCTTAACTTAGTCGTTAGCTTTTTCCAAGTTCATAGGTCAATAAAACTTTCAAGGAGCGATCGCTATCTTAAATTTTCACCTACAAATTATCAGTATCTATTCCCTTTTCTCGTAACTTAGCAATTAGTAACTGAAGTTGTTGTTCAGCTTCTTCCGCCCGTTGCTGTTGTTGTTGAGCTACTTCTTCTAGTGTGGGGTACTTGTTACCATTTTGGTCATACCAATACAACCACTCCCTTGTCCAGCCTTCGTAAGTACCTTGCGCTCTACCAATACCTAAGCTAATTTCTGGTATCCATACAGGATCTCCGGATTGACGGATATATTTACCATTAACTAAACGATAGACTTCAAAAGGCTCTCGGTTTTTACGCTTACGCCGATCAGATGCATAAATCACATAGTACAAAATACCTAATTGAGCGTACTTAGTTTCTTTCTCTTCATACTCTTGGTTGTATGTTTTAGAAATAACCTCTAATGCCATCAAGGGAACAATATTATTTTCTTCCCAAAGGACATAACTTAAGCGTCCTTCCTCGCCAGCAAAACGTTCCACGCCTAAGCTAAGGAAACCATCAGGAACTAAAGCAGGTTGTCTTGGAGTGTGATAAATTCCCATGTCTACTCCAAAAAACCAATCTCTACGGTCTTGCCAGATCAAAGCTAAGATCGCTAATAGCAGGTTAGGAACTAGGTTTTGGAGTTCGTTATCCACAGGGGTATCATCAGAATCCGGCAATTCTGCTGAAGATGGCAGGCACTGCCAAGGCTCGTAATGTAACATGACAGACCTCATAGACCTCATGTATACTTATTGCCTGTATTTTACTCACTAGACTGAATTTAGTTCTTTAAATTTACGCTGGCGATGCTGGCGCGATCGCGTCTATTCTCAAGCTCTTAATTACAAAATAAATTTTTATGCCATCTCCAAATCGCAATTCATCTAACTCCAAAACATCTAGCCAAAATCGCATTATTTATCAGGAATTTGGCGATAACTCAGCCGCTACAGAAAGAGCAGTTCCAGAACTACCCCCTGCTCAACAAAACCTCAGAGTCCAAGCTTCTCGCAAGGGACGTAAGGGTAAAACTGTTACCGTAATTAGTGGCTTTCAGTCAAAGCCAGAAACAATAGCCGCGTTGCTGAAACAATTAAAAACGCAGTGCGGTACTGGCGGTACGGCTAAAGAAAATGAGATTGAAATCCAAGGAGATCACAAACAGAAGTTAGTCCAGATTTTGACTGACTTAGGTTACAAAGCAAAAATTAGTGGTGGTTGAGCGATCGCACCCTGTTTTTTCTATGCCAAAATCTGGGCAATCATGCGGTTAGCTTGCGACTCGTAGCTGCCACCAAATAAATTAAAGTGATTCAAAATGTGGTAAAGGTTGTACAGGGTTTTGCGCTTTTCGTAGCCTGCATCTAAAGGGAAAACCTCGTTATAGCCGCGATAAAAGGCATCAGGGAAACCGCCAAATAATTGAGTCATTGCAATATCAACTTCGCGATCGCCAAAATATACCGCCGGATCAAAAATCACTGGTTCGCCGTCAAGTGTACAACCTACATTTCCGCCCCATAAATCGCCGTGTACTAGAGAGGGTTGCGGCTGGTGTGTCAATATCTGAGGAATAGCGGCTAATAACTTTTGTTGTTGAGGAAATTTTCCTCCCCGCGCTGTAGCCAGTTGAAATTGATAACTTAGTCGGTGTTGAGCATAAAATTCTGCCCAGTCCGTTGTCCAAGTATTAATTTGGGGCGTAGAGCCAATAGTATTGTTTTGCTGCCAACCAAAGTAATCGCTCTTGTGGGAGTGCATTGCTGCTAGCTTGCGTCCCAACTGTAGCCAAGAGTTTGTATTTCCTCTACCTAGTTCCAGCCACTCCAAAACTATGTAGGCGCTATTTTCTGCTATACCCCAGCAAATGAGTTTGGGGACGCAGATTGTACCAGTTTCCAGCATTTGCTGTAAGCCCAACGCCTCAGCTGCAAACATTCCGACTTGGGATGCAGAGTTGAGTTTGACAAAGTAATTACCAGTGTTGCCGCTTAGAGCATAGCCTTGATTGATACAACCGCCACTAACAGAGGAGTAGCTATTTACAGAAAACTCTTTTTCTGTTACTTTCTGAATATGCTGGGCAATTTCTGTCCACATACTTAGCTTTAATCTGGTTTAATAGCAACAACACCATAGGCGGTTGGTGAAAGATACTTTTGAGCAGCTGCTTGGAGCTCAACAGCTTCTAAAGAATGAATAGTAGCTGGATAATTAAAGGCTGGTTCCAAGTCTCCCAACATTGAATGGTAATAACCATACAAACCAGCGCGATCGCTCGGTGTTTCGTTGCCAAAAACAAATCGATTTGCTACTTGTGTCCGCACACGGGCAATTTCTGACTCCTGTACAGGCTCAGTTTGGATTCTTTTGATGTGTTGGGCGATCGCTGCTTCTACTGCTGGCAGATTTTGGCTTGGTAGTTGCGCGGAGATATAAAAAGTTCCCTGAAGCTTTTGCGTCATATTGCTAACAGAAATACTAGAAACAAGCCCTTGCTCTTCGCGTAGCTCCCGCACTAGTCTTGAGGTGCGTCCTTGTCCTAAAATTGCTGCTAAAACATCTAATGCATAAGTCTGATTGAGATCAGTTAACCCTGGTACTCGCCAAACCATAATTAGCCGTGCTTGCTGCAAGCTATCATCAACAACTTCCTGGCGGACAATTTCTGTAAAAGGTGATTCTGGCTCAATGACTGGCGGGTGATTCCTTGCTACAGGCTGTCTATTTGTTGCTTGGGTAAAACTATCTGCGACAATTTGGATTAATTCATCTACTGGTAAATTGCCCACAGCTACAGCTGTAATTGACTGGGGTTGATACCAAGTAGCGTGGAAATCGCGCATTTGCTGCGGTTTAAGTCCTGAAATTACCTCAAATGGACCTAATACAGGTCTCCGATAAGGTAGTTTATCAAAGGCTGTTTGCATTGCCCATTGAAAAGTTCGGCGGCGGGGATTATCCTCCGAGCGGCGAATTTCTTCTAGAACTACCAAGCGCTCTCGCTCAAAAGCATCATCTGGAATACTAGAGTTAAGCACCACATCAACTTGCAACGGTGCTAGAGCCGCAAAATCCTTGGGGGCAGTTGTAATGTAGTATTGAGTGTAGTCTTGACTAGTTGCGGCATTGGTAACAGCGCCTCGCTCCTCAATTTGACGCTCGAATTCACCACTACAAAGACGCTGCGTTCCCTTAAACACCATATGCTCTAAGAAGTGCGCTATGCCGTTAATACTGTCGGCTTCAACAGCTGAACCTACATTAACCCACAAGCTCAGGTTAACAGCTTCGATTGGCATTTGCTCTGCTACTATAGTTAGCCCGTTGGGTAATCGGTGTAACGTAGGAGAATTAAGGCGAGGGAATTTTTGGAGGGTTGAAGTCATTGCTACTAGATATGCCAATACTTCTTTATCTTACCCAGTTAGCACCTAAGCACTGCTATAAAAGCAATTAGCATTCTTGGGTTAGCATTTTTCTGATTGGAGTATCGACTTTCTATTTTATTTATTGCATTCAGAACAAATTAACTAAATCATTAGTCGTTAAATATTAAGTATAAATATTCTAATTCTGTGTTTTTGAAAAACGATAAGTATTAGTGCTGAAGTTAAATTAGTTAACTTTTATAAAGAAATGTATAAAAATCTTGTTCATGGGTACAGAAGAATTTGATAATTAATTCTGATTGATCCCAGCTTTTAGTCACTCAAGCTGAGAACGTTAAAAAGTGATTAACTTTGATAAAACTATAGGTGTAGTGGAAAGCGCTGTGTAGCTGTTTATTAAAACGTAGTAGAAGGCAACATGATAGATCAACTAGGTCTTGATAGAAGCTAATTTGCCCTACTAATAAAATCGCAATTAAATTCTTTGGATAAACGCCAGGAGCATTTGTAATGATCAGTTCTATCAGAAAATTATTGAGTGGAATTTTATCTTTCTTTGTTGGGCTTTTACGTGGCAATAAGTCTCAAGACAAGCCTATTATAGAAGGAGCCGCAAAAGCTAAAGAACTACCAGGCAAAGTTACTGGTAAAACTCGTAGACGCAGTGGCTACTTTATGGAGCTGGACGATGAAGATACAAACCCTATTCAGGCGGTTAAACAGTCAGCTAACGGCATAGCAGCAAAAATTTCGGAATCAGTTGCCGCTACCGCAAAAACCGTAAAAGAGGAAACTGCTAAAACTCCAGTAGCTACCGCCGCTAAATCTGCAAAGAACGAGACTACTAAAACTCCTGAAACCACCGCTACAGATCAATCTGCCAAAGTTGAACTAGTTCAAACAGCCGAAGGAGTTGCAGCTGTACCAGCCAAGCGGGAAAAATCACCAGTAGCAAGCACGAATGGTCAGACTCCAACTGAAACAACGTTTGCTCCTAAATATCTCGCTCCAGATACTAGCTCAAATAGTCGTCGTCGTCCAGGTCCAAGCATGAATCCTTTTCTAGACATGGCGCGTCAGGTAAAAACACCTGGTTAAAAAAAGGGCTAGGAAAGAAGGTAGGAACCACGTACTACCTAGTAACTTACAACTCCTGACCTTTAGTAAAAACTAGTCCACTGTATAAGTGAAAAGCTGGGTCCCAGTTTGTCTCAGCCCTACGAAACAAGTTTACGTGGGATGGGATACGACCCAGCAATTCTTTTTGATCTAGCACTGTTTCTGCAAACGGTGTGAAATCTGACCAAAGGGTAGTTTGAATTAGTTGTTGGTCGAGAAAATTGATTAAGTTATTCCAGTTAATTCTAATTGTTTGATTATTTGTTTGGCTTGATTGAGGGGCAGTGATAACGTCTTGAGAAAATTGGTAACTGCGATCGCAAAGCCTGAGAATACACTGCCTACTACACAGGTGTAAATCGTAAAATTGAGCATAATCTTGAGTCTGGGTTTTACGCTGGAGTTTGCCTCGGTGATCTAAATCCACCACCTCTTCAAAAATCGGCAATAGTCCTGCAACTCGCTGACTAACTTCTGACCAATTGAACGTTAAAGAACCGATTTGTCCCTGTTGATTTTGACAAACAACTGTAGCTTGAGGGGAAGCTGACTCAAGGTAGCTGACTTGAAAAACTGAGATACTTTGAATTTCAGCTAGTGTAGCCCAAAAACATTTAACTCCAGAATCACACAGTTTCTGCCCTAAAAAGCGCAGTTCTCCAATTAAACCGGTACGGTAAAAGCGCCAGCCGCGACTGGGTAGCTGCAACCGCGCCGTGTAAGCATCTATTTGCATAATCTGGGCTAACTTTTGAGCAGCTACAGTTCTGATATCCGGAGCAACTGGTTCTAAAACTAATACGCCTGGTTGGGTATTACTGGGGTCAGATGTAGCTTGGGCGATCGCTTGAGTTCGTTGTTCTTTGGCAATTGCTTGGACTCTTTGCAACCCTTGACGTGCTTGCGCGACAATTTTGGCATTAGTTGTATCGCGTAGCAGTTGCCGATAAATTGCTTCCGCCGTCTCTAGTTTTCCCGATACTTCGTCCAAGCGTCCAGCATAAAACTGTAGCCAAGGGTTTTGTGGTGACTCTTGCTTTAGTTGTTGCAGTAATTGGGCGGCGGCGCGGTAGTCTTGGCGTTCAAAGGCAGCAGCAACTTGGTCAATCATAAAGTAGTTTTGAGTTTTGAGCTTGCTCAACGCAGCAGCCGGAGCCTCCTCCGGCTGACCGTTGAGTTTTGAATTGAAGAAAATTAACTAATTACTTCTTTAACTCAACATTCAACACTTAAAATTCATTACTGGAGTGAAGCAACTAACCTACTTTATTCTGCAAAAGCAGCAGCAACAAGAGATAATGCCACAATTGGTGCTGTAACTGCTCTAAGGATGCGACGACCTAGAGAAACAGGTTGAAATCCGGCGGCGATCGCTAACTGGGCTTCCGATGCTGTCCAGCCGCCCTCGCAGCCAATAGCAATCAAAATATCAGATGTGATAGACACTGAATTAAGCGCATTTTTTAAATGGGGATAGCTGTCACGGGCAACGCAAAAAAAGCGATGATTCCCCGCCGTCGCTGAAATAGCAGTAGCAAAAGAAACTGGTTCTAAGATCGCAGGTACAACAGAGCGTTCTGACTGTTCAGCTGCTTCTTTGGCAATCCGCCGCCACCGTTCTAGTTTTTGAGGACTGGGATTAAGTAATGTGCGATCGCTAATTACTGGTGCAATAGAAGTTACTCCCAACTCTGTGCAGGCGCGTACTACTTCATCAAATGAGTTACCTTTTGGCAATGCCATGATCAGCGTAATTGAGACTGGTAACTCGGTTTGTATCTCAATTAACTCTAAAATTTGCGCCGTCGCCCCTGCCAACACACTTAACCACCATTGCCCCTGCCCATCCATCGCAATAAAGTGATCGCCCTCCCGTAGCCGTAAAACATTACCGAGATAATGCTGTTGTTGATTTGTCAGCAGAATTTCTTTGTCTTGCAGCTGAGAAGGAGCGATCGCTAGTCGTTGTAGTTGAGCCACAATTAGGAGGCTAGGGTAATAACCCTAGCTTGCGTCAAGAAGATTAGGAGTCTAACTGCGCTTGTAGGTACGCCTCTAACGCCTCGTTAACGAGTTGGCTAATCGGCTTACCTTGACTCAGGGCAGTTTCTTTTAGCTTGCCATAAACTGAGTCTTTAACGCTGACGCGGTTACGTCTAGCTGTAGTAGTATTGGCGATCGCGACAATGCCATTACTTGCGTCTGTAATTTCGCCAGTAGTAGAGTCGGCAATCGCTTCTACTAAACCATCACTGTCGTCTGTTATATCTTCTATAGCAGTTGTCGCAGTGGCTTGGGACTCGTAATTAGTGGCAAATTCCCTAATTGCATCAAACCCAACGCGATCGCAAAAATCTCCAAAACTTTCCCCAGAATTACGTGACTGCTTGAAGAAGACTAAAATCGGCTCTAGCTGTGTTTCTAGGTCATTAATTGGCAGCCGTTCCATATAAGGTAACGCTAGCCTTGTTTGCGCTGGTGAAGCACCTAGCCAAACTTGATAAGATTCGGGGGCGCTACCGACAAATCCTAGTTCTGCTAGATAAGGACGCGCGCAGCCGTTCGGACAGCCAGTCATCCGCACGATAAAATGCTCTTTTTCTAACCCTACTTTCTCCAGTAGTGTCTCAATGCGCTTCAAAACGCTGGGCATCACTCGTTCTGACTCGGTAATTGCCAAGCCGCAAGTAGGCATCGCTGGGCAAGCCATTGAATACCTTACTAAAGGGTTAATGGCATTTGGATCGATTTGAACGCCGCAGCGATCTAGAATTTCTTGGATGCGATCGCGATCTTGCGGTTCAATGTCGTAGAAAATTACGTTGTGGTGTGGTGTTAGGCGGATCGGTAAGTTAAACTGCTGCACAATTTCTCGCATTGCAGTTCGTAGTTGGAACGAGCCTTCATCTTTAATCCGTCCATTTTCAACGGAAATACCTAAGAAAAGCTTGCCGTCGCCTTGTTCTTGCCAACCCAGGAAGTCTTCGTATTTAAATTCTGGCAGTGGTTGGAAAGGTTCTAGCTCTTTGCCAAAATATTCCTCTACCATTGAGCGGAACTTATCAACGCCCCAATCATTGATTAGGTACTTCAACCGCGCATGACGACGATCAGTGCGATCGCCATAATCGCGCTGCGTTGCTACAATTGCCTTGACTATTTCGTAAACGTCATCCTTTGCTACATAGCAAATTGGATCAGCTAGGCGGACGAACGTTTCTTCTTTGTTGTGTGTGCGTCCCAAGCCGCCACCAGCATAAACATTAAAGCCTTCTAACTCTTGATTTTCGTTGGTAATTACTACCAAGCTGAGGTCTTGGGAAAACAAATCTACTGAGTTATCCCCTGGTACAGTTACGGCACACTTAAACTTGCGGGGCATATAATGAGTGCCGTAAATCGGTTCTGGGTTGTCATGGATAATTGTCCCAGTACCGTTACGCAGACGAGCTTCTTTTACTTTAGGGTCTTCTTCGGCAGTAATCGCCTTTTCTCCATCCAGCCAAAGCTCGTAATAAGCGCCTGTTTGCGGTGTCAGCAAGTCAGCAACATTTTGGGCATATTCCCAAGCGTACTGATACTCAGGGCGATTTTTAAACGGCGCAGGAGGAGCCATCACGTTACGGCTAACATCACCGCAAGCCGCTAAAGTCGAACCCATGTTTTGAATAATCGCAGCGATCGCACTTTTGAGATTTTTCTTCAAAATCCCATGCATCTGAAACCCTTGTCTAGTCGTGGCGCGCAGTGTCTGGTTGCCATATTCACTCGCCAGCTTATCTAACGTTAGATACAGCTGCGGTGGCACAAAACCACCCGGATTTTTTGTCCGCAGCATGAACTGATAGTCTTTCTCCTGTCCCTTAACCCGATTATCTCGGTTGTCCTGCTGGTAAGAGCCGTGAAACTTCAGAATCTGAACTGCGTCTTCTGTAAAGTGATTTGTATCTTGAAAAAGCTCGGTCGCGACAGGTTCACGCAAAAAATCACTGCGTTCTTTTAAACCTTCTACCTTAGAAGGCTTGCGGCTTGTAGACGTAGGAGTTGCAGATTTCACCATTTCATTTGTAAAAGAATTTTAACAAGGCATTCATCGCCGCCCAGGTAAATTATAAATGCCCTAGTCGGTTACACAAACCACGCTAATCTAGTCAGGATACTGATGAATATTCCGATATTTTAACATGATAAAAAAGCCAGGGTTCGCCACTTAGGTAACAGTGAGCAACCCCAGCAATTATTACTTAACAGTGAATTGTCAATTCTGAGCTTTTTTAGCTAAAGGTATTTAGCGAATAACTTAGTCTTACCTGTCGCCTTTCAACTAATAGTTTTTTAGCCTTTTGAGTTACCCAGCATTTGGTAATCAGTTTCCTTTTACCTCTTGCCTTTCAACTAATAGTTTTAGTTGAAGCGATATGCTGCACCTAATTGAAAGCTAACAGCTGGATCAGAACTATTTTCGTAGGCATCAAGTCCTAACTTGGCATCACCGTAAAGAACAATATTTCTCCTTAATTCGGTTTCAGCGCCTGCTGTTAGAACAACTGCATCTTTATCGCCTAAAGGACTTAGTTCTCCATCTTCTTCTACGAAAGAGTAGCCAGCACCAACATAAGCATTAGCGTTATTTGTAATTGGCACATCGTAGGAAACTATCGGCATGATCGCGCTGGTTTCACCATTAAACAAGATTGCGCCCCGCGCTGAAATTGGTGTATTTGGAATAGCAACGCGACCTTGAATATTGCCACCGAATGCAGCATCATCACTACTCTTATCATTGTTAGTAGCGCTAATAGAAACACCAGCACCTAGATAGCTAGCATTAGTACCTGTAGGCTTTGCAAAAGCTTCTCCTGCTGATATAACCGGAGCAACTACTAAAGCAGACAAAGCAGAAATCTTGAGAACAGAGTTTAGAAAGCGTTTCATAATACTTTAGTTAATTTGTGTTTTTTGCTTACATATTCAAAGTCGAATAAGGATATAAAAAAGTTCCAATAGCTTTCTCTAAAAACTTGAAACTCTACTTAAGCTTTTATCTTGCTAATAAACATAATTTCAGATACAAAAACTAAACTTATTACTAATTAAATTTAAAAAAATGGCTTTTAGGAGACGCTTCTTTAACTGGCATATAGGTTAAATCAATTGGTATTTAAACCTAACCTTACTCACTAAGTAAGGCTTAATGCGTCTCTAATACTATTTCTCAAAGTTTGAGCAACTAGCATTCAGCGTAGGAGAACGCCTGTATATTTTGGTAGAGTCGCTTCTAGGAATATTCTTACTGAGAGCGTTACGTCACATCTTGCACAAGCGCGGTTTCAACCGCAGCTAAACAAGCGAAACCCGCCGGCGCGGGTTAAAAAACCCCAAATTTCCATTAGTCTGCCTCCGCAGACTTTGAGTATAAGAGCGAAGCAACTTCTGTCCCCCTTCTTCCGAAGGGGGTAAGGGGGGTTGGCATAGTCGCGAATTGAATTCACCAAGATCAGGTGCAAGATATGATTTACTGAAAAAATGGTTTAGCGACTGATAGCACCACTACAACTCCAGTTCTTCTTCGAGCCTTGTAGTAAAATTAAATACTGCAAACTCTGTACTGCCCTAAAACTGAGCTTGATCAGCAATGTAGCTAGCAATGTCGTTGATACACTTACGGATAGCACGTTCATTGTCGCTGTAGTTGAACACAATGCTGAGGACATAATCCTGATTATTGATGCTCATGGCTAAGGTTGTACCCAAGACTTTAGAGTTACGTCCAGTTTTTTCCCCGATCCAGATAACAGTATTTTTCAGTGCCTCGTAACCCAAGGTTTTGTCGTCTTGGCTAGCTAGCGCCTCGCGCAAAACTTCATCCCCTGGATGTTCAAGGTTGTAAATTTGGAGCATCATTTGTGTTAGTTCATCTGTAGTGATGCGGTTGAAGCCAGTACCCATATTGGCAGGATAGGTACTTTTTCCTGCTAGCTTAGAGTTGACTTGAGTGACTTGATAGCCGCGATCGCGCAAAACAGAATTAATGTAATCTCTGCCTAAATAATCGATTAGCTGATTGGTAGCAATATTACTGCTTTGGTTAATCATCCGCATCACTAGCTGCCGCAGCGTATATTCTCCTCCTACCGAGATATCCGAGGTATCTTCGGTGTAGTTGCCTTGGCTCACCTTGATCTTGGTATCCAGGCTAATGTTTTCCTGCGTCAGCTTCTGCATCAGGGCGATCGCAATTGGCACTTTAATTAAACTGGCAGCGCTCTCCGGAGGCTGATCTCCATACCAATGACGACATTCCCCCAAAACGTCGCACACAGTAATTCTGACGTTCTCTGGCTGTATACCTGTACGTCTAACAATAGGTTCCAGAAACCCTGCTCTGGCGCTGTTGAAATTACTAAAGGCGATCGCCAAATACTTTTTGTATTCCTGCACTTTTTGCCTAGCAGACTTAGCTAGAAAAGAATTCTGCGGCACTGCTTGGAGGGAAGTAATTCCTTGTTGCCACACAGTAGGAATTTTCTTTAGTAGCTCAACAGAGGGATTAAGTCTGCTTTCTAGTTCTCTTGCCTGATCTGCAAATTGAAGTGCCTCATTCCACCTCTTTTTAGCTGTTTCTTCAACTTCAATCCGTATCTCTACAGCGCGAAGCGTTGGTAATAGAGCTATCGGTGTTGAAGTTTTATTTGCAGTTGTTGGTGTTGTAGGTTGCTGCAATTGGGCGCGGAGGCGATCGCGCATCTGGTAAAGCTCTGGAATCGACTTTACAGTGAGTAACGGCGATTCTGAAGAGGACGTTTCAATTTTTGGTGTTAAGGCTAAAGGGTAGTAGTCCGCCGATCCAGCAATAATGCTTAATGCACCTACTGGTACTAAGAGTAGATGCCAAAACTGACGCATTCATCAACCTCACCACTTATAAGTGGGATAACACAAGCAATCTTAATCAAAATTGAAAAGAGAAGACAGGAGACAGGAGACAGAAGACAGGAGAAGAAACGGCACGCAATTCAAACCTCCACTATTTTAAGAGCGATCCAATGAAAGATCCGGAAATTAAATCTATCACCCTAAACGTAGAGTGAGAAAAAAGATCCAAACGACCTTCCTGCTGTTTCCTTTCAGCTAATTATTAGCCTTCTGGCAATAGACTTTAAAAGTTGAAGGAAAATTTTAAGGCTGCACCTGTTGCGAGATCCACTGGAGGTAAGGTTGAGAGCCTGCAAGAATTGGAAGGGCAATGATTTCTGGCACTTCGTAGGAGTGTAATTCTCGGATTTTAGCTTCTAAATTGGGAAATTGCGCTAAGTCAGTTTTAACCAGCAGTTGCCACTCTTGTTCTTGATGCAGTTCGCCTTGCCAAGTGTAGATCGAGTGGATCGGCAATAAACTAACGCAAGCAGCTAGCTGGGATTGTACTAAGGATTTAGCGATCGCCTCTGCTTCCTGTTGCGAAGGAGCTGTGACTAATACCACACCATAGTTACTTGAATTGATCCTATCCATTGCCATCAATCACGTAAAACGCGGATAAATTCGAGCGGTAGATTATCAGTATCGGCAATGAAGGCAACCTCGTATATGCGATCGCCAATTTGCTGTTGAGTCGGTTCTAAAAGCACCTTCAGAGGTTGATATTGCTCTGGATCAGTTCTTTGCGCCTCTAAAAAGCGCTCCTTTAAGGCTGTTAACCAGAGGGGTAACTGGGGTGTTTCCTCAGTGATATCAAAAGATAAATGGTAATACCCGACATAATGTTCATCTTCAAAAGCATCAGCAGCAGGATGCGGTTCGGGAATTTGGATCAATTCAATTCTGCCGCCTAGTCCTTCTAGCCAGCAAGCCAAAGTGTAGCCAGTGGTAAAACGTTCACAGACACTAAATCCTAGCTGTTCATAGAACGCGATCGCGCGATGAATATTTGCTGTGCGGATTGAGGCGTGATGCATAAAAGAGGCGAGAGCTACTTCTACTCAAATAGTCGGAAATAAGGGTAACGTACTGGGACACCTGGCTCTTTTTCTAGGTCAAAATTGATTACTTCCCAGCATGGTTCTTCCTTATGGTCTGGACTAAATTCTACTGGCAAGCCGTAAAGTCGTGGACGTGACGGCTCTGATTGCCCCCGCCAAGGTGTGCTACGTTCCAAATAACCACTAATTAATTCTTGGTAGCGGCGGGCGATGATCACCCGTGTAGCGCGATAGCCTTGGGTATAGAGGCGATCTAACGCTTCGTGAATTTCAAAGCGAATTCCATCTGGGTGAGTATGTTGCCGATACCATTCATTATTCCAACGCCGCCAATGACGACCTGATTGGAGATGAATTAGTTCTTCGGTCTTGGGGTCAGCTTCAAATGCACCATGACGCGGACACAAATAAGTGTCTGTAAGCGTCAGCGCCGTAACAGTTTGGCGACAGTGGGGACACTGAATTTCTGGACCAAAAATGGGGTACTGCAAGCCTGGATTCATCATGAAGTGCGGACCAGCATATTTCTCGTCTTCACCAGCACCAATGTTTTATTTTGACACTATTAATCCAAAAAGCTGCTATTTTTAAGCTCACTGTTGCCTTCTTGAGGATCTTACACCGTGATATTCTGCTAAAATCAACCAGCTAATTGAGTTGCCCCTAATTAAAGCAACCTTTTGGGTACTATATCCGATATTCTATCGTGTCTGCTGCCTCCTACTTCCCTACTCCCGACTTTTCGCTTGCTGCTTTTGTCGCCACGAATGCCGTAGTTATCGGCTGGGTAAAAATAGCAGCAGGGGTAAATATTTGGTATGGAGCAGTTATTCGGGGGGATGTGGAGCGAATTGAAATTGGCGAATGCACTAATATCCAAGACGGCGCAATTTTGCATGGCGATCCTGGTAAGCCGACAATTTTAGAAGATTATGTCACAGTAGGACATCGGGCTGTCGTGCATTCGGCTTACATCGAACGTGGCTGTTTAATTGGCATTGGCGCGGTTGTCTTAGATGGAGTGCGCGTAGGAGCTGGTAGCATTATTGGTGCTGGAGCAGTAGTTAATAAAGATGTGCCACCGCGATCGCTTGTTGTCGGTGTGCCTGGTAAGTGTATCCGCGAAGTTAGTGACGCGGAAGCGGCAGAATTAATTGAACACGCCCGCCGTTACGAAAAGTTAGCTTTAGTTCATGCGGGGATTGGTACAGATTTGGGATTCACAACGAAGTGCGGAGAGCAGTAAGGTAGGGGTACAGTTGTGAACATAATAAATGGTAAGAGGTCTAGTAAATTTGCCTCTTTCGGCTAAAAATAAAACATGATTACAGTTGTAATTTAATCTCTACTCGTAAACAAGGAAACAAAATATGGACATTGACTTTCGGGTTGCCGTCGTTTTACTACCAGTAATTGCAGCAGCAGGTTGGGCAGCTTTTAATATTGCGCCAGCAGCTATCAGGCAGATTCAAGGCTTTTTCAACCGAGAAGCCTAAACTAGGAGTCAGGGGCAGAAATAGTTATGAATTTTAAATGTTGAGTGTTGAGTTAAAAGAAGTAATTACTTAATCTTCTTCAATTTCATTACTTAAAACTCAAAACTTAAAACTATTAACTGATCCCTGTTATTCCTATTCCACCATCCGATGCTTCATCGCAAACCCAACTAACTCTGCTCGGTTGCTAGTTTCGGTTTTCCGAAATAAGCTACTTACATACTTTTCCACTGTCCGAGGGCTGAGGTGTAGACGAGTACCTATTTCGGCATTAGAGAAACCATGAGTTACTAGCACCAAAACTTCGCGTTCTCGAGCAGTTAAATTAATTAGTGACTCATTTTCAGGATGAATTCCTGGTGAATGCATAAAAGTTTGTAAAGCTTCTTCATAAGACAAGCGGTACTCGGTTTGAATTATTTGCGATCGCTCTAGAAGATTGCGAATTGCTGCTCCTAACTCTTCTAATTCAAAAGGTTTAGGCAGATAAAGATCGCCCCCAGACTGGTAGCCTTGAATTCGTTCTGCTGTTTGATTACGTGATGTTAAAAAGATAACTGGTAATAAGCGGAATGCTGGATGTTGGCGAACACGCTGTACTAATTCATAGCCATTCATCTGCGGCATGACAATATCTGTCACCATTAAATGAGGATGGTGATCTTCAACCATAGCCAGCGCTTCTTGCCCGTCAGCCGCCGTTAAGACAGAGTAGCCAGACATTACAAGGTAATCGCTGAGTGCTAGACGAGTTCCTAGATCGTCATCGACAATAAGAATCGTCAAGGGCATGGGTAATAGATAATTAGTGTTTTCAACCAATAAATTTATTGCTGGCGGCAATTTACAACTACAAAGGCTTATAATTGTAATTTATACATAATATAGATAATGTTAAATAGCAAGTAACTACATCAAGGTAGAAGTGTAGAAGTTATGTATTGGTAAACTCAATTCTTTAGATAGGTTAATTAACTTAACTTTATGGTTAAGGAGTTGAGTTAGTGTTTTGAGCGCTATAAATTACTATTAGCGATCGCTTGCTTGGGGTTGATCATATCTCTCAATCCAACTTCTATCTGAAGCTAGGCAGTTAACTATACTTTTTGACTTAATATTAATAAATTGCCCCAAAAGCTTGCCACAACCTGGAAGCTGGAATTAAGTCTACATGAGCGACAAAGACAAGAACGAAGGTTACAAAGTAGTTAGTGATAACCGTCAAGCCCGTTATTTATACGAAATCCTGGAAACATACGAAGCAGGAATTCAATTGACGGGGACTGAGGTTAAGTCAATCCGTGCGGGCAAGGTAAATTTGCAAGATGGATATGCTTTAATTCGGAATGGCGAAGCATGGCTACTCAACGCTCATATCTCTCCTTATAATAGTAGTGGTCAGTATTTTAACCATGAACCGCGTCGCACCCGTAAACTGCTGTTGCATCGCCAAGAAATTCGGAAGCTAATCGGCAAGGTAGAACAGCAAGGCTTAACTTTAGTACCTTTAAAAATGTACCTGAAGCGCGGTTTAGTTAAAGTGAGTATAGCGCTTGGCAAAGGTAAAAAGCTCCATGACAAGCGAGAAGACTTGAAGCGACGGCAAGATCAGCGTGATATTCAACGGGCAATGAAAAATTACTAAATTATTCCCTAAAAAAGAAGTCACGAAACAATTCAAAAGAATAAAATTAGTTTCCTCCTGGCTTCCGTATTCTTTCTATTCTGATTGCTGAACATAATCAAGCATAATTTAGGAAATTACTAATATTAATAATCTTCTATTTCTCTAGTAGGATGGCAAAGAACGTTGTGTTTCTAGCTCAAGGTTGATTTTAAATGGACAGCTAACCGATACATTGATGAATAACATTTAACACAACCAGGAACCTTAAACATGAAATCTTCTAATCTTTCAAAATTTGTTGGGGCTGGTGTCCTAACTCTAAGTATGGCAGTTCTACCTTTGACTCTACCCGCTTCAGCAACAGGCACCACTGGAGATACTACCACTGGCACTACTGGAAATACTACCACCACTACTACCACCCAAGGAACTGACGCAGCGACAGGCGATCGCGATTTCGATTGGGGTTGGCTAGGATTATTAGGTTTAGCTGGTTTGGCTGGTCTAGCAAAGCGTAGCGAACCTGTACGTTATCAAGATCCTAACCCAGTTGGTGGTACTACTGGCTACAGAGAATAATAGACATCTATCCAAGATGAGTCTGAGCTAGTTTCACTTAATCATTTGCCAAAAATAAATAAAAGCGCAAAGTGTAAGAAAAACCTTGGGTGCAGATATCCAAGGCTTTCTTTTTGGGTACAAACAATTTTAGTTAGGAGATTCTTCCCAAGCTAATAACCTTACTGAGTCTGGTTCTGGCGAAGGACGATAATAACTAGCAATTAAAGCTACCATTAACCACCAAAGTGTATTAATTTCCGGGCGATACCAAACTGTATCTACAGTGTTATGAGCTAGCATACCAAGCAAAGTAGCAATCGCCCCAATTAACCAAAATCCCTGAGAAGTGCCAGTTTTTCGTAGCCTTTGTAGCTGTATCCATCCTTGATTAAAGGTAACTATTAAAAACCACAAAAAACAAGTCAAGCCAATTAAGCCAGCTTCTACAGCAATTTCTAGAAAAATCGAATAAGCACTTAAAGCTGTGTACTTTGGTTGCTGATACAAAGGGTAAACTTTATTAAAGGCAGTATTACCAGGACCAATACCGAGAATTGGGCGATCGCGGATCATGTCAATTACAGCTAACCAAACATTAATCCGGAAATTATTACTACTATCCTCTCGCCCAGCAAAGATACTGAGAACCCGCAGCCGTAATGGTTCTATAAATAGCATCCCCAGTACCAACAAACTTACAAAACTCCCCCCAATAATCGGTAAAAGCCAGGTACGCCAAAAACGCGGTAAATACTCAGCCCACCAATAGCGTAGCAAGACTACAAGCGCCGCCAACGCTACTACAAGTCCAATCCAACCGCCGCGACTGCCAGTGAAATACAAACAAGCGCAGTTAGCGATAAACATAGTCAGTGCTAAAGCTTTCGGTATCCGGCGTTGCCAAACAAATACTGCCATCAAACTCAAGATAACTGCTGGTATTAGATAATCAGCTAACAGGTTAGGATTGCCTAGATAGCTAAAAACTCGCGTTTCTTGGGCTAAAGTTGATGTGGGATCGTTCCAAGTGGCTAGCGCTTTTACGCCAAAAAACTTTTGCCGGATGCCGTAAATACTGACAACTAAAGCTACATGAAGGTACAGAGTAATCAACCAAGAACGGATACGCGGCGATCGCAGTATTCTTGCTGTTAGAGCAAATAAAACTAAATAAAGTGTTAATTTCGTCCAACCAGTAAATGCTGCTGCTTTTACTGGCGATAAAGCTGTTGCTACCGTTGTAATTCCCCAGTAGAGCAACAGCACTATATGAATTGGGGTTAGCCCAGTATCAGTTTCATCAGATAAAGTTAGCAGCAGCCAAAAACCAGCACAGGCAACTAGTAAGATGCCTACCAAGGTATTAGATACAAACGGCGCTAGCGCAAAAACTAAGCTAACTAACACAGCCGATAGTTCTTCTGCCCATTGCATTAGCCAACTACTGTGCCGCCAAGAGTGGAGTAAGCCCACTAAAGTACGGTGCAGCCAGCTTGCGCCTTTAAACTTTCCTAGCGGTACATTAGCTAAAGTAAATAATTGCCATGAATTCATACTGAAAGTCTCCGGGGGTGCTAGTTGGGTGTTAGGAAGGCAAAAGCTAACAAGAAAAATTATGTTGCCTGTCTTGCTCCCATCTGCGGGGAAAAGCTACATCCGGATTTGATGCGCTTAATTACTTGCTCCACCCACGAACACTAATAGCTCATTATCCCCAAAAATGCACCCCTAACAAACTGCTAGAGACTCTCCTTTTCTGCTGGCAATTGAGGTAAGCTTACTAGATAGCGGTATCCTGATTCTGCTGTACCTTGAACAGAAATCTGCCCACCGTGCAGTTTTGCCAAATGACAACTAAGTAACAGACGTAAACTCTCGCAAGAGCGGTAAAGTTGAGATTGCTCCTGGAAATTTCTACTATTAATATCAGTAAATTGTGCTTCTGATGCGGTAGCAATATCTGTTAAAAGATGTAAATCTAACGGCTGATTATCTTGTAAAGGTAACGTAGGTAGTTCGGGTTCAGAGTAAGGCTGGACGCTTGCTTGGAGATTCTCAGTTGGATACGTCTCTAGGTTCAGTGAATTAGAGCCAGATGGTGATTGATAGAAGCAAGGATCAATTTCAGTTAGACCAGTACCAAGCCAAGGATGGGAAGTTGAAACCGTAAGGTTTAATTTATCACCTTTGTGTGAAAGGTGCAGATGAATAACGCTGCTAGTAGTAGCAGATTGAATAACACTAAAAATCAGATGATACAGTAAATGTCTAACTTTATCTTTATCTAAAACCCAAATTCGATTTAGTCCTGGTTCTAGAGACAGACGAATTTGTTGATCTCGGCGATTAGCGGCATCAGATAAAGTATTGAAAACTTGCTGGCATAGCATTTCCAGATCAACAGAGGTCAGATTAAGTTTATTTTGACTGCTTTCATCCTGTGATCCTAGTTCGGAAATTTCATTTACCATTGAAAGCAAGTATTGACCGCTATTTTGAATAATCTCAATATATTCTTTTTGCTTACTCGTCAAAGGTCCATAAATCTCACGACCGACAACATTAGCCATTCCTAAAACAGATGTTAAAGGTGTTCGCAATTCCTGCGTCAGTTGCGCTAGTAATTCTAATTTGACTTGGATAGCGAAAAGTTGATCGTTGTTGGTGAGGCTGGGGACGCTTATTTTTGCCTCTGAATTGTTACTAGCAACGGGTAATGTGGCTGAGGAGGTAGTGCTAGTTTGAGCTTTTAGGAGCCGACTACGTTCAAATTCACTGATACTCCAGCTAGCTACAAGTTCTAAAAACTTAATGTCTCTGATGGTGAATGTGCGTGGCTGTAAATCCATGACAGCGATCGCTCCTAGACAAATTTCCGAAAACATTAATGGCACTCCTAAATAAGCACGAATGCCGTAACGTTGCACTAACACACTTTTATTAAAAGCTGGGTCATTTTGGGTATCACTAACTGTTAAAACTTGCTGACTTTCAACTACCTGAGTACAAAAAGAATCCTCTTTTAGCAATGAGCGTGTGGTCGCTAATTGATTCATCAGTCCCAGCCGTGACAAACCTACTGCTGACTTGAACCAGTGAGATTTTTGATCTATAAATCCCAATATACAAATTGGCACTTCTAAAAAGTCGGCAGTCGTCTGCGTAGCTGCCTCAAAAACTGGGATTGTCTCTGCTTCTAGTAAACCCAACTGGGATAATACTTTGAGGCGTTGTTCCACTGCTGGATCTATCCCAGAATTGAACTGGTAAAACTTATCTTCAATATTTACCATTGCCGCCCCCACCTTGATATGCGCTCAATAATATGTATTTCATCTAACTGCTAACTGCTATCTCAGGTTTATCTACATATCTCTAAGATTCCCGAAGTTAAGCCAAGACAAACAATTGAGTTACAGAAATATTTTTGAGCCTTAAGAAGAAAGCAAGGGAGGTTGGGAAAGCAGTATTTTGGCTCTATAACCTTCCAGCGCTTCTTTGCTTCGGTTACTTTTGGCGCTCAGTGATCGACCAAGCGGAGTGAGATAACAATGAAGCAATCACTCGTACCCCACGTAGTTGGTTGGAGAGAGGTAAGTGACCTTTAGGAGCGCTGAGATTCCATGTAAAACTATCAGGATAGCGAGTCCAATTGTTATCGGTTTTCCAACCAATTTTGAACCAGAAATTTTCCCAGTTTTTTCCTAGTGCTAGCCAGATTTCGCGCTGAATCGAAAAGCCAAACTTGCCCTCTGAGTGGACTAGCCACAAATTATTGATAGTTTGGAGGTCAGGAATCGGAAAGTTTTCCACCTCGGTGAAATATAGCCATTTTCTTTGGACTGCTGCCGTTCCTGCTAGTTCACACAACTTTTGCAGCGTTAGGCGATCTGCTGCTTGCCAGTTTTGGATAGCAAGTAGCTGTTGTAGTGGACTATAGTCAATGCCGCGCTCTGATTGTAGAGGTACAATTCCTGTAGGGAAATGAGTTTGCAGAAAATCAGTTGAGGAGTCTGAGTTAGAGTTGTACAGCACTTGGTAAGCATTGCCGTCAATCCAAGTGGGGGGATCAGATGAACGTTGACGTAAAAACTCCATCAAAACAGATTCGCCCTCAGCGCCAAGTGTAGCAAGCTTTTGAATCAGCTGCTGTTGGATTTTTTCAGATCCAGATGTTAACTGCAAGTAAAGAGCAGAAAGGTCAACGTTATCCTGTCGTTGTAAGTTGACGGGGTCTGCGTTAACGTCGATATTAGAGCCGGAAGCAGTTGTTGGATCAGTCATGCCCTCTTTGATGATGCGCGAACGGACTGATAATTAATTTAACGCTACAGAGTGGGTAATCAGCAATTCCCTGATAAACCTTGTTACTAGCCAGGCGATCGCCCGGCTTTAATGAGTGCAGCTCAGGCAATAACGATTTGCTGGGCGCGAACTGCAAAAAAGTTCGCTCAGACTATTCTAAGACAAGCGAAATCTGATAGCCTTCCCAAGTAAGGAACCCATATAAATTAGCTTTGTGTTTATGGGTAGCCTGTGTAACCTACTAAGTTGTTTTGTAAGAATGTACGAGAAGATTACCCCCCCCGATACAGGTTCCCGCATTAGTTTCAACAACGGTGAGCCACTTGTCGTCCCTGACAACCCAATTATTCCTTTTATTCGCGGCGATGGTACTGGTATTGATATTTGGCCCGCTACCCAGAAGGTAATTGATGCTGCTGTCCAAACAGCCTACAAAGGAAAACGAGTTATCAGCTGGTTCAAGGTATACGCCGGAGATGAAGCTTGTGAACAGTACGGGACGTACCAATATTTACCTGAAGACACGCTGCAAGCAATTAAAGAATATGGTGTGGCAATTAAAGGACCACTAACTACACCAGTAGGGGGCGGCATTCGGTCTTTAAATGTTGCCCTACGGCAGATCAATGATTTGTATGCTTGTGTGCGTCCTTGCCGCTATTATCCAGGTACACCATCACCGCACAAAAATCCGGAAAAACTGGATGTAATTATTTATCGGGAAAATACAGAAGATATTTATCTGGGAATTGAGTGGCGACAGGGGAGCGAAATAGGCGATCGCTTAATTAAGCTACTCAACGAGGAATTTATCCCTGCGACTCCGGAACATGGTAAAAAGCGCATTCCGCTTGATTCTGGGATTGGCATCAAACCAATTAGTAAGCATGGTTCCCAGCGCCTAGTGCGACGGGCGATTAAACACGCTCTACGACTCCCCAAATCTAAGCAAATGGTGACTTTGGTGCATAAGGGCAACATTATGAAGTACACTGAAGGCGCTTTTCGAGATTGGGGTTATGAACTTGCGACTAGTGAGTTTCGTAACGAATGTGTAACAGAGCGGGAATCTTGGATTCTCAGTAACAAAGAAAATGACCCAGATATCTCCTTAGAAGACAATGCGCGGCAAATTGAACCAGGCTACAACGTCTTGACAGCAGAAAAAAAAGCCCAAATCTGCCAAGAAGTTGAAAACGTCCTTAAAGACATCTGGACAACTCACGGCAATAATCAGTGGCAAGATAAGGTAATGATCAATGACCGCATTGCCGACAGCATTTTCCAACAGCTACAAACGCGCCCAGATGAATACTCAATTCTAGCGACGATGAATCTCAACGGCGATTATTTATCGGATGCGGCTGCGGCAATTGTCGGCGGACTCGGTATGGGACCTGGCGCTAATATTGGGGATGAATGTGCAATTTTTGAAGCTACTCACGGCACTGCGCCGAAACACGCGGGACTAGATCGAGTTAATCCTGGTTCGGTGATTTTATCGGGTGTGATGATGCTGGAATATATGGGATGGCAGGAAGCAGCTGATTTAATTAAACAAGGAATTGGAGATGCGATCGCAAACCTTCAAGTCACTTACGATTTAGCGCGGTTAATGGAACCACCAGTAGAACCGCTCAAGTGTTCCCAATTTGCAGATGCGATTATTAAATCGTTTGAAGCTAAGGCTGTTCAATCGCGTAGCACATAGCCGACGCTCCGCACTGTTTGGAGTAAGCGTTTTTCGTTATTTGCTTCTAGCTTCAGACGCAAGTAACGAATATAAACTTCAATAATATTAGAATCGCCCAGAAAATCGTAGCCCCAGACCTGCTCTAAAATGCGATCGCGGGCGATTACTTGTCGGGGATGAGCAAGTAGGTAGGCGAGTAAATCAAATTCCTTGGCGGTTAACTCAATAATTCGCTGTCCCCGGTAAACTTCTCTGGTGCGACGATTGAGACTAAGATCGGCAAATTGCAAAACATCAGGATCTGCTTCTTGAGTCCGCCGCAGGTGCGCCCGCACTCTAGCTAACAATTCTTCAATGCTGAAAGGCTTAACAACATAATCATCTGCGCCTGCATCTAAACCAGCTACGCGATCGCTCACTTCATCTTTTGCGGTTAATAAAATAATTGGCACTTGATCACCAGTAGTCCGCAAACGCCGACAGATTTCTACTCCCGATAAACCTGGTAGCATCCAGTCTAGAATCACTAAATCTGGCTCTAATTCCCGCGCCGCCGTTAATCCTGCTAATCCATCATCAGCGACGCTGACTTGATAGCCTTCGTAGCCTAGTTCTAGTTGAATGAACTTAGCCAATTTGACTTCATCTTCTACTAGCAGAATATGCGCCGTGTTCATAACTCAGTTGGTAAAGTTACATAAAAAATGCTGCCTTCACCTAATTTAGAGCGTACTGTAACAGTACCGCCCATACTATCGACAAATGTTTTCACAATTGATAAACCCAAACCACAGCCGCCGCTAGAAGTACGTGCTTCGTCCACGCGATAGAAACGTTCGAAAATTCTCGTTTGATGTTGTAAAGGAATACCTAAACCGCGATCGCACACTTGAATTATTGCTTGTTCCCCTACTTGCTCCAACTTTAAGGTAATTGGCTTGTTGGAGGCAGAATACTTATCCGCATTTTCTATTAAATTAAGCAGCACTTGTTTGAGGCGATTGCAGTCTGCTTTCACTTTCATCGGATGAGCTACAGCCTCTACCGTAATAATTCGATTGCTATATTGCTGTGCCATTGCCGCTACTTCTACTACGAGATCGTTTAGCACCAAAGATTCTATATGCAGGTGCAAATGACCAGTATCAGCTCTTGCTAGATCGAGTAATTCTTGCAATAAGCGAACAGTACGATCAGCTTCCGCAGCAGCAGTTTCTAAAGCTTCTCGCTGAGGCTCAGTTAAGTTAGTCCCGCGTCGTAAAACGCTTTGCAAGTAACCATGCACAATTGTGAGCGGTGTGCGTAACTCGTGGGAAACATTGCCAACAAACTGTCGCTGTTGCTCCCATGCTTCCGATAAGCGAGCCAACATCAAATCACACATTTGCGCTAACTCTCGCACTTCCGTAGGAGCATGATTGAGATGCAGCCGTGCTTGGCTCAGATCGTCGGCGGAAATTGTTTCTGCTAAATGGCTAATCTGACGTAGAGGTTGGAGCGATCGCTGAATATAAAGAGCGATCGCGGCAGTAATCGCTAGTAGTGACACTAAGCTAATAATGCTCAAACTCCGCACCACTGCCAAAAACATCTTCTGCTCGTAGGAAATATCTTGTGCTACAAACAGATCACCTAGAGATTCTCCCTGCACTTGCAGCGCTCCCCCACACAAAACAAAGTAACGTCCGTTCAGTTCGTATACCTGAGCGTTAAGGGGAATATTTTTCAAAGAAATTAAATCAGCTGCTGTGCGATCGCCAACAATATTTAAAGATGCAGACTTCGCCGCAATGTCATTAGAATGCTTAACCCAGATGAGTGTACGCGGAGTTGTGAGATTATTGATTGCCTTTTGCAACCCATTCTCTAGGGGCATCATCTCACTATAAAGCTCGATGTCACGCGGTAAACGTTCAGCGATCTGCTCGATATTCTGCTTCTGACTGTCAATCAGAATTTTATGCATTTGCCAACTTGTCCAGATAGCAACACTGCTCAGTCCCACAGCCGAAACCGCAGCAATACCAATAGTTAGCCGCACTCGTAGCGACTGAAGATCAAGCCTCCATTTACCCCCCATTACCCCATTACCTCATCACTCCTAATTCCGGCTGCTGGAGTCGGACAAGTTTTTTGATTAAAATCACACCTATAGATATATGGTTCTTGCCAACTAAGGGGAATTTCTAGTAAGTCCCTTACCCCAGTTATACCTTGTCCAATAAATAGTAAAAGGGCAACAGAGTTTAACACTGCATGAACAATGCGCCAACGATGCGATTTATCCTTGTAGATATCTTGCACAATTGCCAAAGAAAAAATCATCAGCATTGCCGCAGAAAGACCAATATAGTAGTGAGACACATACCACTCATTCGTACGCCGAAACACTCCATCTTGACAGCCTAAGATGATTAAGCCTGCACCTGTCAAAGTTGCAAATACCCCCCGCCATAGTCGTTGCTTTGCCTGATAAAGAAAGAATAGAGAAGCGATTGTAGCCGCAAATAGCAGCACAATAAACAAGACTTGGAACGGCTCTTTGTTCCAAACTTGGTTAGTTAAAATATTTTTAAAAATTGGGTGTGCCAGTCCCAATAGAGAAAGCCCTACTACTGATCCTGCAAGCCAGCTACCGAATCGGTTATGCTCTGTACCAACTACGGGCGGAATTTTGCTCTTACCCCCAGATGCGTTTTGCAATCGGTGCTGGCGTGTCTGCCAAGCAAAGTTAGTGACAATGCCAATTAGGGGAAAGACAAAGAAAATAGCGATCGCTGGATGTAATAAAGTCAGAGCATCATTAACTTCTATCATGTACAACCTCTGCTGATAAATATTGATTGATGTCACATCTTGCACAAGCGCGGTTTCAACCGCAGCTAAACAAGCGAAACCCCAAATTTCCCTTAGTCTGCGGAAGCAGACTAGCCTCCGGCAAGCCGCAAAGCGTCTATGTTTGTATAGTCACTAATTGAATTTGCCAACGTCAGGTGTAAGATATGATCCAAGTACGGGCAGATTGTAGTTACAACCTACCCACACTGTTAATTGAACTTACTCTTAGATTTAACGGGCAGCTTGAGCAGAAGAAGGTAGCGGCGCGTAACCAAAGGTAGCATTGAACATCCGACACCAGATAGCTACAGAGCGATAATTTGCCAAATCAAGGTTTTTAGGAATGGCATAACGTTGAGTGCCACTCACTTTTTGTAAGCGGCTAAGAGTGACATAATCTTGCTCTTTCAAACCGCCTTTTGGTACTGCGGCAGCACGATGTAGGATGACATAAAGATCGGGACCTTGATCAGATTTAAAGGCTCGATCAAACTCCAGATATCTTTTGCCATTTTCAGTAACAATGCGGGCTGTTCCCTTGGTTGGGTGTTCTGCTGCAACAAAAGAGCCACTAGACTTCTTCATCATCATTGTGTCAGCATGAGCCGAGGATTGGTTTAGTAACAATCCACTGACGCTGCTAAAGCCAAGAATTGCAGTAGCACTGAGGACAAGATAGTTGAATTTCATTGTTTTAATTCTCCGAAACAACATTTGATTACAATCTATGCTGTTTTAATAGATATAAAATTATCTACCACTAAGAAATTGATTTAAAAATACTCATATTTTTCTCAGCAAATTCTCAGGATTATAACCGTGCAGATTTCTCAGGAAAATCTCATGTTGTTTTATAGAAATAATCATTTTTGTCTACAAAATAATTAGTAAGCTATTTTCTAGTGAGCGTAACAAAGATAGTTAAAAACTAAAACAGGCTGAATGTCGAAATTTATTCCCTAACTCAAAAAGATAGCAGCCTCATTACATCTACTTTAGGTCTTTAAAATGATATTTTCTCAATTGAGCAACCAAGATTTAAAGCGTCTTGAGCGCCAGCGAATGCGGCGATCGCGTTTAGCAACATTGGTAATGCTTGGTATTCTTGCTTTATCCGGTATTGTTATTACTGGGTGGTTTGCTAGGGAAGATAAAATTTCCCAGATTTTTGCTTATTTTCATGTGTTGCAAAAAAATCCACCCATGTGGCTAGAAGTGCCAATGGTAACGGTTCAATACTTACTATTTCCCACTGTAGCTTTATTTTTCGCTGTTTTATTAGTCATGAAAATTTCTCCCCAGCCGCGAATTTGGTCTCGGCGGCTGGTGGTGATAATTTTGCTAATTTTGACTTTTCGTTATCTTCTGTGGCGATTACTTTCGACGCTAAATATTGCTGATCCTCTAAATGGAGTATTTAGTTTAGGACTATTTTTTTTAGAAATGTTGGTGCTAGTTAGTGGTACGCTTCAGCTAGTTTTAATGCTAAATGTGAAAAACCGCGATCGCGAAGCAGATCAATACTCACTAGCTGTAATCGATGGTAGTTTTACTCCAGATGTTGATATTTTGATCCCGACTTATAATGAACCTGGTTTCATTCTCAGACGCACAATTATTGGTTGCCAAGCACTAGATTATCCAAATAAAACAATTTATTTACTCGATGATACAAAGCGACCGGAAGTAAGGGATTTAGCTCAAGAGTTGGGATGTGAATATTTAACACGCCCTGATAATCTTCATGCTAAAGCCGGAAATTTAAATTCGGCAATTTCCCAAATCAAGGGTGAGTTAATTGTTATTTTTGATGCTGATTTTATACCAACAAAGAACTTTTTAACGCGCACTGTTGGCTTTTTTCAAAATCAGAGAATAGCCTTAGTTCAAACACCCCAAAGTTTTTATAACGCTGATCCGATTGCCCGTAATCTTGGCTTAGAAAACGTTGTCACACCAGAAGAAGAAGTATTTTATCGGCAAATTCAACCAATTCGAGATGGAGCAGATAGTGTAATTTGTGCTGGCACTTCCTTTGTCGTGAGACGGAGGGCGCTGCAAACTATTGGGGGTTTTGTGACTAATTCCTTAAGTGAAGATTACTTTACAGGAGTTCGCTTGTCCGCTCAAGGCTACCGCTTGATTTATTTAGATGAAAAGTTAAGTGCAGGTTTAGCAGCTGAAAACATCACCGCTCACGCTAGCCAGCGATTGCGGTGGGCGCGTGGTACACTCCAAGCATTTTTTATTGATGCCAATCCATTAACAATTAAAGGACTGCGATCGCTCCAGAGGCTAGCTCACCTAGAAGGATTACTGCATTGGTTTACCAGCATATCTCGTGTTGGTTTTCTAATTATGCCGTTAGCTTATTCATTTTTAGGTGTGATTCCAGTACGGGCAACAGCAGTTGAATTGTTGTATTTCTTTCTACCTTATTATCTGGTGCAGTTAACTGTATTCTCCTGGCTAAATAACCGTTCTCGCTCTGCCTTGTTATCAGATATTTACTCGCTAGTGCTATGTTTTCCCCTAGCGTTAACCGTAGTGCAGGTAATGCTGAATCCTTTTTCTAAAGGGTTTAAAGTTACACCTAAAGGAACAGCAAGCGATTACTTTTCCTTCAATTGGAATTTAGCTTTGCCTCTAATTATTTTGTTTGTTGCTACGGCTATGAGTTTGTGGCAGAACTTAGGAATGTGCATGATCAAAAACGCCACAGTTACTCCAGAAACACTAGTGCAGATTAAAGGCATCGGCTTGAGTTGGCTGTGGAGTGGCTACAACTTATTGATGATTGGCATTGCGCTCTTGATTTTAATCGATGTTCCTAAGCCCAATCTTTATGAATGGTTTGATTTGCGGCGGGTGGTGCGGCTGAACGTCGGCGATCAAACTTGCTGGGGAATTACTACAAAAATTTCTGAAGTGGGGGCGGAAGTAGCTCTTACACAGCCTGCGATCGCTGCTGGAGAAAGGTTATCAGTAACTCTGAAAATTGCCGAGGAGCAACTAGAATTATCTGGAAAAATTACCCAGACTGGATTTAAAGATGAGTTTCCTACAGTGCAAGTAGAGTTTGATTCGCTTAGTCTCGCTCAACATCGGCGCTTAGTAGAAATGTTATTTTGTCGTCCAGGGCAATGGAAGCGCCAGTGTACGCCAGGGGAATTTAGTTCGCTGCTGCTGCTGTTTAGGATTTTACTGAAGCCACGAGTTGTGTTTGGGAGAAATGTAGGCGTAAAGGCGATCGCCCTTTCCAAGGTTTAATAAAAAGTGTTATTTACCGAGCTGTTCGCACTAATAGCAAGCCGCCGACGACAAAACCAAATATAGCTGGTAACCAAGCAGACATCCAAGGAGACAGAATGCCCGACAAACCCAGCGCGCCGCTAACAACTCTTAGTAAGTAGTAACTAAAAATTACAATCAGACTAATGCCAAAACTTGTGGCTTTACCAGTACGTTGTGGTTTAGTGCCTAAAGTTGCCCCAACTAAGCCAAAGACAACGCAGACAAACGGAAAGGCAATTTTTTCTTGGATACGTACTTGAAGTTTGCGAATTTTCTTCTCATCGCCACTTGAGCGGGTTCTTTCTAGCCGTTTAAGAGAATCGGTAATATTCATTTCATCGTAGTCTCGCCCTTTTTCAGCTACCTCTAATGGTGTTCGGGGTAGCTGCAACTGCTGGTGTTCAAATCGCAGAATGTTACGGTAGGTACCGGAAGGAGCAACTAAATAAATCGTGCCATTGAAAAAATCCCAAGTATTTTGAGCAGTATTCCACATAGCTGAATCTGCTACGACAATTTGATTTAAACCTTCACGAGAACGATCTACAATCGTCAAGCCTTTCATCCGTTCGCCATCAAATTGATCGGCATAAAACAAGCGTGTGAGGATATCTGCCTTGCTGCCATCTGGCTGTTTAACTTCTTGAAATTCCGGATAATAAATATTTCGGTCTTGAAATTTTGGTTTTTCTTCCTTTAGTGCTTGCTCTAGCGCTAGAGTAGCTTGGTAGTTTGCCGCCGGGACAATTTGCTCGTTAAACAAAAACGTTATGCCTGTAACTATAAAGCTGAGAATAATAGCAGGTAACACCAGTCGATAAATACTTACCCCACAGCTACGCAGAGCTATTAATTCACTATCACTCGAAAGACGACTATAAGTCATCAAGGTAGTGAGCAGCATAGACATCGGGAAGGCGAGGACAATAAAACCTGGTAATTGTAAGAAAAAAACATTCAGGGCAATTTCTATAGGTAGTCCAGATTCAACTACTTTCCTCACCAGATCGAATACAGCACCAATTGACACTGCAATTGAAGAAAAAGCTCCCACACCAAATAAAAACGGCATGAGCAGTTGACTAGCAATGTAGCGATCCATAACCGAAGGCATAAAAGCTAACGGTTTTAGAGACTTAAAAGACTTGTAGCTGCCTGATGTCATGAAATTAGGGGCTAGGGACTAGGGACTGGGAGATTATTAGTGGTTTCTCTTAGCGTCTTTAGAGTTGGAAGTTATCACCTAAGTAGTATTGCCGCACAAGGGGATTATTGTATAGTTCTTCGGCGCTACCAGAAGCGAGAATTTGTCCGTCGCGCATGATATATGCTCTGTCGGTGATTGCTAAAGTTTCGCGGACGTTGTGATCTGTGATTAAAATCCCAATTTGGCGATCGCGCAGTTTCCCCACCATCGCCTGAATTTCTGATACTGCGATCGGGTCAACACCTGCAAATGGTTCATCTAATAGTAAAAACTTTGGTCCCTCACGTCCAGCTGCCAAAGCTCTCGCTAGTTCCGTACGTCGTCGTTCACCCCCAGAAACTTGAATTCCTTTTGTTGCTGCCACTTTTTCTAAGCGAAACTCCCGTAGTAGTGCATCCAAGCGCTCTTGCCATAGAGGGCGGGGGACATTGCTTTGTTCCAGTACCAGTAAAATATTGTCTCTTACACTTAAATGACGAAAAATACTCGGCTCTTGAGCTAAATAGCCAATTCCTAAGCGCGCTCGTTTGTGCACAGGTAGAGCAGTAATGTCTTTGTCGTCTAGCCACACTTTGCCTTGATTTGGCTTCTCTAAACCTGTGGCAATGTAAAAGGTGGTCGTTTTACCAGCACCGTTGGGACCTAGTAGTCCGACAACTTCTCCTTGAGCAACCGAAGCATTAACACGATTGACGATCGCTCTTTTTCCATAAGACTTATGTATATTTTCTAGGACAATTTTCATTTAGATCCTGTTAGCAATTAGCTACTCGCGCTAGCTTCCTTGCCTAACTCTACATAAGACAACACACTGTCATAAATCTTAAAATTCTACTTTGAAAAAGGAATTTGTAAAAATTATTATTCTAGGGCTGCGGAGTGGGCGCGGTAGGTGGAGTTGCGGCTGGTTCGGGGTTGAGGGATGGTATTGCTGGTGCTGTTGCTGGTTGAGTTGGGTTTGAATCGGTAACAATATAAATTGATTGCACTTGGGCATTAGCTTTTGGTGCAGCAATAAATCGACCTTCATCAATTAAGTAAGTAACTGTTTCACCGCGAATACTATTGCCTTGTTGCAAAACATAAACGTCACCACTTAAAACAACGCGGCGCTCGTTGCTGAAGTATTGGGCTTGGGCTGATGTAGCTTGGATTTGACGCGCGGGGTAGTAAAGTTGCACATTACCGCGAGCAGTATAAACGCCTGTTTGCGAGTTAGCTTCTTGAATATCAGAATTAATCGAAAGGGCGCGACTATCTGTTGGTGTTTGACCTTCGGCACTTTGGAGAGAGGTAAAAGTAATTGCGCTGATTAAGGTGGCTGGCAGCGTTAAGGCAACACCAAAAGAACGTATCCAGAAGGGCAATGAGCGGGGCATCATGGGTTGAACCAAAGTAATAAAATTTAAAACAGTGGCAGCGTCATTTGAAAATAGAGACAGTTAGATGCATTTTTGTAGTTGGTTTATCTAATCTGACTGTTTCCTGTTCTCAGAAGTTTCAGCAGCAAACACTAATTTAACCAATTTGTCAATTGAATTCTTCTGTGGCAGGGACAATTTTGGGTAACTGCAAGGCTGCGTCTTGATTAGCTAACTGTGACAAAGAGCTCTTGCTAATTAATTCAATAATCTCCTCTGCTCCTGCTTTTTGCAATGCCTGTAACATTGCGCCACTAGAAATTATTAACTCGTCAACATCTATGCCAGCATAAATAGACGGGTAGCGCTGCAACTTATTAATTCCTTCTCCCAAAAGAATTACAGCACCTCGCCAGTTGGAGTTACTCAAATGGTAAAGTGCTACAGCGATTTGGAGAACTGCTTGATAAAAAGTTTTTTCTGGCTCTGTAGCCTCCATCCACAGAGCCTCCAAGGTATCATGACAGGCATAGAACTGCTGGGAATTAAATTGCTCTACACTCTGCCAGAATTGCGTCACGGCTGGGGTCATGCCATACTTTCTCGCACAGATTTGATTTCTTCTAAGTCAATTTCTTGTTTCTCGCCAGCAAATTCGTTATCCGGCGTGAGAAATAACATACAGTGGCATTCTTTGCGCTCTCGCATCGGCACACAAGGGCAGTTCCAGAACGTAGCGTGTACTTCTGCTTCTTTATCTTCGTAGTGGCGGCAAGGACACAATGGTGCGCCTAGATCGTCTTTGTGTTTTGCTAGTCCTTCAATTACTACAGCAGTAACAGAAGGTTCAGCACAGAAGTATGTGCCAGTGCGTTTGGCATAAGTTTGGGAAAACTGCCACATCGCTTCCAGGTTTTTATCACTTGATAGTTTGCTGTTATTTTCTGCTTGCATAAAATTAAATTATTGAAAGAGATTTTTGCATTTTAACGTAACAACTTGATGCAACTAACAATATTTAACAAGACTAGGTACTAACAGGCTTGTCAGTTGGAGCATTCAAATATTCCTACCCTAGTGGCTGTTGCAACTGAGCTTTTAAGGATTGTTCAGCTTGAATTAATAAACCTGGATATCGGTTTTCCAGTGTTTCTGGTTGAGGAGATGCCCATAGTACCCAACGACTACTAGTAGGAAGAGCGCTAAGACTAAGAGAATTTTGACTCAGCCAGATTAAAGGGTGATTGGGTAAATTAGCGCTTGCAACTCCAGGCTCAGTTGCTGCTAATCCTTCTAAAACTAGACGCTCGCCTTGGAGTAAACCTGTGCTGGCTGTCCAAAGTTTGACATTTAGCTGCCGTTTTTGAGCGTAAAAATACAAAGAAGCGGCGGCAACTACAGCTTGTTCAAAATTATCCGCTTGCCAACTTGAGACAGTGTCTAAGCAGATAATTATTTCTTGACCTTGAGTAATAACTTCCAGTTCTCGCACTCGTAGTTCGCCGTAACGGGCGCTAGTACGCCAGTGAATTAAGCGGGTGGGGTCACCGATGCGATAAGGTCGTAGCGATCGCGTTAATCCTTCTGTTGCTGCTTGGAAGCGTCGATCTTGGCTATAAAACTGCACACTGTCTTCGCGCCCCATTTCATCTATCAAAGGACAGATTGTTAGCGGTAATACAGTGGGATAAACAATTGCTGTAGCTGGGATTTGCTGCTGACGACGACACCAGAATAAACCAAAAGGTGCTGCTGTGCGTAGCTGTACCGTATGCCAACGGTAAATACCGCGCCGCTTAGTGGGGTAGTAGTAAACCCATGAGTAACTATCTTGAGGGGCAATAATTTCGATCGGCGTTTGTACAGGTTTACCTAAGACAAAAGGCAGCAAATCTTGAACTTGTAACAATGTCTTAGGTTGATTTGTTTGATTTTGAATTGCTAATTCAATTGTCAGTTGATCGCCGACAGAGATTGGCTGGATAAAGTGACGGCGGACATGAAGACCTAAGAGCGATCGCCTTGGCAAAACAGCTGCTATTCCCAACAGGGCAAAACTCACCCCACTTAAAACATACAGCCACCCAGCCATTGTGTTAATGGCAGCGCCAAAGAAACAGAGGGCAATTCCCCCTAATAACCAGCCACTGTAGGCGGGTGTTACCCAGTGACTTTCTAACCAGTCAGCGATGCGATCGTTAATTCCCATGTAAACAGTTTTAACCGCCAAAACAAAAAAACACCAATACTTAGTAATATTGGTGTCTTAGCAATTAACTTTTGAGAACTATTAACGTTTTGCCAGCTTCTTCGCTACCTTGCGTAGCCGAATTGACTTAGGTGTTACTTCCACTAATTCATCTGCACCGATGTATTCCAAAGCCCGTTCTAGACTCATGTCTACTGGTGCTTGCAACTGCACTAATTCCTCACCACCAGATGCACGATGGTTTGTCAGCTGTTTTGTTTTGCAAATATTAAGTTCTAGGTCTTGAGAACGATTGTTTTCGCCAACAATCATCCCTTTGTAAACCTTAGTACCAGGAATGATAAAGAACGCGCCTCGGTCTTCAGCATTCTTCATTGCGTAGAAAGTAGCTACACCTTCCTCAAAGGAGATTAAAACACCGTTACGGCGGGCTTCAATTTCGCCACTAATCGGACGGTAATCAAGAAAGCTGTGGTTCATGATGCCGTCGCCGCGTGTGAGGCGCATGAATTCGCCCCGGAAGCCTACTAAGCCGCGAGCAGGAATTACAAACTCTAGCTGAGTACGTCCATTGCCACCAACTTGCATATCTTGCATTTCACCGCGACGCTGACCTAAGCGCTCGATGCAGCTACCTACGCCTTCTTCTGGAACATCTAGCACCAAACACTCGTAAGGTTCACAGGGTTGCCCGTTAACTTCCCGATAAATTACCTGCGGCTGGGATACCTGGAATTCGTAACCTTCACGCCGCATAGTTTCAATTAAAATACCCAGATGAAGTTCACCGCGACCGGAAACCAGGAATTTATCAGGGGAATCGGTTTCTTCAACCCGCAGGGCGACGTTGGTTTCTAGTTCCCGGAACAAGCGATCGCGTACTTGTCTGGATGTGACTAATTTGCCTTCTTGTCCAGCAAACGGCGAATCGTTTACCGAAAATGTCATCTGTAAGGTCGGTTCATCCACTTTAATTAGTGGTAGCGCTTGCGGTTCATTGGGGCAAGTAATTGTTTCCCCAATATTTGCATCGGCAAATCCAGCGACGGCGACGATGTTACCTGCTGTTGCTTCTTCTAAATCAATTCGCTTCAGCCCTTCAAATCCCATCAACTTACTAATCTTGGCTTTCACCATGCCGCCTGTTTCCGTCATCAAAGCGGCTTGTTGACCTGTGCGAATTACACCATTATGAATTTTGCCAATCACAATTCGACCCAGGTATTCAGAATAATCTAGGGTTGTGACTTGTAGCTGTAGCGGCTTATTAAGATCGCCTACAGGTGGTGGTACGTGGCGCAGGATGGCTTCAAACAAGGGTTGCATATCTACCCCTACTGCATCCATGTCATCTTTGGCATAGCCATCTAAACCAGAGGCAAATAGATAAGGAAATTCACATTGGTCATCATCTGCGCCGAGTTCCAAGAATAAATCTAATACTTTATCTACAGCGCCGTGAGGATCTGCTTGGGGGCGGTCAATTTTATTGACGACGACGATCGGGCGTAATCCCTTTTCTAAAGCTTTTTTGAGGACAAAGCGAGTTTGTGGCATCGGACCTTCGTTAGCATCCACAATTAGGATGCAGCCATCTACCATGCCTAGTACACGCTCAACTTCGCCGCCAAAGTCAGCGTGACCAGGAGTATCTACAATGTTGATTAAAGTTTCTTTGTAACGAACTGCCGTATTTTTGGAAAGAATTGTAATGCCTCGCTCCCGTTCTAAAGCGTTGGAGTCCATGACACAATCAGGAACGTCTTCCCCTTCGCGGAAGATGCCGGATTGTTTGAGCAGGGCATCAACTAAAGTGGTTTTGCCGTGATCGACGTGGGCGATAATTGCGACGTTACGAATTGGAAGAGACATATAGTGTCAGGACTGAGGACTTACGTTTTTGTACAGGGTTAGGGCTTTAACAGAACTTTGGCGAGTATCCCTACTCTGTAACGAATACTTAATAATTTTAGCTTAATAACTAGGAAAAAAGCTGGCTAATTTGAGCGATCGCGCCATCCTCTAGAACAAGGTGCAATTTACTCACGCAAGCACTTGTAGAAGATATCACGTTAGATTAAATCACAATGCACTGCATCTGACGATGAGATCAAGAGAGCTACATTCCAGGTTGGAATTAATTCCGCTTTCAGTTCGCACGTTGCAAACAGCGTATATACTCCCGACACGAATCTAGGGAGCATTAGTATTGCCCGAAAATTCTGCCACTAATTCGTGGAGTTATAAGTTTTGAATTGATCTTGTCAGTCTAAAATTGAACCTTCCTTCACCAACCAGAGTTTAAGTTACAAGTGCTAAGTTTTGAATTTTGGTAGGGGTTCGCTGCAACTTCAAAAACAATCAAGGTATCTTTGTTGCTATTAAAAGTTTTTAAATAAGAGAATTTCAACCTAAAAATCAAAGTTTTAAACTTCATTAAGGAGTTTGTGTTGAGTGATTCTTTATTGAAAGTCATTTTTGTAACATATATAACATATTTTTTTGAGGTACTACTATTCTCTGAAAACAAAAAAATTACTTCAGCAAATTGTAAAGATTTGTAAACGGTTGCGTAATTTTTAAATATAGGTCTGAAGAATACACAGAGCTTCACAAATTCCATGAACAGTTAGAGGAAGTAGTTATGGCAATTTTGCAAAATAAAAAAGTAGACCAAGATACTTTAAAAGTTAGATAAGGTTGTAGCTATTTAGTTATACTCAAATCTCAAGAATTTTCAGACTAAAAATAGCGCTATTAGCTAATAAAAAAGTTTACATACTGAAGTCTAAGACATCCAAATGAAGGCTGCTGTCTAGCTTTATTGTAGCTCAATTAGTCTTAGGTCATACAGGTAGACTTCTTTATAAAAGCGGAGCAACTTCTCTCCCCGTTTATATGGTGTAAGGAGGGTTGGCGTAGCTGTGAATAAAATTAAATATTTTTGTTTAAGTACAAATTAAGAGTAATTTTACTATTTTTGATAAGAAAAGGAAGTGCTATGCGTAAAAGAAATCTAGTTTGCAAGCAAGCTCTAATCTTTTTTGGATTAACTTTAATCAGCTATCTCACTACTTTAATGCTGGCGCTATTTCTCAAGCCTGCACCACTTGCTAATATTTTAGGTTTTTTGGCATTAGTCACCTATCTTGCCACATTACTACCAAGTATAGTTAAAACTGTTTTTCCAACTACTAAAGGTAGCAAATTTATAGCTTGCTTACTTAGACATCGCCGCTATATTGGCATCACTGCTTTTGCTTTTGGTCTAGATCACGGGTTTATTCTAATAATCCAAAAAGATATAAATCTACTAGATTTACATACTTATGTTGAGTATTTTCAAGGTATTTCAATACTAATAATTTTTACTCTTTTAGCAATCACATCAAATAATTGGAGTGTAAAAAAGCTAAAAGCGAATTGGAAAAAACTACACCAACTTACTTACTTAGTAATTTTTCTCATGCCTTGGCATATTTTAGATAAAATGTCAGGTCATTGGAGTTATCTTACTCCTTTGGGAGTTCTATTGTCAATTACAACAGTTGTGTTATTTCTGAGAAGAAGATGTATTGAAGTAGTTGAATCAAAACGCAAGCAAGAGACCAAGAAAAATAGTAAAGCACTTGAAGAAGTTTAAATGATTAGTGTAAAAGCCATTAACCCCAAATGTAAAATTTGATGAATTTGAGGAAATTAAGCATTACTTGGATATGGTTAATGGAATCACATTATCTTTAAAAGTGCTATGAAATTCAGTCAATAAACCTATGTAGATACCTATCTGATTGCGAGCAAATACTTAGCTGTAATATTAATGTCGTACTTTGCAGATGAGATGCGCGATCGCTCCTAAATCTATCTACAACTGTAATACTTAGACAATGGTAAGCGCAGAATAAAGCTAAATCCTCGCCTAGACAAGGCAAGCCAGCCGAGAACAGCAGGTGTACTTCATGGATTACAATCTTTGGAGTAATATTCGGGAACTAATCGTCGCTAAACTCCCAAGCAGGCTAGAAATCTGCTCAAAAATAGCTAACAGCAAATTATCTAGGAATGGCTACCCTTGTCACTTAGCTCTGTGTCAGGAAAAATTAATTGGTTTGGGTTGCGCTCTAGACTGCTAGTAGGCTTAATCTTAGGGCTACTCTTGCTCTTAGTTTGCTCGCTCGCCAGCATCGCTTTGGGTGCGATTGAGATCCCTTTACAGACTATCTACGCAGCATTTACTCATTTTAACGGTTCTAGCGAACACCTGATTGTCCGCACAGTGCGCCTACCTCGTACTCTGATCTGTCTGTCGGTGGGGGCTGCTTTGGCAGTTGCAGGGGCAATTATGCAGGGACTTACCCATAATCCGCTAGCGGCTCCTGATATCCTGGGTATTGATGCCGGCGCAGCTTTGGCGGTAGTCGTGGTGGTATGTTTCTTCAATGAAACTTCCTTATCAGTCTACACTGGTGCCTTTATGGGAGCCGGGATAGCTGCTTTGATCGTTTATCTGTTGGGTTCTTTGGGTCGCAATGGCTTAACCCCTTTGAAACTCACCGTCGCTGGCGCAGCACTAACAGCGTTTTTAGCTTCATTAACTACAGGAATTTTAGTGCTTAATCAGCGCACCCTGGACGAAGTTCGCTTCTGGCTAGCTGGTTCGGTTGCTGGTCGAGATTTCAACCTATTGTTACAGGTCTTACCTTACATTGCCGTTGGATTGCTTCTAGCACTTATCTTGAGTAAACAACTAACAACCTTAGCTTTGGGAGAAGATGTGGCAAAAGGTTTAGGACAGCAAACGGCATTGGTGAAAGTGGTAGCGGCGATCAGTGTCGTTTTGCTGTCCGGTAGTTCCGTAGCTGTGGCAGGTCCAATCGGCTTTATTGGTCTAGTTATTCCCCACGTAGTACGCTTCCTGGTAGGTGTAGATTATCGCTGGATTCTTCCCTATGCGGCGATCGCCGGAGCAATTTTATTACTGTTGGCTGATATCAGTGCGCGTTTAATTATTCAGCCGCAAGAATTACCTGTAGGGATTATGACCGCCCTAGTCGGCGCACCTTTCTTTATTTATTTAGCTCGGCGGCGGGTACACAAATGAAACCCTGGGTTGTGATTCGTCCCCGAGATACCATCTCCTTCCGGCTTGACCGCCGTGTACCACCAATTTTATTGATTTTGGCACTACTTACCTTCGCTGCCATGCTGATGAACGTTGGGTATGGCGAGTACAAAATTCCGCCGTTAGACGTGCTGAAAACTTTAGGAGGAATTGAAACTGATCAAGGCTACTCGCTGGTAGTTAATACGCTACGTCTACCCCGTGTTTTAGTCGCTTTGTTAGTTGGCATGGGGTTGGCAACTTCAGGAGTCATTCTCCAAGCTTTGACTCGTAATCCCTTGGCAGATCCAGGCATTATTGGTGTGACCGCCGGGGCAAGTCTGGCGGCTGTGACGTTGATTGTGCTGTTTCCGGCGATCGCGCTATTCACGCTTCCTTTTGCTGCCTTTGGGGGAGCTTTGGTAGTCACAGTTCTGATTTATTGGTTAGCTTGGAATCAGGGAAGTTCACCAATGCGGCTGATTTTAGTAGGAATTGGTATTACCTCGATTGCCACTGCCCTAACTTCTGTGCTGGTGACGTTTGGCGAGATTAATAGTGTCTCTCAGGCTTTAATCTGGTTGACGGGTAGTGTTTATGGACGCAGTTGGCATCATGTTTGGTCTTTATTGCCTTGGCTTACAGTTTTCCTACCCCTAGCTTTCCTGTTATGCCGCGATTTGAATGCACTCAATCTGGGAGATGACGTGGCACAAGGGTTAGGTAGCAACGTGGAGCAGAAGCGGACTTTACTACTCTTAATCAGCGTCGCCTTAGCCGCCGCCTCTGTTGCTACCGCAGGCAGTATTGGCTTTGTAGGGTTAATTGCGCCGCATCTGGCGCGGCAGTTGGTGGGTCCTGCCCACGAAGGACTGCTACCCACAGCTGCTTTAACCGGAGGCATGATAGTGGTGTCGGCAGATTTATTGGCAAAGATGCTATTTGCACCGATTGAACTTCCCTGTGGGATTGTGACCGCGATTATTGGCGCTCCTTATTTTCTTTACCTGCTTTACCAAAACCGTAACTAATGAATGCAGATCAAACTCCAAGCAACTTGACTACCCGCAGGCTAACGCTGGCTTACGACGGAGCTTGTGTAATTTCGGAACTGAATCTGGCGATCCCAGCAGGGCAGATCACAGTCTTGGTAGGAGCGAACGGTTGCGGTAAGTCAACGCTGCTACGAGGGTTAGCTCGATTATTAAAGCCTCATTCAGGTACGGTTTACCTGGATGGCAAATCTATTTTTAAGTTATCCACTAAAGAAGTGGCAAAGCATTTGGGTATTCTTCCTCAAGGTCCTGTGGCTCCGGAAGGATTAACTGTACGTGAACTAGTGGCTCAAGGTCGCTATCCCCATCAAGGCTGGTTGCAGCAGTGGTCGCCGGAGGATGAGCGGATCACGAACCAGGCATTGATAACAACAGACATGATAGATATGGCAAATCGTCCTCTAGAAAACCTTTCTGGAGGACAACGGCAGCGAGCCTGGATTGCTATGGCACTAGCTCAAGACACCCAAATTTTGCTGCTTGATGAACCCACTACCTTTTTGGATCTGGCGCACCAGATGGAAGTGCTGGATCTGCTCTACGACTTGAACCAGAGTCAGGGGCGAACAATTATCATGGTGTTGCATGATTTAAATCAGGCTTGCCGTTATGCCGATTATCTAGTAGCGATCGCTGCTGGTCGCATTGTTGCTTCTGGTAAGCCTACTGAGGTGATGACTGAAGAAATGATCCGCCAATTGTTTATGTTGGAATGTCGGATTGTCAAAGATCCTGTAGCAGGCACACCGATGTGTATTCCTGTCGGTCGTCACAAGTGCCACTCAAAGCAAGTAGAAAAGCAGCGATGACTACCAGAATTAGAATTTCTGGCGTGCAGCTAGATGGGCGGAGATTTCCGGGCGCGATCGCCAGACATCTCTTAACTTTTGATTGGCAAACAGCTTCAATTGATCAATTTGATGAGGTGAGTTTGGCTGAGTGGAGTTGCCATAGCTGTTGAGTACCTTAGCTTTTACCGGATTAGAAAACTCAACTGCGGCAACGAAAGAATCGCCACCGATAGTTTGAAAGCGTCCCTCTGCGGTTGGTGTAAACCAGAGAGAGCGGAAGACACCGAGCGGATCTTCCGCTCCATTGGCAGGTAAGTCTACATCCTTGTAATGAATGCGAAAAACTTTGCCCCACTCAACATCCAAAGCACCGTAGGCAGCTTCGACTTTGGTAGCGGCGGCTGTGAGGGCGGCGATTACTTTTGCCGGATCAGCGATACCATCTGGTGTTGTTAGTGGTGCTTTGGGATTCCAATCAGTTGCAAAAATGTCCGTTAAATCTACAGCCTGCGCCCAAGCAGCAAACAGCACTGCTCCTTGGCTATTGGGGTTAGTCTGCCGATCCCACTTTGCCAACACATCGGCAGCTCGGCGGGTCAAGGGACTTCCCTGCCGTGCTAGGGGAATCAAGTCATCCAAAAGCCGATCTGCCAGTTCCATGCGGGTAGAATATTTGTACTTGACCAGCTCGTCAAAAGAAATTTTTGCGTCTTCACTTAGCATCCGCGCGGCTCGTTGGGCGCGGAAATTCATTGAGTCACGCGGAGCCATATAAGCAGGGTAATCTGAGGGATTGAGAGCTAACGGTACAGTTGTTGTCCAAGGTGGGTCGTTGGCGTTCTGTAACCAGCCACTAGCAGGGTCAAGGACACGCGGCAGATCCTGGTAGGGATGAGTTTTTGTCCACAGCGTTTTAGAAGTATCACCTGGAATTATGCCTGTCCAGTCTTCAAAGTTGCCCTGGGAGCGAACCGGAACTTGACCGTTGAATAAGTGCATAATATGCCCCTGGCGATCGGCATAGATAACCGTGAACATAGGAATTTGCAAGCGCTTGAGTGCAGTTTCAAACTGGTTGAATGCAGTTGCCCGTGCCATATCCCACCATTGTTCTAACCCTTTGGGCTGGTTAAGTCCTACTACCCGAAGCGCGATCGCTGTATTATCTTGCTGCGATACTATAGGACCGTGAATCGAGCGCCGCACGACTAGAGGTTCTTCCCGCAGTGTGCCATCTGCTTGCTTAACCTTGAGAATTTGCTTTTGAGTTTCAAAAGCTTTAATTTGACTATCCCAGCGATAGCCGCCTTTTGCCAGTTTGAGTTCGTAAGCATCCCAGCCATCATGGGTATTAACTGTGTGAGTCCAACCAAGAAAGTCATTAAAGGCAATTTCTAGAACAGGAGTGCCGACTAGGGTAGCGCCATAGGCATCAATTCCGGGTGCAGTTAGTTGGGCTTCATACCAAAGAAACAGATCCGACCAGTAGAGGTGGGGATTTGCCAATAGTAAGGCTTTACCACTAGCAGAATGGGCAGGGGCGATCGCCCAACCATTTGAACCTGGAGAGTGCGCTTCGTTACTCACTCCCGCTACTTGTTCGGGGTCAACGACAAACGTGAAATTTAGTACGCGCTGCCCGTGTGCTAAAACATCTACTGCTGTAATTGGTAGAACTACCTTCACTTGATCATCAATTAAATCTGGATGTTCTTGGGCATAGCGATTAATTCCAGCCGCAAATGCATCTAGATAGCTGCGAAAGTTTGGACTTTGAGCTTTGTACCATTCCTGAGCGCGTGCGGGAATGCCCATTGTTCGTACCCAGCGATCCGATTCTAGGTAATCTTTACCCCAGTATTGAGCTGCCTGTCCGCGTGCCTGACCATAGAGACGTAATAGTAAATTGCCATGACTTTGCATCTGCGCCCAACCAAAAGCTTGAAACAAACTTTTAGAGTCTTTGGCATAGACGTGGGGAACACCATAGGTATCCCAGAGAATTTCCGTACTTTTTACAGCAGCAGGGCTAGAGATGCCGATGAGCAAGGCAAAGACAAAACTCAGCAGCAACCCAAAAAGTAGGAGCGATCGCCTTTTCAGACGAGCTAAATGTAATTCAGTAGAGAACATTATGTTGTGAAGTTATTTGTTATTTACTCACTGATCCACTGCCAACATTTGAGCTGCCAACCAGTGCCTTCTACAGCAAGAGCTGCCACATAGTCAGGGTCAGGGATTAACTCCTGTAGCGACCAATGGCAAGCTGCTTGGTGATCTCCGGCGATACTTAACAGCATTGCTTGTTCTCCGGGTATCAAAGAAACATCAAACTGGTCTAAGGGCAGTGTAAGACCTTTACCTGTTGCCTTGATATATGCTTCCTTGCGAGTCCAGCAAGTGAAAAATGCCTTGTGCTTCATATTTTGGGGAAGTGTACGCAATACAGCATTCTCTTTGGGCGAAAAGAATCGTTCAGCAATTTCTTCCCAGGGAAAATCAGTGCGGATGTATTCAAGGTCAACACCAAGATTGCGATTCTGAGTTACTGCGTAGAGGGCAAGTTCACGAGAGTGAGATAGGTTAAAGCAAAGTGGCTCTTTGTTATAGGCTGCGGTCAGTGCTGGCTTGCCATACTCGTTGTAGACAAATCGCCAACAACTGGGTTCCTTGCCTAAGTAAAAGCTGAGAATTGCTCTCAGTAGACCACGAGCAACAATAAAGCGATCGCGGTCTTTCGGAAAGTGAAAACGTTCAGCTCTTTGCTGTTCTTCTACACAGAGAGTCCGCAGTAAACTCTGGATGCTAGATGCCTCTAAGTCTAGAGAAGCACGCCAAACATGAACCTCGTCCCTCTCCAATTTGAGAGTTTGAGGAGGGGAAGACCACACATCAGTAGCAGTCATAGATGCTGTTTGCTAGTGATTGTGCTTGTAGCTTGCTGATGTAGCTGTTGGGCAAGACTTTGCAGCAGCAGCGACTGGGCGGAGTGCAAAAAGAAATGGTTGCCAGGAAGTAGCTGTAATGAGAAGGAAGCACTCGTCTGGTTAGCCCACGCTTCTAGGTGGTCATAGCTCACCTCTACATCTTGCAAACCACCAAAAGTTGTCATCGGACACTCAAGTGCAGGCTCACTAGTATAAACGTAGGTCTCATTGACTGCAAAATCCGCCTTGAGAATAGGAATAAGCAGTTGCATCAGTTCTGCGTTTTCTAGTACCGCCTGAGGTGTACCGTTGAGATGGCGTAGTTCCTCCAGAAACGCAGGTTCTGGCAGGGTGTGAATAGGTGGTTCTAAATTAGGAATCTGAGGCGCACGGCGACCGGATACAAAAAGGTGCAATGGTAGTAGACTATACTCTCTACGGAGGAGACGGGTAAGCTCAAAGCTGACTAAGGCTCCCATGCTGTGACCGAAAAAGGCAAACGGTTTGTCCAAGTATGGCAGCAGGGCTTGAGCGATCGCCTGGACAAGAGGCAAAACTCTAGTAAATGGAGTTGCTCTGATCCTCAATCCCCGTCCCGGGAGTTCGACAGGGCAAACCTCGATAGTTGTCGGTAGGTCATCTGACCACCTGCGAAAGCTCGTCGCCCCACCACCTGCATAAGGAAAGCAGAACAGACGTAAATTCGCCTGCGGATTAGGTTTGGGGCATATAACCCAGGAGTAAGTTTGTGTGGTTGTCATTACGTTGTAGCAATACCAAGATCCCTAAATCCGAACAGATGCCTCCATTTGCTGCCGCAGGCTGAGGGGTCTCATGTCAGTCCACACTTCTTTGATATAGGCTAGGCATTCTGATTTGGAACCGCTTTTGCCTACGTCTCTCCAGCCCAACGGGTTCTGTTGATGGGCTGACCAGATAGAATATTGCTCTTCCTGATTCACTACAACTTTGTAGATTGTGGTGTCTTCTTTGTCATCTCGATTCATTTTTAGCTCCTTTTAATTCATTAGTTTTGATTGGCACAATTCAACAAAATCAGACATATTTATCCTTTTAAAAAGTTATTGTATATCTGAAAACATCAAACAACCCTAAATAAAAACACTGGCTCTTTTGCATTAATACTTTATAATTTATGTAGAATGAAGCAAACATCTAGCTATATTCTTCGCTGCCCTCGGCTTTTTTTCTAATAACATTCATAGTTTTTTCTCCCATAAATATGTTTTACTTTCTCTAAGTAATTGCTGTAACTTCTATAAATTAATAATACGAAAATTTCAACTTCTAATACATTTCTCCAAAAACATCTTCATTTATAGTTACATATTTTGCTACTTATGACAGACAAAGTAGACTGTACCAGCTTCTCCAGTTCCTGCAAAATCATGTTCTGTATTGTAAACGTTAATTTTTGCAAAACCTACATTTTTTAGAGCTAATAAAACTTCTTCCCTGGAATAGCCTCTTACGAGCCAAGTGTTATCTAAACGCTGCCAGTTTTTATCCATTAATTGAAATATAGTAATATTAATTTTACCTATTTTTTCTTCTAAATTATAACTTCGTTTTAATGCCCAAGCATATTCATCTTTGATATCCCCAAGCATAGAATTATTCCAATTTGACTGATACCGTTGTTCCAAACTTAAGTCAAACATAAATAAGCCATTTGCTAACAATGACTCATATACATTTTGAAATACACAGAGCAATTCTTCAAATTTTATCACATGGTTGAGACCATAATTTGTTGAAACAACCGCATGAAAAGTAGATGGCAATTTAAAAAACCGTGCGTCATCAAAAATAAATTTACTATCAGTTGCATTTTCGCGGGCATAACGTAGCATCTCTGCTGAGTTATCAATTCCAGTTACTTGATACCCTTGTTTTTGAAGTTTTTGTGCTAAATGCCCTGCTCCACAACAAAGATCAAGAATATGGGCTTTTTCGGGAAGATATTGTAGTATTAGTTGTTCTATATCTGGCAACACAGATTCACTAACTTGTGGTCCCCAAGACTCGTTAACTATCCGAGCAAAAGTATCATATTCTGAATAGCAGTTTTCTGGTAGCATAAGATGTTTTCTGTAAATTTACGTGAAGTTCTACAATTAAGTATGTGAGATAAAATGACCGAGAAAGATTTACTCTGTTTTGCTGCTTAAATCAAAGCTGTTTTTAGCCTTTATTTGTCTGCGTACTTAAAGAAAGCTGATTTAGTTTATTGTCAAGTGCAACTATTTTTATAAGTAGCTAAGTTGCAAAATAACTAAGCAAGAAAACCTCCTTCTCGCAATTCCTCTATGCTATCTTTAACAGCCCAAATCATATAATCAATATCTGCTTCTGTATGGGCTGTAGATAAAAACCCTCCATCTCCGCGTAAAATTATTCCTCTATCGAGTAGGTGGTAGTATAACAAGTCCAATCCACCAACAGATGGAGAATCTTCTAGTGATGCAGAATTATCTGAAGATGCAGAGCCAAAAAGTGAACCAAAATGCACCATTTGAATCGGTAATTCCTCTTTTTGGAAGTAAGCATTTAGAGTTTTAACAAACTGTGAGGTGCGTTGATTTAACTGTTCCTGAAGAGTAGCTCCTTCAGTTTTTAAGTGCTTAAGTACAGCCCGTGCAGCAGCAATAGCTAGGGGATGTTTGCAGAAAGTACCTGCAAAAAAAGTCTTTTTTACTTGAGGAGAAGATGAATCTTCATAATTCCAGATACCACCATCAATTCTATCCATGTAGATAGCTTTACCAGCGATAATACCAATTGGCATCCCACCACCGACAATCTTGCCATAGGTTGCGATGTCGGCTTCAATGTCAAACCACGCTTGCGCCCCACCTGGATGAATGCGGAAGCCACTAACCATTTCATCGAAGATTAATGCTATTTTTAATTCTTTTGTCAATTGCCGCAACTGCTGGAGAAATGCTTTGGGTTGTAACTCAATTTTGCGGGTTTGTACGGGTTCGACTAAAACAGCAGCTAATTCATTTTTATGAGATGCGATCGCCTCTAATGATTGAGGATTGCCATAGTCTAAAACTAAAACATCTGCTACAAAGTTTGGTGGTACTCCAGGAGCCATTGGCATTGAATTTAAATTTTCACCTGCTTGTCCTTTGGCTAACGTTCCATCGAAATGACCATGATAAGAACCTGAAAACATCGCAATTTTATTACGACCTGTTGCTGTTCGTGCCAAGCGGATAGCGGTCATTACTGCTTCTGTACCTGTATTGCTAAAGGCTACCCGCTCCATTTTTGTTAATTCACAAATTAACTCAGCAACTTCACCAACAAACTCTGATTGAAGACCGATTTGGATACCTTTTTCTAGTTGCTCTACTAAAGCTTGTTTAATAAAAGGTGGATTGTGACCAAAAAGATTTACACCAAACCCCATGCTGACATCTATATATTCGTTGCCATCAACATCCCAAATCTTGGAGCCTAAAGAGCGTTTGGCAACAATCGGATAAAACATTTCTTTGAGGAGAAAATTGAAGTCTACTAAGCTCTTGTTATCAGACAGAACTGGACGATAGGTTTGGGCGATTTGTTTTGATGTTTTTGTGCGTTGGTTGTGGCGGGTAATCAATTTTTCTAGATACTGTTGCTGAAGAGATGGTGTGTCGGGTAGTACAGTAGTTTGAGTAAGTTCTTGGTAGTTAGATTTATTGATGTTCATGAGATTTGGATTTCTGTTAATTCGCTGGAGTTTAGGTTTTGGAGATTCCCCCAACCCCCCCTTAAAAAGAGGGGCTATGCACGTAAGCCTTGCGGGGGATTGAGAAAGTTTTTGTGGATGAGGTAGGAAAGGTAGGTATGCAGTAGGCGATCGCTTATTTGCGGACAAGTAATTCCAGTATTTGCGAGTCCAGCAAGCGTATTTTGATAGTCGAACGCAACCGTACTGGCGTTTGATTGTTGAGATTCACTTGCTTCAAAAAACGGTACAAGTGGGTATAAAGGATGTTCCGGGGAATTCCTCGCTATATTGAATAGTTCTGTGCGCCACTGTTCGTAGGAAATTCGTTCAATTGGATAACCTAGTGAGCGAATCGCGTCGATCAGCACGTTGGCATCGAGAGGGCGAGGATTAACTAGATGAAAGGCTTTCCCTAGAGATTCTTGCTGGTGTGATAAATGGATAATTGCTTGGCTAACATAATCTACAGGAACGAGATCGAAGCTGGTGTTGCCTGCGGGAGCGGCTCCTAATTGGATACAGCCGATTATTAGTCTGTACAAGAAGTCATTTTGATTAAAGACACCAGTTTGACTATGACCTGATATCCGTCCTGGTCTATAAATACAAACTGGAAGTCCGCGATCGCCAGCAATTGTAATTAACTTCTCAGCTACCCATTTACTCTGCACGTAGCCATTAGCATCTATCGGGCTATGCTCAAGACTGTCTTGTTCTCGTAGCTTACCGCCAGCAGGACTAGATGCGGCGAAAACGCTAGTAGTAGAGATGAAATGCACTGGTTTGAGTTTAATGTGACTGGCTAATCTGAGGATTTCCTGCGTTCCCAGTACATTAGCCGCCTTGAGCGTGGAGTAGCTGGAAGTATGATGAACCCAAGCACCATTGTGATAAATGGCATCAACACTTGCTAAGGAGTTAAATTGCTCCTGGGAAAGACCTAATAGCGGCTGAGATAAGTCGCCAATAACTGGGATAATCCGGTGGCTGAAAGATTCTTGCCAAAGTAGATAGGATTCTAGGCTGCTTTGAAGCTTGTTTTTGGCTGATGCGATATTAGGACGCACCAAGCAGTAAATATCAGCAGTAGTTTGTTGGAGAAGTTCAAAGAGTAAAAAAGCTCCTAAGAAACCTGTTGCTCCAGTTAATAAGATTGCATTATCAAGATAGGAGGCAGCACCATCCAGAAGGCAGGAGGTGTCGGGGCGGATTGTGGGATCTAAGATAGCTTCAGCACCTAAATCCAGGGAGGTTTCTCTGTCAAATTTGGTGTCTTTCCGTCCCGCTAGCTCTATCTTTTCAGCTAGCTCTGCTACAGTAGACGATGCAAATAAACTGCTCAAAGCCAAGTCCACCTGGAAAGTATCTCTTACTTGGACAAGTAACTGAGTTAGCAGTAAAGAATGTCCTCCTAATTCAAAGAAGTTATCGTAAATACCTACTCGTTCTAAACCAAGGACTTTTGCCCAAATCTCAGTCAGTTGTTTCTCTACTGGGGTACGGGGTGCTACGTAACCTGCTTCTAGTCCAGAATGAGTGCGATCGGGTGCTGGCAATAAGCTACGGTCTACCTTACCGTTTGGCGTTAGTGGTAGAGCTTGCAAAATCACAAAGGCTGAGGGAATCATGTACTCAGGCAGTTTCGTTTGCAAAAAGCTACGGATAGCACCAACATCAAGTGCTGACTGCCGATTTAACACTAAATAAGCCACTAGGCGTTGATCGCCAGGTACATCCTCCCGCACGATGGCGAGGGCTTGTCGTATACCGGGGTGTTGATTTAGTAAGGCTGCAATTTCTCCTAGTTCAACACGGAAGCCGCGAATTTTTACTTGATCGTCAACTCGTCCCAAGAACTCAATGTTTCCATCTGGGAGATAGCGGGCAATGTCTCCAGTTTTGTATAACCGCGATCCATCCCTAAAAGGGTTGTTGATGAATCGCTCTGCTGTTAGCTGAGGTCGATGCAGATACCCGCGAGCTAATCCAGCGCCACTGATGTACAATTCGCCTGGTACGCCAATGGGTACGAGGCGTAACTGCTGATCTAGCACATAGACTTGGGTGTTGGCTAGGGGACGACCAAGGGGGACTGTTGCTGTATGACTAAGCTGATCAACGCAGTAAGTTAGTACGCCTACGGTGGTTTCAGTGGGTCCGTAATGATTGAGAATTTGGCATGGAGACTGCTGTTGGATCTGGTGGATCAACTCCCAACTAGCGGCTTCACCACCAAGAACTAGGCGCTGGCGGGGGAGAAGAGGAGGGGGGGAGTGGGAGATGGGGGGAGTGGGGGAAAAATCCTCTCCTTGTCCTCTTGTCTCCTTGTCCCCTTGTCTCATTGCTAGTAAGGTGGCGAGGTGGGAAGGAACAATTTTAAGGCAGTCGACGGAATAGCGATCGCAGTAATCTCCTAGTGCTGCTGGATCTGATGCCCGTTCTGAGGAGATAATATGGAGGCATCCCCCTGTACACAAGGCGGGAAAGATCGCGGTATTGCCTAAGTCGGCGGCAAAGGTGGAAACTGTGGCATAGCTAGCACCTGCTGGTAAATTCAGTTTTTCTAAAATTGCGTACAGATAATTTAGCAGTTGTCGATGCTCGACGGCGACTCCCTTGGGTTCACCTGTAGAACCGGAAGTGAACAGCACATAAACTAAATTTTCACTTGTGACTTTGCTGGTAGGATTTGCCTTACTTTTCTGAGCAATAACTTCGCAGTTATCCAAGCACACTACTTGTGTTGCTGAATTGGGGACTGTCTCAAGAAATGATTGGTGTGTTAAGAGGACTCGTGCTTGGGTATCTTGTAACCGAAACCTTAAACCCTCTGGTGGTAAGGCTGGATCTATGGGAACATATGCGCCGCCAGCTTTGAGAATACCAAGCATAGCGATGATTATTTCTAGCGATCGCTCTAAATAAATCCCTACCAGTTCTTCTGCACCAACTCCTAAATCTTGCAGGTAGTAAGCTAGTTGATTTGCCCTTGTGTTTAGTTCGCGGTAGGTTAAATGTTGGTCTTCAAATACAACAGCAATATTGTTCGGTGTTTGCTCTACCTGTGCTTCAACTAGATGGTGGATACAATTTTGCGGATAATCAACTTGAGTGTTGAAGGCTAATAGTTGTTGGCGTTGGCGATCGCTGATCATCTCTAACTCACTAACTGTAGCTTCCGGGTTTTTAGCCGCACTTGCTACTAAGGTTTGAAATTGCTCCCCTAATCGCTGAATACTTTGGCTGTCGATTAGTTCGCGATCGTAGTGCAATTGAGCTGTAAGCGATTCTGGTTGATGCAAGCAAGTGAGTTTAACTTTGAAGCGATCAAAGCAAACGTAATGCTTGTCAAGGGAAAAAGAAACTCCGCCAGCAGCATATTTATCTAGCCATTCTTCAAACTCAAAACTAATCGGGAAATCTCCAACGTTATTTGTTAATGCTGAATCTTCCCAAGTAAAATATTCCTGCCATTGGTCAATAATGTGCCAAGTCTCATTGATCTGCGCTAAGAGTTCAGTAAATTTCAAGTTCTCTTGCCAGGAACAACGGACAGGTAAGAATTTGGCTAATAGCCCTAGCGATTGATGTAATTCCTCATATTTTCTACCACTGAAAACAGTGCTAATAGCAACGTCTGATTTTCCGGTGATTCGCCCAATTAGTAGCTGCCAGCAGGCGAATAAGAATTTAGCAGTTGTAGTGTGATGAAGAGTAGCGATCGCCTCTAATTCTTGTACACACGGCTCAATTTTTACTACATAAATATCCGGTTCAAACTTTGTTTTTTCACTTTGCTGACGCTCAAAAGGTAGAGTTAGCGAAGGTAAATCCCCAAAATTTTGTTTCCAGACTTTGCCTACTTCTGCATCTTCTGTTTCTATTAGTTCGTTCTGCCATTCCGAAAATTGAATATACTGTACTGGTTCATCAGCTAATTCCTTGCCTTCTAAGCAACCAGCATAGGCATTACTAATTTCTTGAACTAGGTTTTTAAGCGACCAACTATCTGCATACAGCGACGGTAGGTTAATTAGCAAAATATGCTGGTTTGCTGAAAGCTTAAGTAGAAATAAACGCAATTGAGCAGCTTGAAGATTAAAAACATAATGCTTTTCTGCTTCAAAAGTTCTCTCAATTTTAGCTAATTTATCTTCGGCAGATAAACCAATTAAATTAATATCTTGCCAGAATATCGTACTACTTTCGTCTATTACTTGAATAGGGAATTTTATCCCAGGTCGTCGTTGAAAAGATGTCCGCAAAATTTCATGGCGATCAACAACTTTCTGTAAAGCTACTTTCAATAATTCTGCATTGATTTGACCTTCAAGACGAATAGCACACTGACTATGGTAAGCAAAATTATCTTGTTGTAATGACCAAAGATGCTTTTGCTGTGGGGAGAGCCTAAACCCTTCAATAGTTTGATTTTGCATCGATTATTCAAATTTTAGAAATATTCTTAAGTAGCAATTATTTCGCCCATCGCTACGACAATTTTGCGCGAACCTTCATAAGGGTTACGTCCATGAGCAGCCAGCATATTATCCAACATTAAAATGTCACCTTGCTGCCAAAGAAAACTGCTAGTTAATTCTTGATAAACTGCCTTGATTTCCGCAATTACTGAGTCTTCAATTACAGAACCATCGCTGTAATAAACATTACGTGGTAATTTTTTTTCTCCAAACATTGATAAGAGAGATTCCCGCACATTTGGCTCTAAGCATGATATGTGATGCAATTGCAGTTGATTGAAAAAAGTTAGCTCTCCTGTTTTTGGATGTTTAGACACTGCTGGTCTAACTTGGCGGGTTCTCAGATTATTATCTGAAAGCCACTCAAAATCTATTTTTGCTTGACGACAACATTCTTCAACTACTGCTTTGTCAGTAGTGTGAAAGAAATCTTGCCAACTTACATCTAAACCTGCAATGTAGTTGCGGACATACATTAATTGTTTTTGCTCAAATTTTTCCCGCAACTTGGGATTGAGGCGTTGATACACTTGGCGACAGTCAATAATCGGAGTTTCACCGCCTTTTTGGGCTGGTTGTACACAGAAAAACCAGATTTTTTGGGGAAACTGGTGTAAGTGAGAACTTTCGTTATGAAACAAGATCGCTTTGTCAGGCGGGTAGGGAGTAGAACTATAAACTTTGCCGCTAATTCCTTCTCTGGGTAAGTCACCATACTCACCAAATAATTCTGGGCAAATAGCTTGAGCAAAGTTTTCAAACTCAGGTACTGTAGTGAGATTAAATCCTCGAAATAGAATTGCTCCGTATTTGAGTAGATTTGCTTCTATAAATTCTTGATGATTTTTTGCCCAGTCAGCTAAGTCAATTTGAGCAAAATTAGGTTGGATTAACAAGGGGAAATCTTTCCCTGGCTGTAAATAATCTGTTTTAATTAATTGCCCTTGGGGTAGGCTAACAGTTTTGGGCTTAACAGATTTAAATTTCTGGAAACTAACTTGTTTTCGTGTTTCTTGTTGAGTAATTTGTTGTCTTTTTTCACTTTCATTCAGGAGTTCTAAAGCGTTGATTTTGGTGTCGGGTTGGGTAGCAGCATTGTTAGCTAAAGTTTCAAAGTTATTTGACATACGCTTGATAGTTGCAGGATGAAAAATATCAGTGTTGTATTGCCAAGTGCCAACAATTCCTTGTTGAGTTTCTTCAATAAATAGAACTAAATCAAACTTTGTCTTGCTAGTGTTTATATCTATGGGACTGAGAGTTAAGTCTGGCAATTCCAAAGTCGAAGTTGGGGTATTTTGGAAGACAAATAACACCTGAAATAATGGGGTGTGGCTTGCAGTTCGATTTGGTTGAAGAACCTCTACTAACTTGGCAAAAGGCAAATCTTGGTGAGCATAAGCTCCTAAAGCAACCTCCCGCACTCGCGCTAGCAATTCCCGAAAACTGGGGTTGCCAGATAAATGAGTACGCAAGACAAGTAGGTTGACAAAAAAACCAATTAGTGGCTCTATTTCCGAGCGATCGCGATTGGCGACATCAGTACCAACTACAATGTCATCCTGATTTGTATAGCGGTAGAGCAATGTTTGCAAAACTGCCAGTAGGGTCATAAATAAAGTGACACCCTCCTGGTTGCTCAGGGTTCTGAGTTTTTGAGACAGTTGAGGAGATAGTAGGAAAGATTGGTCTGGATCTTCCTCTGGGGCATTAGATGAGGAAAGGTTACTCGCTATTTTGTGTAAGTCTAATGTTGTGGGAGCGCCTGCTAGCTGTTGTTGCCAGTAGGAGAGTAAATTTTCTAAGACTTCTCCTTGTAGCCACTGACGCTGCCAGTAAGCAAAGTCACCGTATTGAATAGCAAGTTCTGGCAATGGTGACGGGCTTCCGGTAGCAAATGCTGTGTAGAGTGCCGATATTTCCCTAGTAAGTATGCTAGTAGACCAACCATCAGAGACGATGTGGTGCATTGTAAACAACACTATATGTTCTGCTTCGCCTAGCTTCAGTAGGGTGACTCGGAGCAACGCATCTTTTTCTAGGTTAAAAGGTAACTGAGCTTCCGCAGCAGCTAGCCGCAGAACTTCAGCTTCCGGTGTTGGCACTAATTGCAAGTCTACTAAAGGCAGCTTTATGGTCAAGGTTGGGGCAATAACTTGAACAGGTTGTCCATCTACGACTGTAAAAGTGGTGCGTAAGACTGCGTGACGGCGGATTATTTCGTTGAGACTCTGCTCTAGGGCAAGAATATTCAGCGAACCAACTAGACGCACAGCAGCAGCAATATTGTAGGCGGCGTTATTTGGCTGCAATTGATCTAGGAACCACAAGCGTTGTTGGGCAAAGGAAAGGGGTAGTTGCTGCTGTGAAATTCGCTGAATGGGCGGTGTTGTCAGTTTTTGTGTAGCTGCGATCGCTTGATTGAGGCGATCGCTCAATTGGGCTACTGTCGGCGACTCAAACAACCAGCGCAACGGTAGTTCCACCTGAAAGACTGAGCGAATACGGGAAATTAACTGCGTGGCTAGCAGTGAATGTCCACCTAAGTGAAAGAAGTTGTCATGGATGGATGGTGCTTGTTCCAACCCCAAGATATTGACCCAAATACCAGCCAGTACCTCTTGAATAGGGGTATGAGGTGTGGCAAAAGGTTTTTCTAACTCAGTAGTAGCGGGTGCTGGTAGGGCGCGATGGTCTACTTTGCCGTTGGGGGTTAGTGGTAACGCCTCTAAGATGACAAACGCCGTGGGAACCATATACTGAGGCAGCTTCTGCTCCAGAAAGCGACGGATAGCACTGTTTTTTAGCTCTGCGTCTGGCTCCGGTACTAGATAAGCGACTAAATGAGAACCAAGTTCATCCTCTCGCACGATAACTACGGTTGTCTGCACTCCTGGATATTGACTCAGCACCGCCTCAATTTCTCTCAGTTCAATCCGGAAGCCGCGCACCTTTACCTGGCGATCACACCTTTCTTGATACTCCAGACTGCCATCTGGGCGATAACGCACTAAGTCCCCAGTCTTGTACAGCCGGGAAGTTGGATCGCTGTTAAAGGGGTTAGAAATAAACTTCTCGGCTGTGAGTTGTGGCTGGTTGAGATAACCACGAGCTAACCCAGCACCACCGATGTGTAGTTCGCCTCTAGCTAAGATCGGAACTGGTTGCAGGTGATTATCCAGGACATAAAATTGAGTGTTGGCAATTGGGCGACCGATGGCGACGATGCTGTGTGGCTCGCTACTATTTTGAGGCTCTACTTTATGGGCAGATGACCAGATCGTCGTTTCTGTTGGTCCATATAAGTTCCATACCTCAGTACCACGTGCGAGTAGCTGATTGGCAAGCAAGCGATCGAGGGCTTCACCACCACAAAGGATTTTTAAATTCCATTTACCCTGCCACCCAGCTGCTAAAAGTAGCCGCCAAGTGGCGGGAGTTGCTTGGATCACTGTTGCGTCGGAGGATGCTAATGCTAATAACTGAGTACCGTCAGTGGCAACTTCACGGCTGACTACAACTAAGCGATCGCCTATAACTAACGGTAGGTATAGTTCGAGTGCAGCAATATCAAAAGATAACGTAGTGACTGATAAAAATGTATCTCCCCCCATCATGCCTAGAGTCAGGCGCATGGCATTTAAGAAGTTCGTCAAAGCACTGTGGGGAATTTGCACTCCTTTGGGTTTACCAGTTGATCCCGATGTGTAGATTACATAAGCTAAATTATCGGCAACAGCCACACTGAGGGGATTTTCCTGGCTTTGTTGAGCAATCTCTCCCCAGTCGGTATCTAGACACACCACCTGAGCTTGATGTTCTGGCAATGCTGCTGCCAATTGTGATTGAGCGAGTAGCACCGACACCCTTGCATCTGACAACATGAATGCTAATCGCTCTTGAGGATAGGCTGGATCTAAAGGTACATAAGCTCCGCCAGCTTTGAGAATGCCCAAAAGTCCGACTACCATTTCTAAGGAACGCTCCACACAGATGCCGACTAACACCTCTGGTGCTACGCTCAGTGTTTGCAAGTGATGTGCTAGTTGATTTGCTCGTTGATTTAGTTCTCGGTAGGTAAGTTGTTGGTTTTCAAATACAACTGCAACAGTATCCGGTGTCCGTTCTACTTGCGCCTCAAATAATTGATGCACACATAAATCAAGCCCTATACTTCTACCTTCTACCTCCTGTCCTCTACCTTCTGCCCTCTGCCCTCTGCCTTCTTGATTCCACTCCCTTAGCAATTGGCGTTGCTCTAACTTACTCAGCAACGGTAACTCCGAGATAGACTGTTGCTGATTTGCCACAATTCCTGATAGTAGAGTTTGGAAATGACTCAGCATCCTGGTGATAGTAGCAGCCTCAAACAGATGCTTGTTGTACTCTAAGGCTCCAGTTAATCCCTGCTCTGTGTGACTCATTACCAGTGTTAAGTCAAACTTGGCGCTGCTGGTGTCTACTTCTATAGGTTCGATCTTTAGTCCTGAAAGCTCTAAAGCCTCGCTAGGGGCATTTTGGAGGACAAACATTACTTGAAACAGTGGTGCGTGACTCAAGTTACGCTGCGGCTGCAACTCCTCTACCAACTTCTCAAAGGGTAAATTTTGGTGAGCATAAGCTCCTAAAGCTACTTCTCTGACCCGCCGCAATACCTCTTGAAAGCTGGGATTACCAGTTAAATCGGTACGCAGCACCAGGGTATTGATAAATAAGCCAATTAATCCTTCAATCTCAGGGCGATCGCGGTTAGCAATCGGTGAACCTACAAGGATGTCTGTTTGCCCTGTGTAGCGGTAAAGTAATGTTTTGAATGCGGCTAGCAGAGTAATGAAAAGAGTGGTTTCCTCTTGGAGACTGAACTTAGTCACTGCCTCAGTTAAGGTTTTGGGCAGAACAAAAGTTTGCACTGCACCTGAGAAAATTTGGACTGCTGGACGTGGGCGATCCGTCGGCAAATCTAACACCGGAATACTACCCCCCAGATGCTTTTTCCAGTAAGTCATCTGAGTATCAAATTCTCTTTGTAGCCACTGTCGCTGCCAGCAAGCAAAGTCTGCGTACTGAATTGGCAGTTCTGGTAATGGCGAAGGCTTGCCAGTGGCAAAGGCTTCATAGAGCGTCCCTACCTCCCTAATCAGCACTCCCATTGACCAACCATCAGAGACAATATGGTGCATCGCAAACAGTACCGCATACTCTGATTGACACAGATGCAGTAAGCTAACTCGCAACAATGGCGGCTGTTGCAAGTCAAAGGAAGTTTGAGCTAATTCCTGCGCTAACCGCAGCACTTCTTGCTCGCGCTTGGTTTCGGGAAGTTGGCGCAGATCCAGTATCGGTAAGGTTAATGACAAACTAGGAGCGATCGCTAGAACTGGTTGTCCATCTACGGTGTCAAAAGCAGTCCGCAAGACTTCATGCCGTCTGATAACTTCATTAAGACTCTGTTGCAGCGCCGCTACATTCAAGTTACCTTTGAGCCGCACAGCCGCAGGAATGTTATAAAAAGGATTGCCTGGTTCCAGTCGCTCCAGAAACCACAACCGTTGCTGGGCAAAGGACAAGGTTAAAGCATTATCGCCACGCGGTTGAATTTGTGTTGGTGTGACATTCTGCTGCTGATGCAACTGTTGCACCAGTAGTTCGCGTTTCTCTGGTGAAAGGGCGGCAATGCGATCGCTCAAATTACTCATAGAACTTATACCTTTTCGGAGTTTAAATTAGGTAATTCTTCCCTGGTTCCCGGCTCTGCTCCTTTCTCCAGCTCTGCTAACATCCGTTCTAGTAGTTCGTTATCCGTTTGCTCAGCCAGCTTTTGGGCGATCGCCACAGCCAAATCAGCTACGGTGGGAGTATCAAACAAGTAGCGTAGTGGTAACTCTACCCGGAATGCTTGGCGCAGCCGGGAAATTACCTGAGTTGCTAGTAGTGAATGTCCGCCCAACTCAAAAAAGTTATCGTAAATACCCACTCGCTCCAAACTTAGGACTTCCGTCCAAATTCCGGCTATTACCTGCTCGACGTTGGTACGTGGAGCAACAAAACAGAATAATGGCTGTACTTGATCTGGTGCTGGCAATTGCCACCGATCCACTTTGCCATTGGGATTTAAAGGTAAAGTCTTGAGTGTCACAACTAAGGGGATCATGTACTCCGGCAATTTCCTTTGCAAAAAACTCCGGATAGAGTTCATATCTAGTGTTGTAACTTGACTCAGCACTAAATAAGCAACTAAGCGCTTGTCACCAGGCACATCCTCACGAGCCACAACCACAGCTTGTTCTACATCTGGATGTTGCCCTAACACTGTCTCAATTTCTCCTAGCTCAATGCGGTAGCCACGAATTTTTACCTGATCATCAATTCGCCCGAGAAATTCAATGCAACCATCGCGCCGATAGCGAGCTAAATCTCCGGTTTTGTAAAGACGCGCCCCCGCCTCGTGGGTAAAGGGGTTGGGAATAAATTTTGCTGCTGTTAGTTCTGGCTGAAGCAGATAGCCGCGTGCTAGATTATTACCGCCGATGTACAATTCACCAGCTACGCCAATCGGTACGGGCTGTAGATGGGCATTGAGGATATAAATCTGAGTGTTGGCGATCGCCCGACCTAGTGGTATTGTCTTAGCAGTACAGCCAGGCTCTACTTCATAGGTGAGTACACCGACAGTTGCTTCTGTTGGTCCGTAATGATTCAGGATTTGGCAGTTAGGGACAAATTTTTGCACCTTCTCGATTAAATTCCCATTCACAGACTCGCCGCCCAATATCAGCTTTTGACGTGGCAAAATTGACTCCCAGTTGGCAGATGCTAGCAAAGCCGCTAGGTGAGAAGGCACAATCTTCAGATAATCTATGGGATGGGAGCGACAATATTCTGCTAGTACGTCTGCATCAGTAGCTCGTTCTGCCGATATTATGTGGAGACAGCCACCTGTGCAGAGGGTAGGGAAGATCGCTGTATTGCCCAAGTCGGCGGCGAAGCTGGAAACTGTAGCGAAACTCGAACCAGAACGTAGATGCAATTTTGCTTGGATACCGTGCAGATAGTTACAAAGTTGTTGATGTTCAACAGCAACTCCCTTGGGAACACCAGTAGAGCCAGAGGTATAAATTACATAGGCTAGGTTTTTGGATGTCACCTGAGTGGACATTTGCTGGCTATTCTGGGCGATGAGTGTATCCCAGTCGTCTAGATAGGCAATTTTTTGGGCTATATCTTCGCCAAAGTAATTGCTCAAATGCTGTTGTGTTAACAAAATTGCTGCCTGGGCATCTTGCAAGATCAGAGTCAGGCGTTCTGTTGGCATTGCCGGATCTAATGGTAGGTAAGCACCACCAGCTTTGAGAATGCCCAGCATCCCCACTACCATATCTAAAGAGCGTTCAACGCAGATACCTACAACTGTCTCTGGCTTAACTCCCAATGTTTGCAGGTAATGAGCTAATTGATTGGCACGGGCGTTGAGTTCTTGGTAAGTTAGTTGCTGATTTTCAAACACAACAGCAATATTGTCCGGCGTATCAGCTGCTTGTTCTGCAAATATTTGGTGAATGCACTTATCTGATGGGTAATCAGTTTGCGTCTGATTGAATTCAAATAACAGTTGATGGCGATCGCTAGGCTTGAGTATTTCTAATTGACTGATTGCAGCTTCTGGAAGCGCGATCGCACTTGCTAACAGTGTCTGAAACTGGTCAGATAAATCTTTGATATCTTCGGTTTTGTATAGCGCAGAATTATAGTGAATCTCGACAATTAAAGCATCGTTTTTCTGCCAGCAAGCTAATTTTAATTCAAAGCGCTCAATACAAGAATAGTGCTTGTAAATCTCAAAGGAGAGTCCGGCTTCACAATATATTTCTGATAATTCTGCAAATTCAAAACAAATCGGATACCAAGAATTATCTATCTTAATGTTTTCTTCCCAGCTAAAGTATTCTTGATATTCTCCAACATCTTTTCTTGATTTACTAAGCTTTTTGATAACTTCTTCAAATGACAAATCTTCTAAATAACAATGTAGCGGCAAATACTTTGTCAACAACCCTAAAGCCTGATCCAATTCTTCATATTTCCTGCCGTCTTCAGCAATGGCGACAATTATATCTTGCTGTTGGCTAAGCTTCCAGAGTAAAATCTGCCAACAGGCTAGCAATACATCGTAAGTTTCTACATCATATTCTGGCGCTAATAACTTAATTTTTTTAAATGAATCGTCAGCAACTGTTAAAGGCAGAAACTGAGGTTGAAATTTTAAATCATAATTTTTAATTTCACACCAAAGATACAAATCGGGTATAGCAGTTAAATTCTGCTGTTGCCAATATTCTCGTCCTATTTCTGAATCTTCCAGCAGTTCATTTTGCCACTCAGCAATATCTACATATTGCAGCGATCGCGCAGATATTTCTTTACCCTGTAAGCTAGCTGAGTACGAAATACTGATCTCTCTCACTAATTGCTTAAGGGTTATACTATCTGCGAGCATTGCCGATAAACCAAGTAATAATACATATTTTTCTGGTGATAATTTAATAATTTTAATAACTAAACTTGAGTTATTATCTAGGTAAAATGGCTGTTGTTTAATTGCATCAAAAATTAACTCAATCTTAGCTTCTTGTTCTTGAGAAGAAAAGTCATTTAAATTATGTTCATCGATAGGAACTTCGTAAGTATCAGCTATCACTTGTAGTGGTATTGTCATCCCAGGTAGACAATGAAAGCTAGTGCGAAGAATCTCGTGTCGATCAACAACATTTTGTAATGCTTTTTTTAAAACGTTTATATTCAGATTTCCGGCAATTGAAACCGCACACTGAACGCGATAGAGAGATATACTTTCGCCTTGCTGTGATAGCCAGAGATGCTTTTGTTGCGGTGATAGCCGAAACCCCTCAATGTGTTGTTGCATATCTATAGAACCTTTTTTTATTAAATGTTTTAACTAAGAAAAAAATGTGTATCAATGCCTTTTGTGAAGACAAACATAAGAAAGTGAATTCATTGGTGGAGAAGATATAAAAATTGATGCCGAGATTGCTGGTGACAAGGCGTAAAGTATCTTTATAAGGTATCCTTCTACTTACTACCCTCTGTCTCCTTCATACTGTTCAGCCATTCCGACTACAACTTGACGCGAACCTTTAAACGGTGTACGTCCGTGGGCAGCTAACATATTATCTAGTAATAAAACATCTCCTTCCTGCCAGGGAAAGATAATTGTTTCTTGCTGATAGAGTTGACGAATCTTGTCTAAAACAGCAGCTTCAATTGGAGAACCATCACCGTAATAAGCATTGCGGGGTAAATCTGATTCTTTAAATTCAGCTAAAAGCTGTTCGCGAACAGTTGGTTCTAAATTGGAAATGTGGAATAAATGAGCTTGATTGAACCAGACTTGTTGTGATGTTTTAGGATGGGTAGCAACAGCTTGACAAACTTGGCTAGTTTTCAAGCGATCGCCATGCCATTCAAACTCAATTCCGTTTTGATCGCAATAATATTCTACCTCATATTTATCGGTTGTATTAAATACATTTTGCCAAGATAAATCAATTCCCTCACCGTAGTTGCGCGTGTACATTACTCCCTTTTGGATAAATTTTTCTTTAATTTCTGCGTCAAGAGATTCAAAAACTTTGCGACTATCAGCAATTGGTGTTTCTCCTCCTTCTGGGGCTTTCTTAATACAAAAAAAAGCAATTTTCATTGCCCAACTTTGAGAATAAGACATCTCATTGTGTAAAGGAATAAATTGATTAGCAGGATATTCAGTTGAAGTGTAAATATTACCACTTACACGACTACGCGGCGTTGAGCGATAAGAATATGACAGCAATTCTCCAGAAATCGCTTTGATAAATTGCTCAAATTCACTAACTTCCTTTACCTGGAATCCTCGAAAAAGTATACCTCCATGCTTTAATAATTGAGTTTCAATTAAAACTCGATTATTCTTAGCCCAATTAGTAAGATTTAATCCTTCTAAAGTAGGTTGAATAACTAGAGGCAGAAGCGATTCAGGTTGTAAGGATGATATTTCTATCAGTTTTTCTTGAGACATACTGATAGCTTTACGACTAACATTCAAATTCTTAATATTTGGCTTATTGGCTTTTGTATTTGTCATATTTAGCCCTAATTTATAAGTTACGGATTGGTTTGCGCTCGATCTTCTTTAATTTCTCAAGAGCAGATATTTGAATTTCTTTTTTCTTAACGCTCTGTTGTTCTTGATCAATTTCTGTCAAAATTTCTGCTAACTCGTTTAGCCTCATGTTGGGCTGCTTTGTAACATGGTGTAAGAGTATTTCAAAGTACCTGATCAATCGGGTAATAGCATCTTTGTCCAACAGTTGTGTTTTATACTCAAACGTGCCTTCGATTCCCTCTGGACTTTCCCAGATATTAAGCAGCAAATCGTGTCGTACCGTATCAGTATCAATCTCAAATAAGTTAAGAGTTAGCCCTGGCAATTCTAAAGGAGGCATAGGGGCATTTTGGAGGACAAACCACGCTTGGTACAATGGATTATGGCTCAGGTTTCTCTCTGGCTGTAGTTCCTCTACTAGCTTCTCGAAGGGCAAATCTTGGTGAGCGTAGGCTGCTAAAGTAACTTGACGCGATCGCATCAGTAACTCCTGAAAGCTGGGATTACCAGACAAGTCGATGCGTAGCACTAAGGTATTAATAAAGAACCCCATCAGTCCTTCAATTTCAACTTGAGTGCGATTAGCAATTGGCGAACCAACTCGGATGTCTTCTGTACCAGTGAAGTAATACAGGGATGTTTGGAATGCCGCTAGGAGTGTCATGAATAAAGTAACTCCTTCCTGGCGACACATCTGAGTAATTGCTGCGGTTAATTCTTGGGAGAGTAAGAAAGATTGAGTTGCACCCTGACTAGTGGAAACGGTTAAGCGTCTACTTGGTGTAGGAAATGCTAGTCGAGGACATTTGTTACCCAATTGCTGTTTCCAGTAATTCAGTTGAGTTTGGAGTACCTCCCCTTGCAGCCATTGGCGCTGCCAAACAGCGAAATCTGCATACTGGATACTCAGTTCTGGGAGTGGCGAAGGCTGTTGAGTAGAGAAAGCTGCGTACAGTGCTGCTACTTCTTGAAGTAACACCCCCGTTGACCAAGCATCGAAGATAATGTGGTGCATTGTCAGCAGAACGATGTGTTCTTCTGCTTGCAATCGCAGCAGAGTCACTCGCAGCAACGGACAGCAGGTTAAATCAAAAGGTTGCAGAGCATCCTTTGTAGCCAGCCTTTGCACCTCAGCCTCGCGCTGTGCGAGATGCAAATGAGACAAATCTATTAATGGTAATGTGAGAGTTAAGGAAGGTGCGATCGCCTGTATTGGCTGACCATCTACGGCGATAAAGCTCGTCCGCAAGGCTTCGTGACGCTTAACCACCTCATTAAAACTGCGGGTTAGCGCTTCCACATCGAGCTTACCTTGGAGACGCACTCCTTCCGGGATATTATAGGCATTTTCCAGCTCTAATTGGTCAAGGAACCACAGTCGCTGTTGACCAAAAGACAGAGGCAGTTCTCTATCCCGTGAAATTGGTACTAGGGGCGGAATCTGAAGCTTTTGGTTGGCACGGCAAGCTGTTTCTATGCGTTCAGCCAAACCAACTACAGTAGGCGACTCAAACAAATAGCGTAAAGGCAACTCTACCTGAAAAGCTGCACGTAGGCGGGAAATTATCTGAGTTCCTAGCAGCGAGTGTCCCCCCAATTCAAAGAAGTTATCATGAATGCCTACTTGCTGAAGACTTAGAACCTGCTCCCAGAGGCGTGTCATGATTTCCTCAACCGGAGTGCGCGGAGCAACAAAGCTTGCCAAGTCAGCTCTAGCGGTGTCAGGTATTGGTAGGGCGCAACGGTCAATTTTCCCATTTGGCGTTAGAGGAAGTGCCTCTAGCAGCACGAAGACATTAGGAACCATGTAATCTGGCAATTTTTCTTGGAGGAAGCGACGTAATAAACTAGCTAGACTTGATGTAGATTCCTTTACAGGTACAACGTAGGCTACCAAGCACTTCTGTCCTAACGCCTCTTCCCTGGCTGTAATGACAGCTTCTTTTACCTTTGGATGTTGGCTCAGTGTGGCTTCAATTTCTCCGAGCTCAATCCGATAACCCCGGATTTTCTCCTGATAGTCAATGCGTCCGCGAAAGTCAATATTGCCATCCGGTAGCCAACGCGCTAAGTCACCAGTTTGATAAAGTCTTGCCCCTGGTTCAATACTGAAAGGATGCGGCACAAATTTGGCAGCAGTCAACTCAGGGCGAGCGCCATATCCTCTCGCCAACCCCACACCACCAATGTATAATTCGCCAAAAATCCCCATTGGCACTGGTTGAAAGTGGGCATCTAAAATATAAATTTGGGTATTGGCAAACGGTCGTCCAATCGGTACTAATTGCTCGACAGGTAGCTCCACAGAAGCAGTTTCAAAATACGAGCTATCGATAGTAGCTTCTGTCAAGCCAAAAGAATTAATTAAGCGTGTATCAGAACTACACAACTGCCGGAATTTTTTGTACTCCCCAACGTACCAGCTATCAGAACCACAAATCAGCAGCCGCAGAAAATCAAGACGCTGGTTAGTTTGTTCTAGGTACTGGATTAAGTTTCGTAGCACAACTGGCACAAATTCCGCACAGTCAACTTTTTCTTGACGCATGAACTGGTAAAGTTCTCCAGGCGCTAGCAATAGCTCACGCGGACACAAAACTAGCTTTCCACCAGAGCAAAGCGATCGCACAACGTCCCCGGAAAATACATCAAAGGAGAAGCTAGCCATCTGCAAGTGACAGCTAACTTGCGATCGCAGTTGATAAGCTTCTTCCCAACTCAAATAAGCATTTACAAGGCTTTGATGAGTGATCATCACTCCTTTAGACTTACCAGTAGAACCAGAAGTGTAGATCACATAAGCGAGGTTTTGGGGTGTTACGTCGCTGTGGGGATTCTCCTGATTCTGGGGCGCTATCAATTCCCAGTCGGTGTCTAGGCAAATCACTTGTGCTGCTTGCTGGGGTAACTTTTGCAGCAGAGATTGTTGTGTTAGCAGCACTGACACCCTTGCATCTGACAACATGAATGCCAAGCGCTCTTGGGGATAGGCAGGATCTAAGGGTACATAAGCTCCACCTGCTTTCAGGATGCCAAGGATTCCTACGAGCATTTCTAGAGAGCGCTCAACACAGATTCCTACTAGGGTTTCCGGTTGCACTCCTAGATGTTGTAAATAATCAGCTAGCTGATTTGCTCGTTGGTTTAGCTCTCGGTATGTCAGCTTTTGGTTGCCAAACACAACTGCAACTGCATCAGGACTCTGCGCTACCTGCGCCTCAAATAGCTGATGGATACACAGAGCAAGCCCTGCTCCTGAACCTTCTGCCTTCTGCCTTCTGCCTTCACTCCACTCCACCAATAGACTTTGTTCTGTATCTGTTAACAACGGCAAGTCTGCAAGACATTGATCTGGATTAGTGACAATTCCCTCCAACAAGGTACAGAAATGCTTGATCATCCGGTTAATTGTGGCGGCATCAAACAAATGAGTGTTGTACTCAAACAAACCTGTTAGTTCTGACTCGCTCTCATAGATATCTAAGCTCAAATCAAAGGTTGCTGTTGGGTTTTCCAACTTCAGGAAATTAATAGTTAAACCTGGTAGCTGTAGTGCATCTGTTGGAGTATTCAGGAGTCCAAAAGACACTTGAAACAGTGGATTACGACTTAAATCTCGCTCGGGTTGCAGTTTTTCCACCAAATACTCGAAGGGTAGATCCTGATGGGCATAGGCTGACAAAGTACACTCGCGCACTCGCAATAGCAAATCCCAAAAACTAGGATTGTCTCCCAGGTAGGTACGTAACACTAAAGTATTGACAAAAAAGCCAATTAACCCTTCAATTTCAGATCGGTTACGGTTAGCAATAGGCGAACCTACAAAGATATCATCCTGGGAGGTGTAGCGGTGTAGCAATGTCTTAAACGCCGCTAAGAGAGTCATAAACAGAGTGACTCCTGCCTTTCTACTCAGTGTCTTGAGTGGTGCAATCAGCTCGTTGGGTAAGCAGAAAGATTGTGTTGCACCTTGGCAAGTTTGGATTACAGGTCGAGGACGGTCTGTAGGCAACTGGAGTACGGGGGGGTTGCTACCAATCTGCTGCTGCCAGTAGGCTAGTTGTGCATCTAGTCTTTCTCCCTGTAGCCACTGCCGTTGCCAAACAGCGAAGTCTGCATACTGAATAGGTAATTCTGGTAGCGGTGATGGTTTTCCGGTCGAGAAGGCTGTGTAAAGCGTTGCTACTTCCTGAATCAAAAGTGTGATTGACCAACCATCAGAGATGATGTGGTGCATAGTAAACAGCAGTACGTACTCGGTATCACTTAACTGCAACAGAGTAGCTCGTAGCAAAGGGCATTGAGTCAAATCAAAGGGTTGCTGCGCTTCCTCCTTGGCTAGCCGTAGTACCTCCTTATCCCGCTCAACTTCTGGAAATTCCTGCAAATTTACTAGCGGCAAAGCTAAAGTCAAGGTTGGGGCAATTACCTGGACTGGCTGACCTTCTACTACCGCAAAGCTAGTACGCAAGGCTTCATGACGGCGCACGATTTCGTTGAGAGTTTGCTGTAGCGCTGCTATATTGAGCGTACCCGCAAGACTTACAGCAGTAGGAATGTTGTAGGAGGAAGTGTTTGGCTCTAATTGGTCAAGAAACCATAGTCGCTGCTGGGCAAAAGACAGAGGAAAGCGGGACTGGCTAGCCTTTTTTTGTAATAACTCTGCTAGTAATGCCCGTTTTTGTGCTGCTGAAAGAACGGTGATATCTTTATGAGTATTGCTCATTGAACTAAGTCCTTTTCAGCTAACATTTGGTTGAGTAATGTATCGACCTCTTGATCAGAAAGGGAATTCAGTTTTGTTAACTTCTGTTGGGCATTTTCCGACTCAATTCTGGCAATAGTATTGATACTGTTGGTTTCTGCTTTAGTTTGGCTCTGTTGTACTGCTAAAGCTTGGTCAGCTACAGTAGGAGTTTCAAAGAGGCGGCGGATTGACATCTCTACATCGAAAACTTTACGCAACCGAGAAATGACCTGAGTTGCTAACAGTGAGTCTCCACCTAACTCAAAAAAGTCGTCCTCTATGCCTATCTGCTGAATACCAAGGAGTTGTTGCCAGATGTTGGCAACTGTTTGTTCAACCTGATTACGAGGAGCAACGTAAGCATTCCGAAGATGGGGGCGCGGATGGGTTGGTTGAGAGAAATCTGTTGGCGCTAATGTGTCTGCCAGAAATACTAATTCTTCTAGCGACTTGAAAGAATAATTCTGCGCGATCGCAGTTTGGAGTTCTTGTGTTGACACAATCAGCTGAGGCAATCCACTTTGGAGAATGCGACTAAACGCATCTGCACCCTCTTGAGGTAATATTCCTGTTTTGAGACTTTCTTCATGCTTTTGTTTGAACTGATCGGGGATAGCAGTCTCTACAGCCATCCCTACTTCTTGCCAGGTATCCCAGTTAATTGATACGGTCAATCGTTGAGATCGTGAAGCACGTAGGGCGATCGCATCTAAAAAGGCATTAGCCGCGCAATAGTCTATCTGTCCAACTCCACCCAGGATAGAACTTAGGGATGAACAAAGCACCAAAAAATCTAGATTGATCTTCTGGAAAACTTTTTCTAACACCAGTGTTCCCGCTACTTTCGGACTCAACACACTGGTGACAATTTCCGGCGTTTTGAGTTGAATAATGCCGCCACCAGCAATCCCAGCTGTGTGGATGACACCATGAATCTGACCAAATTGTTCTAAACTTTGGGCGATCGCCTGAAGTATTTGTTGCTCGTTAGTCACATCTGCACTAATAGCTAAAACCTCCGCCCCCAAGTCTTCTAGTGCCTGGATTTTCCTGATCTGACGGCTGACTTTATCTTGTGCGTCATGAGTCGCTAGCCATTGTAACCACTGACTTTTTTCCGGTAGAGGCGATCGCCCGAGCAAAATTAGTTTAGCCTTTACCTTCTGTGCCAGGTATTCCGCCAGCACCAAGCCAATACCTCCTAGTCCACCAGTAATGAGATAAACTCCTTGTTCTCTCAACCCAGCATAGGAGCGCTCTAAACGCACAGGCTGAAAAATTTGCACCCAGCGACGATTCCCCCGATAGGCAACTACATTCTCAGTTGTTGATGGTGCTGTAAATTCCCTGATTAAACAAGTTATTAGTTTCTGTGATGGCGTTCCGGTAGGAATTACAAGATCGAAGCTACAACAAATAATGTTGGGATATTCCTGGGGAATTACCTTACACGCGCCTAAAACTGTTGCCTTCTGGGGACATAATATCTCGTCACCTGTTACGTCGTGGATATTGCTAGTGACAACCATTAGCTTCACAGGCGCAGTAATATTCTGTTTTCCCAATGCTTGTGCTAAGAAAAGCAAACTGTAAAAGCCTAGATATTGCTGATCAAAACAGTCCCTGCCTTCTGCCTTTTCATTCGGGGTAATATTCCAAAAATGGGCGATCGCTTGGCAAGTGAAATTGCGATCGCGCAGTGCTTGAATTAAGGCATCATAGTCATCTCGGCGGTGGGGATTAATTGTATATCCGCGATCGCTGACTTGAGTAAACTCCTCACCTGCGATCGCTGTAATTACATCCTGTCCCTGTTGTCGCAGTTGGTTCGCTACTTCTGAACCGACTCCATAGGCATCCTCAAAAACCAACCAGTTAGATTTTTGTGCCAGTTCTCCGCCTTGAGACACTCCTAACGGTACAGATTCTTGCCAAACTGGGACATAAAACCAGTCAGCAATATCCGGCTTTTTACTTAATGGAGTTGCAGGTAAATTCCCTTCTACCTCCTGCCTGCCTTCTAACTTCCCCTCAATCCAGTAACGCTGTCGCTCAAAAGGATACGTTGGTAAAGGCAGGCGATAACGCCGTTCATGAGCATAACCAGCCCAGTTAATTGACACTCCCAGCAGCCAAAGCCGCCCCAAAGTATTAAGTAAAAATGCTACATCCGACAGTTGCTCTTGGGGATGACGCAGCGAAGTTAGTGCTACCGGTTGAGCGTGATGCTGCTTGGCAAAGGTACTCAAAGTTCGCCCAGGTCCAACCTCCAGCAGAATTCGTGGCTGTTTCAGCAACTCAGCGATTCCGGCACTAAAGCGTACTGGTTGCCGTAAATGCCTTAACCAGTAGTTAGGATCTGTCGCTTCTGTTGCTGTAATCCAAGTACCACTGACGTTAGATCCGAAAGGAATTTGCGGGGGATTCAGCTTAAGTTGGCGTAACAACTCAGCGAATCGCTCCATCATCGGTTCCATCATCTGGGAATGAAAAGCATGGGACGTATGCAACCGCCGACAGCCTATGTCTTTTACCAGTAGCTGCTGTTGTAATTCATCTATTGCTTCCCAAGAACCGGAAACCACACACAAAGAAGGACTATTGCTGGCAGCTAGAGCAAGTTCCTTCCCTAACAAAGGTAGAATCTCTGACTCAGAAAGTTGGACAGAGAGCATAGCACCACCGGGGAGTTGCTGCATTAGTCGTCCCCTAGTAGCTACTAGCATTAAGGCATCCTCCAGCGAGAAAACTCCCGCAAGAGTTGCTGCTACATATTCCCCAATACTGTGACCAATCATTGCTGCTGGACGCACCCCCCACGCCATCCACAACTTAGCTAGGGCATACTCAATTACAAAGAGTGCTGGCTGGGTAATAGCAGTTTGTTGTAGTTGTTGGGCAGCTTTTTCAGCCTGTGCCTCACTTGGGTACAGTACAGTACGCAGATCTATTCCTAAGTGCGGTTTTAGCTGTTCGCAACAGTAATCAATTTGTTGGCTAAAGGTGGGTTCACTTTCATAGAGTTCCCGCGCCATATTCACGTATTGCGCCCCTTGGGGGGAAAACATAAATACAATCGGGTGATTCGCTGACGCGACAGCTTCGCTAACGCCTGGTTCTTGAAGAGAAGACAGCGCCTGCACAGCATCGTTAAGGTCTTGGCATACTAGCATTCGGCGATGAGCAAAAGCTCTCCGACCGACTTGCAGAGTGTGAGCAACATCAGCTAGATTCACATCAGGATGCTGTTGGAGATAATCAGCTAAATTCGTTGTGGCAGTTTCCAGTGCAGAATTAGTCTTAGCAGAGAGTACCAGCAGTTGATATCTCCTCTGCTGCTCTGCTGCTCTGCTCTGCTTTTCTACATTAGGAGCTTCTTCGAGAATCACATGGGCATTAGTCCCCCCAATCCCGAAAGAACTAACTCCCGCACGGCGCGGTATATCGTTTACCTGCCACTCGGCAAGGGAATTATTAACGTAAAAAGGACTGTTAGCGAAATCTATTTGAGGATTGGGTTGCTTGAAGTGCAAACTTGGTGGTATCTGCTTGTGCTTGAGTGCCAGGACAGTTTTGATCAAGCTTGTCACTCCCGCAGCTGCATCCAAATGTCCGATATTTGTTTTTACTGAACCGATCGCACAGAAGTTATTTTTCTGGGTACTAGTGCGAAAAGCTTGTGTGAGTGCGGCGATTTCAATCGGATCTCCTAGCGGTGTGCCTGTCCCGTGAGCCTCAATGTAGGTAATTGTCTCTGGTTCAACTTCGGCGATCGCTTGCGCTGTTCTAACCACCTTGGCTTGGCTGTCTATTCGGGGTGCAGTGTAACTAACTTTGTTTGAGCCATCGTTATTAATAGCAGAACCTTTGATCACAGCAGAAATAGTATCTTTATCTGCTAAGGCATCGTCTAATCTTTTCAAAACTACAATGCCCACACCTTCACCGCCTACAGTGCCTTGTGCTTGAGCATCAAAGGCACGGCAATGTCCGTCAGGAGAAGCAATTCCGCCGTCTTGGTAATGATAGCCAGTTTTGCGGAACGCACTAATAGAAACACCACCAGCCAAAGCTAGATCGCATTCGCCATTGAGCAAGCTTTGACAAGCTAAGTGAACGGCAACTAATGAAGTTGAACAAGCGGTTTGCACTGTGTAACTCGGTCCCTCTAAGTTGAGTTTGTAAGAGACGCGAGTAGTAAGAAAATCTTTGTCACCGCCGATTTCAAGTTGGTTCAGATCGACGGCATCTCGGATTTTTGGATTTAAATAAATATTGAGTAAATAACCGCTTAGGCTAGCTCCAGCGTAAACACCAATTGCCCCAGAGTAGTTTTCAGAGTTGTAGCCAGCATTTTCCAAAGCTGACCAAGCACACTCTAAGAAAATGCGGTGTTGCGGATCAGTAATTTCTGCTTCTCTAGGATTGAAGCCAAAGAAGCCAGCATCAAATAATTCTACATCTTCTAATACACCCCCTGCTTTTACATAATTTGGGTCATTTATGACATTTACATCTATCCCAGAAGCTAACAGTTCTTCATCGGTAAAAAAAGAAATTGACTCAACACCGTTTTGCAGATTTTGCCAAAATTTATCAATGTTTTTTGCTCCTGGGAAGCGTCCATCCATACCAATAATTGCTATTTCTGAGCCAGTTAATGATAATTCATTCATAATTATTTGCCTCCTCAATTATTTCTAATTGACTGCATTTTTTGTAGACGTTCTTTCTGTTTGTTTCTGTCGTACTTAATTTTTTCTGTATTGATATTTTCAGTTACATATAATGTTTTATTACTAATCTGTTCAAAGTAATTTACCAAAGAATTAATTGTCGGATATCTAAACATTTCAACTATAGATAAGTCGGTTTTAAATATTTCCCGCAATTGACTATTAACCTTCAGCATGAGCAACGAATGACCGCCAATTTCAAAGAAATTATCGTGGATGCCGACTTTGTCGATATTGAGAACTTGTTGCCAAACAGTAGCGATCGCCTGTTCGATCTCAGTTTGGGGCATAGCGTCAGCAACTTCTAGTGTGCGGAATGACGGTACAGGTAGCGATCGCCTGTCAACTTTGCCGCTAGGCGTGAGTGGCAAGGCGGCAATCTGCACAAAGACAGCAGGAATCATGTATGGCGGTAACTTCTGACTGAGGAAACGGCGTAAGTCACTGGTAGCAGGTGCTGACTGTTGCCTAGCAACTACATAGGCAACGAGGCGCTTGTCACCTGGTACATCTTCCCTAGCGGCGATCGCGGTTTCTTTTACCTCTGGATGTTGGCTGAGTACAGCTTCAATCTCGCCAATCTCTATGCGGAAGCCGCGACACTTCACTTGCTCGTCAGTGCGTCCTAGAAATTCGATGTTCCCATCTGGCAGATAGCGTACTAAATCCCCAGTTTTGTACAATCGCGCTCCTAATTGAGTGCTGAAAGGATGGGGAATAAACTTCTGTGCAGTCAGTTCTGGGCGGTTCAGGTAGCCCCTAGCGAGGTTGACACCACTGATGTAAAGTTCGCCAGCAACTCCGATGGGTACTGGTTTTAGGCATTGATCTAGTACATAAGTCTGGACATTAGTAATAGCGCGTCCAATCGGTAATTTTGAGAACTTATCTCCCGCCAATTTGTACATTGTTGCTACTACAGTCGTTTCCGTAGGACCGTAGGTGTTGACTAAGGTGCTGTTACCTCCATACTTTTGCCAAGTTATGACTCGTTCCCCCAGCGCCTGTTCGCCGCCAATAATTACTAGACGCAATGATTGGGGTAAGACCAACTCTGCTGTAGCTAAATCAGAAGTTAATTCATGCCAGTAAGCTGTCGGTAGATCCAACACTGTTAGAGCTAGATCGCGGCATTTTTTCTCAAATCTAGACCCAGAACTTAACATTTCATCAGTACGCAGTACCAGCGTCGCCCCACAGCTCAAACAGGGGTAGATTTCTTCAGCCGCAGCATCAAAACTGATAGAGGCAAATTGGAGGATGCGATCGCACGGTGTTAAAGCATAGGTAGCGATCGCTGTCTTGGTAAAATTCACCAAAGACTGATGTTGAATCATCACTCCTTTAGGTCTACCTGTGGAACCAGATGTGTAGATTACATAAGCTAAATTTTCTGGTGTAACACCACTAACAACATTTTCCTGACTTTCTCGCGAGATTACCCCCCAATCTGCATCCAAACGTATCCGCGCCCCCTGTTCAGGTAGTTCTGCTACTAACTTTTCTTGAGTCAGCAGTACAGAAATTTGGGCATCCTCCACCATACAAGCCAATCGCTGCGGCGGATACGTGGGGTCTAGCGGCAAATACGCTCCACCCGCTTTCAGGATGCCTAAAAGCCCTACCACCATTTCTAAAGAACGTTCCACACAGAGTCCCACCAGTACCTCTGGTTTCACTCCCACCGACTGGAGATAGTGCGCCAGCTGGTTTGCCCTAGCATTGAGTTCGTAGTAGCTCAGTTGCTGATCTTCAAAAACCACTGCAACTGCATCAGGTGTCCGTTCCACCTGTGCCTCAAATAGCTGATGGATACACAAATCCAGCCCAGTTTCTGTGCCTTCTGCCTCCTGCCTTCTACATTCTTGATTCCACTCCACCAACAGCTGATACTGTTGAGCTGCTGTTAGTAGTGACAATTCCTTCAGACGCTGGTGAGGATTGGTAACAATGCTTTGCAATACATTCTGTAAATGCCCCAACATCCTAGTAACGGTAGCAGCCTCGAAGCGGTGGCAAGAGTACGCCAGACTCAGACAAAATTCTGCCCCCACTTCTACAGTTAACTCCAACGGATAATTTGTTTTTTGAAAACTATCAACGCCGCAAATTTTCAGATTTTCAATTTGTCCTTGTAAGGAAAGATCCAGAGGGTAGTTCTCAAACACCAAAAGAGTCTCGAACAACGGTACACCTCTTTGGACTTCACTCCACCCTTGAACCTCTACGAGTGGACTGTACTCGTACTGCTGCGACTCAAGTTGTTGAGCCTGAATTTGCTTTAGCCAAGGTAGCAAGAACTCTTCAGAATTAACCTGAATCCGCACTGGCAGGGTGTTGATAAAGTTTCCTACCATAGACTCGACATTCATCAGAGTATACGGGCGACCGGAAACAGCCGCTCCAAAAACGATGTCTAATTCACCGCTATAACAACTCAGAAGCAAAGCCCATGCTCCCTGGATTAAGATATTTGGGGTCAGATGTTGCTGCTGTGCTAGGGACTTCAGTGCTGTTGTTGTGGCTACTGATAGCTTGATTTTTTGCTGCTCGTAACTTGCTTCTTGGCTAGGTAATTGAAGAGGATCTTGGTCTACCCACAGCCGCGTCGGAGTTGCGAAACCTTTGAGCTTCTCCCGCCAGAATGCCTCGGCTTGAGACAAGTCCTGCTGCTGTAGCCAAGCGATGTAGTCTCGATAAGGACGCGGTTGTGCCAAAAACAGGCTTTCACTTTGGCAAAAGGCTTTGTAGTAGGAAATAACTTCCTGAAAGATTAAGGGCAAAGACCAGCCATCGAGCAGCAGATGGTGATGGCTCCAAATAAAGTGGTAGGTAGCCTCAGTCATCTGAATTAGGGTCAGGCGCATCAGGGGTGCTTTGGATAGTTCAAAGCCGTGTTGGTCTTCGTGCAGTAAAGTTTCTAGTCGTTCTTGTTGCTCAATTGCGGAAAACTGCTGCCAGTCTTGATATTCCCAAGGGATATTTACCTCCCGAACTACTACCTGAATTGGCTTCTCCAGTCCTTCCCATACGAAAGCAGTGCGTAACACTGGATGTCTAGCTATTACCTGCTGCCAAGCTTGGGCAAATGCTGATACATCTAAGGTTCCATGCAAGTCAAACCTAAGTTGATCAATGTATACGCCGGATGTTGGTGCTAACAAACTATGGAACAGCATCCCCTCTTGCATCGGAGATAAAGGATAAGCATCTTCAATATTTTTTCTGTTCATAGTTAGGAGTAAGGAATAGTTTTGAATTGAAGAGGAAAGAAGTTGTAACTAATCAAAACTGAATCTTGCTCAGAGCTTTTTCAAGTTCTTCTTCGTTAAGCTGTACGAGGGAAAAGTCTGAAGGTGTACAGTTGCTAATCGATTGCTGCTCGACTTGAATAGACTCAGTGGTAATAGTGGCTACAGAGGCTAACTCGGCGATCGCTTGGTACTCAAAAATTTGCTTGGGTGTAATCTTTAGACCTGCCTGATTCGCTTTGGCGATAATCTGAATACTGAGGATGGAATCTCCACCCAATTCAAAGAAGTTGTCATGGATACCCACTTGCTCCACACCGAGGACTTCAATCCAGATTTGGGTTAATTTTTCCTCCTCTGAGTTACGAGGAGGAGCAAAGGCTGCTTCTAGTTCTGGTCTGGCTGTGTCGGGAACCGGAAGCGATCGCCGATCTACCTTACCGTTAGGCATTAAAGGCAGGGTATCCAGCATCATAAACACTGACGGCATCATGTAGTCTGGTAGTCGCTCCTTGAGGTAGCTGCGAAACTGGGGAAGCAACTGGCGAGTCAACTGCTGCTGTAAAGGATTATTCGCATAAGCACTCCAAGGTTTAAGCTCAATTTCCTCTGGAAAGTAGGCTTTACCCCTAGTTGTACGTTGCAATAAGACATCATAACTACCATCGGTTCTGGAACTAGACCAGCTAATATCAATGAAATAGGGGAAGTCACGGCTCAAAGCCCACAAATCTTCCGGATCTACTCCCTCCCCGGCAATGCTTTGTGACAGATCCTGAAGATCGCCTACTGTCTGTATATTATCTGCCGCCAGCAGTTCTACGGTCTTGACATCTGGCAATACCCGGGCATTCGGTACTCCCCGTAGTTCAAGTATCTCTGGCTCATCTGTCAACAATTGGCGAACAGAGTCCAGGGTTAATTGCTGCTCTTGCCAGTCTAGCCAGGGAAACTCCAAAGAAAGAGAGTGTAGCGAAGGTAAATTGATATTCTCCCCCAGCTCCCTGCTCCCTGCTCCTCTTGTGCCTACATAGAGAATTACGTCATAGCGAAACTTGGTAAGTTCATTAGAGTAGCAACCCCGCTTCGGCTGAATCTGGACGCGCTCGATCTGGGGGAGATGCTGTTTGAGGGCAATAAAGAAAGCTGGGTCAATTACTAGTTCTTGCTCTTGAGCGATGCGTCTTTTGACACGCTGCTGCAACTGGTCTATATATAGGGATGCAGGTGCTTGATGCAACTGAACTGAGGCATGAAAAGCCTCCAAAAGTGGTAAGCTGCGGATATCTCCTAGAAAGATAGAACCCCCAGGCTGCACCAGATTAACCGCGCCTTCTAAGACACGCAACAAATAACTGATGCTGGGGAAATACTGCACTACAGAGTTGATGATTACTGTATCGAAGGTTGCTACTTCTAAGCCGGCAAAGTTGTCAGCCATCCTTTGGAGTAGCTGCACCTGTGGTATTTGTTCTAGTCGTTCTAGTACGTTTTGGGTGTAGCGCAGTGCTGCTGTGGAAAAATCTGTGCCGCAGTATTGGGTACAGTGAGGAGCGATGGGGAACAAAAGTAACCCAGTACCACAACCAATTTCTAGTACACGGGTTGGGTTTAAAGATAGGATTCTTTCTACAGTGCGATCGCGCCACTCGCGCATCTGAGCTTCTGCTAGCGGTAATCCTGTGTAGCTACTATCCCAGCCACGAATATTAAAGGTTGGGTCTAGGATTTGCTCGAAGTTCTCGCTATCATAAATTGTCTGCCACTGAGAAACTTGCTCTTGCTCTAATTGCGTTGGTAATTCCGCCTCGCTTTGATAGGAGAGATTCTGGACTACATAAGCTACTAACCGCTTCTCTCCAGGCGAGTCTTGGCAAGCACTCACAACTATCTCGCTAACTGCTGGATGTTGACTCAGCGTAGCTTCAATTTCTCCGAGTTCAATCCGATAACCCCGGATTTTCTCCTGATAGTCAATGCGTCCGCGAAAGTCAATGTTGCCATCAGGAAGCCAGCGAGCTAAGTCACCAGTTTGATAAAGCCTTGCTCCTGGTTCAACACTAAACGGATGCGGCACAAATTTGGCAGCAGTCAACTCAGGGCGATCGCCATATCCTCTCGCTAACCCCACACCGCCGATGTATAGTTCGCCAAAAATCCCCATTGGTACTGGTTGGAAGTGGGAATCTAAAATATAAATTTGGGTATTGGCAAACGGTCGTCCAATCGGTACTAACTGCTCGGCTGGCAGATGCACAGAGGCATCAAAATACGAGCTGTCTATAGTGGCTTCAGTCAAGCCAAAAGAGTTAATTAATCGTGTATGAGAACCACACAAACGCCGGAATTTTTTGTACTCCCCAACGTACCAGCTATCAGAACCACAAATCAGTAGCCGCATAAAGTCAAGACGCTGGTTACTTTCTTCTAGGTACTGAATTAAGTTTCGCAACACAACTGGCACAAATTCTGCACAGTCAACCTTTTCTTGGCACATTAGCTCGTAAAGTTCTTGGGGAGCTAGCAATAGCTCGCGGGGACACAAAACTAGCTTTCCACCAGAGCAAAGCGATCGCACAACGTCGCCTGAAAACACATCGAAGGAAAAGCTAGCCATCTGTAAGTGACAGGTGAGTGAGCGCAGTTGATAAGCTTCTTCCCAACTGCAATAAGCATTCACAAGGCTGCGATGCTCGATCATCACCCCTTTAGACTTACCAGTAGAGCCGGAGGTGTAGATCATATAAGCGAGGTTTTGGGGTGTCACACCACTGTGGGGATTCTCCTGCTTTTGGCGTGTGATCGCATCCGAGTTAGTGTCGAGGCAAATCACTTGAGCTTGATGCTCAGGTAAGTGTTGAATGAGAGAGTGTTGAGTTAACAGTACCCGTACTTGAGAATCTGACAACATGAATGCCAAACGCTCTTGGGGATAGGCAGGATCTAAAGGTACGTAAGCCCCACCTGCTTTCAGGATGCCCAGTATCCCTACGAGCATTTCTAGGGAGCGCTCTACACAGATTCCTACTAATACCTCTGGTGCTACGCCCAGTGTTTGCAAGTAACGTGCTAGTTGATTTGCGCGTTGATTTAGTTCTCTGTAACTCAGTTGTTGGTTTTCAAATACTACGGCAATCGCGTCAGGAGTCCTCTCGACTTGCGCCGCAAATAATTGATGCACACATAAATCAAGTTCTGTACTTCTGCCTTCTGCCTCCTGCCTTCTGCCTCCCTGATTCCACCCCACCAACAGCTGTTGTTCTGCATCTGTTAACAACGGCAAATCTGCAAGATGTTGCTCTGGATCTGCAACGATACCTGCTAGCAGGGTTTGCCAATGACCTAACATCCGAGCGATCGTCGCTGCCTCAAACAAATTTGTGTCATACTCCACATATCCTGTCAGCCCTTGCTCTGTATCTGTGAGGCTCAGATCCAAATCAAACTTGGCTATGCCACTGTCAATTTCAAGCGGAGTTATAGTTAACTCCCCAAGTTCCAAAGGCGGGATTGGGGCATTGTTAAGAGTAAACATGACCTCAAATAGTGGCGATCGGCTCAAGGTTCGCTCTGGGTTAAGAACTTCTACCAGCTTTTCAAATGGCAAATCTTGATGAGCATAAGCTCCTAATGTGACTTCGCGCACTCGTGCTAATAACTCTCGAAAAGTAGGATTACCCGAATGGTCAGTACGCAACACTAGACTGTTGACAAAGAACCCAATTAACGGCTCAATTTCTGGTCGATTGCGGTTGGCAATTACAGAACCCACAACGATATCATCTTGAGATGTATACCGATGCAGCATCGCCTTAAATGCCGCTAATAGAGTCATAAACAGCGTTACATCTTCCTGCTGGCTCAAAGCTTTGAGTGCTTCAGACAGTTCCTTAGATAAGGCGAAGAACTGCTTTGCACCTTTGAAGGTTTGCACTGCTGAACGAGGCTTATCGGTGGGTAGTTCCAGAACAGGGAGGTTACTAAGTCTCTGTTTCCAGTAGCTTAATTGATTCTCTAATACCTCCCCCTGCAACCATGTCCGTTGCCAGATAGCGAAATCTGCATACTGGATGGGCAATTCTGGTAGCGACGCGGTTTGTTCAGTGGCGATCACCTTGTAGAACTGGGCTAATTCACGGACGATCACCCCCAGTGACCAACCATCGAAGATAATGTGGTGCATACTCAACAGCAAAATGTGTTCTGCTTCGTTCAGATTTAGGAGTCTGGCGCGCAGCAATGTATCTTTAGTTAAGTCGAAGGCGTGTTGAGTTTCGGCGATCGCCAATTGCTGAACTCTAGCTTTTTGCTCAGATACTAATAACTCGCATAAATTTACCACTGGTAGCGCCAGAGTTAAGCTTGGAGCAACAACCTGCACTGGTTGTCCATCTACTGTCTTAAAAGTAGTGCGGAGAATTTCGTGACGTAGCACAATTTCGTTGAGACTCTGTTCTAACGCCGCTACGTTGAGCGTACCTTTAAGGCTTACAGCTACAGCTTCGTTGTAAAAAGAGTTCTCTGGGGCAAACTGATGCAGAAACCACAGCCGTTGTTGGGCAAATGATAAAGGTGCAGGCTGAGTTTTAGAACGTTCAGGAATAATTTTTAATCGGGAATCATCAACCTTACCTCGCAAACGTTTTTCGAGGAGTTCCTGTTTCGCCTGGGAAAGCTGCGATCGCCGTGCTAAAATTTCTTCTTTATTTTTGTACATTAGTCGTACTATCTACACAAAACAATTAATACAGTTCAATTAGTGATGTTGTCCCCCACTTTTTAAGGGGGGCTAGGGGGGGTCAATCTCGTAATCCCGAATCTTAACCAATAATTTCTACCTGCATATATTCAGGCAAAGGTTGAATTCTTGTTAAATCGTTTTCAAAAATTACTAGATCGCCCTGCTTTTCAATTTCTTTAAATCCCGCAAATTTGTAAGCAATATACATCATTCGATTGCGATCATTTGAAACAAATTCAGCTCGCAGCCGCACCTTTTTATCTTTAGCTAAATTCATAATATAGTTTAGTAAAATTGTGCCTACACCCCTCGACATAACGCGACAAGACATTAGCAATAGTTTGATTGTCCAAAGGTTATCTTGGCATTCCACAAGCGCCAATCCGATTTTTCCATAATTTCCATATTTATCCTCCAAATCAGTGATTAGCAGTTTATACTGCTCAGATTGACGAAATTGATTAAGTTCGTCATAAGAATACGTATAACCAGTTGTATTCAACTGATGCGTTCTTACTGTTAATTCTTCAGCCCTCTGCAAATCTTCTTCTTGAGCAGAAGAAATAGTAAATTTCATCTTCAGCGTTGCTAAAAAATCTTCTTGAGAACCAATAAATTCTTCTTCAGCCTTCTGGCGTTCTATATCGCTAATATACATTAGCCTTCTATTTTTTGAATCTTCTGTAATAACAGATGGATTCATTGCCGACATATCTAGTACCTGTTCTAGTTCTGTTATATTAATACAAAGAACTTCAGGTAAAGAAAAACTTACTTCTTCCAGTTCAAATAGCTGGTCGTCAATAAAAGCTATTGTATTAATGCCGATATTAATTAATTTAGCAATTTCTTTAATCGAGGAAACTTTTGAGTTCCAGTTAATTTGAGGATAAAGAAAATAATCTTGCAAGCCAAGTTCTTGAAGTTTGATCATGGCTTTGGTGTATTCATTTTTACTAGCAAGAGATTGAAGGATACCTCGCTCATCTAGAGTTTTGATTATTTCAACTACTGAGTTCCTTAAGCAAACTTGCTCGTCTTCCAACAAAACACCATCCCATAAAGTGTTATCCAAATCCCAAACTACACATTTGATAGCTTTACGTTCTTGCTGGTTCTCTACTTGCTCAGAATTGATGCAAATCATTTCACGCTCCTGCTACTAATTGTTGAGATATCTCTGTAAGCTCAGATGAAAACAAATATTCTTGATAACCGTACTCAGCAATCGTAATTTGTTGAATTTGGGTACTACCTTCGATAATTTCCATAATTTTTGCGTCTCGTAAATATCTTTGTACAGGATACTCACTACTACAACCATTTCCCCCATGAATTTGTACGGCATCATTTGCCACTTTAGTCACGATTGTGGAGGCAAAATATTTAGCAATTGATGTTTCTATAATTGATTTTGAATTGCCAGTTTCTTTAAGATAGCCAGCTTGATAACACAATAATCTCGCTGCTTTGATATTAGCGATCGCTTCGGAAATCATTTGTCTAATTAATTGATGTTCTTTTATATAAACACCGAACTGTTTTCGCTGACTTGTATACTTAATGCAAGCTTCCAGACAAGCTTGAGCAATACCTACACAACCCCAAGCGACGCTGTATCTACCATAATCTAGTGCAGAAGCAGCCACATGAGAGAAACCAAAACCTTGTCTACATACAAGATTTTCTTGCTCAATTCGGCAATTATCTAGGTGTAATTCAGCTAACATTGAAGCTCTCACACCCAACATTCCAAAAATTGGTGCGATTGTAAGTCCTGGGGTATCTTTTTCAACTAAAAAAGCCGAAGGTTTACCTTCACAATTAGCAAAAACTAAGAAAACATCAGCAATTTGCCCATAGGTAATCCATTTCTTTTGTCCATTTAAGATGTAACAACCATCAGAAACTATTGCTGTAGTTTCGACACTTTTGGCATCACTACCTATATTAGGTTCGCTCAAAGCAAAAGCAGCAATTACTTCACCTGATGCTAATTTTGGAATCCAATACTCTTTCTGAAATCGACTACCCCATTTAAGAAGAGCATGAGCAACCATGCTGTGAACTGTTAGCAAACTCCGCAGTGAAGAACATCCCCGCCCAAGTTCTTCATTAAGCAGACCAAAAGTAATCATATCCATGCCGCTACCACCGCTTTTTTGGGGAATAACAGCACCCAAATAGCCTTTTTGAGCGAGCTTTTGAATTAAATTGAGTGGCGTACGTTCTTCGCGATCGCATTGATTCGCATGAGGAACGATTTCTTCATCTACAAATACTCTAAAGGTAGCCTGAGCATTTTTTTGTTGCGGACTTAATTCTATCTTCATCGTATCACAAATAAGGTAGAGAGCAACAAGCAAAAAAGATGAATTCTTTATTCTTAATCACCAACAATTTAAATTATTTACCTAAAGTTACAGCCGTTTTTCGTTCAATTAAAAGAGCCATAGCATTGATAGTTCTGAAGTTATCAAAATCAAGGTCTTCATTTTCAATTGTTATTTGAAATTCCTGTTCAATAAATAAAACCAATTGCATAGCAAACATTGAATTAACAAACCCAAGTGCAAATATATCTTCATCTGCTTGCAACTCATAATTAGCGAAAAACCGCGACAGAAAATTTTTGATTTTGACTTTGATTTCTTCCATATTTCTCTATTTCTATAAATCACTTTAAACTACAAAATTTGAAATTAAAACTGGAAAATAAAGTTAGACAACCAGAAAACTTTATGTTTTTATACCTAATCATCCGTAAGAATAGAAACCTTGCCCAGTTTTTCGACCATATAATCCTGCATCCACCATTTTTTTTAATAAGAAGCATGGTTTATATTTACTATCATTGAAACTTTCGTACAGAACTTCAATAGAAAAAAGAATTGTATCTAAACCGATTAAATCGGCTGTCTCCAATGGTCCCATTTTGTGACCAAAGCAGGTTTTGAAAATTTTATCTACTTCTGCTGCTGTCGCTACTTGCTCTTGAAGTACAAAAATAGCTTCATTAATAGTTAACATCAAAACGCGGTTAGAAACAAAACCCGGTGAATCATTGACTATAATGGATTCTTTGCCCATCTGAGCTAACAATTGCTTTGCGGTTTCAATTGTTTCCTCAGAAGTGTGATAACCGCGAATCATCTCAACCATCGGCTTCATTGGTACTGGGTTCATGAAATGTATCCCAACAACTTTAGAAGCGCGATTAGTTACTGAAGCAATGCGAGTAATAGAAATAGCAGAGGTATTGGCAGCGAAAATAGATTCTTGGGGACAAATCTCGTCAATTTTTGCGTAAACTTCTTTTTTAAGATCCCATTTTTCTGTGACATTTTCAACTACAAACTCCGCATCTTTTAATACTTGATAATTTGTAGAAAACTTGATGCGTTGTAAAATATCATCAAGGCTATCCGAATCTTTTTTATTAAAAAATCCTTGAAAGCGGATGTTATTTTTTATTCCTTGTTTAGCCTGCTCTAGAGCCTCCTCTGAGACATCTAAAAGCATGACTTGATGATTAGTCTGAGCGAGGTTTTGTGCTACCCCACTACCCATAACACCTGCGCCAATAACACCGACTACTTTAATGCTCATAATTAGATATCTTGTGAATATATTCTCAGGGCTGTAGGGCAAGCTTCTAGCTTCTACTAAGCTTGCATACCCATCCCCCTAAATCCTTGACTTCAACTCAGTTTGAGCCTTATTTAAAGTTGAATTAGCTTCGTCTTCAGATAATTTCTCTAACTCTTCTATCAGGAATTCCTCAGTAACCAAAGCTAACTCAGCCACAGATGGAGCCTCAAAGATAGAACGAACTGGGAGTTCTACTTGAAAGTATTTACGTAGCTGAGAAATAACTACAGTTCCTGTTAAAGAATCTCCTCCTAAAGCAAAGAAATTGTCATAAATTCCCACCGCATCGATTCCTAATAATTCTTGATAAATATCAGCAATTCGGCGCTCGATATCATTAGTAGGGGTAACATAGGCATTCTTTAAATTCGGTCTAGAGTGTTGAGAAGATGCACTGGATTCAGCAGCTTTTTGCTGCAACGCTGTAAATGCTGGAGGTGTGAGTGACGTTGTTGATGCATCAGCCTGAGCAAAAATTACGTGTTCCCGGAAAGGTGCAAACTCAGAAAAAGCCGCCATCTCAATAAAACCATGAGATTTTAGTGCTTCCTGCCACTGTGCCTGTGATAAAAAGGGATTACCCATGTTACGATCGCCTTTTTCATCCTCAATTGGCTGCATAATCAGAGCATCAATCACCTCAGATTCCAGCTTCGCTTGCGTTGTCTCCCACAGTAGGAGTAACCCGCCAGGAGCTAGTAAAGAGCGAACGCGATCCAGTGTTTCCTCAATATTTCGAGCTACGTGCAGCACTTTGAAGGCTACCACTACATCAAAGCTGTGACTTTCATACCCTTGTGCTTCCGGAGACTGCTCAATATCGAGCAATTGATATTCAACAAATGGATAAGCACTAAATTTCTTTTTGGCAGCGTTGAGGAAAAAACCACCCACGTCAGTAAATGTGTACTTAGTTTGCTGGGATGGCAAGATCGGTAACAAGGCTGCTGTAGCAGTACCAGTTCCGGCTCCGATCTCCAGTATTCTTAGATTCACCTGTGGTGATAGTGATTTAACTACTTGTTCCATACACGCCTGCATGATGGAGTTGTAGTAGTTATTCATCGGCAAGTCTTGGATCGCAAATTCGCCTTCATTGAGTAAAGTAGAAACGTGCAGTTCCAACGGTTCTTGTTTGCCAGTCAGGATAGCTACCATATTTTCGCCATAGAGTTGCAGTAGCTCTATCTGTTGGGGTGTATCCGCCCATCTGATTCTGACTTCTGCTAAAAGCTGATCTAAAGAGTCTGCTGATAGAGGCGATAGATTAAAAAACAACCCTTGTTGATTTAACTGTCCTTGCTCTACTAGCACCTCCAGCCATCGATGCAATAATTCTCGATAGCGAGGAATAATCTGACACTGCTCAAACAACTCCTCGAAAGCATACTTGGTGGCGCGATCGCTAAAAGCACCTAAACGTCTCAAGGTAAGGTTGATATAGGTAATACATAAACGATCCAACCACTGTCTTTTCTCTTGATAAATTTGCTCATCAAGTTCCGCAATTCCAGCACGAGCTTGAATTTGCCCAGCTTCTACCAGAGATTCCCAAAATACTGCTGCCTCCTGCCCTCCACCTTCTGCCTTTTCTCCCTCTGCCTCCTGCCTTCTGCCCTCTGCCTTCTCAATCCAGTAACGCTGACGCTCAAAGGGATAAGTTGGTAGAGGAAGGCGATGACGGCGCTCGTGGGTATAAAATCCCGACCAATTGATCTTGACTCCTGAGAGCCACAATTGACCTAATGTATTCAAAATAAAAGCTAAGTCTGACTGTTGCTCGTAGGCATGGCGCAGTGATGGTAAAACAACTTTATCAGCAGCTGGAATATCTAAGCATTGCAGTGCTAGGCTGCTCAATGTTTGTCCTGCACCAACTTCTAAGAGAATAGGACTATGTTTACACAACTGTTGCACCCCATCAGCAAATAGCACAGGTTCGCACAAATGCTTTGTCCAGTAGCTAGGATCTGTAGCTTGCTCTGCTGTAATCCAAGTTCCCGTGACGTTAGATATATAAGGAATTTGCGGTGGCTGGAGATTGACTGTTTTTACAAGCGCGGTGAAAGAATCAGCGATCGCCTCCATCATCTGAGAATGAAAAGCATGGGAACTCTGCAATCGTCGACAGGCTAACCCCTGAGCCGTCAACTGCTCTGCTAATTGATCTACAGCCTCTGTTGTGCCAGCCAATACACACAAAGATGAGCCGTTAACTGCCGATAAAGAAAGATGTTCGCTGAGAAAGGGTTGCACCTCTGCTGGGGAAAGGGGAACAGCTAACATTGATCCACCGGGCAAATCTTGAATCATTTGCGCTCTTCTGGCGACGAGAGTAATCGCATCTTCTAAAGACAACACCCCCGCCTCAGTTGCTGCTACATATTCACCGATGCTGTAGCCAATCATTGCTACAGGCGTAATGCCCCAAGAGCGCCATAATTGCGCTAAAGCGTATTCAATGACAAATAGTGCTGGTTGAGTAAGATAAGTTTGATTTAGTTTTTCAGTAGCTGCATCCGGCTGTACTGTGTCACGCCCTAGCATTTTCCGCAAATCAATCCCAGATTTTTCTGTTACCTCTAGCGAGTCTGGATAGATAACATCTCTAAGATCAACACCAAGCAAAGGTTGGAACAAAGAGCAACAGCGATCGCAATGTTCCCGAAATGTCGGCTCAACTTGGTAAAGTTCCCTAGCCATGTTGACATAGTGAGTTCCTAGTCCCGTAAACATGAAAGCAACGGAGCGATCGCTCGTCTCATGAGTGCTAGTCAGAACTCGTTTTGGATCTTGGAGGGCAACTATTGCATCAGGAATATCTTGACAAACAACTGTCCGCCTGTGATCAAAAGCATGACGACCCACTTGTAACGTATATGCAACATCAGCTAAGTTAAGATCCGGCTGCTGTTGGAGGTGTTCAACTAAATTCGTTGTGGCGGTTTCCAGTGCAGAATCAGTCTTAGCAGACAGCACCAGCAACTGATACTTTCTCCCTGCTCCCTGCTCCCTTTGCTCCGGGGCTTCTTCTAGGACGACGTGAGCATTAGTTCCCCCAAGTCCAAAAGAACTAACTCCAGCACGACGAGGTGTTTTATCTGTTTGCCATGTAGACAATTTGGTATTGACGTAGAAGGGGCTGTTGGCAAAGTCAATTTCCGGATTAGGTTGTTCAAAGTGCAAGCTGGGCGGTATTTGTTGATGTTTAAGAGCTAGAGCAGTTTTGATTAAACTTGTTACACCAGCAGCTGTATTTAAATGACTAACATTAGTTTTAACCGAACCAATAGCACAGAAATTCTGCTTGTTAGTTCCAGCCCGAAACACCTTTTCTAGCGCCCTAATCTCAATCGGATCTCCCAGAGGTGTACCTGTTCCATGTGCCTCAATGTAGGTAATTGTTTCCGGATCGAATGAGGCGATCGCTTGTGCTTGGGCAATTACTTCTGCTTGACCTGTAACACTCGGAGCGGTGTAACTTACTTTCGCTGCACCGTCGTTATTAATCGCTGAACCTTTGATGACTGCATAAATGCGATCGCCATCCGCTAAGGCTTCTGCTAATCTCTTCAGCACCACAACCCCCACACCTCTACCAAAAGGACCGCCTTGTGCTTGAGCATCAAAAGTGCGGGTGTGTCCGTCGGGAGAAGCCATCCCACCCGTTTGATAGAAATAGCCTTCTGTTTGGGGAACTTGAATCGCCACACCTCCCGCCAGTGCTAGATCGCACTGATAACTGAGCAAGCCGCGACACGCCAGATGCACCGCTACTAAAGAAGTCGAGCAAGCTGTACCAACACTAATACTCGGTCCTTGCAAATTCAACTGATAAGAAACTCGTGTAGAGATCGAATCCTTATCATTGCCGAGGGCAATTTGCATACTCAGCGATTTCAGCAGGTGAGGATGAGAGGCAATATTGTTCAGCAAGTAGGTACTTAAGTTTCCTCCCGCATAAACACCAGTGAAATTTTTATCTGCTTTTGGGTCATAGCCAGCATTTTCCAGCGCTGACCAAGCACACTCTAAAAATAGGCGTTGTTGGGGGTCAAGGATTTGAGCTTCTCTAGGAGAGTAGCCGAAGAAGCCAGCATCAAACATCTCGATGTCTTCTAGCACGAAGCCAGCTTTAACATAGTTGCGATCGCCTAGCGCAGCTGCATCTACGCCTGAAGCTACTAATTCCTGATCACTAAATAAAGAAATTGACTCCACACCTTCGCACAGATTCTGCCAAAACTGAGTAACACTGTTGGCTCCTGGAAAACGACCAGCCATCCCAATAATGGCTATACCTTTCAAGTGATTATTCATACACCCTCCTCTTGATCATTATTTCCATTTCTGCTTCCATAGCCGCTTCTTGCCTCTTGGCACGCTCCTGTGCTTGTTCAAAGGCAGGTTCTTCAACTTGTTTACAGCTGAGATATTCTGCTAACGCACTTATGGTCGGATATTCAAATAAATCAGATGTTGAGATATTGCAATTTAACGCTGCTTGCAGTTTGCTACGTACCTGCACCATGAGGAGCGAATCGCCACCAAGATCGAAAAAGTTATCGCGCACACCTACTTGTCTGCCTAGCAGTTCTTGCCAGATAGTAGTAATTTTCTGCTCAACCTCATTTCTAGGAGCAACGTAAGCATTGCTTAGTTCTGGTCTTGGCTGTGTTGGGGGACGATGCTCCTGTAAGGCTGCTAGGTATGGCGGACTATAAACTTGATTGCGAAAATCATGCGTTGATACGAGAACCTGAGAGAATGTACTTCCCAAAATGCGACTAAACGCCTCCACACCCTCTGTAGGTAATAAACCTTGCTGAAGTAGCTGCGTTTGATATGAGTTGGCAGAAGCTACATCATTTTTGATTTGTGACTTGTGATTTTGCATTACCGATGTATACGCTTTGCCTTGCTGAAGACCATGCGAATGCAGGTGATCAGATTGATCTGCGTTCATCTGCGGATAGCTGCGATCGCCATAGTCTTGCATCGACACTACAATCTTACCGATATGCTTGGCTCTAGCCATATGTGCAAAAGCGCCAGCTAGCGAACTAATCGGGAATACTCGATGCGGCAGGGAATTAAAATTGCCATCTTGGAAGTGTTGCACTACTTCGCGCCACAGCTGATTGAAGTTAGGCAGATTACGATCAACGTTGATCGCAAAAAACGATAAGCATTTTTCAAAAACTCTTAGCCCTAATTGGCTGTTGTTAAGAATGTCCCGCTTGCCAATTTCCAGAAACCGCCCATAAGGTGCGAGAACATCCAGGCTTTTAGTCATGAATTCCCCTGCTAAGGAGTTCAAAACCACGTCCACACCCTTGCCATTAGTAAGTTGTATTACTTGATCAGCAAAAGCCACAGATCGAGAATCCATCACATGATCAACACCCTTGGAATGCAAAAACTCTCGTTTTTCTGAGTTACCTGCTGTAGCAAAAATTTCTGCTCCTACCCACTGGGCAATTTGCACCGCAGCCATGCCAACTCCACCAGCAGCAGCATGAATCAGAACGCGATCGCCCCGACTAAGCCTGCCCAACTTGATCAGAGCGTAATAGGCTGTTGTAAAAGCTACGGGAATTGTTGCCGCTGCTTCTAAACTCAGATGTGCTGGTTTTGGCGCAACTACCAAAGCGGAAGTCGTGATAAATCGACTAAAGCAGGCATCGCCAAAGGCAATAACTTCATCTCCAATTTCAAATCCCTCAACGCCTTCTCCCAACGCCACTATCTTGCCAGCACACTCCAAACCGAACTTAACTTCAACATCGGGGGGAACTGGTAGCATACCCAGTGCTAGCAGCACTTCTTTAAAGTTAAGTCCAGTCGCGCTCACCTCGATTTCCACCTCACCCACACTCGGCTGCTGGCGTGTAGTTGATTGAAATGTCAGGGTATCTAAGTTGCCAGGAGAGGCAATCTGCAAATAGAAATTCTGGTTTTCTGGGGGAGAAGTCTGTTTAGTGGCGATCGCCTCAACAGCTACTTTCCGCAAGGTATACTCTTCAATCTCAACCAGTTCTCTTCCCTGCTCATCTATAATCGTGATGTCAAATTTCAGGGTTTCAGTTGAGGGTTGATTGTTCTCTGCATATCTGATATAGCTGTAAATCTTTTGCGGTAGAGGTGCGCTAATCCTCAACCTTTTATAAGAAAATGGTAGGTAAGCACCTGCTTCTTTGAGCCTCAGAAAACCAGTAGCATTGTCCAATAAAGCTGGATGCAACTTATAAAAGTTGATATCATTCGCAAATTCTTCCCCTAGTTCCAGGGTGGCAAACCCCTGATTTATCCCAAATCTTCCTTGCTGAAAGTTGTGCCATCTAGAACCGAATTCTATATATCCTGCTTCTGTATGCTCACTCGTAATGATTTCCTGCTCGTTACACCTTGCCGCAATTTCTTTAATGTCATATTTTGCAGGCGATGACTCTACACAAGCTATTTCACCTCTAGCGTGTTCCAGCCATTGTTCCCCCGCTTGACTAATAATCGAAAATTCAAAGCTATCTCCCTGCTTTTTCAGAATCGTCCGGACTTCTTTTTCTGCGTCCGCTTCTACCACTAAAGGGTACAAGAAATATACTTCTCGGATTTCAATAATTTCATTCTGGGTGTGGTGTTCAAAAGCTGCCCTAGCCATTTCCAGATAAGCTGTTCCTGGAAGTGTCGCTTTTCCCATGACTTTATGCTCGTCCAGAACCCAGTGTTCAATGACACTAAGTTTTGAGATATAGATATCTTGTGAACCTTCAACAATACAGCGCTCAAACAAAGGATGAGTCACTTCTTTAGTTTGAGTTGGGCTATCTAGGGCTTGAGCCGAGCGCTTCGCTGCTTCAGCCGCCATCCCCACTTCCTGCCAAGCAGACCAGTTAATAGCTACAGTGAACGTGCGATCTCGGTTAGTTTTATACTGAGCAAAAGTATCAAGAAAAGCATTGGCAGCAGCATAATCTACCTGTCCAAATTCTCCCCGAATGGAAGTAAGTGAGGAACACAAAACAAAGAAATCTAGCGGCACATCCTGAAAAATATTATTTAGAACCAGTGTGCCTTTAACTTTAGGTTCCATAATACTTGCTGTCATTTGCGGCGTTTTGCGCTGAATTACCCCACCACCCGGAATTCCCGCAGCGTGGATTACACCATTGAACTTGCCAAATTGCTTTTCAGCCTCAGCTAGAGCCGACTGCATTTGTTCAAGATTGCTAACATCAGCACTCACCACCAAAACTTCTGCACCTAGTTGTTTCAGTTTCTGGAGTTGACGAATCTTGCGGCTAATCTCATCTTCTGGGTTATGAGTAGTCAACCACTCTTGCCACTTGTCTCTCGCTGGAAATGCTGAACGTCCTGTTAAAAGTAGTTTTGCGCGTACTGTTTGCGCCAGATACTCTGCCAACACCAGTCCAATGCCTCCGAGTCCACCAGTAATTAGATAGACTCCTTTTTCCCTTAGTCTTGGTGTCTCTGCGTTGCCAGGTAATTGCACAGGCTGAAAGTCCTCAACCCAGCGATGATTTCCTCGGTAAGCGATCATTGCCTCAGAAGATTGGTTTTGGAGTTCACCAAGCAGTTGGTTGATCAGATTCTCTGCTTGCTCACTTTCGGGCGAGGGCATCTCAATATCAATGCTCCGACAGCTAAGATTCGGGTATTCTTGTGGGATTACCTTCACAGCACCGATCGCCAGCGCTTTTTCTGGACACAGCACCTCAGATCCAGTCACCTCTTGCATATTATTGGAAATGACTGTTATTTGCAGACTTTCCGTAAGATGCTGTTTGCCTAATGCCTGAGCGAGAAATAGCAGACTGTAGAACCCTAAATCTTCTCCCAGGTTTGATTCTGGTGTAACATTCCACAAATGCGCGATCGCTTTGGGAAACTTGCCTTGTGCTGAAAGTTCCTTAAGTAAGGCATCGTAGTCATTCCCCTGGCGAGGATTAAGGGTGTATAAGCGATCGCTCAGTTTCCTAAATTCCGCCCCCACCCTCACAGTAATTACATCCTGTTCTTCTGTGAGTCGTTGCACCAGCTGTTCGCCCAAACCGCACTCATCAGTAAACACCAGAATGCAAGACATACCAGACTTCTCACTTGCTGACTGAACTGGTAGTAAAGAGCGTTTCCACGATGGGACATAGAACCACTCGGCAATATCCAACTTTTTACTTGATATTGCAGGTAACTTTCCTCCTGCCTCCTGCCTTCTGCCTTCTGCCTTCTCTTCAATCCAGTAACGCTGGCGCTCAAAGGGATAAGTCGGCAAAGGAAGACGATAACGACGTTCGTGGGTATAAAATCCCGACCAATTTACCTGTACTCCAGATAGCCAGAGCTTACCCAAGGCGCTTAGTAAGTATCCGACATCTGACTTTTGCTCTTTAGGATGCCGTAATGAAGGTAATGCCGTTGGTTCTGAATGTTTATTAACGAAGGTAGATAAGGTATTTCCTGGACCCACTTCTAGCAGAATAGAATTTGGTTGTTGCAGTAACTGAGCGATACCAGATGAAAAATTAACTGTTTGGCGCAGATGTCTTGCCCAGTAACTTGGATCTGTAGCTTCTGTTGCTGTAATCCAGGTTCCTGTGACATTGGAAATAAACTTAATTTTGGGGGGATGCAGTTTGACTTTGTTTACTTCCTGTGTGAATGGCTCCAAGATTGCATCCATCATCGGAGAATGAAAGGCATGGGAAGTATGCAGACGGCGAGAGTTAATACCTTGGGCTAGAAGCTTGGCTTGTAAAACTTCGACAGCATCATCAGTTCCGGAAACGACGCATGAAGCTGGGGCATTAACCGCAGCTAAGGATAATCCAGAGGCTAGAGTTTTCCCTTCTGCCTCCTGCCTCCTGCCTTCTGCCTTCCCTATTAAATCTCTAACTTCCGCCTCTGACAATGGAACAGAGAGCATTGCACCTCTAGGAAGTTGTTGCATCAGTCGCCCACGTACAGCTACCAACGCCAAAGCGTCTGTAAGCGACATAACATCAGCCAGAGTTGCAGCGACATATTCCCCAATACTGTGACCGATCGCCGCCTGGGGAACAATGCCCCATGACATCCACAATTGAGCTAGGGCATATTCAATTACAAACAATGCTGGTTGAGCGAATTGCGTTTGATTGAGTTGTGCTGCTACCTCCGCCTCAGACTCACTAGGATAAATTAGCGATCGCAGATCCAGCCCTAGATGAGGTTTGAGAAGGTGCGAACAGCGATCAACTTGCTCCTGAAAAATCGGCTCATTCTGATATAACTCCCGCCCCATGTCTGCATACTGAGCGCCTTGTCCGGGAAACATGAAGACGATTGATCGCTCACCCGGTTCTTGAAACTGAGTTGAAATCCGGTGATCATTTCTCTGCAATTGATTGATTGCATCTTCAACATCCTGGCACACCAGCACCCGCCGATGATTGAATTCCCTGCGCCCCACTTGCAGCGTATGCGCTACATCCGCCAAGTTCAGCTGAGGATGCTGCTTGAGGTGTTGCACTAAATTTTGTGTAGCAACTTCTAGCGCTGACTGGGTTTTGGCAGAAAGTACCAGCAACTGCCAAGGGCGAGAAGTTCCAGATTCTGGTATTTTTGGTGCTTCTTCGAGAACTACATGAGCATTAGTCCCCCCAATACCTAAAGAACTGACACCAGCACGCCGAGGGGTATATCCAGCCTTCCATTCAGTTAACTTGGTATTGACATAAAAGGGACTATTAGCAAAATCTATCTGGGGATTAGGTTGCTCGAAATTCAGGCTAGGCGGAATTAACTGATGTTTGAGGGCGAGGACAGTTTTGAGCAGTCCCGCTATTCCAGCTGCTGCATCTAAATGACCGATATTCGTTTTTACTGAACCGATTGCACAGCAGTTCTTTTGATCGGTACTAGTACCAAAAACTTGGGAGAGGGCGGCAATTTCAATGGGATCGCCTAAACTTGTGCCAGTACCGTGAGCCTCAATATAATTTACTGTCTCAGGCTCCACCCCCGCTAGCATCATCGCTTCCGCAATTACCTCTGCTTGACCATCCAAGCTTGGTGCTGTATATCCAACCTTCAAAGCACCGTCGTTGTTGATTGCACAACCTTTAATTACAGCATGAATGCAGTCACCATCTGCGATCGCTTCTGCTAGCCGCTTCAAAACAACAATTCCCACACCATTACCAATAGTCGTTCCTTTGGCTCTAGCATCAAAAGCATAGCAGTGACCATCAGGAGATAAAGTTCCGCCTTGTTCGGACAAATAGCCGCTTTTTTGGGGAACATGAATTGATACTCCACCTGCTAAAGCAATATCGCATTGGTAATTAAGTAAACTTTGGCAAGCAAGCGTTGTCGCCACTAACGACGTGGAACAAGCTGTTTGTACTGTAATACTTGGTCCCGTAAGATTTAATTTATAAGAGACACGAGTAGTTAGGAAATCTTTATCATTCCCAATTAGTGTTTGATAGCATTGTGCTGAACCCAGGCGATCGCGGTTTAAATCAAAGGCATGATAGTTATTAAGGCTAGCTCCGCCATAAACTCCAATCCGACTTTTACACCTTTGCGAGTCGTAGCCAGCAGTTTCCAAAGCTTGCCAAGCACACTCTAAAAATAAACGATGTTGAGGATCTGTTAGTTCAGCTTCTCTAGGGTTAAAGCCAAAAAATGCCGCATCAAACAACTCAATATCTGCTAATACCGCACCAGCTTTGACATAATTCGGGTCATTCAGCACTGCTGATTCTATTCCTGAAGTTGCCAATTCTGCATCAGTAAAGCAAGAAATTGACTCTACTCCATCACATAAATTCTGCCAAAATTCCTCTAAATTTTTTGCCTGGGGAAATTGCCCCGCCATGCCAATAATTGCTATCCCTTCTATTGATTCAGATGTTTTCGAGTTAACCATAAGTTCTTTTCTTATGTTTTCTATTCAGCAGTTTTGATTAGATGTTTTAGCTTTTTAAGTTTCGCCGCCAAAGGTAACTTAGACTTAATTTTCTACTGAATTAGCTGTTTACGGCAAACAACGCAGGCCCATCCAGCCCAGTCTGTTTTAATTCCCAAATCACGTTTTAAATAATAAATACAAACTTCCGTGAAGCCTACTTCTTCCAAAGCAGATTGAACGTCTGCCGCAGAATAAGCTTTGAATAAATAAGTACAATCCGAACGCTGCCAGGTTCCGTTTATCAGTTGTAATTTGGTGACATCCGCCTTGCTTAATTTGTTTTGTGAGTCATAAGTCCAACGACTAACCTTGACATTATCATCTGAGATATAGCTATCAGAATTTCCATTAAACTGCGTTTCAAAGTCTTCTCCCAACTGCAAATCAAACACAAAAAACCCGTTTTCCAGCAGTGCTGTATACACATTACAGAAGACACTTTTTAATTCCTCAATCTTGAGGATATGGCAAAGGCTCATATGTGTCGAAATAACCGAATGAAATGTAGGCGGCAATTTGAAAAAGCGTGCGTCATCTAGGATAAATTCAGCACCAGGCGCATTCTTGCGAGCATAATGCAACATCATCTCAGAGCCATCTAGCCCAGTTACTCGGTACCCTTTTCTTAGTAGTTGTTGTGCCACTTGTCCTGTACCACAACAAAGGTCAAAGATGTGTGCATTTTTGGGAATGTTTTGTAGGAGCAGTTTTTCTAATTGAGCCACTATATTTTCGTAGAGATCTGTGCTCATCTGCTCGTCATATATAGAAGCCCAATTATCATAATTTGAATAGCGAGTTGTTGAATTCATAAAAACTTTATCCTTAGAAAAAGTAAATTTAATGTGTCAGAAAAGTTTCAATTTACTCTTAGCAAGCCCTCAAAATAATAGTATCGGTGTGGTACGCCAAAATCTTGTAAAAACTGATTTTCAGGCAAATAAAAAATACACAAATTCTACTCATTGAAACTTCTTCAGTAATTGCTTTCGTCGCTCAAATGCCTCTATTTGCTTTTCAACCCGGTCACGCATTGGCTGAAAAGAAGGCACATCCTCTGGTTTTTGAGTTAAATACTGCACTAAGAAGTTAATAGTTGGATTCTGAAACATCTCTACAATTGATAAGTCCCGAGTTAAAACTTCTCGTAGCTTGCTATTCACCTGAACCATTAGCAAGGAATGACCGCCGAGGTCAAAGAAATTATCATTAATCCCAACTTTTTCTAAGTTGAGTACCTCTTGCCAAATAGAAGCGATCGCTTGTTCCAATTGGGAGCGGGGAGCTTGATGATCTGCTGCTATTGGACGCGAGTTTTCCGGAGCAGGTAAAGCACGGCGATCAACTTTTCCATTGGGTGTCAGTGGTAGAGCATCCAGCAGCATGAAAACCGCAGGCAGCATATACTCAGGTAGCCGCTCCTTCAGGTAATTTCGCAGTTCAATAGTTGTAGGTGTTTGGTCTTGATGAGGAACGACATAAGCCACCAATTGCTTACCACTCGCTTCTTCCCGCGCCAGAACCACAACTTCCCGCACTGCTGGATGTTTGATTAATACCGCCTCAATTTCTCCTAGCTCGATCCGAAAGCCTCTAAGCTTGACTTGGTAGTCAATCCGCCCCAAAAACTCAATATTTCCATCTGGTTTATAGCGAGCCAAGTCACCAGTTTTGTACAATCGCGCTCCCAGTTCATTGCTAAAGGGATTTGAAATAAACTTGGCATCAGTTAGTTCTTTACGGTTTAGATAGCCTCGTGCCAGCCCCACACCGCCAATATGCAACTCCCCAGGCACTCCAATCGGAACAGGCTGTAGGTGCTGATCCAATAGATAAATTTGGGTGTTGGCAATCGGGCGACCAATGGGAACAAGGCGCTGACTGCTACCGCGCTGGCAAGCCCAAAAAGTGACATCAATAGCCGCTTCTGTTGGTCCATAGAGATTGTGCAGTTCTGCCTCTATACGCTCAAAAAACCGTTCCTGCAACGCCACCGAAAGTGCTTCACCACTACAAAAGACACGCTTGAGACTGTGATATTTTTCTAATTCCGGCTCTTCAATAAACACCTGTAGCATCGAGGGGACAAAGTGCAGAGTGGTAATTTGCTGCTGGGCAATTAGTTGAACTAGATAGGCACTATCTTGATGACCCCCTGGTTTAGCTAAAACTAGCCGCGCACCCGTAAACAACGACCAGAAAAACTCCCAAACTGATACATCAAAGCTGAAAGGAGTCTTTTGCAAAACTCGGTCGGCTGCTGTTAATTGATAAGTATCTTGCATCCACAGCAAGCGATTGGCTAAACCAAGATGAGTGTTCATAACCCCCTTGGGTGTTCCGGTGGAACCGGAGGTATAAATTACATAAGCTAGGTTTTCCGGCTTAACTGGGCTAACAGGGTTTTCCTGGCTTTGATGCAAGAGTGCTTGAGCGTCGCTATCTAAGCAAACAACTTGCGCTTGGAGTGGCGGCATTACCAGATGTTGTTGAGTTAGCAGTAGCGGTACTTGGGCATCTGCCAACATAAATGCTAACCGCTCTTGGGGATAGGCAGGATCTAGCGGTACATAAGCGCCGCCAGCTTTGAGGATGCCTAATAGCCCAACTACCATTTCTAAGGAGCGCTCCATGCAAATACCGACAAGCACCTCTGGTTTTACACCTAGCTGTTGCAGGTAGTGTGCGATTTTGTTCGCTTGGTTATTTAACTCTCGGTAAGTCAATTGCTGATTTTCAAAAACTACTGCAACTGCATCAGGAGTCCGTTCCACCTGCGCCTCAAATAGCTGATGAATACACCACCAATCAAGTTCTGCGCTTCTACCCTCTGCCTCCTGCCCTCTACCTTCTGCCTCCTGCCCTCTGCCCTCTGCCTTCTGCCTCCTGCCTTCTTCATTCCACTCCACCAATAGCTGATGCTGCTCGGCTGCGTTCAATAGTGGTAATTCCCCAAGCCGTTGCTCTGGATTGGCGACAATACCTTCTAGTAAATTCTGAAAATGTCCCAGCATTCGGGTAATTGTCGCTGCCTCAAATAGGTCAGTATTGTACTCAAATGAGGCAATTAGTCCTGGCTCGGTAATTTCAATAGACAAACTTAAGTCAAACTGCGCTGCCAAGCTTTCCACTCTTAACGGACTCAATTCCAAACCAGGCATCTCTGGGATCTGCGGGGCATTCTTGAGAGTGAACGACACCTGGAATAAGGGCGTGAAGCTGACATCCCGCTCTGGCTGCAATGCTTCTACTAGATACTCGAAGGGCAAGTCTTGGTGAGCATAAGCTCCCAATGCCACCTGACGCACCCGCCCCAAAAGCTCTGCAAAACTGGGGTTTCCTCCTAGATAGCTACGCAGCACTAGAGTGTTGACAAAAAAACCAATTAACCCTTTAGTCTCGTCGCGGTTACGGTTGGCAATCGGCGAACCTACAGAAATGTCATCTTGTGCTGTATAGCGGTAAAGAAAAGTTTGGAATGCCGCCAGCAGCAACATGAATAGAGTGACACCCTGTTGACGGGAGAGGGCTTTGAGCGCCTCAGTTAGACTTGTGGGTAGCTCTAGAGATTGCTGTGCGCCGCGATAAGTCTGAACTGCGGGTCGCGGATAGTCAGTGGGCAGTTGTAAAGTAGTAGCACCTGCGAGTTGTTTTTGCCAGTAGGTAAGCTGAGTTGTTAGAACTTCTCCTTGGAGCCATGTCCGTTGCCAGTGAGCAAAGTCCTTGTACTGGATTGGTAACTTAGGTAGAGGCGATCGCTTTCCTGTCAAGAGTGCTGTGTAGATCCCTGCCATTTCTTGGAGAAACACTTCCGCAGACCAGCCATCAGCAACAATGTGGTGCATGGTCAAAAGCAGTATGTGTTCCTGTTGAGATAGACACAGAAGTTTGGCACGTAGAAGTGAACCCTGAGTCAGATCGAAAGGCTGCTGAATTTCTTGAGTTGTCAGCCGCTTCACCTCGGACTCACGCTTTGATGGAGGAATTTCTTGGCAATCAACTAAAGCTAGAGACAGAGATACCGGGGCGATAACTTGAATGGGTTGACCATTGACGAAAGCAAAAGTAGTTCGCAAAGCTTCGTGTCGCTGCACAATTTCATTGATGCTGCTCTCCAGCACTGCCAAATTCAACAGCCCCTTTAAACGCAGAGCAAAGGCAATGTTATAGGCAGGGTTGCCAGTCTCCAATTGGTCGAGGAACCATAATCTAGCTTGAGCAAAAGAAAGAGGGTAAACATCCGTTTGCTGTTGTCCAAGGGATACAGACGGTATCGAAGTTGCTGTTGTCAGTTCCAGGATCTTGGTCGCTAACTGAGCAATGCTCAATTCAAAGAAGTCTTCTACAGATACGGCTACTTGCAGGTCAACCTCAATGCGGTTTTTTAACTCAAAAACTGTTAAGGAATCTACCCCCAAGGTGCTTAAAGGTTGCTGGGGGTTGACTTGGGCAAGTGCTAGTTTCAGCGATCGTGCTACTATCTCCTGAAGATAAGATTCTAGGAGCATCTGGCACTGGTGTGGGGATCTAAAAATTTCACGCTTCAGACTTGCAGCCGTTCCCCCAAAGTCGCCATCCAAAATGCTGCTATTAACGACTTCTAAATTACCTGCCAGAAAATCTGCCCGACAAGCACGGCGTTGAATCTTGCCACTGGAGGTTTTGGGAATAGTCCCAGGCTTAATCAAAACTACCGCATAGACTTGCACCATCAATTCTTGGGCTACTGCTTGACGAATGGCGGCAGTAACTTCCGCCAAATTCGGTTTGGCGCGAAACTCCAACTCTTGCACCACTACCAGCTGTTCTTCATTGCCAACTTCTACTGCAAAGGCTGCACTACTTCCCAGTCGCAGTGCTGGATGGCTGCGTTCTGCCGTTAGTTCAATGTCTTGGGGGTATAAGTTGCGTCCGCGAATAATAATTAAATCTTTAGCTCTACCTGTAACAAAGAGTTCACCATTGTCTAAAAAGCCTAAGTCCCCCGTCCGCAAAAAAGGTCCTGCACCTGTATCTGCTAGGTAGGCGCGGAAAGTTTGTTCTGTCTCCTGGGGGCGATTCCAGTAGCCGTGACCAATACTGGAACCCGACACCCAAATTTCACCCACTTCACCAGGTAAACAACAAATGCAGGTTTCGGGATTGGCAATAACAATCTGTTGATCTGGTAGGGTTTGACCGCAGCTTACTAAAGTGCAATCCTCATTTTCAGCACTAGCTGCGATTACTTGGTTATTTTCTAGAGCCGTTTTCTGGATAGTTTTGCTAACTGGCGGAGTTGTTTTGCGACTACCAGTAACCATCAAAGTCGCCTCCGCCATCCCGTAGCAGGGGTAAAAGGCTGAGGAACGAAAGCCGCAAGCCGCAAATTTTGTCGAAAATCGCTCCAAAGTATCCTGGCGGATAGGTTCAGCGCCATTAAAAGCTACATCCCAGCTGCTTAAGTCAAGCTGCTCCTGTTGCTCTGGCGTAATTTTATGAATGCACAGCTCATAAGCAAAATTGGGAGCGCCACTTGTTGTCCCTTTGTAACGGGAAATGATTTGCAACCAACGGTAAGGACGCTGGAGAAAAGCCGCCGGAGGCATCAATATGCAAGGAAAGCCACCGTATAGTGGTTGTAGGATGCCGCCAATAAGTCCCATGTCGTGGTAAGTCGGCAACCAGGAGATAAATTTACTGTTGGGCGAATGTCCCATTAAACGGTACGTCATGGCTGCATTGTGTAGCAGGTTGCCATGACTGAGCATTGCTCCTTTTGGTGTACCTGTAGAACCAGATGTATATTGTAGAAAAGCTAAAGTATCTGTATTTATAAAAGGCTCTTGCCAACTATCTTCTATACCGCTAGCCAGGCTGTTAGTAGTCAGCCATTGTAAATCTCTGTCAGTTTTTTCGGCTAGGAGAGATTGTACCTGAGACAGGATTGCTGTTGTTGTCAGAGCTATGCTCGCCTGTGCATCTGCTACAACAGCTTGGATTCTGGGCGTATTGCGTTGGTTACGCGGCGGGTAAGCCGGAACTGCGACTACTCCGGCGTACAAACACCCGAAAAACGCCACCAGATAATCTAACCCTGGAGGATAAAGCAATAAGGCGCGTTCACCGCTTAAACCCAAAGCCTGAAGTTGAGATGCGATCGCGCGGCTACGCTCCTCCAACTCTCGATAACTAAGGCTCTCTTGGGCTGTTTCTCCATCTGGCAAAAAGGTGAAAGCTACTTGTTCTGGCTGGTGTAGAGTTCTGTAGCGGAGAACATCCACCCAAGTCGAACACCCAAAGATTTCTGGATTATTTAAAGTTTGAGCCATTTTTTAATGGAACCTTAAAAAGAAGGAAAGAAATTCTGTAACTGCAACAGCGTTTTTCAACTGCATCTTAATTAGGTGCAGTCATTTCGCATATTTCGGTCTGATAATGTCGGCAAGGTTTTCTCGCCGCCCACTCCGATAATCATCAGGGTTCCGAATCCCCCATGATTGTCCCCTTGTGCCTTCTACCTTTCTTTAAATTTCTGAACTTGGTTCTACACAATGCTTTTGAAATCAAAAACGTGAATAGGGTGATATTTCTGCCACTCCAGGCATACTTAGCAGCGCCAATACAAACGGCAAGTTTTATCTTGCCGTTTTCATTGGCATTCACTACACCCAACACTTAGCGGTTTGATTTTTCCTGAATTAGTTGCAAATATCTCCTGACTTTATTGCTAGTCTTTTTCAATTGTTCTCAGTCACCCTACAGCAAATTTCTGGATATTGTCAAGGAGTAATCGCGAGTATTTTTCATCATCTACAGCTTAGTCACAGTTAGATTTTTGCTACAAAGAGCAAATTTGATGAAAATTAGCAGCTAGATTCTGCATGATGTGTTGATAGCTCTTGTATAAGATGACACTCATTATCAATAAAGATATTTATGTTCTTAACTTGACATTGGTAATAGCGCTGTTTTATTGTTAGCAATTGTTATTGCAAATGATTGGCAAAACTACGGAGATGCGATCGCCTAAGCAGGGGCTTTAGCCTCTAAGCTCCAACGGGAACCCTAAGTTCTTGGCTCGCACTCCCCGATTGCCTAGATTAAGTCGAAGGAAGACAAATGAAACAAAAGCAATTACCCCCATCCTTGTCTATGGGAGCGGTGGGTGTATTGGCAGCAATGCCTGATTTAGCTAATGTCGTCCAAGTAACAAGTGTATTGCGATGCACTACTGACATTAAGCAAGAGAGAGATGCCGTACTTAGTGACGGCAAGTAAGGTGAAGCCATGAAACGGTATCAACCCTTATTATCCTTTGTACTGCTTGGTATTGGCATCATGCCACCAGCTCTTGCTCAACCAAAAATTTCGGAAGCTAACGCGACCCAAAAATCGATAGTACCCGTCCAAAGCACAATTCCTAGTCATCGAGCAGCGATCGCCGACATTCCGCGTCTTCAGGACATCCAGATTCCCCTGACTTCCGTCGAGGGATTATATCAGGAAGCTCTACCAAAGTCAGCAGGTGGAGCGGCGATCGCCCAAGGTAATGCTATTGTCCGAGTAACAGGTGTACAAGTTAACCCCACAGACAACGCCCTAGAAGTAATCTTAGAAACTCCCCAAGCGGATCTACTGCAACCTGAAACTAGGACTGAGGGCAGAACATTAATTGCTGATATTCCTAATGCTATTCTGGCATTACCAGAGGGTATTCGCCGTGACAATCCAGCAGAGGGGATTGTTGCTGTCAGCGTCACTCAACTGAGTGGCAATATTGTCCAAATTAGGATTACCGGACAAACAGCAGTACCGACAGCAGAATTACTGGACAGCGATACTGGTTTAATTTTCAGTCTCACCCCTGGTACGGAAGCCCCAACCGCAGATGCTGCGCCTGCACCAGAATCGGAAACGCCGAATGAAACTACTCCAGACACGCCGAATGAAACTACCACCCAACAACCAACGACAGCAGAAGAGCCGATTGAAATTGTAGTGACGGCGACGCGCACAGAAGAAGCAATCACCAATGTACCGCGTTCTGTAACAGTAATTGACCGCGAGGAGATTGATCAACAAGCTAAAGTTACGCGCAACGTCCAAGAAATTTTGGGTAACTTGGTTCCAGGCTTTGGACCGCCGACTCAAAGTGTGCTGCTAAATAATGGACAGAACTTGCGCGGACGTTTCCCTCAAGTATTGATTGATGGTGTCCCGATTAAATCAAATGTTTTTACCAGCCAAGCTAGAGACTTGACAAGTATCGATCCCTCGGCAATTGAACGCATTGAGGTGGTTCGCGGTCCGACAGCAGTTTATGGTGATGGGGGAACGGGTGGAGTTATTAATATTATTACCCGACAACCAACTGACGAGGAATTTATCTCTACAGCAGAAATATCGGTGAATGCTGCTGGTGGTGGCGATGCGTTTTTAGAAGGCGATAGTTTTGGTAACTACTTTCAGTATGGCATCTCTGGAAATGAGGGCAATGTTGACTTCACTCTTTCCTTGTCACGAGAAGACACTGGCGCATTTTTTGATGCCGAGGGCGATCGCATTCCCTCCGATAGTGGGCTTAGTGATGTCGAGACTTTGGGCTTTCTGGGCAAGGTGGGGATCAACTTCACCGAAGAACAACGCTTGCAACTAACGCTCAATCACTTCAACTTCAATGAAAGCAGCAACTTTATTTCCGATCCAAGTATTTTTGATATTGAAGGCATTCAAAAAGCCCGTGCCTTGCGAGTCCCAGAACGAGAAGCTATTGGAGCGCCAGAGCCAGGAAATCTCAATACGGTATTTAATATAAGCTATAACCACGATAATCTGTTGGGCAGTCAGGTACAGGCTCAAGCGTACTATCGAAATAATGTATTTCAAGGCTCTTTTTTTGACGGTAGACCTTTCGATTTCACTGACCCCGGAGTAGTCCAATTTATATTTGACAAAGAACTGTTTGGGGCGCGGTTGCAAATTGACACTCCCTTATCATCGGCACTCTCGCTACTTTGGGGAGCTGATTACTCAAACGAGAAAGTTTCCCAACCGATAAACGTTTTTGATCCACAGGAATTTGACGAGAGTGGAGGACGGGTTTTGCGGAAAGTTGACGAACTTACCAACAGCGATTACCGCGTCAATAATCTTGGTTTATTTGCTCAGTTGAATTGGGATCTCAGTGAGCAGTGGATATTGAGTGGTGGGCTGCGTTACGAACGATTTGGGTTAAATGTTGAAGACTACAGCACTGTAGAATTTGGTTTTGCTCCAAATCGGGATATTGAAGGTGGCAACATTAACTTTGATGATGTCGTGTTTAATGTCGGCGCTGTGTATAAACCTACAGAGCAAATAAGTTTATTTGCCAACTTTGCTCAAGGTTTTTCGGCTCCAGACTATAGCCGTATTCTGGCGGGTCCCCCTGAAGGATTTACTTCGGTTGAAGATAATTTGGATGTTACCCAACCGCAGCAGGTAGATAACTACGAGATTGGTATTCGTGGTAACTGGTCAAATTTCCAAGCTTCTCTAGCTGGTTTTTACAATGAATCTGAGCTGGGTGTAAGACTAATTCAAAGAGGAGGGGGGCGTAATGCTGTAGTTGAACGTCAACCACAACGGATTTATGGTCTGGAGGCTAGCCTTGACTGGCAACCCGGAGCAGGCTGGGGACTTGGCAGTACGTTAACTTTGACAGAGGGAGAGTTTGAGAATGAGGAGGGCGATTTTCTCGCTCTCGATAGTACAGATATTCAGCCATTGAAGTTAACCGCTTACGTGCAGCATGAGACTCAGGCTGGCTGGCGCAATCGACTACAAGCGTTATATGTTGGCGATCGCGATCGCGCCTTTGAAGATGGTACAGACTTCGTACCCATTGACAGCTACTTCACAGTGGATCTCATTAGTAGTATTCCCTTATTCGGAGGTCGGCTTGCCCTCAGCGTCGAGAACTTACTCAATGAACAGTATTTTCCTGTCTTGTCTCAATATCTCAGTGGCATTGATGACACATTGAATTACGCCGCCAGAGGAAGAACAATTCGTCTTGGTTACTCGATTGATTGGTAAGCTGTCCTACTTGAAGGCAGAAGACAGAAGGGAAACCTCTCATGAATGCGGGAGATCGACTCAGAAGAAGGTAAAAGGAAAACCTAACTCAATGAATGTGAGAGATTGAATAATGTTGCTTTGCTTTATGCCTCCATAAATAGATTCAGGTGCTTTAAACCAATGGACGTAGGGCAGAAAACTGAACTAATTTCCACAAAAATTCTCCTTCTGCCCTCTGCCTTCTGCCTTTTTTTAAGGTGAGATAGAGAAAATGATTAAGCAAATAAGTATGGATACTTTCTTTTGCGCTCAAGAGTCGGAACAAGCCCAAGAAGATATCATTGGCACGGCTGGCACTGCTGAAATTTACGTCTTGGTTGAATGTCCACCTCCTTGGACTAGCAATGCCCTCAATTCAAAATCAATTCCTGCTAACTTGAGAGCCTTAGCGGCAGAAATTGATCAAACTGAACTCCCTGTATACTTATTTTTGATTTACAGCGATCGCCCCCATGCTGAAGGCTACACAAGATGCCTGATTTTTCACCAAAAGCCAGGTTTCTCTAATGGTTATAGTCAAAAGGAATTTTCTGTTCCAAACATTAGCGATGTTGCTCCTGCTTTGGAAGACTATTTAGCAGGTAAATTGAGTTATGAAAACACAGAAAATCCTTATAGAGATATCTTGGTATGTACTCATGGCAGCAGAGATAAATGCTGTGCCAAGTATGGTAATGTCCTGTATCGGCAAGCTTTAGCAACTGTCTCTGACTTATCTTTAGATCAAGTACGCATTTGGCAAGTCAGTCACTTTGGCGGACATCGCTATGCACCGACGATCGCTGACTTCCCCGAAGGTAGATATTACGGTAGACTCGACCAAGAATCATTCACCTCAATCCTGACAAAAACAGGTGATATTAACTGTTTAAGCCGTGTTTATCGAGGTTGGGGAATTTTGCCTTGGGCAGCGCAGATTTTAGAAAGAGAATTAATTATCAAGTACGGCTGGGATTGGTTTAGCTATTCTGTAGCCGCTCAAATTTTAGAGCAGAACGAAGACGAAAGTTTCAACTGCGTTCAACTCTCATTTGTCAAACCAGACGGTGTTGTCGTTTATCAAGCAGATATTGTTCAAGATAAAAATCATGTTCTTTATCTAAGGGGTTCGTGTAATAACAAAGAAGCATCAGAAACCGCTCAATACATTGTCAAAAATCTCGCAAGAATTCAACATTAATAGTAGTGTTTCACCAATACTCAAAAATTAAGAATGTAGTGCAGAAAAACTGTAAAATTCGTTCTATTAAACAGTTTTTATTAGTGAGTCTGGTAATTTTTCTAGTCTGCGCTTGTACTGGCAATGTTACTAACAATAGACAAATTAATTCTAGTTCGCAATCGTCATGCCATATAGTGGAACACGCACTAGGAAAAACTTGCGTTCCCAACGCTCCTCAAAGAGTCGTTGTCCTAGACATCTTAGACAGTGTATTAGCGTTAGGAGTTACACCTGTCGGTGCGACTACATGGGATAATGGCAAATTTCGTACTTATCTACCAGAGAAAACCACAGAAATTGCTAAAGTAGGTCTGCTGTCGCAACCCAATCTAGAAAGTATCTTAGGTTTGCATCCCGACTTAATTCTAAGTGTTTATTGGGGAGATGAAGGAACATACGAAAGACTATCACAAATCGCCCCGACTGTTCTGGCTGGGAATGGCAGAGATATAGATTGGAAAGACTGGTTGAAAACTTATGCTGAGGCTCTGGGAAAAACTCAAGAGGCACAGAAACTACTAAGTGACTATAATACCCGAATTGCAGCGTTTCGGGAGCAGATGGGCGAGAAACTCTCAAAAACTCAAGTATCCATAGTTATGTTTTGGGAAACTGTGCGGATCTACATGAATCAATCCTTTAGCGGTCAGATTTTAAATGAAGTTGGTTTGCCGCGTCCGCCAGGGCAGGACAAAGAGAAAGTCAACGAAGATGTTTCATTAGAACTGATTCCCAAAATGGATGGAGATGCGATTTTTTTGGTACTGGGCGATCGCGCACCTAAGCTAGCACAATTTACCAGTCATCCCCTTTGGTCTCAGTTGCAGGCTGTGAAACAAGGTAAGGTGTACGAAGTAGAAGCCGATGCCTGGATTGCCGGATACAGCCCAGTAGCAGCCAACCGTGTTTTGGATGACTTGTTTAAATACTTAGTTGGAGAAAGTCAGAAGTAATAGGCGGCTTTCCCAGCGTCAAGTGCCTTGATCAAAGGCAGAGAAGGCACAAGAAAATACTTATAATTTTTCCCTCCATTACAAGGTTTCAAGTCCCCCAACTTTATTTATGGAAGTAAAAATATTTTTTCGTTTTAGCGTAACGCCAGAAAAAAGTTGAGCCAGCGCAACCTTGGATTTACCCCATAAGCAACTGGCGGTATTCTTGCTTAAAACCTTGGAATTTATAAAATTCTCCTCTACCCCCTACCTTCTGCCTTCTGCCTTCTGCCTTCTCGACGAAGAATATGTTTAAAATTCCCTTAAAACAATACTGGAATTTACTTGTCAATTATCTGTCGCCACAAAAAGGTCGCGTCGCTTGGCTTGCCGTTACCTTACTCAGCAGCATTGGCTTACAGGTATTCAACCCCCAAATTCTTAGCTACTTCATTGACACCGCCGTTGCTGGAGGTTCGCAGCAAGATTTATTCAACTCCGCCGGACTATTTACTGGGATAGCGCTGATTATTCAACTTTTAACGGTTGCTACTACTTACTTAGGCACAAATGTTGCTTGGACAGCTACAAATGCACTGCGATTTGACTTAGCTCAACACTGTCTCAAACTAGATTTATCCTTCCACAAATTCCGCACTCCTGGTGAGTTGGTTGAACGCATAGACGGGGATGTTAACACTCTCTCCCGATTCTTCTCCCAATTCATCATTCACGTCTTGGGCAATCTAATTCTACTTGTAGGTATACTGATTGTCTTATTTTTCGAGGATTGGCGTGTCGGTTTAGGATTAAGCTTGTTTAGTCTAACTGCTTTGAGTATCCTAGTTGGGCTGCGTTCCTTTGCTGTGCCTTACTGGGGGGCTTTGCGCCAAGTCCATGCTGAGTTTTTTGGTTTTTTAGGAGAACAACTCGCTGGCACTGCTGACATTCGGGCAAATGGAGCCATCAGCTACGTGATGCATCGCTTCTACGGCATCTTGCAACGCTGGCTACCTATTTATCATCAAGCTCGTTTAGCTGGCACAGTCTTGTGGGGAACAACGATTGGTTTATTCATTATCGGCAATGCGATCGCACTATTACTAGGCGCTTATCTGTGGAGCCAAAAAGCAATTACTATCGGTACAGTCTACCTAATTTTTTATTACAGTAATCTCCTCCAGCAACCAATCGAACAAATGCGAGAGCAGTTAGAAGAACTGCAACAGGCAGAAGCCAGCATTCTCCGCATCCAAGAATTATTCCAAATCCAACCACACCTAAGTGCAGGTGGGCAGATACCGCTTCCTCAAGGGGCGCTGTCTGTGACTTTTGAAAATGTCTCATTTAGCTATGATCACAGCTGGCTACACTCTGAAACTCCCCAATCTCCTGCTAGAGTGATGCAAAATATTTCCTTTCATCTGCAACCTGGTCAGGTGCTAGGGCTGCTGGGACGCACGGGTAGCGGCAAGACAACGATCGCCCGATTATTGATGCGGCTGTACGAACCTCAAGCAGGTACAATCAGTTTGGGCGGTGTAACACTCGAGCAAACACCCTTGAAGGATTTGCCGCAGCGAGTAGGACTGGTAACTCAAGACGTACAAATATTTCAGACGACAATCCGCAATAACTTAACCTTTTTCAATCCTGAAATCGCCGATGCCCAAATTTTCCAAGCGCTAGAAGTGTTGGGACTTTCTCCCTGGTTGCGATCGCTACCATTTGGCTTAGACACTCAGCTAGGAGCAGATAGAGGCGGTCTTTCCGGCGGTCAAGCTCAACTGCTCGCCTTTGCGCGAATTTTTCTTAAAGACCCTGGTTTAGTGATTTTGGACGAAGCCTCTTCCCGTCTCGATCCGACAACAGAGAACTTAATTGAACGGGCGTTAGACAAACTCCTGCAAGGACGCACTGGGATAATTATTGCTCACCGTTTGGCAACAGTACAACGGGCAGACCGGATCTTAATTTTAGAAAGCGGCAAGATAATTGAATACGGCGATCGCCAAAACTTAGCTAATGATCCCGATTCCCGATTTGCCCAGTTATTAAAGGTAGGTTTAGCAGGGGAGCAAGTGGGAGATTTCCGCATTACATCTTCAGGACGACCGATATAAATAAAGAGCCAGCAGCCAAATGACAGCGACAAAAAAGGTATCCGCCTGGAAACTACTGTGGCAGATGATTTGCTATGCACCGAGGCTGTACTTAATTGACAGCTTTTTGTGGATTTTAATCATGGGGTTGCCTGCTGTACCAGGATTGATTATCCGGGAATTTTTTAACACTCTTACGGATGAGTCTCAACTGAACTTGTCTCCTTTAACCTTAATTGCTCTACTGCTAGCTACAGGCGCTGGACGGATTGTTTTTCTCTTTGCTGGTCGCCTGACCAAAACTCAGCATCGGTTTACGATCAGTGCCTTATTGCGGCGCAATCTCTTGGAGTGCATTCTCAATCGTCCCGGCGACCAACCTTTAGTAGATTTGAGTAGAGCTGGCAAAACGCGATCGCCTGGTGCAGCGATTAGCTACTTCCGGGATGACGCTGAACAAATCGAGAACAATGTTGCTTTCATCTCTGAAGTTATTGGTGCAGGAATATTTGCTCTTGTTTCTCTGGCAATCCTCTTGTTTGTCAATGTGCAGATCACGCTGTTTGTTTTCCTGCCACTGATGTGCATAGTAGCCGTTGTCCAGCGAGTAGAAAAGCGGCTTAAACGCTATCGCCGCCGCAGTCGTCAAGCCACAGAACAAGTGACAAGTAGCATTGGCGAGATGTTTAGTTCTGTGCAAGCGATTAAAGTTGCTGGCGCTGAAACAGCAGTGCTTAAACATTTTCGTCAGGTGAATGCTCAACGCCAGCAGATGATGTTGCAAGATCAATTGCTCAGTGCCATCCTTGAATCTGTATTTCAGAATCTGGTAAGTATTGGCACAGGGGGAATTTTGCTGTTAGCCTCTACCTCAATGCAGTCTGGTGTCGGTAGGCTAACTGTGGGTGACTTTGCCTTATTTGTCTACTATCTAGCTTTTGTCACCGACTTTTTAGGCTTTTTTGGTCTTTTCCTGGCATTGTCTAAGCAAACTGAAGTTTCCTTTGAGCGCATGGAGGCATTGCTTTCTGGTACACCGACTCAGATGCTGGTAGCACACAATCAACTTTATCTCAATGACTTGCTGGGTCGTCAACCAGAACTAGCGCCAGTAAACCAACCATGTTGGAACCAGAGCGATCGCTTGCACGAATTAACAGCATTCAACCTCACCTATCATTATCCGGATACTGAGCGGGGCATTAGTGGTGCAAACCTAAAGTTGGTGCGGGGGAGTTTAACAGCGATCGTCGGTCGCCTTGGCTCAGGTAAAACAACGCTGCTGCGGGTTTTACTAGGGTTGTTACCTCTGCAAGCAGGCGAGATTTACTGGAACGGTGATCTAGTCCTTGATCCAGCTAACTTTTTCATTCCACCGCGCAGCGCTTATACGCCCCAAATCCCGCAATTTTTTAGTTATTCTCTCCAAGAGAATATTTTATTAGGCTTGGATAAAAGTGAATCTGAGGTGAAAGAGGCGTTGCATAAAGCGGTTTTTACACGGGATGTCGCTACTATGAGTGAGGGACTGGCAACAATGGTGGGAGCAAAAGGGATGCGGCTCTCTGGCGGGCAATTGCAGCGAGCAGCTGCGGCGCGGATGTTTGTTCGCCAGCCGGAATTGCTAGTTTTTGACGACCTCTCTAGCGCCCTTGATGTGGAAGTAGAACGAATATTGTGGTCGCGTCTATTTGCGACACCAAGGGCGACAGACTGGACACCAACTTGTCTGGTAGTTTCTCACCGTCCTTGGGTCTTGCGCCATGCCGACCAGATTATTGTACTCAAAGAAGGCAAAATCGAAGCCCAAGGAACGCTAGAGGATTTGCTGTCTAGCTGTAGCGAGATGCAGCTATTGTGGCAAGGAAAACAGTAATATTCTCTGCGGTTTACCTGATCAAGTCGGCATAGTCGCCCCACTAACTCCCCTTCTTAAGGACGTACCATTACCTTGATTGCTTCTCGATTATTCATCGCCTTGTACCCATCAGGAACACCATTCAGATCAACTGTGAGATCAAGTACCGGAGATGGATCAAGCTTCTGGGCAAGCACATCACTGAGGAGTTCTGGAATATACGCTCGTGCTGGGGCAACACCACCTCGTAAAGTGATATTAGACATAAACATTGTGGATAAATTAATTGTCTCGCTACCGTGTGGTACTCCCACATAGCCAATTGCGCCACCAGGACGAGTAATACTAATCGCTGTCTGCATGGATGATTCAGTTCCTACACATTCAAGGACTGCTTCTGCACCGCCTTTAGTTAGTTCCTGAACAGCTTGAATCGCCTGTTCATCCCGACTGGTTACGATATCGGTTGCCCCAAACTGACGCGCGATCGCTAGCCGATTCTCATGGCGACCGAGCATAATGATTTGGGCTGCTCCCAGTCGTTTCGCCGCCAACACAGCGCACAATCCCACAGCGCCATCACCAATTACCGCTACTATGCTCCCAGCTTGCACAGCCGCAGACACCGCCGCATGATGCCCTGTTGACATGACATCGGTTAGAGGCAGAATTTTAGTTAGTACAGCATCATCGTTTGCCACTTCGTGGGGAATTTTTACTAAAGTGCCATCAGCAAAGGGAGCGCGAATTGCTTCGGCTTGCCCACCATCATTTGTCATCCCCCAAAATCCACCTTGCACGCATGAGGTTTGTAAGTTTTTACCGCAGAATTCACAAGAGCCATCGGAGAAGGCAAATGGTGCTAAGACGCGATCGCCTTTCTTTAAAGAATGTACCTCTGCTCCAACTGCTTCAACAATGCCCATCCATTCGTGTCCGGTGCGCCAACCCTGCTGCCATTGATCTTTGCCTTGATAAAACCACAAATCTGAGCCACAAATACAAGCGTGGGTAATGCGAACAACGGCATCTGTCGGTTGTTGAATTGTCGCATCGGGTACACTTTCAACTCGGACATCAGCCGCGCCATAATAAACAGTTGCTTTCATGTTTTACCTTTGTTTAGTAATTAGACCTCGGTCTGCACACCAACCTGGGAGCAAGAGTAAGGCAGGTTCGCCTCTTCCTATGTCATCGAAGGCAAGTTTTGATTTTGCAGTTAGCATATTCACACACCTTTAGTTATGATAATTTGCTACGAACGCGGGTGGATCATGAATGTACAAGCGATCGCCCACTCTACCATAAGCAGTCGGAATCACAAATGAACTTTACTGTCAATCAGGATATTACAGTCAGCTAGTCGTTGTTCCCACTTCTCTAGATCGGATACCGCAATTGAGAATACTATATGACAAGCGACCACTTCCACCGTGAGGAGGAATCATTCCTTCTACCGTCCCAACGGGAGAAGTTGTTCTCCCTGGCTCATTAGCAATGCTTTTTCTTAAGCTACCGATGCTAAATTACATCACAATACTTTAATTAATAGAACCCTTAAGCAGAACCTTATTGTCAGTTAGTTCTATATCGTTTACTTTTAATTTGTCAACTTGGAGTTGAAGCTTAGTAAATTGCTTAATTTTACTTTCAGGAATTCCTAATTTTTCAGAAAGCTCCGCTTGAGTAAAACTTAAGTTACCAATTTTAATTTTTGAATTTTTATCAAAGATTAACTGACCACTTTTTATTATTGGCTTGCCTTCTACACCGATATAAACTTGTCTGTTTTCTAGAGTTGGAAAAGCCTTAATCACTTTTGTAAGTGCGGCTGCCTCACTGCTATCTAACTGAGCAGTTGAAATATTGGAAATATCTACTACAGCTCCACCTTTTAGCTTGCCATCTTCGATATCTGTCTTGACAGCTTTAACTGCTTTAGCAAGCTGTGTATTATTACTTTGCTTCGCAATTTCTGAAGCTAAAAGATTATTGAGTTCATTTTCATTTAGTTGTAATTCTAAATCTTTGTTGTTAGCTAGCTGTTGGGTACTAGTTGCAACTTTAGCTTTGATTTTTTCTGCTGCTTGTTGAACATCTGGTTGATTTTTAACATTAACAACATTAGTTGTATTTGCTTGTTTAGTATACCAAGTAGGAAGAGCAGTAGCTTGTCTCCAGTAGTAGTATCCAGCAATAACTCCAGTGGTTAGTAATAAAAATATAACTCCAATTCCTTTCATAACCTTTGATACCTTGCTTAATTACTTGTTCATAAATAGCATTACAGGCTTACTTCTATAAGCAAAGCCTCAGATAAATTAATTATAAGTACAGTTACTGCTTGAGTTGAACGCGCACAACTTGTTGTAATGCTTTTGGTTGTTTTAGAAACGTGGGGAATGCTTAAATGATTTATTCTCATACTATTAGCAGCGTCGTTAGAGTATGGCTACACTATCCATGAACAATTTTGGATAATCCGCGTTCTATTCTTTTACTTGACAGTTTCCATGCTGCGGGTTTTTCACTATGGTTGTAAACTTGGTGCAAGTAGATCACATGAAGTTGAGGGTGCTGCTAGCCGTTGAAATATATGTCTTTATTGCCTATTAGTAAGTTATTTGATGCGAAGCCAGATATTCGTCTGATTGCTAGCGATGTTGACGGGACACTAACCAAGCAGGAAAAATTTACTGCTTCCTTGCTGGAGGTAATATTAAAATTGGCACAAGCAGGGATTCCTCTATTGCTAGTAACTGGACGTTCAGCCGGGTGGGTTGATGCGTTGCGGTATTATTTACCCGTTGCCGGAGCGATCGCCGAGAATGGTGGGGTGTATCTTGGTACTTCTGGTACTATTCAACTACTTAGTTCCATTACTGATACTACTACTCACCGACAAAAACTAGCTGATACTTTTTACAAACTCAAGCAGCAGTTTCCCCAATTACAAGAATCAGTAGACAATTATTTTCGGCTCACAGACTGGACATTTGATGTCATGGGATTGACTAAGGCAGACTTAAAAGAGATTGCCCTACAGTGCCAAAAATGGGGTTGGAGTTTTACATATAGTACCGTGCAGTGCCATATCAAACCAGCCCAACAGGATAAGGCAGAAGGATTACAACAGGTTTTACACCAGCATTTTCCGCAGCTCGAGCCAAAGCAAGTATTAACTCTTGGCGATAGTCCTAATGATCAATCACTATTTGACTACAAGTTGTTTCCGCAATCTGTGGGAGTGGCTAATGTTTTAGCATATAGCGAGATCATGGAGAACTTGCCCAAATATGTAACCACAAAATTTGAAGTAGAGGGTTTTCGGGAATTAGTAGATTACCTACTTTAAATAAATGTACCCTAGCTTTTCACATACTTTGACGCGCTTTGTATAATTTTTTACTATCTCCTCCAGTAAACTCCTTCAAATAGGATTATCTGCCGCTCTCGTTTTTGCAACTTATCCTTCATCGGTTTGGGGTTTTAAAGGAGGAAAAGCAGGTACTCTTTAGTATTAGCGATCGCTTGTAAAAGCATTCCGTCAAACTATAGCAGTCCTAAATGATTCGTAAAACCCTCTCTTTCTTCCTTCCTTGGCGCTTTAACGGGCTGATGCCCAACGCTATCGCTCCGGCGGCTAAACGCTGCGCTACACTCCGTGAAGGCGGTAGCCTACGGCAAGCCGCTAAACGCTACGCTACACTTCGTGAATGCGTCTACGTTAAAAAATAACTTTCACAACTCAGATGGGATTGCTATAACTCGACTCTATATAATTACAGAATTAGTAGTTTCTGTGGAGCAATTGGTATCTAGAGATTGTGGTATTAGGTAATAGCTATTGAATGGTACTCAACACCCAACACCCACCAATGGCAAATGTTCGTTTAGAAAGCATTAAGCGAAAATTTAATAAAGTTACTGCTATTGAAAACATTACTTTTGAAGTTCCAGATGGGCAGTTTTGGGTTTTAGTCGGACCATCCGGTTGTGGCAAATCTACAGTTTTACGGCTGATCGCTGGCTTAGAAACTGTGACAGGTGGAAATCTCTACATTGGAGATGTTTTAGTTAACGATATTCCTGCACGACAGCGAGACGTGGCGATGGTGTTCCAGAATTACGCCCTTTACCCGCACATGACGGTAGCGCAGAACATCGCCTTTGGTTTGGAGATGCGGAAAGTAGAGCCTAAAATTATTCGCGAACGAGTGAAAACAGTGGCGCGATTACTTTCTTTGGATCATCTCCTTGATCGTAAGCCTGGGCAATTATCTGGAGGACAGCAACAGCGTGTAGCCTTAGGTAGAGCGCTCGCCCGTCAACCGCAGGTATTTTTACTCGATGAACCTTTATCTAATCTAGATGCCCAACTAAGAGACGATACACGCGCCCAATTGAAACAACTGCACCACGAAATAGGGATTACTACTATCTATGTCACGCACGATCAAGTAGAGGCAATGACTTTAGCGGATCAAATAGTGGTACTGAATAAAGGACGAATTCAGCAAATTGGTGAGCCGCAAAGTATTTATGCGCGACCAAAAAATAGGATGGTTGCTACTTTTTTAGGTAGTCCCCCAATGAATATTCTGCCTGCCACTTACATCGGTAATAGCTTTGATTTGGGTGGTCAATTTATCCCCTGTACATCAGCTATTAAAGACAAGTTGCAACTAATTAAAGGGCAGAACTTTGATTTGGGAATTCGTTCAGAGCATATTAACGTTATTAGGCAAGAGGCAAGAGGCGAGAGGCAAGAGGCAAGGGCTCAGTTGAGTGTTGAAGTTAAAGTAGTTGAATTGTTGGGACGAGAAACTTTGCTGCGGGTTAATTTACCAGGAACGGATATTGCCTTGAATATGCAAGTAACTGATATTAATCCTAGTTTGGGCGATCGCCTAGCTATCAAGCTTGACTTAAATCACTTGTTTGTATTTAACCCTGCTACGGGCGAAACTTTGTATCCTCTGTAGTTAATTGCCGCGATCGCTAAACTGTGTGTTTTTGCTGTAACTGCTCCTGCAACTGATTTGGAGCAAATGCGCCATGCTCCGTAATAATTGCACTAATTAAATCAGCCGGAGTAACATCAAACGCTGGGTTGTAAAAATCTACTCCATCTAGGGGGGTCAAGATTGTGTCACCAACAGCATAAATTTCAGCTGGATCGCGCTCTTCAATCGGAATTTCGCTACCAGTTGCTAACTCAAAATCAATTGTCGAAAGTGGTGCAGCGACAAAGAAAGGAATATTATGAGCTTTGGCAACTAAAGAAAGACTATATGTACCAATTTTATTAGCTGCGTCACCATTCGCAGCAATGCGGTCAGCACCCACTACTACAGCATCAACTAAACCGCGCTGCATACAGTGAGCCGCCATGCTATCGGTAATTACTGTAACTGGGATACCTTCTTGAACGCACTCCCAAGCGGTTAGTTTTGCACCCTGCAAGCGGGGACGAGTTTCATCAGCATAAACTCTTGCCAGTCGTTGTTCGCGCCACGCCGAGCGCACTACACCCAAAGCAGTGCCGTATCCTGCTGTTGCCAAAGCTCCAGCATTGCAGTGAGTTAAAATGCTTAATTTTTCTGGGTTAGTAGGTAAGACTTTTAACCCTTGATCGCCAATTGCCTGACAAGTTTGTATATCTTCGGCGTTAATTGTCTGAGCAGTTTTTAGTAAAACTTGTTTGAGATATTCTACCGATCCCAGGGTTTCGTAGGCAGTTTTCAGCATTCTGGCGATCGCCCAAAATAAATTAACCGCCGTCGGACGAGTAGAACGCAACGATTGAGCTACTTTTTCGAGCTGGGTTAAAAATTGCTCTCGATTTTGGGTTTGGATCTCCCGCGCTCCTAAATACATTCCATAAGCAGCTGCAACGCCAATCGCCGGAGCGCCCCGAACAATCATTGTTTTAATCGCCTGTACCATATCTGCACAGCGACTAATTTCTACAAATGTGTACTCGCTGGGTAGTCGAGTTTGATCTATAAGTAAAACCGAGTCTTCGTACCAAATAACTGGATAAACCTGAGTATTAATAGATGTCATAGAAATATATATAGCTGTCCTTATTAAATATTATTTGCTCATAAATAATAGGTTTAGTTACTTTAGATTACAAGCGAAGTTTAAAAGCTTTTGTTCTAGCTCATTTCCTTTACGCCAAGGGTAATAACTAACATCTACATAAACTAGCTTACCTTCAGCATCAAAGCTTCCTGCAGATAGTTCGTGCAGATTCTTATTTTTACAATTTCCCTCTAACCGACTGTAGCTAGCATCAGGACTAACCACTTCAAAAATAACTAAGTTTCCCTGCCGAATAATAGAGTTGGTATTTACATAATGTAGGTCTAAGTCTGCATCAGGATTACCTATTTCCGACGAACTTAACGTCTCTGGAACAGCTACCCATACAAATCTATCAACTTCGACTATTTCTTCAGCTGTTATAGGAGTTACAAATAAGCTAAAAGCAGCAGTAAAACACAATATAGAACCCATTTGAGATCTTTTTGAGCAGGGCTAGAATCAAAATAAAAATGCC
>ERZ501023.9-NODE-9-length-138752-cov-6.541901_pt1 | contig 138752 bp, 133 predicted proteins | sample MGYA00248839_ERZ501023 | MGnify/ENA primary metagenome ERZ501023 (study PRJEB25958, sample SAMN03398596) | human skin metagenome | study: EMG produced TPA metagenomics assembly of the Human Skin Microbiome Metagenome (human skin metagenome) data set.
TCAGTCCTGTAGAATCTTCGTACCACTCTGGAAAGCCGCCATATCCGCCTGTTTCGGGATCTGTGGGTGGACTGTAACTCTTTAGTTCAGCGCTGGCTGGCATCATGGACAAGCCTGTGACTGCCATTAAACTAGTGATACTGGTTAAGATGAATTTAGAGCTTGTTTTCATTGTTCCTTTTGATATCTGCATATGTATTTAGAGTAGTGCTGGTATATAAAGCACTTGTATCTATGTGAAGCTATAAGTTATACAGCCTCTAGCTATTGAGCAAAACTCTATATAGGCTTGGTTTTGAACGTCTTTAGAAAAATTAAAACCTGACTGAATGCTGACTATTTGTTTCAAGTTTGTAGTGAATCATACGTCAACTTTACAAATCTTTTTAATCCCTACTTCTCTACTTTGACAGCTGCATCGTTAGACAGTGTTTAAGTAATGTCTAATTTATGCATAAGTTTCGCTCAATCTTTTAATTAGACATAACTCTGTATTTTTAAAGACAGAAAAGGCAACGTAACCAAAGTAATAAAGCAGATGCACACAGAAATTAATACATCAACAACCTCAGCACCTGCTTACGCTATCAAAATTGAGATGGGATAAGGGAAGTTACACTAAAATACGAAGCTAATATCGTGGAGGCAACCTCTATGATCGCTGCTGCTGAGATGAATGAGTGTAGAGGGAGAGTTTGTGCAATCACTGGAACTAGAAGTGAAGCGGGTTGAGGAACTGCGGCAACTATTGCAACAAGCAAGCTATGCCTACTATGTTCTTGATAATCCGATTATGGAAGATGCTGTCTACGACAGGCTGTATCGAGAACTGCAACAACTAGAAATTCAATATCCAGATTTAATTACACTCCATAGCCCGACTCAGCGCGTAGGTGAAAAGCCAGCAACTCAATTTGCTTCAGTGCGGCATAATATCTCGCTTTATAGTCTAGAAAATGCTTTTAATATAGATGAATTAAAGGCTTGGCAAGAGCGATCGCAACGACACGCACCTAACACCAACGCAGTTGAATATGTATGTGAACTGAAAATTGACGGTTCAGCTTTAGCTTTAACTTACGAAAATGGTGTTTTAGTAAGAGGGGCAACTAGGGGTGATGGGATTACTGGCGAAGATATTACCCAAAATGTGCGGACAATTCGCTCAATTCCCCTACGATTGAATCTGGAAAATCCACCGAATCGCGTTGAAGTGCGAGGTGAGGCGTTTTTACCCCTAGAAGTGTTTCAACAAATAAATAGAGAGCGATCGCTCTTGGGAGAATCACTATTTGCCAATCCCCGCAATGCTGCTGCTGGTACACTGCGACAACTAGATCCGCGAATTGTTGATCGGCGGCGGCTAGATTTCTTTGCTTACACGCTACATATTCCAGGTAGAGATGACGCTAGTATTACTCGTACTCAGTGGGAAGCGCTGGAATTATTGCAAGAAATGGGATTTCGGGTGAATCCAAATCGCAAACTGTGTCAGTCGTTGCCAGAGGTAGCAGATTATTACGAATACTGGGATACAGAACGACTCAATTTGCCTTACATGACGGACGGCGTAGTAGTAAAAATAAATGCTTTTGCCCTCCAAGAACAACTAGGTTTTACGCAAAAATTCCCGCGTTGGGCTGTGGCGCTGAAATACGCAGCCGAAGAAGCGCCCACAAGAGTAGAAAATATTTCTATTAACGTCGGGCGCACGGGCGCACTGACACCACTAGCAGAAATGCGTCCAGTACAGCTAGCTGGAACGACAGTTTCCCGCGCTACTTTGCATAATAGCGATCGCATTGCCCAGCTAGATATCCGCATTGGCGATACAGTGATTGTCCGCAAGGCTGGTGAAATTATCCCAGAAGTGCTGCGCGTTCTGAAAGAACTCCGCCCCGCAGATACTCAACCATTTCAAATGCCCACCTGTTGTCCAGTATGCAATCAACCAGTAGTAAAACCTGCTGATGAGGCTGTAACGCGGTGTGTTAATGCTTCTTGTCCAGCTATCCTGAAAGGTGCGATCGAGCATTGGGTAAGCCGCGATGCAATGGATATTAATGGTATGGGGGAGAAGCTAGTACAACAACTAGTTAATCACTCCTTAGTACACTCGGTTGCAGATTTATATGATTTAACTCCCGAGAGTCTGGGAAAATTACAACGGATGGGTAAGAAGTTGGCTCAGAAATTGGTGGAGGCGATCGCGCAATCTAAATCTCAACCTTGGTCGCGGGTATTATATGGTTTGGGAATTCGTCATGTTGGTAGCGTTAATGCCCAACTATTGACGCAGAAATTTCCAACTGTGGAACAACTAGCTGCCGCAGAGTCAGCAGATATTGAAACAGTTTACGGCATTGGTTCGGAAATTGCTGCTGCTGTCTACCAGTGGTTCCGTATTCCGGCTAATCAGACATTAATTGAAAGACTAAGAGCAGCTGGCTTACAACTAGCACAAGTAGGAGAAACTACAGATGCTTCACCGAGTAATCAAGTTTTGAGTGGCAAAACTTTTGTCATTACTGGTACACTGCCTACACTAAAGCGAGATGAAGCGAAAGCGATCGTCCAAAAGGCTGGTGGTAAGGTGACAGAATCAGTCAGTAAAAAAACAGATTATGTAATTGTTGGAGAAGATGCTGGTTCTAAGCTGGAAAAAGCGCAACAGTTAGGAATTACTTGTTTGTCGGAAGCTCAACTTTTAGAAATGCTGGAATCTTGAAAATAGCTTGCCCGTCCTACTGTTTAGCTATCAGAATAGTTTGAGCTGAAAGCAAAGCTGCTTTAGGCAGTATCAAGGTATTTATCGTAGGAGTGCCAATGTCAAGTTGATAGGCTTCTCCCCATAATATGTCATTGTCTGGTCTAACGTGGGTGACGGCATCCCAAGGAATTAGCAGGGGTGGCATATTAAAAAAGTTGTAGAAATTCGACAAGTAAAGCCCCTGTCTAGAAACGCCAATGGTAAGAGCTTTTTTAAAGGCACAGCCGCCAATTTCGCCACCTTGATCATTAAACAGCATTACTGGGGGGTGCTGGTTAGTTTTGTAGAGTTGTGCCAATTCGCTCCAGCCGCTACGGTAAGACATCAGTAACAAAAGGCTACAAAAGAAGCTACTAAAGGCTATAGAGAAGATAATTAAATTAATCATTTTTTGGCATTTACAACTAAGCTTCCTTAATTGAGATTACGTCGGTCTGAAGTCAGGTGCGTAAGTTGTAATTAATATGATACACAAAATACTGAGAAGCTTTACGGCAAATACATAAGTATTAAACCTAATCACTCACTTTAATTCTGAAACAATAAATGCTCCTCTCAATCAAATTAACTCGCTTACCTGTTATGCCAGAACAAATATCCGGCTAGAGGACATGAATGCTGGCGCAGTGCGATCGCCCTACATATGCACCAGCCGACTATCACAAAAATTAAGGTTGCGCTCCGGCATCATGCTCTATAATCAATGTACATAAATACGTACATTACTCAATGCTGTACTACGAAATTACCTCTCCCACAGAAGCTAGAAACAACTTTTTTGGGTTGTTAGAGCAAGTTGTCCTCAATCATCAAGTGTTTATCATCCATCGTCGGGAGGGTGAGAATGTAGCAATGATTTCTGAATCAGATTTAAGAAGTTTGGTTGAGACAGTTTATCTGCTGCGATCGCCTGCAAATGCGCGACGACTGCTGGATGCACTCGAAGAGTCTCAATCTGGTAAGATTCAACCACAAACGCTAGAAGAACTAAAACAGGAATTAGGGTTTGGGCAAGAAAAAGAAGTCTCCTGAACCAGAGGACAATATTTCACCAGTACAGGTACGAACTCCTGGCTTTAGTTCACGCTTTAAGGAAGACCTGGGGTGGTGGTATAAAACTGATACAACTAAGGTAGACAAGATTTTTGACTTAGTTACAGCAGTTATGCAAGATCCATTTAGGGGTATCGGCAAGCCAGAACCTTTGAAATACCTCGATGCAGATATCTGGTCACGGCGGATTGACCTAGAACATCGCTTAGTGTATAGGATTAGTAATAGTCAGATTGATTTTCTAGCCTGCCGCTATCACTACGATTAAAATAAGCATCCAGGCAAATTTGTTCTACTTTTGACCTGACTAAATATTCAAGGTAAATATATAAGCATCAACCACAGCCAACTGCTTTAATCCCCTCACTATAAATGCTCCTCTCAACCCAATCGCTTACTCTACCTGTATTACCCGAACTAATTGATGGATTGCCTAATATTTCTGGTTGGGAAGCAGAAGTTAGTTCCACTGTTCAACACAATAATCCTATATTTCTGCCTAGAACAAATATCCGGTTAGAGGATGTGAATGCAGCCTTTGCGATCGCCCTACATATGCACCAGCCTACTATCCCTGCTGGCTCTGATAATGGATTAATTAGCAATCTACAATATATGTTTGAGCATCCCCACGATGGCGACAACCACAACGCCAGTGTATTTGCTCAATGCTATAGCCGCATGGCAGATTTTATTCCTGAACTTGTAAGCCAAGGCTGTAATCCTCGGATTATGTTAGATTACTCCGGCAATCTGCTATGGGGATTGCGGCAAATGGGACGGAGTGACATTCTAGAAAATCTCCAGCGAATTACTATTGATCCTACTTACCAGCCTTATGTAGAGTGGCTGGGTACAATGTGGAGTCATGCTGTCGTTCCTTCAACTCCAATTCCAGATATCAAACTGCATATAATGGCATGGCAACATCACTTTGCCGCAATTTTTGGCTGGGAAGCACTGGCGCGTGTTAAGGGTTTTTCTCTGCCAGAAATGCATTTACCCAATCATCCAGATACTTTATTTGAATTTGTCAAAGCCTTGAAAGAATGTGGCTATCGCTGGTTACTAATTCAAGAGCATTCTGTAGAAACTCTGACTGGGCAACCGCTACAAAATAAGCATCTTCCCCATCGTCTAATTGCCCGTAATTCCCAAGGCGAAACTTTAAGTATTACAGCACTAATTAAAACTCAAGGTTCGGATACTAAATTAGTCGGTCAGATGCAGCCTTATTATGAAGCTAAAACACTGTCTCGACAAGACTTAGGTGGCGTTTCCATACCGCCTTTGGTTTCTCAAATTGGCGATGGTGAAAATGGCGGCGTAATGATGAATGAATTTCCGCCAGCGTTTAAAAAAACTTGGCATGAGGTGCATGATGACGGTAGTAAGTCGGGAATCGTGGGATTAACAGGTACAGAATATTTAGAGTTAATTGAGGCTGCTGGTTGTAATCCTGATGACTATCCGCCTTGTCAGGCAATTAATCAATTTCAAATTTGGGAGGCATCAGATTTAGACAATGAACCAGATGCTGTTAGCCGTGCTATTGAGCAATTAAAGCAGAATAACCCGAATTTTCATGTAGATGGGGCGAGTTGGACTAATAATTTGAGTTGGGTGCAAGGCTACGAAAATGTCTTAACTCCGATGAATCAACTTAGCGCTTTGTTTCACGAGAAGATTGATCCATTACTGCAAAATACAGGCGGCGACTTATCATTAGAACCTGTAACAAGGCAATCTCGCTATCGTCAAGCATTGCTGAATAATCTGCTGCTACAAACGAGTTGTTTTCGCTACTGGGGACAAGGAGTTTGGACAGATTATGCTCGTGAGATATACCAGCAGGGTGAAAATGAGCTTCAGGCTAATTTTTAATAGACAATAATGCCACTGCACTCTAGCTCAGGTCAATGGCGTTTAGGGCTAGCATTATCGCTCTCTACTGTATTGTTGTGGGGCGTTATGCCTATTGCTTTAACAGTAACGTTGCAAGTCCTAGATGTCTACACTGTTACTTGGTTTCGGTTTTTAATTGCCTTTGGACTGTTAGCAATTTATTTGACTGTACGGCAACAACTACCTCAATTCCAAAAACTACGATTACTTTCTTGGCGACTGCTAGCGATCGCTATTATATTTTTAGGGCTAAATTACCTGTTTTTCTTGCAAGGATTAGGGCAAACTTCACCAGCTAATGCTCAAGTCTTGATTCAACTAGCGCCTGTGATGTTTGGCTTAGGAGCGATCGCAGTTTTTAAAGAACGTTATACACTAGGTCAATGGCTAGGACTAGGTGTGCTAAGTGTAGGATTTGCCTTGTTCTTCCATGAGCAATTGCAAAATTTAATCACAGCACCAAATAAATATCTGATCGGCAGTGGTTTATTAGTTTTAGCAGCAGTAACATGGGCTGTTTATGCCTTAGCTCAAAAACAGCTACTGCAACAATTATCCTCCGCCAGCATTATGCTAATTATCTACGGAGGCTGTGCGCTTATCTTCACTCCGTTTGCTGCACCTCAAACAATTCTGACACTAAATCCCTTACATTTAGGGATGTTACTTTTCTGCGGTTTGAATACCCTTGTAGCTTACGGTGCTTTTGCTGAAGCGTTGGATCATTGGGAAGCATCACGGGTGAGTGCTGTATTGGCGCTGACTCCGATTTTTACTTTAACATCAGTGTGGGCTGTGTCGTTTTTAGTACCAACTCTAATTGCGCCGGAACGCCTGACTGTGTTAGGGGTTGTGGGGGCAGTTTTGGTAGTTTCTGGCTCAATTGCGATCGCCTTGGAAAAAAATCGCTGATATCAAATCTCTCTTAGAGTCACTAATTCTTAATCTTTAATGATTAGCTAAAGGCTACTTACATTTTCATCAAAACTTTATACAATCTCCTCAGTTTAAGTTTGAATATTTACACTTTTATTCCTAATATACGTATATATACATAAATTAAGCTAAAAATATATACCTACTCAAATCGCATATTTTTTAGCAATTTGTGTTTATTTGAATTTACCTAATCAATTAAGATTGTGATAAAAATATTTAGATGGATAGGATTATTACTATTTGTTACTTTAAGTGTTTGTATTTATTTTGCTTGGATAAATAGCAATCATAATGCATCTATGTTTTTAGTGTTATACCTTGCTTATGTCTTACTATTAGCAGTATTTGTCGTTTAATCATTGGAAAATTATCTTGTTGGTTGTTAAATTTGATTTTTAATAACTTAATTCATAAACACATATTTCCTTTCAGAATTGAAAGCAGCGATACTATCTAATCAAAGAAATAAATTTAAAGCTCAAACCCAACTAGTTTAAAGTTTTATATGTAAGTTATAGCTTTTATACTAGCTTCATCGTAATTGCTCATTTTCCACTACTTCTTACCTTTCCTATATACATATAATAGTAAGGATAAGTAATACTTAAAATAGAAAAATATAAAAAAAAGAAAAAAATATGTCACGTTTAACAAGATATGTATTACCTAGTGTATTAGTATTAGTTGGATTAATCCAAGGCTGTTCTAATACTAGTAGGGAAGTAAATGACACCAGCTCTAGTATTCTTACAAAAAAAGCAGACATAAGAAACGCTTATGCAGATTGTGTAGCTGCTATTTCTAATATTTCACAATCAAATATCGTAATAGAAAAAAGAAATCAATGCGAACAAGAGTACCAAAAGGCTTGGGAAAAAGTTGTTCAATACAATAAATAAATTTATATTCTTAAAGAAGAACTAGCAACTGAAAAATTTTAGTTTTAGTTGTTTATGACAGATTTAGTGGAAATTACTAAAAAACTAAACTAATAGTTTAAGAAGACTTGGATTGCTTAAGATATAATTTTTTTGCCAAATTCTTGGCTGGTTTGATACTTGTGGCTATAGAAGTGTGAAAACTAACTTATGGTTGTTAGTGTAGAAGCAAGTTGACTTTAATGTAGTACGAATCGCATTTTAGAATCGCTATACTTTGGGCGATCGCGCGATCACTTCCACCTTGCCTTCTACTTGGTAAACAGCGTGTTTTTTAATTTCTTTAGGGCTACCAAACACACTCTTGCACAAAGGAAGATCAATTCGCGCCGCCAGCCGCTTAGTTGGATGCGAATTGCACTTGTAATCGGGCTGTTGCCGATATTTGGGCTAGAAACTCCGGTACTAGCAGCTGAACGAATTTATCTGTCTTATACGGCGCTAGAGCGCTCTATTGCCGTTGATGCTTTGGAAACATACGCTAGGACAGGCAAAATTGACCAAGACTTAGCTGGTTATACTCGCTATCTTAGCCCGCAACAATTAGTGCAGTTACGGCGTGTTCTCCTAGCGCGGATTGATTTAAGTGCAGTTGCGGCTTCGCAGTTTTTCTACACCCCAATTGGCGAAACATTGCTGGAACGACTCGGACAATTAATTCAAACCGAAGCCCGCCAACCTGGTTTTTATGCTTTACGCTCAGCATTGATTTTAGCAGCAGCCGACGAACCAGAAGGTTTGACGCTGTTGAATGTGATTCGTAAGTTTCCTACTCGTAGCATTCGGATTAATTTAGCGCGTAGTCTCCAAATTGTTGAAGAGTTAGAAAGCTTAGTTGAGCAAACAAATAGGGCGATCGCAGTTGTGCAGAAGCAGTCAGCCGCCGAAAAAACTGCCCAACCTTCAGTTGATTCTAAATTGCTAGACTTACGACGACGGGGTAAATTTACCTGGAATAAAGAAACACTAGCCCTAGATGACAAAAGACGCGATCGCCGTTTGATTGCTGATGTATATCTTCCCAGAACAATAACGCCAGCACCAGTAATTGTCATATCCCACGGCTTAGGCTCAGATCGTACTAGCTTTGAGTATTTGGCACAGCAGTTGGCTAGCTATGGGTTTGCTGTTGCTGTTCCGGAACATCCTGGTAGTAGCGCTGAACAAGTGCGATCGCTCCTAGCTGGTAAAGCCTCTACAGTGGCAGAACCAAATGAATTTATCAACCGTCCCCTAGACGTGCAGTATTTACTAAACGAGCTAGAGCGTCTTGATGCCTCTGATCCCAAGTTCCAACTTAACTTGCAACAAGTCGGGGTAATTGGTCAATCTTTCGGAGGTTACACAGCGTTAGCCTTGGCTGGTGCGCCACTTAACTTTAATCAACTCCAAAAAGACTGCGGCGAAAATCTCGACAAATCTTGGAATGTGTCGCTGTTGCTTCAGTGTCGGGTGTTGGAGTTACCACGTACTCAGTATAATTTGCGTGACCCTAGAGTTAAAGCAGCGATCGCTATTAACCCGATAACTAGCAGTATCTTTGGTCAAGCTAGCCTTAGCAAAATTAAAGTGCCAGTAATGATTGTTAGTTCTAGCAATGATACAGTTGCACCAGCATTACCAGAACAAATCTTACCCTTCACTTGGCTAACGACTTCAGAAAAGTATCTTGCCATGATTGCGGGTGGAACTCACTTTTCGACAATTGCGCCATCCGATCCCAGCAAAGATCCTTTTGTCTTACCGCCTCAAGTTATTGGTCCAAATAGTGCGATCGCGCGTCGTTATCTGAATGCTTTAGGTGTGGCGTTCTTCCAAACTTACATTGCCAATGCGCCACAATACCGCCCCTATTTGAGTGCAACCTACGCTCAAGTTATTAGTCAAGCTCCTCTAAACCTTAGTCTTGTGCAATCCTTACCAGCAAATCAGCTAACTCAATTTACCGAGCAAGTAAGTAAGAAGTAGGGATGCTTTATGTTAGCGTCACATTTAAAGCGATCGCACTTGAGAGAGCGATCGCCTTATGTGTATATAGTTTAGCTAGCTGTCGATTCCTCAGCTAAAGGCAGGACTTACGTAAAAACTAGACTTCTTGCACGAATAGATATTTTCTGTTTTGTGAGCTGGGGGAGATAGAGAAATTAATTCTGACTGCTGGCTCCTTCTTAATGTCTCTTTTCCTGATTCATGCAAGAGGTCTACTCTCTCAAACTCTTATTCCTTTGTGTACTTCGCGCACTAAACGCTGTCGCTACACTACGTGAAGGCGGTAGCCTGCGGCAAGCCGCGAAGCGTCTACGTTTTTGGGTTACTGGTGCGTAAGTCCTAAAAGGCATTTAGGTGATATCTGTGCCGACTAAAAGCGGTAATCCTCCGGCATGGTGCTGATTAAAAAAGACGTTATCTGCTTGTGTTATGCCCAATGTCCAGTTTTGTTTCTAAAACATCACGACATTGCTAGTATTGCTAGCAAGCAACTGATTAATTGGCTCTGATGTGCCACCATCAGTTACGAAAGCAGTGAAGTCAGCGCGACCAAATATTACATAGCTTTTATTATCCCTAAAATTCCCACCGATAACTAGGTCATCAAAGCCATCATTGTTGACATCTCCCGCACCACTGACTATAGCACCTGGGAAATTAAAGTATGAGTTACCCTCATCAATGCCGTTGATGGCAAAGCCATTTTCACCATTGAGTTTACTTAGGTCAAAACTAGCATCAAATTCCTCAGTTCCAAACACAACGTAACTCGTACCAGCGTTATTTCTCCCATTGGGATCAGCACCAAAAGCCCCGATAATCAAATCATCTAAGCCATCACCGTTGACATCTCCAGCATTACTTACGGCACCTGAGAAGTCACCCGCTTTGAGACCGTTGATCGCAAAGCCATTTTCACCGTTGAGGTTAGCTAGGTCAAGACTGGCATCAAATCCCTCGGCTTTCCCAAACACAACGTAACTAGCACCAGCATTATTTATCCCGTTGGGGTCAGCACGTCTAGAGCCGATAAATAGATCATCAAAGCCATCACCGTTGATATCTCCAGCACTGCTTACTGACCTACCTGAGTAGTCACCTCCTTTGATACCGATAATCGCAAAGCCATTGCTACCGTTAAGGGTAGAAACGTCAAGGTTAGGGTCAAATTCTTCTTGCTTGCCAAAAACTACGTAGCTTCTGCCAGTACGCTCATTATTGTAATTAAGGAAATTATTTGCAGGCGCTCCAACAATCAAGTCACTAAAGCCATCACCGTTGATATCTCCGGCACTGCTTACTGACCTGCCTAAGTATTCCAAAGTATCACCGTTGATTGCAAAGCCATTGCTACCGTCAAGGTTAGCCACGTTAATACTGGCGTTAAATCCTTCAGCTTTGCCAAAGACAACATAACTTGAACCAGCTCTAATTTGACCGTTAGGAGTAGCACCATCAGCCCCGATAATAATGTCATCAAAGCCATCACCATTGACATCGCCAGCGTCGCTGACAAAAGTGCCTGCGTAGTCCCGCTCGTTGATGCCGATAATCGCAAAGCCGTTGCTACCGTCTAGTTTAGTAATATCAAAACTGGCACCAAAATCACTTTTGCCAAAAACTACGTAGCTTGCGCCAGTATTGTATTGACTGTTGGGAGCAGTAAAAGGAGCTCCAATAAGTAGATCCTCAAAGCCATCACCATTGACATCTCCCGCACTGCTAACTGAATAGCCGAAGCCACCACCTACAAAGGCTGAGTCACCACCCGCGTTTTTGCCGTCAAGCACAAAGCCATTTCTGCCGTCGAGATCAGACAAGTTGAATTTACCTGCACTCGGCTTTGTAAACCTAAAATAATCGCCGTCCAAACTCAGATTTGTACTTCCCTGGACAATGCCAATTAATTCATCTGCCTCTCCTGTGGGCTTGTCAAGATATACTGCTGTACCTGTTGGGTTACCATTCGGCGAACTACCCAAAACATAGTCGTTCTTGTTGCCGTTTAGCTGAATGACATCAACACTCTTATTGAAATCAGTAATCAGGGCATAATCGTTTCGACCAGCCGTTGTTCTATTGCGGTCATCGTAGAAAACTTGAGTGTCATCCCCCAGCACGAATAAGTCTGCGCCTGCACCACCAGTGAGAGTATCCTTCTCTCCGACTAAATTAGTAGTGCTACCAGTGAGGATATCGTTGCCATCACCACCATTTAACCTGTCGTTACCTCTGCCACCAAAAAGCTGATCTCTACCTGCACCACCACCTAAGCTGTCATTGCCATCGTTGCCTCTCAGGGTATCGTTTCCAACTCCCCCAAACAAAGTATCGCTGAAGTTGCCTGTTCCCCCAAACAGCCGATCATTGCCTGTTCCCCCAAACAGTTCGTCGTTGCCAACTAAACCGAGTAGAGTATCGTTGCCTGCCAAACCAAATATCGAATCTGAACTCGCAGTGCCTGTGAGTGTATCGTTGCCAGGAGTACCGTTAACAGTCGCCATCCTTTTTCCTCCTTGGGCAGTAAACTTAAGAAATAGTTACTGCAATCAGTAATTTTTAATTTCATTTGTTCGTTTTAGACACAATAAGTCTTCGCTAGGAATACCTGTGTATTTGTTGCTTAAACCCAACTATTTACTGTGTCTACGCTATTAGCTTATAGATAATTTCGGAAGTGAGATTTAAAGAGTTAATGAAGTAGCAGTGAAAATGAGGGCTTTTGTTTAAAGTTTTCGTGAAGAGCGGTTAGCAATAGCTAACAAAGTAATAAAATATACCAACTTTCTAAATCTATACGGGTAACTAGCCATAAAACTGTTGGAATGTTGGCTTGGTAACACAGATATCAGGCATTTATTTAATATCCTAGACTCGCAAAATATTTACACTAAAGTGCGATCACTCTTTAAAACACCACTCAAAACATAATTTGAGTTGCAGATGCGATCGCAGCCAAAGATTTAACTCATGAAAAAGCGATCGCCTTCTACCCAGTTTGAGTTGAAGCGATCGCCTTAAGTATTTTCAGTTTGTACTTGTCAAATTAGATATCTTCCTCACTTAACTCCCTAGTCATATAATCAAACGGCTCATCCACAAAGCTTGTATCATCAACTCCAGCTGCTGCGGCTTGTTCTTTAACAATCTCCTTCATAATTTGGATGCCTTGAATTGTCGGACCAATTGGCACGCCTAAAGAATTGTAAGTTTCCCGCAAGCCTTGTAGTACCCGCTCATCTAGGACATCCATATTGCCAGCAACCATTGCATAGGTAGCGTAGCGCAAGTAATAGTCCATATCGCGTAAACAAGCAGCATAGCGCCGCGTTGTATAAGCGTTTCCGCCCGGACGAATTAATTCTGGTAATTCATCAAACAGCCTACGTCCAGCCCGCTTCACAATCTCCGCCGCATCAGAATTAATTGCTGCTGCTGCCTTGATTCTTGCAGTTCCCGTTTCAAAATAAGACTTCATCTTATCCATGGCATTTTGGTCGAAATACCGACCTGCAACGTCATAAGTGCCAATTAAGCTTGTTAGTGCATCACGCATAAAATTCTTCTCCCAAGTTTTCCTATCTGTGGTTTGATATTTTTGGTCTGCTTTTTTGAACTCGGTATCAAGTTGTACCGCCTGAAGCCTGACTGAAGATATATTCACTATTTAAGGATTTTAAGCCAAATTTGACCCCTGTGGGATCAAGGAGTCTTACCCCGCCTTCGATAACTATTGTCAAAGAAAGGCTACCAGAAGCGCTTAAAAAGTGATTTTGTATAGTAAGCTACAAAATTGCCCCAAGTCTCTCTTTAGGATGATTCAAAAGCGATCTAGCCCAGCTAATAGCAAGCCTTGAATATTCCTTCTTCATTCGAGCCAATTGACCAACAAGGAGCCATCCATGCCTGAAACCCCACAAGAAGTCTTGAAGATAATTGAAGACCAAGACATTGAGCTAATTGATCTCAAATTCGTTGATATGCTGGGCATCTGGCAACACTGCACGTTCCATCGTAGCCTAATTGACGAAGATTCCTTTTCCTCTGGTGTAGCCTTTGATGGCTCTAGTATTCGGGGTTGGAAAGCCATTAATGCTTCAGACATGGCGATGGTGCCTGACCCAACAACTGCTTGGATCGACCCTTTTATGGAAGTACCGACTCTGAGCATGATCTGTAGCATTATAGAACCCCGCACCGGAGAACTTTATGACCGAGACCCCCGTTCCATTGCCCAAAAAGCAATTGATTACCTAATTGCCAGTGGGATTGGTGATACGGTCTTTTGTGGTCCAGAACCAGAGTTCTTTGTGTTTGATAATGCCCGCTTTGATCAAACGGGACATCAGGGCTACTACTACATAGATTCTATAGAGGGTGGTTGGAATTCTGGTAAGGAAGAGGCTAGTGGCAACCTTGGTTATAAAATTGGCAACAAACAGGGTTACTTTCCAGTTGCACCAACAGATAGCCTGCAAAACATTCGTAGCGAAATGCTGCTAACAATGGGTAAATGTGGTGTACCGATTGAAAAGCACCACCATGAGGTAGCAAGTGGAGGTCAGTGCGAATTAGGTCTGCGTTTTGCTCCTTTGGTGCATGCAGCCGACTACGTAATGACTTATAAATATGTCGTCAAGAATGTTGCTAAACGCCACGGCAAGACTGCTACCTTCATGCCAAAGCCAATGTTTGGCGATAATGGTACTGGTATGCACACTCATATGTCTATCTGGAAAGACGGACAACCCCTATTTGCGGGTGATAAGTATGCTGATTTGAGCCAATTAGCATTGTATTTTATTGGCGGCTTACTCAAGCACGCACCTTCAATCTTGGCTTTTACCAACCCTACTATCAACTCCTACAAACGGTTAGTGCCTGGTTATGAAGCACCAGTAAACTTAGCTTACTCGGCGGGAAATCGCTCTGCTTCCATTCGCATTCCTCTGTCTGGTGGCAATCCCAAGGCGAAGCGGCTAGAGTTCCGTTGTCCTGATCCCAGTTCCAACCCTTACTTAGCTTTTTCCGCAATGCTATGTGCAGGTTTAAACGGAATTAAAAACCAGACTGACCCTGGTGAACCCCTAGATGTAGACATCTATGAACTCAGCCCAGAGGAATTGAGTAAGGTTCCTTCAACACCTGGTTCTTTGGAAGGGGCGCTGGAGAATCTGGAAAAAGACCACGCTTTCTTAACGGAGAATGGTGTTTTTACAGAAGACTTCATTCAAAACTGGATTTCCTACAAACTAGACAAAGAGGTTAACCCGATGCGCCTGCGTCCCCACCCTTACGAGTTTGGTCTCTATTACGATTGTTAACTGAGTAGACATTAACCTGTTGTCTGTATAGTGGTTAAGATATTTCCTTGCCACCCTAGAGGGTGGCTTTTTTGTGTTAATTAGCACATAAAACAACTGCCTTGCAGCCTTTTATTACTTACTACAGATATATGATTTCTTCGTTACAATTATTTACAGTAAATAAGAATCATTCAAAATAAACCACTATTATTCCGATGTCTGACCCTATAACAAAACTGACTTATCAGACTTTTCAGCAGGGCAAAAATTACTTTGGTCTAGCTCACAAAATCATTAGTACACAGTTGCTGAGTCTAGTTTCTCCGCCTGTAGAGCTTAAAAGAAGACCTATTCCGCCAGAACTTCTACTAAAAATTAATAATAGGCTGAATCAACTGATCGAGGCAGACTGGCAAGATGCTGAACGAGGTGTCTATCCTCATAGCTTACTATTTGATAATCCTTGGTTCGATTTTTTCCGCTATTATCCCGCAATGTGGCTAGATATGCCGCAAATTTGGGGACGCGCTAATCAAAAGAAATATCAAGATTTTTCTGCTGAAGTCGCGACAGAGGGGTATCCGGAATACTATCTGCAAAACTTTCATCATCAAACAGACGGCTACCTAAGCGATTTTTCAGCTAATCTTTACGATCTGCAAGTTGAGATTTTATTTGGTGGTTCAGCCGATGCCATGCGGCGGCGAATTCTTGCTCCCTTAAAGCATGGACTTCAAGCTTTTGACTCTATTCCACAGAACCAAGTTCGCGTTTTAGATGTCGCTTGTGGAACTGGTCGGACTTTAAAATTAATTCGCGCTGCTTTACCTCAAGCATCTTTATTTGGTACAGATTTATCGCCTGCATACCTACGTAAAGCAAATGAGCTGTTGTCTCAAATTCCTGGGGAATTACCGCAACTTTTACAAGCTAATGCCGAAGAGTTACCTTACCTAGATAATTACTTCCACGCTGTAACTTGCGTTTTCCTCTTTCATGAACTACCTGCGGCGGTGCGCCAACAAGTCATTGAGCAAGCTTTTAGAGTTACTAAGCCAGGGGGAGTATTTGTGATCTGTGACTCGATTCAGATTAGTGATTCTCCTGACATGATGCCTGTGATGGAAAGTTTTCACGAAACCTTCCATGAACCCTATTACAAGCATTACATCACTGATGATTTGGTAAAGCGTCTAGAAACAGCAGGCTTCCAGAATATTAGGACTGAGACTCATTTCATGAGTAAATATTTAACTGCTCATAAGCCAGCTTGACGTAACAAAGGTGCTATAGCAACAGCGAATAGTAGTAGTAAGGTGGGCATTGCTCACCTTTTGTTTATTTAAAATTAACCTGCTTAGTTAACCAGAATTGTACTTACAGGCGATAAAGTAGGGCTAGAGAAATACCTAAAGAGGCGTGAAAGAAAAATTCCTATGACAAGCTACCAATCTGAGCCAGAAATTGCAACTCAATCTGCATCTAGCAGCGACCCCAGCGAAGAAGTAATCGCGATTAATTATGTAGAGTTGATTCAAACTGTCATCGCTAGTCTAGAACAGGATGATAGTGCGATGGTAAGCCAAACTCAAGAAGGCTATTTATGGAAGTTTAAGTACGGTAGCGTTGAAGTGTTTGTGCAGCTTACAGGAACAAGTGATGAGGATACATTGACGGCTTGGGCTACTGTGCTTCAGCTACCTGCTAAAGATGAAACAAAATTGATGCGGCAGCTGTTAGAGAAAAATTGGTCTGGCACGTTTGAAGCTTGTTTTGGTATTTTCAATGAACAAGTAGTTGTGTTATCGACGCGCACCTTGGCGGAACTGTCTCCTGGCGAAATTTCCCGCATTGTTACCGTAGTAGCAACGATCGCGGATGAGAATGATGATGCTTTACAGTCTGAATTTGGGCAATAGTTATTAGTCATTAGTTAATTGCTATAAATGACAGAGGTTTGGCGGCTGATTCCTCTTTTGGATGCGCCTGGTTGGGTACAGATGGCGATCGATAGTTGGTTACTAGAACAGTATTATCTAGGTCTGCATCCCTCAACTCTACGGTTTTACACTTGGTCGCCCCCAGCAATTTCCCTGGGATATCATCAATTCAGTTACCCCAAACATTGGCAACACCTGACTTGGCAAGGTATACCTGTGGAGTTGGTACATCGTCCTACAGGCGGACGCGCGGTGTTGCACCAAGGAGATTTAACTTATGCCGTTGTGACATCTGGAATCAGTGGTAATCGCATCCAGGTGTATCAGAAAATTTGTGAGTTTTTAATTCAAGGTTGGCTACACTTAGGGGTTCAATTGCACTACGGTGTAGCTGGACGCGGATATATTCACAATCCCAATTGTTTTGGCACGGCTACGGGTGCAGATTTGGTTCTAGCTGATAATTCAAAGTTGATTGGTAGCGCCCAACTACGGCGCGGCAAAGCTATTCTACAACACGGTTCAATACGTTTAGAGCCGGATGCTGAGTTGTTTACTCAGGTATTTGGTGCTGAATCCTTTAGCCCAATTGATTTACCTTTTAACCAAAACAGAGAAGCTTTGATTCAAACAGTGATTGAAGCTTTAATTGCCGCAGCTATTAACTATTTTGGCATCCAATTAGTTTTGCAACCCCTTTCGCCATCAGAGTGGGAAAATATTTTGGCACAACCAAGTTATGAAGCACTACAACGATAATAGAAAAAGTAGCGAAGTTATGACAAATATAAGAAATAACTTACTACCTGAAATTAATTCTCACCACTATAAAATAATATTTTCTCAAATTAACTAGAAACTAAAGTTGTCCGATAATTATTTGTCTTACTAAAATCATCTGACCAAGAAATAGATACTTCGTATGGAGGTAATATCCCTTGATGGCTTTCTATATTTTCTGAGCCTACAAAACTAGTAATTTCTGATTGAGAGCCAATAATATAACTTAATTCTAGTCCTAAGTTTTTTTCGTTAACAACAATACTTACTTTCCTAGCTTCAGCCTGACCTACGTTTTTTATTCTTAAAAAGTATTTTTTGTTGTAGAAGGATATATTACTGAATGACTGTTTAGATACTTCTTTTACTAAACTCACAATGAAATTGGCTTTTTGAGATTCAATGATTCTGTCTCTTTCTCTTACTTCCTCTAGTGCAACTATTTTATGTTGTAGATTTAGGTTTATTCGAGCATTATGTTCCGACTTACGAGCACTTTGACTAGCTTGTATGAGCGCAAGCCCTGACATAATAACTGCAAGTCCTGTAAACAAGTCACTAAATGAAATCATACCAATTTATATAAAGTTAGCAACTTTAGTTTTAGAGAGTTTTAGAGCCTACTATGGCTTGTACGCAAGATAGTGTTATTAAATACAAATTTATTACTTTAAAAAGATTACTTATAAAGGCTTGCTTCTGTATATGTATGTAATTGTACTCATCTTAAGTGTGCTGTTTGTTCTTGCTTCAGTTTTGTTTCCCGTACCAATTTACAGTGAAGCTGATCTGGTTCAGGTTAAGATTGGTTCGCCTTTAGGGTTTGTAGTACAAGATCAAAGCGGGTATGCGTTCATGTTAAGAGAACCACTAGGCTATAAGCCGCCCCTTCGTTGGGAAACTCATATTTACTCTGTCTGGGAAAATACAACTCAAATTCTGTGGTTACAGTTCTTTCTTAACATTGCTATCATCTTTGGCGCGATTATCTTAGTTCTAAATCTTGTTAAAGCGATTTCACTGAAGACGCACAGGCGTTAAGAAAACACCTGGCAGATAGAGACGACAGATTAAGCAGAGGTCTAACCTGCTCACTAAAATGGGGATAGGTGAGATAATCTACCCCATGAGGCAATTATTATGTAGCTTACCTGGCTTGCTTCTTCGGAAAGGATTGACTGACGACAAAGCCCTTTTGTTTAATTCTTAGTAGATTTAGCGATCGCCCCCAACTCTAATCCTGGTGGAAAACTGCCTTCTTCTTTAACACGCTTAATCTCAGCATCAGTAATCCGTAACTTCAACTTCTGTGCTAAAACCTGCACAATATCGCCTCTATCAATTAATCCAGCAACAGCACCCGCCGGAGAAAGCACTGTAATTCGCGGTAAGTGATCAGCTTCTAATTTGTTAATTACTTCAACTAAGGCAGTTGACTCAGTAACAGTAGGAATTTCTGTTAAAGGGTGAACAATGCTTTGTAAAGTTTGGGTTTCCCACTGACTGCGTTCTACTAAACGCAAATCGTCAATTGAAACAATGCCTCGGTAACGTCCATCAGAAGTGGCAAAATAAACAGGCTGTGCAGTTTCTAGCAGGTACAAATCGGCAAACGATCGCAGTGTCTGATCTGCATCTACAACCTTGAAATCGCGGCTCATAACATCATTAGCGGTCAGTTTCAGCAAAGTTTCTTGCATAGTCGTCACCCGGTCATAAATGCCAGCATTACGGATGCCAAACCATCCCAGTAAAACAATCCATAATCCGGTTACTAGCTGACCTGTAAACCAATCTACGGCGATGCCAGTAGCAATTGCTGACCAACCAAGAATTTGTCCTGCCTTAGCCGCCCAGTGTACACCCTGAAAGCGGCTTCCGGTAGCTTTCCACACTGCTGCTTTTAATACTTGTCCGCCATCCAAAGGTAAGCCAGGTATTAAGTTAAATAGTGCCAGCACAAGGTTAATTTTCCCCAATTCCCCTACCAAGACAGAGGCTAGACTGGACGCGGGTAATATGTAAGATAATCCAGTAAGTAACAAAAACAGCGCAATACTTACAGATGGTCCAGCGATCGCTACTTGAAAAGCTTGTCCTGGGCTTTTTGATTCTTCTTCAATTGCGGCAATTCCACCAAAGAAGAATAAAGTAATTGATTTAACGTTAATACCTTGCGATCGCGCTACTAAACTATGACCGAGTTCATGCAACAAAACTGAGCCAAATAGCAGTAACGCCATTAATACCCCAGCACTCCAACCTAAAAGGGTTCCCCATTGCAGGTAAGCCACCCCAAAGTTAAGGGTTGCCAACGCTAAAATCACAAACCACAAGGGGTCTAAAAATAAAGGAATTCCAAATAAAGAGCCAATTCGCCAATTTGTTTGCATAATATTTTCCTAAAAAAGATTTTTAATGGAGATAGATTTTTCTGGCGCAGGTCTATACAAAAATATTTACGGTACTTGTGCTACGAGCAAAATCAAAAAAATTATCTAAGCTACTCTAATTTCTAGAATAAATAACTCTGTAAACAATCAAGGCAGATACTCTTTCGCGCTAACCGTACTAAGTACAAGTTAATGCACTACCCGAACACGGCAGCTTAATCCCAAAAAATTGCCGCTACTTAAACACAACCTAAATTTAAGGAGCAAGCCACACAGCTCGTACAGACAGCTAAGTGGATTGCTCCTTTATACGGATAACCGCATTAAAAAACGATTGCTGCCAAAGGTATGCTACTTCAGAATACCGAGCATGGTCAGGTTTAAAACGGCAGGAATGCCGATTAGGTGACCAGCACTCATGGAAGCTAGAAATGCACCAACGCTGGGATTATTGAACACTGATGGAAAAGGTAATGGCATCTTAGCACCAGTGTGAGGAAAGCGAATCACCCGAGGAATAATCAAAAGACATAGTAGACTAATACCAATGATGATCGCTGATCCTGTCCAACTCCATCTTACAGTGTCCGGAACGGTGATTTGGGGTGCTGCTTGTGCGAGTAATACTAAGTCAATCAAGGTTTTTCTCCTGAATAAACAGATGTGTCTTCAATAAAGAATTATCAAAATTGTTTAGCAGAGAACTAGTATCTGTTTTAAGAGTTAACACTTACTTTATTTTTCGATACAAATTGCAATGCGAATTAAAATTTGTGGCATTACTCAACCAAATCAGGGACGGGCGATCGCCACTTTGGGAGCTACTACCCTTGGCTTTATCTGTGTACCCGCCTCACCTCGCTATGTTAATCCCCAACAAATTCGGGCGGTAGTGGAGCAACTACCAGAAAACATTGACTCAGTTGGTGTCTTTGCTGATACCAGCTTGGAGGAAATTTGTCAAACAGTCGCTACCTCTGGATTAACAGGGGTGCAGCTACATGGAGATGAATCCCCAGAATTTTGCCACCAACTGCGCTGCTTTTTACCCGACGTAGAAATTATCAAAGCGCTCAGGATTCGGAATTCACAAGCACTGGCGCAAGCAGATATTTACACCAATTGCGTAGATGCGCTGCTACTAGATGCTTATCATCCGCAGCAACTAGGTGGTACTGGTAATACTTTAGACTGGGCTAGTTTACAGCAGTTTCAACCCAGCTGCCCTTGGTTACTAGCTGGGGGACTAACGCCAAATAATATTCTGGATGCTTTAAATGAAGTGCAGCCACATGGAATTGATTTATCCAGTGGAGTTGAACGCGCGCCTGGAGATAAGGATTTAACGAAAGTTGCTCAATTATTTGAACAGCTACGGCGATGCCGACGGCGGTTCACTCTGTGATCATCGCACAAACATTTCATTTAATCAGCGTTGCAGTATCTAGTGAGCAGCAATCAGATAATCGTAATTAAAGATTTACAGGTACAGATCGTGTACAAGCATCTAATCGCGCCCACCACTAGAGAGCAAGGTTTAACTGTGTTACCAGAAACGCCTAAAAGAAAGTAGATTGATGGCGAATTAGGTTGAAGAACTCTTCACGGGTTTTCTGCTCGTCCTGAAATACACCTACCATTGCACTAGTTACAGTCCAAGAACCAGGTTTCTGAACACCGCGCATCACCATACACATATGAGAAGCTTCCATGACAACAGCGACTCCTTGTGGCTCTAGAATCGTTTTAATCGCTTCCGCAATTTGGCGCGTTAACCGCTCTTGGACTTGCAAGCGGCGGGCATACATCTCGACTATTCGGGCAAGCTTACTCAGTCCTACTACTTTTTGATTAGGAATATAGGCAACGTGAGCTTTGCCCATAAACGGCAGCATATGATGTTCACATAAGCTGAAGAAATTAATATCTCTAACAAGTACCATCTCGTTGTGACCTTCATCAAAGATGGCATCGTTAACAAGTTCTTCTAGTGACTGGTTGTAACCACTAGTGAGAAACCGCATAGCTTCAGCTACCCGCTTTGGTGTTTTCAAAAGTCCCTCACGCTGGGGATCTTCTCCTACACCTAAAAGTAGTGTCCGCACAGCGTCGATCATCGGTTCCTCAAGTTCTTCTCTTGGCGGTTGCAAATTTGGTTCTCGACCGTTTTGAGTATTACGGTCAGGTCTTGTAGGAAGGCGGTTGATAGCGTCTGTACTGTCTTGCATTAATGGTGATTGAGGACGAGGAGAACCGTTGGAACCAATAGTCATAATACAATTCTTAGTTAATGTTTGGCTTGTTGATGAATTAAAGAACACCAGCACTAGGCATCAGGGTTAATTCTTCAACTACTGCCTGTTCTGGTAATAATGCTGTGTAAAGAATTGACTGAGCAACCGTTTCAGGAGTCAACATCGTTGAGCGCTCGAAGTTGAGATTAACTGTTTCGGTGTCCCAAAGTTGGGTATTAACAGAACCAGGACAAATTGCGGTGACGCGAATTCCGCGATCGCGTTCTTCGGCAGCAAGGGTTTTAGAAAGGGCAATTAAACCAGCTTTGCTGACAGAATAAGCTCCCCAGTTAGGAAACGGAGTTTGACCAGCAATAGAAGCAATGTTGATAATTGTGCCGCTACCGCGATCGCGCATTGAGGGTAAAATTCCCAAAGTACACTGGAATACAGCAGTAAGGTTGAGATTAATTACAGTTAGCCAGTCTGATAAAGGCGTTTCCCTTAATGTGTTGGTATAGCCCATCCCAGCATTGTTTACCAGAATATCGATCGCCCCATCTGCGGCGATCGCTCCTATTTTCTCTTGTACTCGCTCAATTTCCGCTAAATCCAAAAGATATACTTGCGCTTCCACTCCAGCTTGGCGAGCAGCACTAGCTACAGCCTCTAGTTTTTCCGGAGAGCGGCTTACTAAGGCGAGATTAATTCCCGCTTTCGCAAACGCCAAAGCTGTCGCCTTCCCAATTCCACTACTCGCCCCAGTAATCAGCGCCCGTTTTTCAGTTGCTGTCATTAATTCTGATTTTACTTATTCTCAAGTTGTACTACTTGCTAATCTAAACTTATTACCTTTGATGGATGAATTTTTCCTAATAATCAGCTTATTTTCTCATTCTACTTATAAGAATGCAGTTTAGAAATAACGGATAGATTTTTAATCTTTATATGTTCTCTAAAATACAAAGAATTCCAGAAACACTAAAAAATTTGTCCTGGAAAACCGGAAACTGAGAATAGCGCTTCTTAGGTAGATTGAGTAAAAACACCAATGTTGCGGAATTTTTGGTAGCGCATTTGGCGACGTTGCTGACTTGTCATCTGGGTTAACTCATCCAAATTCTCTACTAGTGCTTGTTTGAGGATCGTTGCTGCTCCCAGGGGATCAGAATGAGCGCCACCAAGGGGTTCTGGCAATAATTGATCTAAAATGCCTAAATTTTTCAGATCCCAGGCAGTTATTTTTAAAGCGATCGCCGCTTGGGGAGCTTTGCTAGCATCTTTCCAGAGAATAGCAGCACAAGCTTCCGGCGTAGCAACAGTATAAACAGCGTGTTCAAACATTAACAGGCGTTCGCCAACACCAATGCCTAAAGCGCCACCAGAACCACCTTCCCCAATTACTGTGCAGATAATCGGCACATCTAGCCGGAACATCTCACGTAAATTATAAGCGATCGCTTCTCCTTGACCTTGATACTCTGCTTCCATCCCCGCCCAAGCACCGGGCGTATCGATAAAAGTCAAAATTGGCATTCCAAAAGCATTTGCGTGTTCCATTAACCGCATTGCCTTACGGTAGCCGCCGGGGGAAGCCATGCCAAAGTTACGGGCAACATTATCCTTAGTATCGCGCCCTTTTTGATGTCCTAGCATGACTACAGAGCGCCCAGCAAACCGCGCCACACCCCCAACTAAAGCCGGATCGTCAGAACTCCGGCGATCGCCATGAAGTTCCATCCATTCATCGCTAATCGCCTGAATATAATCCAACGTACTTGGACGACGCGGATGACGCGCCAGTTGTAGTCGTTGGGATGGCGATAAACTACTGAAAATTTCCTGACGCAACTGCCCAGCGCGTGCTTCCAATTGCCGAATCTCATCAGAAACATCTACCCCTGTTTCTATCGCTAATTCCCGAATTTGGTCAATTCGTAACTCTAGCTCTATTAGGGGCTTTTCAAAGTCTAAAAGTAGGGGTTTACGCTCTGTAGTTGGCATTTTTAAGAGTCAGGGGTGTCAGGGTTTAGGGGTCAAGGAGTAGGGAAAAGGCTGAATGCTCAATGCTGAATCCTAAATAATTCATTCTTTATATTGCCTCTTGCCTCTCGCCTCTTGCCTCTTGCCTTTAAACTAGCAATGGTCGAAATCCGTGTTTTACGGAAACTTGACCAATTTGAGCCATTTTTTCTACAGTAATTTGATTTCGTCCCCAAGAAAAGTTAGTGTACAAATTTTCAAACTCCAGCAGCATTGACTCCGCGAAACAGGCAAATAGCTGACGTGCTGGCACATCCATGTTGACTATCTTCATGATCCGCCAGTCAATATCGAGTGAATGCTCTACAATTCCACCATTAAGGACGTATACGCCGGGATGCTTAATTTTAGTTCCCAAGTTTTTAGGATAGCCGCCATCAATTAATAAACACGGTTGCTTCAATACAGTTGGGTCAATTTCAACTCCCTTGGGCATACTGGCAACCCAGACGATAATATCTGCCTGTGGTAGAGCTTCTTCTAAGCCCATGATTTTGCCTCTACCTAGTTGGGCTTGCAATTCTTGCAGGCGCTCTTGGTTACGGGCAATTAGTAGGAGTTCCGCTACATCTGTGCGCGCCTCCAGCCAACGGCAAACTGCACTGCCAATGTCACCTGTAGCACCACAAACGGCAACAGTTGCTTTTGAGAGTTCAATTCCTAATTGTTTTGACGCTTGTTCTACTTGACGACAAATAATGTAAGCGGTGTGCGTGTTACCTGTTGTAAAACGGTCGAATTCCAGCTTAATATTGCGGACTTGCCGATTTTGATGCAAGTTAAAGTTTTCAAAGATAATCGAGGAGAAGCCACCTAAAGCTGTAATATTAATGCCATGCTTTTGGGCGTGAGCCATTGCATTTAAGACTTTTCGCGTCGCTGCTTTAATTCGGCGCGTAGCTAGCATTTCAGGTAGAAAGCAAGATTCTACATACCGACCTTCAATTTTCTGCCCAGTAACGCTGGTGACGCTAATAGTATCGACTATTTGGGGCGGGGCGCTACACCAAAAATCTAGCCCTTGATCTGCATATTCCGGGTAGCCCAACTCTTTAGCAACAGATTGAGCGTGTTCCAAACTGGTAAGATGACCGATTAGACCAAACATGAATTTATTTATAAAAGCCTGAGCTTCAGGTCAGAGTAGAGTAATTGAGTGAATTTAGGGACTTAGCTTTAAAAATATTACACAAAATTACTGCCCAGTCAGCTATATTGCTACTCGGTTCTTTTGTGTGTAATCTGCTTAAGTTCTCAAATTATTGTTTTAGGGCGATCGCACTTAATAGGGGCAATTCGCATCAGTATTTTGTGCTGAGATGAATTGCCCTTACTGAATTTAAGCAGCAGTCAATCCGTATGCTGACATCCGCATGATATCGCGGGTAGTAAAGCCGATATTGCTAAGGGCTTCACCATATTGAATCATGAAGTCTTCAACTAAAGCTTCTTTTTCCATCGCCAAGGTTTGAGCATCATTCTCGACAGCATTAAGCATTTTCCAGACTAGAGGAAGGTTCTGGCGATTGGCTTGCTCTAGTTCGGCTTTGGATTCTTCAAAGTGGTCTTTTAGCCAAACTTCGCCAAAGTTGAGATGACTATATTCGTCTTTAACAACGCCTTCGGTGATTTTACGGGCAAAGTCATCAGCAACGGGAATGTAGATATTGTAAGCGGCGATCGCAAAGCATTCGATAATCAGCGACTGAATCAGCAAGCAAGTTACAACTTGCCCAACAGATGCTGCTTGTTGGAAGTTTTGATGCAATGGGGCAAAAAACTTGCGCGCAAATTCCATGTCCGGTGTTACCTGGAGATTCCGCCCACAGGCTTCAAATCCTTTTTTGTGGCGATTCTCCATCTTGGATAAGCGAATCAGTTCATCCTTTAATTCTGGTAGCATTTCACCAAGGCGGATGTAATTCTCGTGGGCTTCTTGTTCCCCTTCAATTACAATTGCGTTGATGCGGCTATAGGCATCTTTGTATGTTTCGCTATGGAAATCGAGTTCGGGGGTGGCAGCGAGTTGCTGCATAGGTCTATTTTCTCCTATTTAGGTAAATTAACTGATATGACGGTCAAATTTGTAACTTCAATATTACAGATGAATGATTGAATTTAACTTAACAAATTCCTATGGTATTGATTAGGGGTAGTCAGGCGATATTTTCTAACTGGGAGAATATCACCTTTGATTTTAAAATTATAGAGTTAAATCGTATAAATGCTTAAAAGACACCTGAATCGCAGCTTTGCACCCAGGTTTGGGCAACTTCTAAGTATAGCGGTGTTAATAGTAGGGGCATTAGTTGTAGTATTGCCGTTAGGTATTGTCTTCGTTACATCTTTTACTCCTCCTAGTGGAACTTTTGATCTCTCTAACGGCTTATCTTGGGTTAATTACCAAGACGCTTGGCAGCGAGGCAAGTTCCTGTTAGCTTTTGCCAATTCAACTTTAGTTGCGCTCTCGGTAACTGCTTTGCAAATTGTCAGCTCTGCATTAGCGGGTTACGCTTTAGCACGACTAAAATTTCGAGGGCGACAATTTTTACTGCTAATTATTTTGGCAACTCTAGTAATTCCATTTCAACTGTTGGTGATCCCAATTTTTTTGGTTCTGAAGTGGGGACACTTAATCAACACCTACGGAGCGCTAATTTTACCTACAGCTGTTAACGGGTTTGGGATTTTGCTGCTACGGCAGTATTTTTTAACTATTCCAGTTGATTTGGAGGAAGCAGCTGCTCTAGATGGGGCGAACTCACTACAAATTTTGTGGCGAGTGATGTTACCTTTATCTCGTCCGGCTTTAGTGACGCTATTTTTATTTACTTTTATTGGCGAATGGAATGATTTATTTAAGCCTTTGGTCTTTACTACTCGTCCAGAGTTAAGAACCGTACAGCTAGCTCTCTCTGAGTTTCAGGAACAATTTACAAATAACTGGTCATTGCTAATGGCAGCAGTAGCGATCGCTACTATTCCTGTGCTGGTATTATTTCTTGTTGGTCAACGCCAGTTCATTCAGGGTATTGCCACGACTGGGATTAAGAATTGAAGCGGCTAAAAACTAAGGGAAGATGCAGAAGCGTTTAGGTTATCTATGGCAGCAACTAAAAAAACTCCGGCGCAGAAGCTAATCCTAATATGCAAGCAAGGAATAATCTAAGTTGCCCTTGTCCCCTTGTCCCCTTGTCCCCTTGTCTCCTTGTCCCCTTGTCCCTTTCTTATGTATCTTCCTGAATCTGCAAGCGGATAGTTCGTTCATTGTCAGCACCTAAACTTACTTCCACTACTTCACCTCCCAGGGATTCTAGGCAACCTAAGAGCGATCGCAGATTTGGTGTACTTGCACCTGTATCTACATACAATCTATCTGCTAAACTGCCAATTTTTTTCCAGGTGGTGTAGAGTTTGGCGATCGTTTGTTCTAGTTGAGATGCTTGGTTAACTAAGTCAGCTGCTACATTGATACACCCTAGCCGCAAAGCTTCTTCCAGCGCCCTTTCTAAGTCTAAAGAATCATCGTTAAGCGCTTGGACATTAGCAGCAGCATCGAGATACTTTGCCAGGTAACGTGCTTCAGATGTTACTTGTTTAAGTGTATCCACATCAGGATTTTCAGCGACTTCCCGCCGCAATACTGTTTGATGAGATTCTGGTAGTTTCTCCATTTCTCGCACTAGGGGGGCGAGGTAACGGCTGGGAAGGGAGTTATCAGCTGCTTTGGCTTTGACTGTATCTGGTAATAATTCTGAGGACATAGCTGTCCACTCATCAGCCATTTGCCGCACTTCGCGCCTCGTGATGCGATCGCCATTCCGGGCTGCGTCTGTCACCATTTGTTGAATTTCCGGTTCAGCTTTGGCTGTTTCAATAAAAGCGCGTTTACTAAAACATCGCACAGAATCTGGGTCGAGGTGTCCTTCTTGCATCAGCGTATCAGCACTATTAGCTAGGGCAATCATCGAGTAAGCTTGACTTTTGCTGATTTCTCGTTGTTTGAGCCAGTTAAGAAAGCCGCTACCACGCGCATCACCTTGTTTTTTCTCGCGATCGCGCACTGCTCGTAAAATTCGTCCCCGCCAAATTTCTGTTTGCAAGTCAAAGCGATCGCACACTTGCCAAGCTGTATCTAACTGTTGCTGAAAGTCCAATTCTGGAATCAGATCATCTTCAGGATCAGGCAGTTGAAAATTTAAATCAACTGGTTCCTCCAGAGCAGCAACAAGTTCAGTGGGAGTTTGGAGAGGTTCAAGCATTGAGGGCGATCGGGGTGTAACAAGCCCATCATTATCGCACGATCTCAGTAAAATACCTTCTACTGATTTTGGTTGTTTTGCTGTTGTTGAAAAACAGCGTTAACAAAGTCTTTAACAGCTTGAGACTGAGCGGATGGTTTAACATAACGAGCTAGAAGGGATAAATCTAATTGCGGCAGAAATTCACTTTTGGTTATTGCTTCATAACCCTGCTCTTGTAGACGGTAAAGTGAAAATTTGCCTGCTTGCCAAAACCAGACTTCTGGTACACCTAACCCTTGGTAGACAGCTAGCTTATCAATGCCGCCACTGGTAATAGTTACTTCTATAGCAATATCAGGAATTTCCTTAACTTCGCCCACACAGTAGCATTCATCCGGTTCTAATCCTCTAGCTTTTGCTTCTTTGCGAAATGTTGTTGATCCTAGCCCATTAAGATTAATATCCATTTCATCAGCGTACCTCTCCACTAAGCGGGCGATCGTTTTTTTCGACATCTCATGCTCAGGAGAGGGTGTCATAATTTCTAGCATTCCTTCCAGGTAAGTCATCCGCAACCCTGGATAATCATCCAAGGTTAAGCGTAGGGTTTCATACTGCTGCCAACTTACACCCCATAGGATTAGTCGCTGTTCTGAATCAGTGCTGATTTTGTCTAATAAATTGAGTTGCATTTTGACTGCCTTTGCTTGAGCGTCAATGTGTTTAAGCTTAGACTGATAAGTGCTTTTAGCCCAATTCTATCTAGTGCCATATTTATTGCATACAGATCATAATTGCAAGATCCCTGAATAGCTTTTGGAGTTAGCTGAAACTTCTAAGAATTATCACCTCACCATTCTGGAAAATCCTGTACTATGCCTGTATCAATATTTGTGCCAATTTTCCAACTTGCTTTATGGCTGAGGACTTGGACTTCTCTGGTCAAAATCTCCGAGGTTGGTCTTTCAAAAGTCGAAACCTCACAGGTGCAAACTTCAGCTATGCCGATATTCGAGGCGCAGATTTTACCAGTGCCATCCTCAGAGATGCAAACTTTAGCTGCGCTAAAGCGGGACTGCAACGCCGTTGGATAATTCTTCTAAATGTAGTTTCGTTTTTCCTCGCCTCAATATCAGGAGCCGCTGCTAGGTTTGCTGGTGGTATCGCCACTAATGGTATCGCTACGGCCTCAAACCAGGCTGTTTCTGCCGCGAGCATCGTCACGATGATTGTCCTTGCGGTGTTAGCAATTTTATTTATCTTCATTGCTCTACGGGGGGTTACGGCAGATTTAGCAGCTTTATTGGGAGCTATAGTTGGAGCCTTAATTGTGTTTGGAGCAGTAGCAGGATATTCTTTTGGAGATATGGGTTTGCGTTTGGTGATGAGAGCGGCTTGGGCTTTGTCTGGAACTTTACCTTGGGCCTTGGCTGGGGCTTTGGTCGTAGCTTTAGCAGGAACTCTGCTCTGGACTTTGGCTATAACCTCGGCTCAGTTTTTGGCTGGAGCTTTGGCTCTGGTTGGACTTTGGGTTTGGCCTTGGGCTAAAGTTGCAGTTTTTTTTAAGCCGGTGACTTCGGTTGTGGTTGTAGCTGTGGTTGTAGCTGTGGCCCTCGCTGTAGTGTTATTTGGCAGTTACTTGGGCTGGCGTGCCTGGGTAGGAGATGAAAAGTTTGCCTTGATTCGACAGATTGCTATTGCCTTTGCTGCTATAGGTGGCACAAGCTTTCGGGGTGCTAATCTGACTAATGCCAACTTCATGCAGGCAACGCTCAAAAGTACGGATTTGAGAAAGGCTATAGTGACTCGGACTTGCTGGTCAAAAGTCAAAATGCTTGACCGCGCCAGAGTTGGAGGTACGATCTTGATTAACTCCGACGTTCGAGATTTACTGGTAACGGGTCAAGGTAGAAAGCGCTATATCGGACGCAATCTTAAGGGTGCAAATTTGGCAGGGGCAGACCTTAAAGATGCAGATTTAACTGAAGCAGATATTAGTGGCGCTACATTAGAGGGCGCTTGTCTAGAACGGGCGAACTTGACCAAAATTCAAGCCTTGGGAGCTAATTTCAACCAGGCAATACTGACGGGTGCTTGCCTAGAAGCTTGGAATATTGACAGCACCACCCAACTTGACGGAGCTATTTGTGAGTATGTTTACTTGCTGAACAATCAACAAGAACGCCGTCCCAGTAGTGGAGAATTTGCCCCAGGAGAATTTACCAAGCTGTTTCAAGAGGTTTTAAACACCGTTGATTTAATCTTCCGCGACGGCATTGACTGGAAGGCTTTTACTTACTCACTTAACAAGCTAATTCTTGACAATGAAGGGACTCAACTAGAGATCCAAAGCATTGAAAATAAAGGGGATGGCGTTGTTGTCGTTCGGGTGAATGTTCCCCCTGATGCAAACAAGGCTAAAATTCACAGCGAATTTAATCAAAACTATGAAGCGAAACTGAAAGCGCTAGAAGCCAGACATCAGGTAGAACTAAAGGCTAAAGATGACCAGATCATCGCCATCTATCGGGAAAAAAGTGCGGATATGAAAGAAATTGCTAGTTGGCTAGCAAATAGACCCGTTACTGTTGACGTTAAAGCTACAGCAGAGAGCAAAGCTATGAATGAAAGCGCTGACGAAAGCCGAAAGATTGAAATTAGTGGAAATGTTACAGGCTCAACGTTGAATTTAGGTGAGATTAGTGGCACAGTTACCACAACTATCAATCAGTTACCGGATTCTTCTCAAGCTAATCAGGCTGGAATCAAAGAATTGTTAACCCAACTGCAAACTGCTATTGAAGCAGAGAATGACTTGCCGCAAGAAGATAAAGCTGAGGCTTTAGAGCAAGTAAAGGTATTAGCAGAAGCAGGAAAAAATCCTCAAGAGGGGACAATGCAAAAGATGGGAAAAACAGCGATAAAGATTTTGAAAGGGACAGCTGCTGGCTTACCTAGTGCTGCTAAGTTGGTTGAAGAATGTAATAAGCTTTTGCCGTTGATTTCCAAACTTTTAGGTTTAGGCTAAATACATCAAATAAGCGATCGCCCTTAAAACTGATTGCTAATATCAAGAAAATCAGTATCGCGTAGGAAATCAAGAATTGCTGCATTAACTGCATTTGAAGCACCAGATGAAGCATCATGACCGCAGTTAGGGATAATTTTTAATTTAGAGTTGGGGATGAGCGATCGCACTTGTAGCAAATTAACGCCTTTCGATTACTGATTATGCTACTTTTAGTAGTAGTCTAAGTAGTAAAAAATTCCGGCGATGAAAGTCTCTATATCTCTGCCAGATGAGCTTGTAGCGTACTTAGACCAACGGGTAGATAACCGCAGTCAATTAATCGAGTCTTTGTTACAGCAGTGGCGCAAAAGCCAAGAAGAAAAAGCGAGCGCAGAAGCCTGTATATTGCTAGACGAACTAAACCTTGGATGGGATGAAGAATGCGAACAAGCGGCGATTACCGATTGGGAAGCATCTGGCTGGTAAGATTTGATCCATCGGTTGGCACAGAAATTCGCAAAACTCGCCCTGCGGTAATTATTTCAGGAACAGCATTTAGTCGGCGGAGCAAGGTAACGGTACTTCCTTTAACCACTTCTCAACCCCGCGATCAACGGCTTTTGTCTATTATGGTTCCTGTTATTCCTGCCGATGCTAATGGTTTAGATGCAGAAAGTTTTGTTATTTGTGTTGACCCGATGACCTTTGATAAAAAGAGATTAGTGCAGTATGTTGGTCAACTAGAACAAGAGCAGATACAGCAAGCCAAGTCAATTATCAAACGATATCTGGATCTTGAGCATTAATGTGTTAATTAGCGATCGCATCCTAAATTAGTGCTAAATAAATAAAGCGATCCTTTTAAAACTTATCAGCAATATCAAGAAAATTAGTATTTCGCAAAAACTCAATAATTCCTTTATTAACTGCATCTGAAGCACCGGATGAGGCATCGTGACCGCAGTTAGGGATAATTTTTAACTGAGAATTGGGGATGAGCGATCGCAATTTTTCCCCATCAGTAGGCGGATACCAACTATCTTGTTCACCCCACAAAATTAGGGTAGGACATTTAATACCACTTAAATTATTTTGAATCTTGCTAATTATATTTGGTTTATTTTCTTGTAAATGCTCAATTTCCTGTGCCGCTATTTGTAAATCTTCGGCAACTTCCCTAACAGTACCAGGCAATTCAATAAACGGGTAACTGATCCAATAAACATCTTCTTCTGTGAGAATTGATGCGTCGAATAACACCCCACGCCGCTCTATTTTCATGATTTCGTGTATTAGCGGTGCTAAAAAGTAAGTCAGACGAGCAGAGTCAATTTTCTGCACTAAATCTAATGGCATTTGAGACAACGCCACCATTCCCCAATGCGGCAAATGTTGAGGGAAGATCGGCACATTCACTACTATTAACCGTGCTAATAATTTCGGATACGCTAAAGCAACTCCTAGACTAGTTAATGCTCCCAGCGACTCCGCAACAACTATAGGCGGTTCACCATTACATAAAGCGCTAATAATTCGTTCTAGTTCAATAATTTGATGATCATGTCTTTCTGGTTCCATCGGTTTTTGAGAGAAACCGTAGCCTTTGGCATCAAAACAAATTACTCGGAAATATTGCGATAGTGGCTCTACAGAACGCCGCCAATTATAACTCCAACTACCGATACCATGAACTAAAAACAGTGGTTTTCCTCTACCCTTTTCACCATAGGCAATTGAAACAGAGCGTCCATTAGCATCAATAATATTCAGATTTTGTCTTCCTTTCGGAAATGTTGCCTTCCACCAGTCTTGCATTACTTTAACTAATACCTTAATTATCCTTTTACAGCATTTACTAGTAGTAATCTAAATGAGTCACACGCTAAAGCTGACTAGCCCTATACTAGCCACATTCAATTCAGTTAATAAGTAGATCGAAACATGATTTGCTTGAGGTCGTGCTGTACCTGAAGCCAGATTTACTATTTGGAGGGTTTAAGAAATATACCTCTATTGTGTGTATTTAATTTTGCTTCTGTTCACTCAAAGTCTTCCCTAACTTCCCTAACCTCTAATCCTTGACTCCTAAATGTTTTTGCTCTCATCACTTCACCTACAGTTACATTTAGCTGATCACCGACTAGGAGAACTACAGCAGTCATATAGAGCCATAGCATTAAAACAATAACAGCCCCAACAGCGCCGTAAGCTTGGTTGTAGTTGCCGAAGTTAGCTACATATAACCGAAATAAACCAGATAAAATTGCCCACGAAACAGCCGCTAAAACTGCGCCTGGCATCATCGGTGTACCAGAATCCCAACGGCTTGGTCCATAGCGGTAAATAAAGGCAAAGGCAGTGGAAACAATACCCAAGGCTAAAGGCCAGCTTAAAAGTCGCCAAACAGTTAAAAGAATTGCAAAACCACTTTCGCGGACAAAAAATTTCAATAGCCAGTCACTGATAAATACTAGGAAAGAAGCTAGGAGTAGTAATATAATTGTGCCGATAGTAAGAGCGAGGGAAATTAGTTTAGCTTTCCAGAATGGGCGGATTTGATTGGGTGGAATTTGATGAATTTGATCGAGGGCATTCATTGCTGCACTCAGCGCCCCGGAAGCCGCCCAAATTGCTACTACAAAACTGATAGAAAATAACCTTGTGTTTTTTGTGTGAGTAATAGTTCTAGCGAAGTCCCGCATCAATACTAATGCTTCATCCGGTGCAACTTTACTTAGTTGATCTGCTAGCTGTTTAAATGTGGATTGTAAAGATTCTTCAAATAAGCCGATCGCTGTAAGAACGGCGAGAATTGCTGGGAACAAAGACAACATCGCGTTGTAAGCGATTTCTGACGAGAAACCCAGAAGTCTTCTTTCGCCGACGCGAACAAAGGTTTTTTTCAGCGTATCCCAATTAATATGGCGAAAGAACCGGATAAAGCGAATGTTTAGCATTATTGGGATTGCCGCAGTTTCGTTATTGATTCTTAACTCCTAATTTATAGTCCCATCACTTCAGCGACTGCGGCTAAGTTTGGTTCTACTCCTTGAGTGAAGGAGTTTTGACTGTGTTCAATTGCTGTAGCTGGATCTTTAAGTCCATTTCCGGTAAGTACACAAACAACCGTTGCTCCGGTAGGAATTTGGTCTTTTACCTTCAGCATTCCAGCGACGGAAGCAGCACTAGCAGGTTCACAGAAGATGCCTTCTTCGGCAGCTAGAAGTTTGTAAGCTGCTAAAATTTCGGCATCTGTAACGGCGTTGAATTGTCCCATACTTGCTGATTGGACGGCGATCGCTTTTTGCCAATTAGCGGGATTCCCAATGCGGATTGCGGTTGCTATGGTGTCTGGATGCGCTACTGGCTGCCCGGTAATTAAAGGTGATGCTCCTGCTGCTTGGAAGCCCATCATCCGGGGTAGGCGATCGCATTTATCTACTTTGTGATACTCACAAAATCCCATCCAGTACGCTGTAATATTTCCCGCATTACCTACGGGAATACACAACCAATCTGGGGCATTACCCAGCGCCTCGACAATTTCAAACGCAGCTGTTTTCTGTCCTTCTAAGCGATAAGGATTAACTGAATTAACTAAAGTAACCGGATAGTTAATTGCCATCTCGCGGACAATTTCTAGCGCTTGGTCAAAATTACCTTTAATTGATAATACTTCTGCGCCATACAACAATGCCTGCGCCAACTTTCCTAGAGCCACATACCCTTCCGGAATCAGCACAAATGCCCGCATTCCACCACGTCTGGCATACGCCGCCGCCGCCGCCGAGGTATTGCCCGTACTCGCACAAATTACCGCTTGCGCCCCAGCTTCTTTTGCTTTGGAAATTGCCATTGTCATTCCCCGATCTTTGAAGCTACCAGTAGGGTTAAGACCGTCGTATTTAACTAAGACACGCACTTGTCTGCCGATCAACTCAGCAATGGCGGGAACGGGAATTAGGGGCGTGTTACCTTCTTGTAAAGTGACAACAGGTGTTGTTTGGGTTACTGGCAGGTATTGGCGATACGCTTCTATCAGCCCAGGCCAGAGTCGATTAGTTGTTGTAGACAAACTCAAAGTCACGGTATTAGCAAGCTAGCGTCGGTTTTTTTGGCAATTGATTTTTCGCCCCTCCTCAAGCTAAAGCAGGAAGAGGCAGTATGCATCAAAGCAATTATGTTTAGTCTACCCCGATAGCATGACCATCTGGCAGCAGAACAAATAGCCACTTTCAAAATCGCCACAGAAAATTTAATTGTGGTGAACATTCAAGATACAATACTCAGTGGTGTGAGTAGGCAAAAATACTATTTAGCTGATGTTAAGCTGTCCATCTAGTCTGTCCCCTTCCCAAGTAGTGAGCAATTCTCAACCTATGAGGAGTGCGTCAAGGCAACTCTCCAGCTTGTATGAGTCAAAGGTTCCTTATCAAGCTGCTCAAAAAGTTAAGTTTCTGCACTTAGAAGCAGAAATTGAGTCACTGCTACAGCAGTTACAAACCTTAAAGCAACAACGCATAGCTCATTCTAGCTGTGATACTGTTGGCATTGAGATCAGTGTAAATTAAGTGAACTATTGAAAGCGTTGGTGTTTAACTGACCAGCGCTGGAGACTATAGCTAGAACTCTTGACTAATAAAGCCGGAGGAGCATCGTCTTTTAGATCCGTGATCGCAATCATGCTTTGCTGGGATGCGGTGCTAAATTCGCTGTAAAGCACCTTACCAGTGTGAGAAAAAATTATTGTCCGCGATCGCGGTGGTTTTGCTTGATCTAGCTGAGTATTTAAGGCAGCTATTGTCTGTGAGGGGATAGTTATCACTACTTCCGCCAAGTTATCTCCGGTTAAATCAATTAATTGAGCTGGCAATTGCTCGAAATTTTGAGATAACTGCTCAAAGCTGGGAACAGTTGTCTTGGTAGGATTTGATTTTTGGATCTCTTGCCATAGTGCAGGTAAAATTGCCGCTAATTCTACAGGTTGCTCTTGTTGGCTTAAATCTGCCAAGGTAATAGATTCAGCTTGTACCCATTCCAAGGCTGCTTGGGTAAGTGCTAGTGAGCGCTGTAAATTAGGATCGGTATGATTAATATTTTCAGCAGCAGCCGCTAATAACTTCAAAACACCGCCGCGCCATTGAACTGCTTTGACTGTAGCTATAGTTATTTCCTGTTGTCCGTCTGGTAGCCAAGTAATTAACTGGATTTGCGAGTCTGTATCTAACCCCAGCTGCTGCCATAGTGACTTTACTGGTAGCAAGTTGGGAAATGGGGATTGCTGCCAATTTTTACCGTCATGATATGCAGATATTTGGATTTGATACCAATAAGCTGTATCAGTCTCTTTGAGCGGCGTTTGATTGAGTTGCAGCCACTCGCTAGGATTAAGCTTCGTAATTGGTTGCACAGAACCAATAATGCGGCTGGGATAACTGGCTGAGATTTTAGGAGTTGAAAAGTCACCTTCTAGGCGTTTGAGCAAATTCTGGATATAAGTAATGTTTGCCTTCGTGGTTTTCGGCTGCTGCTTCAGCCAAGCGATCGCCCTGCTTCTTCCTTCTTTAGCTCCCGTAATTAGCGCTCCCCAAGCTTTTACCTCTAGACGAGCAGGATTTAGCCGCAATGCCACTTCCACCCGATTCCCCAAACGACCTGTATCTGCCGCTAGTAGTGCGGCAATTTCTTGAGTGTCTTCTATTGATGATTTTTGAAATACCTGTAAGCCTTCACTCCAACGACCATCAATTAATTTTGCCAGCACTTCTTGACTAGGACTTGCCCAAGCTTTCTGAGCTTGACTGTTGGTAAGCTGTGCGTATAACTTAATTAAATCCATTTGCGCTTGAGCGGCAGTTGACCATTTATGCTGTTGCTTGATAAATTGCAACCACTTCCACGCAGGTGACCATAAACCAGTACGAGCCAGGAGAATTGCTTTTTGATAGGCAGAATTATTTAAAGCTGGTTCTGCTAAGGAAATAAGTTCTAGCTGGACTGGATCAAGGAAATATTGTGCAGGTTTAACTTGGTAAACGCGCAGTTGTGGTTCTAAGTCAATTGTTTGATTTACGACTAATTCTGGAGAACTGCCGCTTGTTACTTGCTGCCATTGGGGTTGTCCGATGGTACTTGTCCAAGGCAACATTAAATTTAGGTGAGAACGGCTGGGATTGTAGTGAATAATTTGACCGTAGGCGATCGCTCTTGTTCCTTGAACACGCTCACCCCAAAGATAAAACCAGATACCTGCTGGTGTAGAACCTTCAAAGCGCCGTAGTTGCGTAAGTGGTAACAAACGGCTGGAACCAGGATCGGCGACTTCGCCATTCAGCAATGGGGCGATCGCCAATGATTCTTCTAGTCCTGCTATTGACACTTGATCAATTAGCTGGTAATAAATTTCAGGTTGCGGCTTTTGTCCAGCTACGCTTGAGGTAAGTTCGTAAACCCGTAGTTCCACAATCTGTTGTGAAGATAGTACAGGAATTAGGACAGAAGTTGATTGTAATCTAGACTCCAACTTCAAAGGTTCCCCTAGTATCTGTCCCTGCTTACTTAGGCTAGCTTGAATTTGTTTCAGGGTTTGCGGTTGTGGGTTAACTAAAGGGATTTTTGCCCATTCTGGTAATAAATAATTGATTGAACTGAGCGCGTCAGGGTTAATAAATAATTGTAGGCTTAACCAAATTCCACCTGTAACTAAACTACCACTGCTCAAGAAAACAATTATCCATAGCAGTGATGCTGTCCATCGCTTAACCGTAACTGACTGAGACTGAGAGCGATCAGTTACATGAGAGACACGACTATCTGGGACTCTACTAATCTGTTGTACTGGAATACGTTGTTTTTTCAATGGCGTTTGTGGCATCTAGGATTCAGTCAACAGATTCCTCTAAAAACATTTTTTTAGTACAGGACTTACGCAAAAACTCTCTCAAACTCTTATTTCTTGGTGTACTTTGCGTCCTTGGCGGTTCGTTTTTCCTTTACTAGTGCCTAAGTCCCATAGTAATTAAATATACTTATAAGTGTATTTTGATTTGCTGAATCTTAGCAATCGCAGGCCAATTTAAAAGGTAATTACAGGTAATCTTGAACTGCGCTTAATCCTCTGCTTCAGGTGTAGGCTCAACTACAGGTACTGGGGTATTTTCGGCTGTGAGGCTTAGTTGATAGTCGCTTGGCTGTGATCCTGTGGAGACAAGCACAAATTCATAAAAACCCTTTTCTGGTAGCGTTGTTGATAAAGTGCGATCGCGAGAATCTTCAAGTAAGGTTGTATTACCACTGGGAGAATAAACAGAAATCAAAACTTGGGGATTTGCTTGCAAGTCAAGCGTCATCAGTTGATCTTTGGCAAGTCCGGCAATGTATACTTTCCCCTCGCCTGGTTTTAAACTACCACTCACTTGTTTGCCAGTAGTGCCTGGATCAAACACAATTCTTTCAAAAGCAGTTCCCGTAAGGATGGCACCCAGTTTATCAGCTGCCAAGGCGTACCAAACTTGGGCAATAGGTTGATCGCGGAAATTTTTACCTCGCTGTTGCGGAAATAACTCAAAAAAAGCAGCATCAGTTAAATCGTACAAAGCGCGGCTGCTTACATAGCGCTTATTAACTTGTGCTTTCCAGCGATCGCGATCTTGCGCTGTATAAGTACCCAACCGCCGCCGTGCTTCTGGGCTAATTAACTGTAGTTGATTCAGTAATTGAGTTGCTGTTTCATCCCAGGCTGTCCGCAAGTCAGCATCTTCTGGACTACTACTAAGACTGCGCCCGCGTTGATTGGGGTACTTGTCCCAAAAAACTTGATTTACTAAATCAGCGTAAAAATTGTAGTTAATATCTAGTTGTTGCAGGCGGAGGCGCAATTGTTGTTTCCGGTTTTGTTCTTGGGCTGAAAATACAGGCGGCTGAGGAGTTGGCTGTGTAGGAGACTCAGAAGGTAGTTGCGGCGTACTTTCGTCTTCAGGAGGCGTGGATCTTGACTGTAACCAACGTCCTCCCCACCAACCACCACCAATTGCACCAATTAATAGCAGGATAAGTAAGATTTTTCCAAGTGAGTTACTGCGGGATGGATCAGGAGCAGAATTAGAGATCACAGTTGATGGTGGCGATGTTGGATTATTTGCAGGTGCTACAGCTAAAGTGGCGTCTGTAGTGGGTATTTGGGTTGAAGTGTAGCTAGGAGTATTGCTACTATTAAGGGCTTGCAGGACTTGACGGGCAGATTGATAGCGATCGCTAATGTTTTGAGCCAACATTTTGTCTAATACAGCCGCCAATCTTGGGCTGAGGTTAACTTGCCGCCGCCAGTTCCAAGTCAGGGTATACTCATCAATTAGTTCTTGAGGCTCCTTACCAGTAAGTAACACTAAAACAGTTGCTGCTAGGGCATATAAATCGCTGTGGGGATACACCACTCCTAGCTGCATTTGTTCATGAGGAGCATATCCTACTTTCCCTAGTAACGTGGCTGGTGCATTAGTACCTGGTGTAAATTGGGCAACGGTTGCAGCTACTTGTTTAACACCACCAAAGTCAATTAAAACTGGCAAATAGTCAGCAGCGCGGAGAATTATATTATCTGGGGAGATGTCGCGGTGAATTACTCCCAGCGAGTGAATGTAATCTAAGACAGGGAGAATTTGCAGTAGCAGTTGGGTTACTTCCGCTTCGTTGAAATATATCCCCTGCTGGCGACGAGCATCTAATAAAGCATGGTAAGTTTTACCTTCCACATAGTCTTGCACCAGAAATAGGTATCCTTTGCCGTCTAAATTCACCCGAAATAGTTCGCGGAAGCGGGGAATTTGCCCGTGTTGCAGCTTGTAGAGAACTCCCGCTTCGCGCTCAAATAGTTCTTCTGCTTTTTGGAATACATAAGCGCTTTGATCTTGCGGGGCGAATTCTTTTAAAACACAATATTCTTTAAATCTATTGATATCTTCAGCTAAATATGTGCGCCCAAAGCCGCCTTGTCCTAATTGGCGGATAATGCGATAGCGATCGCCTAATAAAAGCCCTGACTGAATGCCATTTTGTCCTGCAACAGCTATTTTCTCGCCACAGTACAAACAAAAGCGGCTACCAGGAGGATTGGGGTGTCCGTTGGGGCAATTTTGAGGGTTCATAGCGAGGGATTAGGGATTAGGGACTGGGGACTAGGGACTAAAGATTTTCATTCCTCCCCTGCTTCCCCAGCTCCCCCAGCTCTCTTATTTTGACTAACTTTATCTGCGGCGATCGCATACCAAATTTGACCAAATGTTTTTTGGTTAAGTTTCTCCCGTCGTTGCGGAAACAATTGATAAAACCTGCTATTTGTTTGTTGCTTCAATTGTTCTATCGTATAGTTACCTAGCTGCCCCAGGTTTGCTTGTTGCTGCCAGTTTTCGTAATCTTGTTGACTATAACTACCTAATTTACGCCGAGCTGCTGGACTAAGTTGAGCTTCCTCTAGCTTATTTAATAAATTATCAGCAATGTTGTACCAATCCTTGCGTAAAGGAGCATCAACTGACGTAGATTTGAGGCTACGCCCTTGTAATTCTGGATATTTTGTATGAAATGCATCATCAACTAAAGCGTTGAAGAATCCAGCTTTAATTCCCAAAGATTTTTGGCGACTCAGCAATGTTTCTGTTTGTGTCGCAGAAGTATCTCGTTGCACTTGCACACGAGGTAAAGGTATTGAATCACTAATTGAATTTATCAGCGCCCCAGCATTGATAACAATAAATCCAATTAAGCCTGCACCAACAATTTTAATTGCCCAAGGACGTAGCCCACTAAACATTGGGGTAGGTGGCGCAATGACTTGTGTACTTCCTTTGCCAAGGCTGTAACTAAGCTGAGATTGCGGGAGTTGCCCGACAACGTTAACTGTACGTATTTGAGAGATATTAGGATTTGATGATGGAGTAGTTGGAGGTGATTGTAGAGCTTGTAGAACTTCTTGGGCAGATTGATAGCGATCGCACTGTTTATCAGCTAACATTTTCTGCAACACTGCTTCTAAATGAGAACTAACTTTTATTTCTGTTTGCCATAGCCATGTTCCCTTGTAGCTGTCATACAATTCTTGTGGCTCTTTGCCTGTTAATAACACTAGTGCTGTCACCGCTAGGGCGTACAAGTCACTGCTAGGAAATACTTGCCCCTGTCGCATTTGTTCTTGGGGTGCGTATCCTTTCTTGCCTAGCAGCGTCCTAACTTCACCTGTTTGAGTAAACTTAGCAACAGTTGCTGCTACTTGTTTGACTCCCCCAAAGTCGATTAACACTGGCAGTCCATCAGAGCGCAAAATTAGATTGTCTGGAGATATATCTCGATGAATTACTCCTTGGGAGTGGATATACGATAAAACAGGTAGTAGGTGAAATAGCAGGGCGGTAACTTCTACTTCGCTTAAGTGCTTTGCAGATAGCAATTGATTATAAGTTTGACCTTCTACATAATCTTGCGCTAAAAACAGACAACTAATTTCATGAGTTAACTGAGCTTGAAAAAACTCTAGAAATTTCGGCAGTTGCGGATGATTCAGTTTATGCAGCGCCCCAGCTTCGCGCTCAAATAATTCTTTTGCTTTTTGTAGATCACTTCCTTGCACTTGGGGAGCAAATTCCTTCAGCACACAACGCTCGTTGAAGCGATGCAAGTTTTCTGCTAAATATGTGCGTCCAAAACTACCAGCTGCTAATTGGCTGATAATCCGATAGCGCTTTTCTACAATATGCCCAGAGGGAAGCCACAGAGGTTCACCGCAATGGATACAAAAGCGGCTACTTAGCTGATTTTCGTGTCTTTGAACGCAATAAAGCACCATACTAAATGCTAAATTAACTGATTGCAGCAATTAAAAATGAAGGTGTTTCAGTTATGGTATATCGTAATTTTCCCTAAAAAAGAATTGCAGAGACACAATCGCTAGTGTCATGTCTGTTGTTAGTTCATGCAGTTGTCATTTATTAGCGAGAGAAAAAAAGCCTTGCCTAACCACCAGCGCGAAATCTATTTTTAATTCTGCTGTTAAGTATTAACTTTCCAGTGATTTAAGTAACATTACGGTTGAATAAGTGGTGAATTTAGCGTTAACTTTTGGATGCTTTATGTATCCATTTACCTAAAACCTATTAAAAATTGAAGTAGTTTTTCTATGATCTAGAGTATTTATTTGCTAAATTATCTATAGTAAACCCCAGTAAAGAAACATCTAAAGTTTTCTATTTACATATACTTTTTATTTATATTTATTGGTCTTTAAGTTCTTAATTGTGAGTGTTCAGATGTCTAAAACTTCTCAACATTTATTTTTAACTTTTTATGCTGAAACATCACCGTAAAACCGTAAATCTTTCATTAATTTCTACCGATTTTCCAGTTTGGTCTGTAGTAGAAACAGCTGCAACACTGTATCAAAAAGACACTGAGCAGTTTCATTTACTAATGACAGAACCGTTCTCAAATGAGGAATTTACAGAAAATTCTGTGGTTGCTAGTCCTCAGCTTTTGTGGTTAAATATCTCTCCCTACAGAGTAACTATGACTAAGCAGGGGAATGGGCGGATAAACTATCGTCATTTTTGGGAGCAGGGAGTTTACGGGCTTAGTAGGTATTGGGTGCGCTCTCAGCAGTCGCTAGAAGCTAGTGAGCAGATGTGTCTACGTAACTTTACGTGCCAATTAAAAATAACTGGTCGTCCCTTACCAGAGCATTTACGAGTGGAATACGAATTGTGGTCAGCGAAAATTCAGTTAGGACGCTACATATTGAACTTAGAAATTCACCACTAAGCGAAAGGGACGATTGACTAAAATTTTCTTTTTCTCTTTGTTCTTTAGGTAACGGTAAGGCTACCTAGAATTAACTTCAATATACCCCCCCATAGGATTGCATTTTTTATACAACATAGGTTTGATTAGAAGGTTAACCCTATTGATTATGACTGCTTAGGATGCCTGGTGATTATGGCTACAGTTCCGCTATTTAATATTGATCTTTCAAGGTTATTGTATTGGCTTATACAGCCACAATTAGCCTTACATATTCCAGACGGCTTCTTAAGTTTACCCGTGAGCCTCGTCACCTGGATAGTTACTCTTGTTTTGATCGCACTTGCTCTAAATAAAGTGCAGGCTGACTACCAGGAAAGAGCAGTACCTTTAATGGGGGTTTGTGCAGCGTTTATTTTTGCTGCCCAAATGATTAATTTTCCGATTCCAGGGGGTACTTCTGGTCACTTGGTAGGTGGAACGCTAGCCGGAGTTTTGCTAGGTCCTTGGGCAGGTTCGCTAGTTGTATCTGTGGTGTTTATTGTGCAGGCTGTTTTATTTCAGGATGGCGGTCTGACGGTGCTAGGGGCAAACATCTTCAACATGGGTTTGATTGGCACATTTGGTGGCTACTATCTTTACAAAGCAATTCGGTTTGCTTTAGGTCGCAATAGCAGGCGGGGAATGTTGGTTGGCACAGCAGTTGCTGCTTGGGTGAGTGTGGTTGTTGCCGCCATTGCGACGGCATTGCAAATCGCCTGGTCTGGAACGGTGCCTTTGCTCGTGGCATTGACCGCAATGGTTTCTTGGCACGTGCTGATTGGGGTTGGAGAAGCATTGATTACCGTAGTAGCAGTCAGTTTTGTTTGGCGATCGCGTCCAGATTTATTTTATGACCCACCCCGTAAGGCTTTTGCATCTGCGCGCCCTTGATTGCCGCGCTAATTACCTAGTTGAATTTAGTTTTGATAGGAATTAAATGTTTATGAGTAGTAACTCACACCAACGCAACCGTGCCTTTGTGATCGCAGGCTTGGGTGTTGCTTTGCTAATTGCGATTTTTCTTTCTCCTTTTGCAAGTTCAGACCCTGATGGCTTAGATCGAGTCTCGCAGGATTTGAAGTTTGAGGACAAAGCAGCTGAAGATACACCAGCAAAAAAGTTACCCTTTTACAGTGTTTTTGAGGAGTATGCTCTCAGAGGTGTCCCAGAGGGAGTAGCGACTCCATTAGCAGGTTTAGTAGGGACATTGGCAACGTTTGGTATAGCTTGGGGAATTGGCAAGCTGGTTGTGCGTAATTCTGCTTCTGCGGATGGCGATCGCCATACATCTGCCTATTCAGATGATTCCGATTATCGAGACTAAAAATTGCTAAGAATAGGAATTTAAATCAATGCTGCTGCACGTCGGAGCTTTTAAGTTAGATGTTGATAGCAAGCAGACTACCGCTTGGCACTCTTTAGCTCCCGGAACGCGGCTACTGTGTACGTTACTAAGTGTATTTGCGATCGCGCTAACGCCCAATGGACGCTGGTGGACTTGGGCAATTTATAGTTTAGGTGTACTAGGAGTTATAATTCTCAGCCGCGTCACCTGGAGCGTGCTACTAAAACGGGTGGCAGTTGAATTTGTTTTTATTGGCACAGTTTTACTAGGTACTTTGTTCCGTAGCGGCGGCGAAATCATTTGGGCTTGGGGAGTGCTACGAATTACCACAGAGGGACTGACAGTATTGGGTAGTGTAACACTCAAGGCGCTGCTCTCTCTGTTAATGGTAAATGTCTTAATTCTTACGACTTCGATTCCAGCACTACTACAAGCTTTAGTAGCCCTACGAACTCCACCGCTATTGGTCGCTATTATGGCATCAATGTATCGCTATATTAGTGTCTTGGTTGGAGAGTTTAATGCTATGCGGCGGGCGGCTGCATCTCGCAACTTGATAGGCAGCAACCACTGGCAACGCTTGGTAATTGGCAATATGATTGGAGCGCTGTTTATTCGCACTTATGAGCGGGGAGATCGAGTTTATCAGGCTATGCTGTCGCGGGGATATCAAGGGATACCGCCAGTCGAGAAAATGCCGCCTGGTGGAAAGCGCGATATTCTGGCTCTGACTTTAACTGTAATTTTGGCACTACTAGGGCAGGTTATTTACTTGTGGAAATCTGAGTAGAATACCCAGCCGCGATCATTTTATTCACGTCGTCTTCATGCACCATAATCCAATATCAATTGAGAATCTTAGCTATGCCTACCCAGATGGTACTGTGGCACTGAGTTCCGTTAATTTATATATCCGTGCTGCGGAGCGAGTTGCCTTAATCGGAGCTAATGGTTCGGGTAAGTCTACATTACAGTTACACCTAAATGGAATTATTCTGCCTCAAGAGGGACAGGTAACTATCGGCGAGTGGTTAGTAAGTTCTAAGCATCTGCAAAAAATTCGGAATTTTGTGGGGCTAGTGTTCCAAAATCCCGACAATCAACTGTTTATGCCCACAGTATGGGAGGATGTTGCTTTTGGTCCGATGAATTTGGGATTGCGAGGTGTAGAACTTAAAGAGCGAGTTTTGCAGGCAATGGCAGCAGTTAGTATCGATCCAGAAATTTACGGGCAACGCAATACTGATAATTTGTCTGGCGGCGAAAAGAAACGAATTGCGATCGCTGGGGTACTAGCTATGCAACCTCAAGTTTTGATATTCGATGAACCTTCTGCTCAGTTAGATCCGCGTTCTCGTCGCCAATTAATTGGGTTATTGCAAAGCTTACCTCTGACTCAATTAATTGCCACGCATGATTTAGATTTAGCTTTAGAGCTTTGCTCTCGCACCATTGTCTTGAGCCGAGGACAGGTTGTGTATGATGGTGAGACAGAAAAGGTAATGAGCGATTCTGAGTTTTTGCTTCAACACGCTTTAGAGTCACCGTTAAGCTACAGCCGTCCTTATTGCCAGCTTGAAGACGCACCACTTCCTAGAGAATTGACAAAACAATCTGTGTAATTGCCCCAGAATTGCTTTAAATTGTTAGATTGCAAGGAAGCGATCGCAACTAATAATTAACAACTAATGAGAGACCTTGACCAAAAAAAGGCTATTGACCTGCTAAATTCGATCATGGAGTTTGAACTCGCCGGAGTAGTGCGCTATACCCACTATTCGTTGATGGTAACTGGACCCAACCGCATTCCAATTGTAGATTTTTTCAAAATGCAGGCAACAGAGTCCCTCACTCATGCTCAACAAGTAGGCGAAATTCTCACAGGCTTAGAAGGACATCCAAGTCTGCGAATTGCTCCAATGGAGGAAAGTTATAAACATACGGTGCGAGACATCCTAGAAGAAAGTCTGACACATGAAAAAAAGGCACTAGATTTGTATAAAAACTTACTAGACACTGTTGCTGATGCCAGTGTGTATTTAGAAGAATTTGCCCGTACTATGATTGGTACAGAAGAACTGCACAACATAGAAATTAAAAAGATGTTGCGCGATTTTAGTGGTAACGGTGCATAGAGAAGGGATTGGGGAGTAGAAAAAGAACTTAGAAACTGTTTGTAAGGATGAGATCAAGATGTGGTATTACAACTTTGTTTTCTAGTTCTCACAAAGTCTGTCATTTTGTTGCGCTGCTCTACGGCTGCTTGTTAGGATTCTCAACGATCAAGTCTTTGCTTGACGCTGCTAAATTCAGATCATTATCTGCGGACACGAAAACTATAGGAGGTAAGCTGTTGGCGATGCAAAGCGCATTGACTGCACAACCTGCTGCTAGCTGAACTGCATCATAGCCTCGTAATCCGTACGTCTCAGCTAACTTCATCCCAGAAGTGATAATATTTTCTGTAATCTCAATGATTTGATACTCTGTCTGCAAATCATTTCTGAACTGATTACACACTGTAGCTGCATCTGTAGCACTAATACTCCCACCATGTGTCCGCCGTGTAATTGCGGCGACGATCTCAACACTAGTAATCGCTGCAACAAATACTTCGTTGTTCAATGTAGGAGCAAATAGTCCCACAACCCATGCGGAACCAGTTTCACTGATGTAACGCTTGACCAGTGCACTACTATCTATAAAGTAGACTGCCATCTAGTGGCGTTCCTCGATGATTGTCTCAGAAAGTGGTTTTCCCTGTACTTGAATGAGTTGTCGTTCAGATTCTTGATTACGAGCAGGTTGCTTAATCTGTCTTACTAAGCCAGAAGTCAATAGCGCTCGGTGAAAGGCTAATTGTTTAGCGGCTTCTTCAAGAGTTTGTTCATACTCGTTATGTTCTTTAGGCGTTACTTTGTTTTTCTGCTCTAGCGCCTTAAGGACAATGCTGTGCCAATGTTGAGCCTCAGAATAGGCTGGATTAATTGATAAAGCCGTATTGTAACTGGCAAGTGCAGTTTCAAGTTGTCCCAATCTTCGTAGCGCGTTACCTTGATTAGTCCAATACGATTCTTCATTGATTTTAAGTGCAACAGCCCGCTCAAAGCTATCAAGGGCTTCTTGATACAACCCTAGAGCGTACAGATCTGCACCTCGATTGTTCCAAGCATCATCACTACCGGGGTAGATGGTTAAAGCCTGGTCATAACTAGCAATTGCCTGATCTAATTGATTAAGATGTGCCAGCGCACATCCCCGATTGTTCCAGACAAAATGATTACCAGGGTTAAGAGCTAGAGCTTGATCATAACTAGCAACTGCCTCGTTAAAATGCTCTAGACTAAGTAGTGCATTTCCTTTGTTGAACCAGGTAATCTCTTCATCGGGCTTAAGAGCTATAGATTTCTTAAAGCTTTCAAGTGCCTCATCGTATCGACCGAGATCGTAAAGGAACACACCTCGATCATTCCAAAGTTCATCATTTTTAGATTCTAACTTTAATGCTCTATCCAGACTTTCGAGTGCTACTTCAAAGTTACCTAATTCGGCAAATGTTATAGCTCGGTTAGCCCACGTGAGATACTCGTCATCCTTGATTTCTATCGACTGATCATAACTGGCTAATGCCTCCTGATAACGACCTAACCGAGAGAGCACTTTACCTCGATTAGTCCATGACTGAAAATTATTGGGGTTAACGGTTACAGCATGGTCATAGCTATCCGCAGTTTCTTCGAAGCGACCTAAATTCCATAGAGCAAGCCCTCTATTGTGCCAAATCCAATCTTTATGGTGTTCAGGCTTGCACTCCAAAGCTCTGTCATAGCTTGCAATAGCATTCTCGTAATGCCTCAACTCTCGTAGTGCGTTGCCTTTGTTATACCAAGCAACATAGATATCCAGGTTAGTCTCTATTGCCTGGTCAAAACTGGATATTGCCTGTTGGTACTGCTGAAGTGCATATTGCGCCAAGCCAAGTTTATTCCAAGCAAGGTATTCATCAGACTTATTTACTAAAGCACGTTCGTAATATGCAATGCTTTCTTGATAACGTCCCTGGTCGTAGAGTCTGTCTCCCTTACTATGCCATACGGAATGTTGATGGGAGTTAGAAGAGCTAGATAGCTCAGAAGGCTTTATGCGAAAAGCAGTGTAGCTTTCATTGAATTTGAGGGCAACAGTTAGCATCGCAAATAAGCTGACATAGGGTACTAATGCTATCTCCTTTTTATCCTATTGAACAATTTCTAGAGCAATTGCTCAGATATTAATCACCTGAGTACACCAACACAGCGCCAAATCAACACTGCAAGTTCCACAAATGATCCTTAACTATTGCCTCAACCGACAACTTAAAGCGCTTCAACTGCTTGCTAAACTACCTTACGAATTTAAGATTTATTTTAAATTTAGGTAAGAATTAAAATGTCATAGATTAGCGCTGCTGCACAATAAAAGTGGTAAGGGAATAGTCCTACTCCTAATTCCTAACCCTTCTATTCCGCCTAACCCTTTGTTAAGAACCCAGAAAACACCTATGGATTTTAGTGCTGCTTTACCTACTTTTGTCGTGACACTCCGGGAAGGAGTGGAAGCCGCCCTTGTGGTGGGTATTGTGCTAGCTTGCCTAAAAAAAGCCCAGCAGAGTAAGTTGAATTCTTGGGTTTATGGTGGTGTCGGCGTGGGAATTGCTGCTAGTGTGCTAGTAGGTGTTTTATTCACTTGGCTAATTGGCACACTCAGCGCCGCTAATCCTAAATATACGCCTGTAGTTGAGCCACTGCTAGAAGGGGTGTTTAGCGTTGTGGCGATCGCGATGCTTAGTTGGATGTTGATTTGGATGACGCAACAGGCAAAAAATTTAAAAACAGAAGTTGCCGGAACCGTAACAGCTGCCCTCCAAAATATAAATGCTGGTTGGGGTGTTTTCAGCTTAATTTTTATTGCCGTCCTCCGAGAAGGCTTTGAAACTGTCTTGTTTATTGCTGCTAATTTTCAGCAAGGCATAATGCCAGCTTTGGGCGCTGTTGCCGGATTAGTTGCTGCTGTTGGCGTGGGAGTTTTGTTGTTTAGGTGGGGTGTCCAGATTAATATCCGCTTGTTTTTCCAAGTGATGGGCGTTTTATTACTGTTAATTGTTTCTGGCTTAGTAGTTTCAGCGTTGAAACATTTTAACGGCGCTATATTTAACTTGGCACAAATAGATCCGCAGTACGCATCTTTGTGTTTCTACCCTGGTTCTATCAAAGACTCTTGCATTTTGGGACCGCGAGTGTGGGATGCTGCCAATATTCTGCCTGATAAAAAATTTCCTGGTGTTGTGCTGAAAGCTTTGTTTGGCTATCGGGAAAAACTTTATCTAGTTCAAGGTTTAGCTTATGTCTCGTTTTTAATTACTGTTGGTAGTCTTTATTTTCGCAGCTTGGGTGGTGTTGCTGGGGCAACAAAGCCAGCTACGCAAACACCAGCAAGTGGTCAGTGAACGGTACTCCGCCGTTGTGCATTGGCGGAGGAAGAGCGTTCACCGCCTTGCGCGTTAAAATGTCACTATGACAAGCATTGAAGTTAAGCAGTTATTTATTTATCCAGTTAAAGGATTAACGCCAAAGAATTGCGATCGCGTTGACTTGCAAGCAGGACATGGAATACCAGGCGATCGCGCTTTTGCTTTAATGTTTGACTCGGTAGCTGCTGATCATCATAACTTCATCGTTCCTTGGATGAAGAAGCAACACTTCGCTATGCAGTGTGACTGGTGTGCGTTAGCGGCGTTGAAATGTGAATACGATCCTCAAACAGCGCTTTTAACAGTGAAGCGTCACTCTGTTGAGTTATTAAGTGCTGCAACTAATACGATTGAGGGACGCGATCGCCTTAATGCATTTTTCACAGGTTATCTAGCAGCGATTGATCCCACTCCACTAGCAAGACATCCGAATCATGCACCTTTGCGCTTAGTAGGGGATAGTAAAGGTACGACTCGTTACCCTGATCGTGAACTCGGGCATTTGTCCCTAGTCAGTCAAGCAACTTTAGATCAACTAAGTGAAGTAGCTGGCAAAGAAATTGATGTGCGCCGCTTCCGTCCTAATGTTGTTTTAGCAGGTGTACCAGCTTGGGGAGAATTTGACTTAGTAGGGCAAGAAGTGAAGTTAGGTACAGCACGGCTGGAAATTACCGCCCCGATTAATCGCTGCTTGAATATTGATGTTAATCCAGATACCGGAGAGCAAGACATAAAGCTTTTTTCTTTGCTGCAAAAGCATTTTAGACATAAGCAAACTGGCGTACTAGCAAAGGTTATTAGTAGTGGAACAGTTGCTGTGGGCGATCTTTTAGGTCTCGCACTGCCATAGACTTTTGTGAAAATTTCTGCAAAGCGAAGCAACCAAGCTGTAAGTAGCAACTTTTGTTTTTTCCGTGCATTTAAAGCAGATCACAAGCAGCTAGGCATTGTTCAATCTATGTCTTAAGGCAGGTTACAAAAAAGTAAAAGCGCAGCTTTTTTAAGCTACACAATATATTACATCTGTAAAGATTTTACTTGTAGATCCATTAAGGCTGCAACAGCACTAAAAGCTGATGATTAATAGCTTTTGAAATTCAAAAGTAGAAATTTGCCTAGCTACAGCACTTAAAAATCTTGAACCTTTCATAAAGTGTACTAATAGCAAGTACAACGAATACATTTTTCCGAAATATAACGGTAACAAGAGTAAATTCTTACTTTCTGCTTTTAGCATCAGTTAATTTCAATTCCCTACTCAAGTTAGAAAATGGCTTCTGCTCCCTTGCCACCTAAATACGGCGATCGCTCTACGGCACAGCACCAAAGTAATTTGAATTCACTACGGGTGCAAGTGGGGCAACATATCCCAATTGTGCCAACTACACCAGCACTAGGTAAGTCTGTAGCTTTACGTAAGAAGACACGCCTGATCTTTGGTATGGCGCTTACTGGTCTAATGGGAGTTTTGTACGCGGCTTCATCGACGATTTTGATGAATAGTCTTAAGGAAGCAGAAACACAATATACTCACGCGGCTGTTGCCGGAGTTTCGAGTGTCTTTAGTCAAACTGAAGAAGACTTTAGTACCCGTTTAGCTGATTGGTCTGCATGGGATGACACTTACACCTTTATTCAAGACGCTAACAAAAATTACATTAAATCAAATTTAGTTCCAGAATCGCTGGAAGTTTTAAAGATTAACCTAGCGCTATATATTCAGCCTTCTGGGAAGATTGTTTTTGGTACAGGTTTTGACCGTGTAAACCAGAAATACACAGTTATTCCCCAAGCATTACGAACCCAACTTGCTCCTCAAAGTCCCCTACTGCAACATTCCAGTACAAAGAGTACCTTAGAAGGAATTGTGTTGCTGCCAGAAGGCCCGATGATGATCAGTTCGCGCCCGATTGTGACATCTGAAGGCAAAGGTCCGATTCGCGGCACTATGATTTTTGGACGCTTATTTGATGCAGCTGAAATTGCCAGAATGTCCAAGATGGCGCGTTTGCCTCTAAGCCTTTATGGACTAAATGAGACGATGCCTGCCGATTTCCAAGCAGTGCGTGATCAATTGTCGCCAAGCAACCCAATTTTAGTGCGTCCCCTAAGCCAGAAGACGATCGCTGGTTATGCATTGATGTTAGATATTTATGGCAAACCTGCTGTATTAGTACGGGTAGATGTTCCTAGAGATATATACCACCAAGGCAAAAAAAGCCTGCAATATTTGGTTGTAGCGCTCTTGGTGGCGGGTTTAATATTTACTGTAGTGACTTTGCCTCTGCTGGAGCGATTAATTTTATTTTGGCATGAGCGCCAGGAGAAAGAACAACGTTACCGCGCTGTAGTTGCCCAAGCGTCTGAAGGTATCTTTCTGATTGATGCTGATAGTAAAAGGTTTTTGGAGTCCAACGCCGCCTTGCAAAATTTACTTGGTTATACTGCTCAAGAAGTTCTGGAGTTAACACTTTACGATGCGATCGCTGCTCAACCTGAAAGCATTAATCAAGATGTGCAGCACATCTATACCCAAAAAAATCACTTCACGGGGGAATGGCGATGCCTCTGCAAAAATAATTCCCTAGTAGATGTTGAAGTTAGCGCTAACCTGATTTCTTATGAAGAAAGAGATGCTTTGTGTATTGTCGTTCGCGATATTACCCAGCGCAAGCGAGCTGAACAAGCATTACGAGAAAGTGAGAAACGCTTATCTTGGCAAGCTAGTCACGATCCTTTAACTCAATTAGTCAACCGCCGGGAATTTGAGCAACAGATAGAACAAGTCGTAGCCAGCGCCAAAACTTCTGATCATCAACACGCTTTATGTTATCTGGATCTCGATCAATTCAAAATTGTTAATGATACCTGTGGTCATGGCGCTGGCGATCAATTATTACGTCAAGTCAGCGCTTTATTTGAAACTGGATTACGCAAAACTGATATTCTAGCGCGTTTAGGTGGTGATGAATTTGGCATTTTGCTTTACCAATGTCCCCTAGAGCAAGCACAGCAGATTGCTAATATCTTACGAGAGGAGGTTCAACAATTCCGCTTTCGGTGGCAAAACAAAACCTTTTCAATTAGCGTCAGTATTGGCTTAGTTGTTATTGATGCAGACACTCAAAGTTTAGCCAGTGTTTTGAGTGCAGCAGATGCCGCCTGCTATGCTGCTAAAAATAAAGGACGCAATCGGGTACATATTTACCAACGAAACGATCGCGAATTAGCGCAGCAGCGTGGCGAGATGCAATGGGTATCCCAAATTCCTAAAGCTTTAGAGGAAAATCGCTTCCGCCTCTATTACCAGTCCATTGAGCCAATTACTCAAACTCAAACCAAAGCTGAACATTGCGAAGTTCTTTTGCGCTTAGAAGATGAAAGCAAGATTGTGTCGCCAATGGCATTTATCCCAGCTGCTGAACGCTACAACTTGATGCACTTAATTGACCGTTGGGTAATTTCTCGGCTATTTGCTTATCTAGGACAGCACTATCAGGATTTACAGGAGTATCCCAGAATGTATGCTGTCAACCTTTCTGGCGATAGTATCAACGATGAGCAATTTGTTAACTTTGTCCAAGAGCAATTTGCTTTACATTGCATCCCACCGACAATTATTTGTTTTGAAATTACCGAAACCGTTGCTATTACCAATTTGGCTAAAGCTGCTCAGTTTATTAGTCAACTAAAAAACATCGGCTGTCGCTTTGCCTTAGACGATTTTGGTAGTGGAATGTCATCTTTTGCTTATCTGAAAAATTTGCCTGTAGATTACTTAAAAATTGACGGTGTTTTTATTAAGGACATTGTCAAAGATGAAATTGCTGCCTCCATGGTAGAAGCTATTGCTCGCATCGCATCTGTAATGAAAATTCAAACAATTGCTGAATTTGTAGAAAATGAGGCAACTTTGAGCAAGCTAAAATCGCTGGGGGTAGATTATGCTCAGGGGTACGGCATTGCTAAACCGCGTCCTCTTGAAAATAAAGAACTGGGGAAACTGGGGGAGCAAAGGAGCTGGGGGAGAGAAATTAATTATAGGCTTTCAAATTCATTTGATATTACAGCAGTAAAATCATCGGGTGTATTACAGTTAAATAGCATTTGAGCATCTGGTAGAGACAAAAGTTGGACGGGATGTTGAGTTAGCCAGTCTTGAAACGATCGCCCACCTTGGTTAATATACCCAGTCAAAGCTGGTAAACAACTCCGGCGGTAGAAACCACACAATGGTTCCCAGCCTTTAGCATGGCGAGTAAGCAAGGCAATAGCTTTATCTTCCACCCCGACTAATTGATCTGCCCAGTTTTGCAACACTTCAACTCGTAATCGAGGCAAATCGCAGGCAAGTAACAGTACCCAATCTGTTTTAACTTGAGTTATTCCTTGGGCAAAACCAACTAAAGGTCCGTGAGGTAAAGGTGAAGTAACTTTGCTCGACGAGGAGATAATATCGCTGGTATGCTCAGTTGCCAGAGGCACTTCTTGAATAAACTGACAAGTTACTGGTAATAAGTCCTGATAACGTTCTGGCCAAGGTGTGACTACATAAACAGAATCGCATAAGGCGATCGCTACGTCATAAACTAGTCGTAGTAAGGGAACGCCGCCAACTGTTAGCAAAGCTTTATCTTTACCCATCCGCGAACTTTTTCCCCCAGCTAAGATTATGGCACTTAGGGGTAAGGTACTTGGCTGCATTTCAAACCCCCAAATAGCGTTTTAAAAAGCTTTCCAAGGGTTCCAGCTTGAAATTAAAAATTGTCTCTAGGCGGGAAATTTCCTCTGGTGTACAGAAAAATTCATTTGCTAATAAGGTGCGGAAGGTTCCTAGTGCTTTTTGAGCTTGAGAATTTAATAGTCCTACAGCACCACGAACGCCATCAAATAAAAATAGCGGCGGATTAATGATCAGTGGCTCTTGGTTAAATATTCGACCAAAAATGTGCGGAATATCCTCGCGGTGTAGAATTTCTGGCCCTCCTACTGACAAAATTTGGTTACGCGCACCAATAACAGAGACAGATTCCACAATCATTTGCGCTAAATCGTCGGTACTAACAATCGAAGTGCGGCTTTGGCGATCGCCAATTAGTAAATATATGCTATTTTCCCTAAATCGTTCTGCTAGAGGCAGGAGATTTGAGGATAACCCAGCCGAACGCAGAATCGTGTAATTTAAACCACTAGCTTGTAAATATTGTTCAACTGCCCGCTTTGCTTTGAATACTGGTGCATCTTCATAGCCGCGATCGCTTCCTAATACGGAAATGAACACAAAGTGTTCTACCCCAACTGCCTTGGCTTGGTCAATCAATTCAATATTGGCGCGGTAGTCTAAAGCTAAAGCATCACCGTCTGAACCATGAGCGCTGATAATGTACTGCACTCCTTGACACGCTTTGTGGATATCCTTTTCTTGACGCAAATCACCGATAAATATTTGCGCTCCTCGGTGTTCTAATTGTCCGTAGCGCGATGTCAGCCGCACAAAGGCGCGGACTGATGCTTCTCGTTCGCGCAGCAGTCGCACAACCCGCCGCCCTATTCCTCCGGTTGCTCCTGTGACTAAAAACATGGTGATTCTCTATATAATTGCTTAGAACCTATCCTAGAAATTAAAAAGATATAAAGGCACAAGAAAATAAGAAATTCAATTGATTATTTAAAACTCCACAATTACTGGGGTGTGATCGCTAGGCTTGGGGAGCGATCTTGGAGCAGGATCAATTGTGCAGCTAATAGCCTGCTGATAAAGTCCGGGGGTAAGATAGTGATGGTCAATTCGCCACCCCAAGTTGCGGCGAAAGGCTCCAGATCGATAGTCCCACCAGCTGAAGTGTCCGCTTTCGCTTGTGAATTTGCGAAAGGCATCAGCAAAACCTAATTTCAGAATTTCTTGTAATTGTTGACGCTCCGGCTCAGATGCCATAATTTGTCCTGTAAGCTTCGCTGGAGCGTGAATATCTCGATCTTCTGGAGCAATGTTAAAGTCCCCGCAGATACAGATTTCACTTGGTTCTTGCAGCAGAGAATGTAAGTATTCTCGCAGGATTTTTAACCAACGCAGCTTGTATTCATATTTCTCGCTACCTACAGATGAGCCATTAGGAACATAGAGATTAACAATGCGGATGCCATCAACTATGCCAGTGATTACTCGCTTTTGTTGATCTAACTCTTCTATTTCCAGTATTGGTGCAAAACCACTGCTAACGTTCTGCATCTGTTTACTGCTAATTAAGGCAACGCCGTTATAAGATTTTTGTCCTGATACATAGAGATGATAGCCTAGTTGCTCAAAAGGCGATCGCGGAAAATCTGCATCTACAACTTTTGTTTCTTGCAAACACAGAACATCAACTTTATTTTGACGCAACCAATCCCCAACTTGCTCTAGACGAGTGCGAATTGAGTTGACATTCCAAGTGGCGATTTTCATCTATAAATAGCTATTAGCTTACCAGGCTGCTAGCATTTTGCTGCAAAATCTTGAGGCTTTGGAAAATTAAAGGAATTGCACCGCAGATTATTAAACTCGATACAACCAAGCTAATAACTGGATCAGCCCATTGCCATTGCAGTACCGAAACAGCGTTAGCGCAAGCGGGGGCTTGACCCCCATCGCCGCTAAAATTACGCCGATTGAACTAATAGCATCTGCAACTATATGTAAAAAAGCTCCGCGTAAATTGATGTCGTCGTGGCTGCTGTCGTGCAGCAAGATTAAATTAATGCTATTTACTCCTAAGCCTACACTTGCAGTAATTAACATTGGCAAGCTTAAAATTTCCTCCGACGGCGATTGTAAACGAGTAATTCCTTCCCAGGCAATCCAAAGTGCGTTAGCGCAAGCGGGGGCTTGTCCCCCATCGCTACTAAGCCAATGCCATTAATTAAAGCGGCAATTATCTCAATTAAGTGATATTTAGAAGTAGTTTTTTGAGAGTTAGAATGAGAAAGCCAAGTTGCAAAAAGTGTTATTCCTAATGCAAAAGTATCTGAAATCATATGCCCTGAATCAGCCAAGAGAGCAAGACTATTACTCCACAATCCTATGGCTAATTCTGTTACTGAAAAGCAACCAACTAATATTAATACACTCAGCAGCAATTTAAGTTTAGGAGAGGAGGTATTAGCTTTAACTAAGGTGTGGTGATGACAATGATCGGAATGGTGATGCATTAAATCAGTAATTGTAGTTAAGTAGGTGGAATTAATTTAAAAATAGGGCAGGTGGGACACCTACCCTATCCTTATAACTCAAAAAGCTATGTTCACTTTTCTTGTTTCAGTCCCCGGAACAATTGCTTGGGAACTGTGCCATGAATTCCTTTAACAATATCTACAACTTGTGATACATTAAAATCAATTGCCGCACTACCAAATAACAGTGCATCCTGTTTAGTCATCCCATACTCTTCGCTAGCAATTTCTAGGTATTCCCGCACAGATTTTTTCATAGCTTCATCTAAATCTTTGTCTAAACCAATTGCAATCCAAGCGTCTTTAGTTTCACCCATTGGTGTCTTTCGCTTCATGTTTTTATGGACAATTAATTCAAACGTAGGAGTTAAAGAACATTCAATTGCAGTTAAAGCAATTTCACCATTTCCGAGAGCGCAGTGCGGATCTCCTGAATAAAAAAGCGCTCCCTCAACTTGTACGGGTAAATACAAGCTAGAACCACGTCCTAATAATTGGATATCAAAGTTACCACCATAGTTTCCTGGGGGAATTGAGTTTGCTGCTTCTTCTACATTGGCGGGAACTACTCCCATAAGACCCATAAACGGTCTGAGGGGGATTTGTAAAGCAGGTAAATTGTTTTCAGGTTGAAAGATACCTACTTCGCGTCTGGCATCAATGGCAATGACTTTAGAGTAGAGGGGAACATTATTTATCGGGTATTCACCAGGAAGCGCACCTCTGCCATAACGATTAGAAATCACGCCGTAGGGAGAGCGATAATTAATTGCTAGCGTTTTAACTTCTAGCACGTCGCCTGGTTGTGCGCCTTCTACGTAAATTGGTCCTGTAATTACGTGAGGACCTGGACCAGTTTTTTTCACTGCGGCTTTTACCCGTATCTGGTCTGGGAGAATTTGATTCTTAGAAATTGCGCTTTTGGTGTTTCGCGGAATTCCACCTTGAGCAAAAAAGGCAACTGTGTCTCCTTGATCTGGTAAGATGCCTTCGTGGGAAACTGTCTCCATAATAATGCGATCGCCGGAGTTGACTCGCAAAATTGGACGGCTATTTGGCTTGAATAATTCCCCCCAAATTACATTTTCCGGACTAGAGATTACTCTGTGAGTCCGGCTGGCTGCACCTACAGGCAACGACCAAACTACAGTTATGCAAAGTAAGGCTATGGCTACTGCTCCTGTTATAAGTCGCCAGTGGAGTTTCCCTAAGACTTTGATCTTTGATGGGAGCTTGTGTTCCCAGTGTAATAATTTTTCGCTTCTTTTCACTTTTCTCCTCCTCACACTAATGCTCATTACTAATTGTTGAGAATTATCCTATTAGTAAAACTACCAGCTTTTGGTAATAGAAAGTGGTTGAATAATTTTGCGAATCAGCAAGCAGTTCTTAGGTAATACTGATGAATATCTTAAAATAGAAACATAAAATTTAACACTTTATTTCTATTGGCTCTATTTTTAATAAAAAAATCTTCGTTAAGGTTTGTATTAATGAATACCTTTTACAAACTTTTGCGTTCAATAAGTAATCAAAATAACAATACAAAATTATTAAAAATTAAATATAGCAGCCCTAAATGATTCGTAAAATTCTCTTCTTCTTTTTTTCTTTGCGCTCTAACCTAAGGCAAGCCGAACCGCGCGTCTAGGTGCCTAAACGCTGTCGCTACACTACTCCTTCGGAGAAGCAAGCTACGTGAAGGCGGTAGCCTGCGGCAAGCCGCGAAGCGTCTACGTTTAAAAAATAACTTTCACAATTCAAATAGGATTGCTATAGCTATTTTAAATATTAATTAAAACCAAGTTCACATATTATTAATAATTATAAAAATTTAGTGTTTTAAATTAGTTTTGAGCAGATAGTTTTAGTATTTTTTAAATGGTAACTAAAATTGTTATGCTAGGCTGCTAGCGATCGCTAAATAAACATAACTATTTTAAGTATAAAAATTAATATCGTTACTAAAGATGATTTAGGCAGAGGTTCAGGGAAAGATAAGCTTATAAATTATTCCTTAAGGACAGAATGACTAGGAAGCTCACTCCTAAAAGGCAGCTCAAACCTACCCTGAAATCAGTTGCTCAAGATGCATCTCAGCTAGAGCGTGATGCACTACTCCAACTGCGGATAGTTATCGAACAATTACTGAACCCAGCTAGAGAGGAAGCGATGTCAGGCGAGCAGCCGCTTCACGTCTACGTACAGGATTCCCAACGAGCTGTGATCAACAATATAGACGTTGATCCCTTAGCATTGCTTAATCAAGGGGTAGATGTCTGGAACGAGTGGCGCGAACAGCACCCAGGAATTAATTTAGACCTTAGGGGGGTAGACTTGAGCGGAGCTACTCTGGAACTCGTGAACTTGAGCGGGGTTAACCTGGAACTTGTAGATTTGAGCGGCGCTGATCTTCGGGGAGCTTTTCTGCGAGAAGCTAACTTAAAGGGAGCTAACCTTTATCTAGCGGATCTTTTATGGGTAAACTTACAAGGTGCTTGCTTACAAGGTGCTTGCTTGCAAGGAACAGATTTATATAAGGCGAATCTTAGCAACGCCGATCTTTCTCAGGCAAACTTAGTCCAGGCAAATATCCGTAGGGCAAAACTTGTCCAGACAAATTTGACGGCTGCAAACTTGATAGAAGCAGATTTGTTAGAAGCAAATTTAATGCAGGCGAATCTCAGCAAAGCAGATTTCCACAAGGCAAACTTAGCAAGCACAAATTTAATTGAAGTTAACTTGCAAGGTGCAAATCTTGTCGAAGCAAATCTCAGCAAAGCGAATATGCGACGGACAAAGCTTTTGCAGGCGAACATTCTTAAAGCAAACTTTAATGGTGCAAACCTCAAAGGTGCGACTATGCCCGATGGGATTATTCATCAGTAGCAGGAAGCGAGTAATCTAAAAACTACTCCCACAACTTACAACTAAGATCGCCAGCTTTTTGAGTAAAGCGGTAGTTCTCACGGTAGTCTACCGGGCAATCAATTACGGTGGGTACATCTTGAGCTAAAGCTGTTTTGAGGATAGGAATAAAGTCAGCTGTTGATTCAACTCGATAGCCTTTTAGCCCCATACTTTCGGCAAATTTGACAAAATCAGGATTACCGAAATGGACATAAGATGATGTGCCAAATTGATTTTGTTGCTTCCATTCAATTAAGCCGTAGCCACCATCATTAAAAATTAGCGTTACAAACGGCGTACCAACACGCAGCGCTGTTTCTAATTCCTGGCAATTCATCATAAAGCCACCATCTCCGGTTGCGGCTACAACTTTACGTTGTGGGTAGACTAATTTAGCAGCTACAGCACCAGGAATTGCAATCCCCATTGCCGCGAAGCCATTGGAGATTAAACAGGTGTTGGGGCGATCGCAATGATAGTGTCGGGCAATCCACATTTTATGCGCCCCGACATCAGAAATCACAATATCCTCTGGTCCCATTACTTGCCGCAGATCGTAAATTAATTTTTGCGGCTTAATCGGGAATCCATCATCGTTGGCATATTGTTCGTAATCAGCTCTAATATCGGCACGTAATTCTAGGGAATATGGATCGGGCTTTCCTTGGCGATTGGCGCGTTTCAAAATTTCCTTGAGAGAATCAGAAATATTGCCTACTACTTCAACGCTGGGGATGTAACTGCTATCAATTTCGGCTGGTGTGGTGTCGATATGAATAATCGGAATTTTCCCGTCAGGATTCCAGCGTTTTGGCGAATACTCAATTAAGTCATAACCGATCGCAATTACTAAATCTGTATTATCAAAGCCACAGCTAATATAATCTCGCTGTTGTAATCCTACCGACCACAAAGCTAAAGGATGAGTATAAGGAATTACGCCTTTGCCCATAAAAGTATTAGCTACGGGAATATTCAATTGAGTAGCAAAATCAGTTAAAGCTTCACTGGCATGATCGCGAATAGCACCATTGCCTACCATAATTAAAGGATTGCTTGCTTGGGATATCAGAGTAGCTGCTTCAGTAATACTTTGAAATGCCGCAAAGGTTTTTTGCAATGTGCCTTTGTTTAAAGGACTGCCAATAGCTGCCATAGCAGCAATATTTTCTGGTAAATCAATGTGAACTGCACCTGGTTTTTCAGTTTGCGATCGCTTAAATGCCTTGCGGACAATTTCTGGTGTATTACTTGGTCGCACAATTTGGGTATTCCATTTTGTTACAGGCGCAAACATCGCTACCAAATCCAGGTACTGGTGAGCTTCAATATGCATTTGATCAGTTCCCACCTGTCCAGTAATTGCCACTAAAGGAGCGCCGTCTAAATTAGCATCAGCAACGCCAGTCATCAAATTAGTAGCACCTGGTCCTAATGTAGAAAGACACACCCCAGAGGAACCCGTTAAGCGACCATAAACATCTGCCATAAACGCTGCACCTTGTTCATGACGAGTTGTAATAAACTGAATCGAAGATGCTTTTAGCGCTTCTAGAACGTGCAGATTTTCTTCCCCAGGCAACCCAAAAACATAGCGCACACCTTCATTTTCTAAGCAACGGACTAATAATTCAGCTGTATTCATTTTCTTAACTCAAAACTCAAAACTCAAAACTCAAAACTATTCATTTCACCCACACTGTTTTAACATTGACAAACTCATGAATGCCTTGGCTGCTTAATTCTCTGCCGTAGCCGGAACGTTTAACGCCTCCAAAAGGTAGACGTGGATCGGATTTAACTAAACCGTTGATAAAAACCGCTCCTGCTTCAATTTCGGAGATCAAGCGATCGCGTTCTTGCTCATTTGTTGTCCAAGCACTTGCTCCCAGTCCAAACGGCGTAGTATTAGCAAGCGTAATTGCGGCATTTAGATCCGCTACCCGAAACAACAGTGCTACAGGACCAAAAAATTCTTCTTTGTCAGCTATCGTGTCAGGGGGAATATCACTTAAAATTGTCGGTGGATAAAAGTTACCTGGACGATCCGCTAAAGGTTGTCCACCAGTAAGAATTTTTGCGCCGCTCTTGACACACTCTTTAACTTGGTAGTCTAGATCCTTGAGAATATTTGGCGTTGCTAGTGGTCCTAAATCTGTATTAAGATGCATCGGATCGCCTATTTTTAGCGCCTGGAATTTTTCTACTAATTTTTTGGCAAATTCATCGGCAATTTCTTGAGCTAAAATAAAGCGTTTTGCCGCAATGCAAGATTGACCATTATTTAGCATTCGCGCTGTTACAGCTGTTGCTACAGCTGTATCTAAATCAGCACTTGGCATCACAATAAACGGATCACTTCCGCCTAATTCCAGCACGGTTTTTTTAATTTGTTTCCCCGCAGCAGACGCTAAACTTGCTCCTGCGGCTTCACTACCAGTTAAAGTTGCAGCTTTAACTCGTTCATCGGCAATTAAATCAGCAACTTTATCAGCTCCCACTAATAAAGTTTGAAATACATCAGGGGGAAAGCCTGCTTGGTGAATAATGTCTGCAATTGCCAAAGCACACTGTGGCACATTTGAGGCGTGTTTGAGTAAGCTAACATTTCCAGCCATAAGCGCGGGTGCAGCAAACCGGAATACCTGCCAAAATGGAAAATTCCAAGGCATGACTGCCAAAATTACACCCAACGGCTGATAGGAGATAAAGCTATGGCTAGCATCGGTTGCTACTGGCACATCCGCTAGAAATTGCGGTGCGTTTTGCGCGTAGTAACGACAGCCAGCAGCACATTTTTCGATTTCCGCGATCGCTCCTTGTAAGGGTTTTCCCATTTCTAAGACGATCAGCTTACCTAGTTTTTCTTTATCTTGCTCTAAGATATCTGCTGCTGCTTGTAGCCATCCAGAGCGTTGTGATATTGGCGTATGGCGATACTGTTCAAAAGCTGCTTGTGCTTGTGCAAGTTTAGTTGCAATTTCTGTATCCGTTAGAGGCTCAAATGTTTTCAGCGTCTCCCCAGTGGCAGGATTAATGGTGGCGATCGCCATTGCTTGACCTCCGGTTTTACTATAAATTAAAGCATTTTTTAGGACTATTTTGTTTTTTAGCTGTTATAAAAATACTCGCTTATAGTATAATTTTATGCCTCATTGTAATGTTCTATGTATAAAACTATTTCAATCTTGCTAACAAAATGCAAATTCAGGTATTTAACTTTACTTCCTCAAGCAGAAGTCTAAGTTAAGTCTAATTTATGTTTATCTAGACAGATGTTAGGAAATATACTGACAACAACTTAAAAAAATAGATACTATTAAGGCTGAATAAGTTAAATACCTGGTTGTACGCCTTGGTACAACTTTCGCCTAAAAGCTGCCAGATAATTAATAAATCTTCAAATTAGGGGGAGTTATTTATCTATTTATTTTACAAAAGCTCTAATATTCAGGAGAATTTGTTAAAATTAGACCAATAGATAGATGTATAAACGCCTCGTTTCTCTCGATCACTCACGTATTATATCAAGGGATCTGCTAGGAGCCAGTCTACTACAAGCGCCGGATCAGGTTTAAAACCGCGCAAACTTGCGTGATCGCCGCTTGGGGAATGCCTCAATCTCAGGTTATGGTATAAAAAACTTTGGAGATTGATAGGTTTCTTTCAATTGGAATCAAGTGGAATTTATACTTCATGGTGTGCTAACTGTGAATAACAAGCAAATAATTTTAGCTGTAGATGACGATGAAGACAACTTGCTGCTGCTTACTGAAGTGCTGGATTCTTTAAATTGCTTCGTTATAACTGCTACGCATGGTCAAAGTGCTTTACTCTTAGCACATGGTTATCAGCCAAACTTGATATTACTAGATGTGATGCTGCCAGATTTAAATGGTATGGATGTAGTGCGTCGCCTTAAGGAGAACCAGCGAACAGCGCCAATACCAGTTATTGCTGTAACAGCTTTAGCAACATCAGAAGACCGCGATCGCTTAATTTTAGCAGGATGTGACGGCTATATTAGTAAGCCTTATATCCTAGAAGATTTAGAAGCGCTTATTCAGTGTCATCTTCCCCTAGCCTCTGTTGCTTAGTTTCAATCCCTGCCAAAATAGCAACAACACTGGTGCGTCCTGTATCAAGTGCGGAATCACTAAAAATTTCGCTTACAGATGTGGCAAACACTTCCTCAATTGCCTGCTTTAAATGTACATCAACAATTTTTTGGATACTAGAGCGTACTTGTTTAGCTAAATCTAGGTGACCACTTTTATTTAAAAGTTGTTCCGGTAGGGTAATAGAATCTTCAACAATAATAGTCAGAGTTTCATTAACTAACTGACAAGAAACTTTATTTGGTTGATGTCCCAGATGATTGAGGTACAGTTCCTTAATACACTGCGAGAGACTATATTCTAACTGCCTATGAGTTAGTTCTGAGCCTTCGACCATAGACAATATCTCTTGAAAGTTAAATATTTTACAGATTTTTTAAACTTTACCAGGATGGAATATTGTCTTAACCACTCTAAAGATATATATCCTCAGAATTGTCGATACTTAAGCTTTATTAATTTTACAGTTGGGATAAAGATAAAAATATTTTGTGATTTATTGTTGTTTTAACTACTTTTTGTGTTGCAGGATAAATTTAGTTTTTTGGCTTAATAATTTGCTAAATTTAATATTTAATGTAAAATCATAAAATGTAATTGTCCCCATTAGCTTATTTGATTATTTTTCGTGAATTAGCACAAACAAGCAACCTGATGGAATAATTACGAGCCAATCATGATAAGCGCCGTACTTGCCGCTTGGGGAATGCCTCGTCGTAGGAATAAACGTTTTTAGAGTGCTTCTAAGACTTTCCCCAACTAAATTATGAATTCACCGTATTACTATAACAACAGCATTCAACAAGATAGGTGCAGACAGCCTTTAATTTTAGCTGTCGATGATAATGAAGATAATTTGCAGCTACTAAGTCAATTGCTGGTACTACTCGATTGTAAATTTATAACTGCTGCTGACGGCGAATCGACTCTAGCTATGGCAGATCACCAGCCTGATTTAATTCTTTTAGATATGATGTTACCAGATTTAAGCGGTATTGAAGTTGTGCATCGCCTTAAGCAAAACCCTAAAACAAGTCATATTCCAGTTATTGCTGTTACTGCTATGGCAAGACAAGAAGATCGCGATCGCTTTATTTTAGCAGGCTGTATTGATTACGTAAAAAAGCCTTATATAATTGATGAAATGGAAGCAATTATTTTGCGTTATGTCTGTAGAGATGTAGTTTAAATAATATGTTTGGTATTGGGTGTTAGGTTTTGGGTGTTAACAGCAACTCTAAGATTATTAATTTGCTGGATAAGACGCAAGACTCAAGACCCGACACTCAAGTTGAAACTAACTTCTAAGTTGAGGCATTTCAGCCAAAATAACAATTGTAGCTGTACGACCTGTTTCTAATTTAGCATCACTTAACAAGTCGATTACAGGTACTCCAACAACCTCTTCAATTAAGGTTTTCAGTTGTGGCTCGAGGACATCATCTAGTTTTGCACGTACTTGTTCTGCTAATTCCTCTTGTCCATTATTAACTAAAATTTGTTCTGGTTGCGTAATAGAATCCTCCAAAATAATCGCGATTTTTCCATCAAAAATTTGACAAACTACTCGACTTGGTTGATGCTCTAGTTGGGTGCGATACAGAGCCTGAATCCGTTGCGAGAGGGTTCGTTCTATTTGCCCACGCGTAGGATAGGATGCGTCCATAGTTCATAAAATTTACTACACAAAATCTATCGGGTGATAGATGACCAATAATAACTTTAGCAGTATATGAAAAGTTCAAAGATACCCCTAAAGAGAGATTTTCAGTAAGGAATGACTGTAGTTAAGGCTACTGTAGAGGCTAGGGATAAATGAGAATTTTTAAAGTATCAGGAGTAGGAGCGATTGCTTTTTCTACAGCTGCTGATAAATCTTTTAGAGGGTAGCGATCGCTAATTAATGCTTCGACATCAATACGTTTGTTAAACACAATATCAGCAGCAAGGCTTTGAACGCGGTAGGAAGAACTGTAGCTGCCCATTAAATCAATTTCGCGGCGGTAAAGGATGTTGGGATTAATAGGTATTTCCAGTTGATCGGGAAACTCGGCAAAAAAGAGAATCTTACCGCCTTTACGAGTACAGTCTAAAGCTTGAAAGAAAGCTTTGTCACTCGGAACAGCGAGTAGAGTAGTATCGACTCCCATACCTCCAGTAAGCGCCTGGATTTTAGCGGCTAAATCGGGGTCACGGGCATCAAATGCTACCTCTGCACCGACACTCAAGGCTTTTTCTATTCGAGAAGGAAGTAAATCAGTGGCGATTACTTTAGCGCCAAAATATTTCACCAGCATCATAAACATTAGCCCAATCGGTCCCGCACCAGTAATTAAAACAAATTGACCAGGGGCAATCTGGGCTTTTTTCACCGCCTTGAGGCAGCAATTAGTTGGTTCTACAAAACTCGCCTGCTCAAAGCTTACCTGATCTGGAATTGAAATTAGCCCACCATTACGGACAATGTGACCCGGAACTTTGACATACTCAGCAAAGCCGCCGCCACTGGCATTAAACCCAGCTGTTGTCGAAATATTTTTGTAGACATCGCACATTGAGAAGTTGTCGTTGAGGCAGTAGTTACAACGCATACAGGGGATGTGGTGCATTACCGCAACTCGTTGTCCGACTTGCCAGCCTGTTACTTCATTCCCTACAGCAGCAATTACCCCAGCTGTTTCATGCCCAAAAATGCGCGGTGGTTCATAAAGGGGATAACGAATTTTTTTGATATCTGATTGGCATAAGCCCACTACCCGCACTTGTACCAGTACCTCATCCGGCGCAAGTGTCGGTATCGGCAATTCCTCATAACTCAGTTGATTAACGCCTCTAAATACCTGTGCTTTCATATTAATTTTTCACTGCTCAACGATATTAGATTTAACACGCTAAAGCGCGTACAGCCGATTAATCTTCAACATTTTGCAAACTAAGCTGAATCTTGCTAGCAAATTCTGGTACTTGCTTAATGACATACTAAAAGTCAAATTTAACCCCATCATCTTCGTAAAATCCCTCGTTCTGAAGAAATTGTGTAAGCTTTCTCAGTCCTTCCCGACGCTGAGTATCACGCTGTTTCTTATATTTGATTACATCTTCAGAGCAAATAAATTGTTGTAACCCTGCTTTAAAACAAGGTATTTTGCCCTCCTCTAATAGCTTGATCAGGAATGGTTGCGATACATTTAGCAGGTTAGCTGCTTCTTGAATTGTCAGGTTCATGCTTGCTTCTGCGGTACTATAAATACTGCCTGACTGATGCTATCATTTCAGCTACTTTAAGCAATACCTGATAAGTAGATTCAGAAATAAAAATTTCTTTGCCATTACTATCAACTAATTTTGCTTGTGAGGGTTTGAAGCTTTCTTCTTGCTGTTTTTGCTTCTCAAAATAGTTTTTACATTTCAGGTAGTATTTTTCTTTACTGGATTCTGTTGTTTGCAAAACAAAAACAAAAACAATTGTGATAGTTATAATTAATGCTGTAGCTAATAATATTTCTTTTAAAGCCAATTTTTCTGTTGTGGGAGTGATACTAATAGCTACAAAAACTAAAATATAAATCAAAATAAATGTATATGCAAGAGGATAAAAATCAGGAAAATTTAGTGGAGGTCTAAACATATATTCTTTGTTTGAACTCCTACCTTTCATGTTTCTTTTACTAATTATTTTTCTCCATTGTAAATACTTATCAAGCTCTGGCTCAAGAAAGATGGTAATATATGCTTCTAGCTCAACTAATGATTTTATTGTGAAGATATATAAATTGATGATAAAACAATTATCAGTAGTGCAAAATAAATATACGATGAATTTGTTGCTGTACTAGCCAAAATTATTGATATTATTGCAGCTAAACTAAAACCAAAAACTTGTGTTATAAGATTAGAAGTATTATTAATTGATTCTTGTATAAGTGCGTATGTAGCTATAGTGTTAGATTCTTGCTCATAGTTCATGCTATGAAACCTCAAATATTCTTTATCTTTAAATAAACTTAGCTACAGATAGTTTTTAAAAGTATAAATTAAATGCTCTCATTTATCTGATTAACGCCTCTAAATACCTGTGCTTTCATATATTAGTGATAATAAACTTTACACTGACTCTATGCTTGCGGATCTGTTGGTAGCAATAGTTCGGCTGCTTGGCTAGTTAATGGTCGAGCAAACAAGTATCCCTGTCCTTCTTCACAGTTTAACTTTCTTAGCCCTGTTAGTTGTGCTGCTGTTTCCACACCTTCTGCTGTAACGTTTATGCCTAAATTGTGTGCCAGCAAAATGATTGCACTGACAATCTCGGAGTTTTCCCCCTCGGAACCTATTTGGCTTACAAAAGAGCGGTCAATCTTTAGTGTATTGACTCGAAAGCTGTGCAGACGGCTTAAAGAAGAATAACCCAAGCCAAAGTCATCAATTGCTAGCTGCACTCCTAAGGCTTTGATTTGCGTCAACATCGCTAAAGCTGCTTCAGCATTTTCAATTACAAGGCTTTCAGTGATTTCTAATTTTAAGCTAGCCGCATTTAAAGGCGTTTCTGCAAGAATTTGAGCAATTTGCTCTACTAAATCCGGTTGCAAAAATTGTTTAACTGAAACGTTGACAGCGATCGCCAAGGAACTATTAAAAGTAACTTGCCACGCTCTCAGTTGGCGACAAGCTTCCCGTAATACCCATTTTCCCATAGGCACAATTAATCCGGTTTCTTCTGCTGTGGAAATAAATTGCCCAGGAGCCAGTAAGCCTCGTGTCGGGTGCTGCCAACGGATCAGCGCCTCAAAGGCGCTAATTCTACCACTCGAGAGCAACACAATCGGTTGGTAGTAAAGCTGAAATTGCGGCTCTTGTGTATCTAAACTTTCAACTGCTCGGCGTAAATCAGTTTCTAGCTGCGACGCTTGGACAACCTCGTCATGCATTGCTTTGTCAAAGACAGCATATCGGTTTTTGCTTTGGGCTTTAGCACGATACATAGCAATGTCAGCATCGCGGAGGATATCTTCTGGTTGCTGATAATCTCGGGAACTAACGGCAATACCAATGCTGGCTGTAGTGTATATTTCGTGTTCATCTAAGTTAATAGATTTTGCCAACTCCTGAATTATGCGTTCAGCAACGCGCGTCGCTTCCCTGACACCTTGAATATCGTCAAGCAGAATCGTGAACTCGTCTCCGCCAAACCGCGCCACGGTATCTTTATGTCGCAGACATATCTTTAGGCGATCGCCAATTTTTAGCAACATTTGGTCTCCTAGCGCATGACCAAGGCTATCATTAACAACTTTGAAGCGGTCAAGATCAAGAAATAGAATCGCAAATAAATAATTTTCCTGATTCGCCCGTGCGATCGCTTGCTTTAACTTGTCCATTAGCCAAGCCCGATTGTATAGCCCTGTTAAGCTATCGTGATAGGCGTTGTAAAATAGCTGCTGCTGTGACTGCTGGCGTTCGGTAACAAAAGCACCCAAAAGCAAGCCTGTATGCGAAACTGTCATCAACCCAAACTGCAACGCTAGGGGATTATTGTTGTCAAATTTGGCATATACAAAAAATGCGGCGCTGATATTGATAATTAAAACAGCTAGCACTGTCCTTTCAAACCCGTGCCGGATTGCAATCCAGATGATGGGCAAGAAAATAAAATAAGTGTAGTCTAAAGAAGCATCGGCGGGAATGCTATAAGCAGCCCAGCTAATTGCCAGTAAAGCTACAACTTCTACGCCCCAATCTAGAGCCTCCTCGCATTTAGGCAAACGGAGGTTAATTGGTGGTAATAATCGATTTGAAGTCAAGCGCGACTTGAACCAAGGAGCCTTATCCAATAGCAGCAAAAGCGGCGGAGCTAGCATTACTATACCAGTAGCTTCCCCAGCCCAGTCTTGTAAAAATCGTGACCCCCAGGTTGACCAAGAATACAGACCATCTGCCGCCAACAGCGTCACAACACAAGCAGAAACAGCGAGCGGTGCAAGAAAGGCTGCAATCACAGCAAACCATAATACGTCGTGGAAGCGACGTAGATGCGGATCAATATGCAGTTGATTTAACAGTAAAGCACTAGCTATGCCATAGCCTACTGTTATGCATAAACAAATAACTAACAAATAAGGCAGAGAAACTTCTGAGGGGTTAAACAGTAAGTTATCCGTTAAGGGGATTAGCATCAGCGCTGGCGTATAGCGCAAGCCAAATCTTAACAAAAGCACAAAATGCAGGCTGGACGACGGATCCCAAGGAGTAACTTTTTCCGCAGTCTCAAATACACTAGCGACTTCTTCTAGAGCTACCCCAGCCAAGGTGTAAATTGTTAAAAGTAGTATAGACTTCTGTTTCGGTGGTAAACGATGCAACCAGTTAAACAGCCTCTGGAGAAAGTGCGATCTCTGCATTTGTCTCACAACTACAATCTCCTATTTAGGGCTAGAGCGTTTAAGTATATGTCGGAACAATAGCAGCACTCGAATCTGTGAAATAGTCATTGGATTAATTACTACGGTATTATGCACAACCCAAAGACATTAATATTCAGAGAAAACACTTATCTTGTTTTATAGCTGTAATACTTAAGTGTTCCAGAAAACAATTTATCACTCTAGATATATTTTTAAACTTCAAGGTATACATTTGGTATAGTGCGATCGCCGCTAATATTTCCTATGGATCTGATAGCTGATATCTTGGTTGTGGGTGGTGGTACAGGCGGAACGGCTGCTGCTATCCAAGCGGCACGTTCAGGTGCAAAAACTATCCTTGTGAGTGAATTTCCCTGGCTAGGAGGAATGCTGACATCTGCGGGAGTGTCTGCACCAGATGGTAATGAATTAGTTGCGTTTCAAACAGGATTATGGGGTGAATTCTTAGCGCAATTGCAACATCGGCAGCCTGGCGGGTTAAATAATAGCTGGGTGAGCTTTTTTAGCTACGATCCGCGCCTTGGTGCTCAAATATTTGCTGATTGGGTACAGGAACTACCAAATTTAAATTGGATTAGTGGGCAAGTTCCATTAGAAGTTTTAAGACAAGGGAATAGGATTATTGGTGTTGAGTTTGCAGATTTTACAGCAAGGGCGAAAATTACCCTAGACGCAACAGAACTAGGAGATTTACTTGCTCTTGCCTCTGTTCCTTACCGTTGGGGTTGGGAATTACAATCTCAGTGGGATGAACCCAGTGCGCCAACTACCCCGAATGTACTTACCCAAAAGTATCCAGTGCAAGCGCCGACTTGGGTTGTAGTTATGCAAGATTTTGGTGGATCTACTGCCCCAGAAATTCCACCTCCCCCCCAAGATGAACCAGGGCAGTTTACTAATGCTTGGGATAACTCAGCAGAACAGTTTTTGAATTACGGACGACTGCCAGGAAATTTATTTATGATCAACTGGCCCCAACGTGGTAATGACTACGGTGAAGGTGTGGGGCGCTTGATTGAATCTCCGTCAGCACGACATCAGTTTCTCCAAGAATCCCGTTGGCATACCCAAAGTTTCGCCCGCTTCATCCAAACACAATTAGGTAATCGCTACGGCTTGGCAAATCATATCTTCCCCAGCTTCCCTGCTACTCTCTCCCTTGGCGGAGGCGCTTATGCAATGCATCCTTACTACCGCGAAAGCCGTCGGTTAGTGGGAATAACTACAATTTGTGAACAGGATATTTTGCCTGCTGTGGGAGCGCGAGTTGCGGCATTACCCTACGATGCAGCAGGAAAGGTAAGTGCGATCGCTCTTGGTAACTACGCTAATGATCATCATTATCCCGGCTTTGATTTTCCCCTAAAATCAAAATCGCTTCGCTGGGGCGGACGATGGACAGGAACCCCGTTTACAATTCCTTATGGATGTCTGATTCCTGTCGAGACGGATGGCTTATTAGTATGTGAAAAAAATATTTCCGTGTCTCATATTGCCAACGGTGCAACCAGATTGCAACCTGTAGTTATGGGTATTGGGCAAGCAGCTGGCATGGCGGCGGCTTTATGTATTGATCTAAATTGTCAACCGCGAGATTTGCCTGTGAGAAACTTGCAAGCAGCATTATTGCAATCCAAGCGATCGCCTGCGGCAGTTATTCCTTTATTCAACTTACCCCCCAATCACCCCGAATGGTTACACTGGCAACGCTATTATCTAGATCATCCAGAAGCTTATCCCGCTAGCGGTAATTGTCCTTGCTCCCACTCTTTTGATGCGCCTCTAGCTCGCTCCTTTAAAGGCATTTTCCACCGTCACCAAGAACAGGATTATACTTTCACTATTACTGCTGCTGATTCGTCAGGGCCTTGGACGCTTGTGACGTTGCGATCGCAAGTAGACGAGCAATTAAAATTATGTATCGACAAGCAACCACTGACTATTTATGGTCGCTTGAATTATGCAGGTAACTGGCTATTAGTTGACACTATTGAGGAATAAATTACATAAATTCTTGCCATGCTAGAGCTAGTAGCACAGCAGCGATCGCCCCGATTAATGTATTTAAAAAATTTACTACTTCATTCGTGAGCCAGTCTATTTTGGCTTGCAGAGTTGCCCCAATCACACTTTCTAAATTAGTGGCAATAAACGCTGCTATGACACAAAAAAGCACTCCTGGTAGATTAATTAAACCGACTCCCCAACCAACAAAAGCGATCGCAGTTGAACCAACTATTCCAGCTAGTGTACCTTCTAGACTAACTGCTCCTTCTGTGCCACGTGGCACTGCTTGTAACGTAGTAATGAGATACGTCCGCTTGCCATAGGCTTTACCAACTTCACTAGCGCAAGTATCAGAAAGCTTGGTACTGAAACTTGCCACATATCCCAACACCAAAAGAGATGTCATAATATCTACACCAAAAACCGGAACTACTAGAGTTCCTAAAGCACACAGCGCTCCAGTCAACGCTGAACCCCAAACATTTTCTGGACCTCTTGCTCCTGAGCGTTTCTCTGCAATTCCTGCTGCTTCCTTCTGCTCCATGCCAATGCGCGTAACGGCAGAACCAACCAGAAAATAAAACAGTACCACTAAATATCCCTGCCAACCCAAGCTGCCCCAAATCAGCACACCTAAAACCCATGCGTGTAATAACCCAGCTGGCGTAAGGAGTTTTTTAGGAGCAATGAATGCTATGCCTAACAAAACTGTGTTCAATCCAACAGCAATAATCCAAGGATTTAGAGAATAAATTGGAGAAAGCATCTAACTTCTGTGATCCTACTTAATACCAGCCGTGAACCAAACTTTATTTCATCTTGCCTTTCCGATCGCCAACATTGCCCAAACAAAAGAATTTTATATTGATGGCTTAGGCTGTGTCGCCGGTCGTGAAACTCATCATGCCCTAATTTTAAATTTGTACGGTCATCAATTAGTTGCCCACGTAACTAAGGAAATTCTTACACCCCAACGGAGTATTTACCCTAGACACTTTGGGTTGATTTTCAGCTTAGAAAGCGATTGGGAGAATTTGTTAGAGCGGGTACTTGCTCGTAACCTGCTGTTTAGAGAGGAACCTAAGCACCGATTTCCTGGTTCACTCTTGGAGCATCGTACTTTCTTTTTAGAAGATCCGTTTTATAACTTAATGGAGTTTAAGTATTACTCTCATGCTGAGGCGATTTTTGGTAGTTACGATCTTGCTCAAATTGGTGATTCAGTTTAAGTGGTTGAGAAAGCGCCTGAGCTACAACTGATAGACTTCTGGGGTCTGTAATCATCGCGGCATGAGTTAAAACAGGTACTTGGACATTTTGACCTATCGGCATTTGGGAACTGTTGGCAGGAACAATCATTAAATCAAAAGGTGTCCAAATGGAGGTGAAATTTAATTGCTCTAATACGGTTGCCTCCCATTTTAAATCTTGCAGAAAAGCGCTGTTAGGGCGCATTTGAATACAGCCAAGTTGATCAAGAGCATATGCTGTCCAAGTGCCATGATGCGGAGAAGCTATGGTAATAAACCGCCCAACACGGTTAAGTCCTCCCAGGCGTTGGACATAGTAGCGGCTGACAATTCCTCCCATGCTGAAGCCGACTAAATCAAAAGGTTGCTCTGGTGCAAAGGTTTGGGCAACACAATCAGCAACTTGCTTACCCAACTCGTCTAAACCTATTTCGCCATTACTGGGAATTAAATCTAAGTCATAAACAGACCAACCTAAATTAGTTAGGTAGGGAGCCATTTTTTGAAAAATTGCTCTGGTGTCGTTAATGCCATGTACTAATAAAACTGGGTGGCGATCGCTACTGTTCATGTCGTTACGTTAAGCACTTCTTAGTTGCTGTCATTTGCCTGTATCCGGAATTTAGATCAGCATAAGGATTACTTCCAGCTAAAGTAGTACACTATTTCTAGTGGTTTTAACCTGAATTAAGCTATTTTGATTTTGCTGCTCCCAGGACAAAGCTTTTGGATGCAGCTAATCTCAGTAATATACTTAGCTATATTTATAGAAAAGGTGATAATTTTTGCCAAGCCTGTTGAGAGCATCAAGGAGCGATCGCGGTTATGAGGTATAGTTTTCGTAATCAAAGCTCAACAGCTAAGTGTAATAGCATTGCTAGTAATAGCCTAACTAAGTTTTCGGTATGGGTCGCTCAGAAAACTGAGACGGCAACTTTATTGATGTTACTAGGATTGGGGGGTGGTTGGATGGCTGTGGAAGCGATCGCACCTCAAGTTGCTCAAGCTGATAGCCAGCGCGTTGAAATCTCCCTTGATCGTCAGCAAAATGAAACATACCAAGATTTAGTAAGTCGAGCAGAAGCAGCTGCATCAACAACAATTCAGCGCAGCTTTAACCAAGACATCCTGATGAAGAAAGTCTCAGTGATGATTATGGGGCAAAATCACGGCGCGATCGCCCCAGTTTTGTTTTTAGCAGTTAACCGCGATCAATGGTCTAGTGAACCGAATGTCCAGCGTTGGGTAACATACTTCCGCAGTGCGCGATCGCTACTTGGATTTGAAAATGTAACAACTACTACTGAGCAACCAACTACTTCTACCACTGACACTTCAGAACAGCCACAGACTCCTACCGCCTCTGATGCCACAGGCACTAATAGAACTCCTGCTAACTCAGGCGCTACTCCAGCCAATACCCAAAAACCAACGACTACTACCACTACTACGCCTAGTCAAACACCGTCTGCCGCTCCCGATGCCCTCAATCCTTCACCTGTCGCACCAACTACTAACAGTAATCCTGTTCCTTTAGGCGGTGTCAACAACACAAACAATACCCCTAATAACAGTGGCATTATTCCCAACAATAGCGGGGTTATTCCTAACAACAGTGGCATTATTCCTGATAGCAACCCCCTTGACGTGCCAACAACGCCTAATAGCACTCCTAATCCACAATCTAATCCGCCTGGATTTAACGACCCTGTTCCCCAGGGAACGTTAGATTAAAGCGCTACAACTCGCAAAGTTTACTAATTTTGCCTGGTTAATACCAGTTGGACATACCTAGTGTGCGTTCACTCAATCACCAAATTCTGCTTTTCTCTTGAACTCTTAGCACAAAGTCACTATAGAATAAAGAAGTTGTAAAAGATTGCAATAAAAGCTACAATGATTACCAATGATAAAATATTTAACTTTGAACTAGACATTCAACCTCAATAAAAGTCCAAGGCGGCGTTTTCGTCTTACACAGGTTTAATGTCTATAATCCTGATACTATAAATATCTTTAGCAAAGACTTTAGTTGCCTAGAGGTCAGGATAGTCAAAGACAGCAGATATTTTAGAGAATTTGCAGTCAATGCTAAAAATTCAAGTTGAATTTAGCAAGAATTTCTGCTTAATTAAGTATTTATCCACATCAACTGCCTGAGAAAGATTCATTATTATGGCATTTGCAAATTCTTCAAGCCCCGCTAAGTAAAGATTGAGTAAAGGTAAAAGCAGTGCATAAACAGCTTTCCGAGTCTAATTTCCGCTCAGTTTTCAGTTCTTCTCAAGAAATTAGAGAACTACAAACTGATATAGAACAACTGCATGAGCAACAAAGTGAGATATTAGCCCAAGAACAAGAAGCTAACAATCACTTAAAACAGTTGATTGCTATTGTGGGAAGTTTACCCGGTCAAGCCTCTGCTACTTCTGTGCTGCAATCTGACCGAGTGTTTCAAAGAAATTTACAGTTATATAGTGCAAATGAAGCTAAACTAACTGATTTACTGTCTAAATTAGCACCCAATCAGGCGGAAGTAGTTGCAGAAAGGAAAAAGCAGCAAGCATTACAATCTGCTTTATTAACTAGGAGTCGTTGGCTATTAAATAGACCGATAGATGTAAAAACCCTAGAGCAACTTAGGGTATTTGGCACTTGTGCCAATGGAAAATCATGGAAAAGTTTACTTCAAGAATTAACGCAAGTAAAGATAGACCGCGAGAGATTAAGAATCAGAGCCAAACAAATTGACTGGCAAATTGCTCAAATTGAGTCTCAAATTACTATATGTCAAGAGCTGGAAACACAGCAGGATGAGCAAGTTCGCCACGTTTTAGCTCCCACTGTAACTAAGTTAGATTTGAGTCCTTTTAATGCTGCTGATCTACCAGTGCAGAGCTTACCTAGCTTGCCAAAAGAACTTATTTCTGCCAAGTTGAAGTTAATTTTACTGACAGCTATAACTCAATCTCAGCAATGGTTTACTAAGACAACTCGGATGGCGACCTTAGTGCTGTTACTAGGATTAACAGGAGGATCGTGGATTACTAATGAATTGTTTACCCCGCAGATAGCTCAGGCTGACACAGCCCGAATTACTCTCTCTCTGGAAAGCCAACCTAATGAGACATACGAAACCTTGCTTAATCGTGCCGAAGCGGTTGTGCAGGGAGCAGTCGAAGGAAACTTTGAGCAGAACAGCCAAATAGCATATGTTACTGTGACGGTAACGGCAGAAAACTCTGGGACGACTGCACCACTAATATCTTTGGAAGTTAGCCGGACTCAATGGCAAAAAAATCCGAATATTCAGCGCTGGGGTACATACTTCGAGACGGCGCGATCGCTACTTGGACTTGCAGCGACTGCTAAAACAGATGTTGCTACTTCCGTAATTGCCCAGCAACCTGTAAATAACTTTGTTAGTTCATTAGATAATACATCCGCAACTATACCAGAGCCAGCTCCTCCGTTCAGCACTCAGCCGCCAGCGATCGCTACTTCCGTAGTGCAACCCTCTCCTAACCTAGCTCCAGTTATGAGTGAAGAAATTGATAATACTAATACAGCAGAGCAACTACCATTCAGCACTCAGCCGCCAGCGATCGCTACTTCCGTAGTGCAACCCTCTCCTAATCTAGCTCCAGCTCTAAACGCTTTAGAGGCTGATGGAACGCTGCCAGTAATAGACCAAGCTTCAGTCAGTACCGATTCTCTAGCAACAGAGGTTCCCCAGTCAGTACCTACACAGGGCAATTCGCAGCAAGAGTTTACAGTTGCTAGCAAATTGCTTACGCCCCGAATGAGTCAAGCTAGAATAGCCCGACTTGATCTTTCTGTTGAGAGCCAACCTAATGATACCTACAAAACGTTGCTAAATCGTGCAGAAGCGGCTGTGAGAGCAGCAGTTCAAGAAAACTTTGAGCAGAATAAGCAGGTGACATATGTTACTGCAATGGTAATGGCTGAAAATTCCGGAGCAGTCGCACCAGTGCTGTCTTTAGAAGTTAGCCGGAGTCAATGGCGTAAAAGCCATGATGTCCAGCAATGGGGTACATACCTCACAAGCGCGCGATTCCTACTTGGATTTGAAAAGCCGCCAGCTATTAATACCAGTGCGACAGTAACTGAAAATGCTCCCCTCGCTCCTCAAGAAGAATCAAAAGATCAGTTAGGTGAAGAAGGTTCTGATAGTATTAATCCCAGCGACATAGAAACTACTCCTGAGTCATCAGAAGAATCTGTTGATAGTGCAGATGGCAATAAAACTAGTATCCTCAATCCCATAAATCTTAATCAAGTTGATGTTAATGACCCAGTTATTGCGCCTTCTGTAACGCCACCTCAATAGTTCATAAATAGCATCACAGCATGGTTATGGTTAATGAGTGTATTAGTCATCTACTCCTAGTAGTTAAACCTTAGCCACTCTTAGGCAGGGAATGACCATAAATAATTGCTAGTCAAGACTATTAACTGATGACTATTAACTATCTCGCTATAGAATAGAAAGGTTGTGAATTATTAAGATGGTGTCATGGCTGTTCCTAAGAAGAAAACATCAAAGTCAAAACGAGACAAACGCAAAGCTACCTGGAAACGCAAGGCCGTAGTCGAAGCACAAAAAGCTCTCTCTTTAGGTAAATCAATTCTGACTGGACGTTCTACATTTGTATATCCAACTAAGGAAGAAGCTGAAGAGGAAGAGTAATTTTTAACACCCAACAGGCTAGCAACTGACTCAAAGTAACAAGGTGCTAGCTTAAGAGCGTTCAATTTATCTTTCTAAACTAGATGTTAGGAAAATTTTTTCAGAAACCAGGACAAGAAGAGAGCGATCGCGTTCCTCCTGGTCAATACTTAACAAAGGGGTTTCCGGTACTCACATACGGGCAAACACCCCAAGTTGACATTGAAAATTGGCAATTTCGGGTGTGGGGCTTGGCAAAACCTGCTACCTTCACTTTGTCAGATTTTATGGTGCTACCCCAACACGAGTTTACAGCAGATTTTCATTGTGTAACGCGCTGGTCTAAACTTGATGTGAAGTGGACTGGCATTAAAGTAACAGACTTTATGAGTCTGATTGAAGTAGATGCAAAAGCAGTTCACGTTATGGAACACTGCTACGGCGGTTACACGACAAATATTCCCTTAGAAGACTTTGTGCGGGAGGAAAACTTTTTTGCTCACACTGTCTTTGGTGAACCGCTACCAGCAGAACATGGTGGTCCGATGCGGCTAGTTATTCCTCACCTCTATGCTTGGAAAAGTGCTAAGTGGATTAACGGTTTGGAATTTCTTGATCACGAAGAACAAGGTTTCTGGGAACGCAACGGCTACCATCGACGTGGAGAACCGTGGGCAGAAGAGCGCTATAGTGGTTAAAAGTTAGGGGCTAGGACACTAGCCCCCACTGATAATTCGCTTTAGCAACTGCAATTTGTCTTTGTAGGGAGGGTATCGTAGTTTAGGATCGAGCTGCAAAGATTTGTGTAATACACTTTTGTAATGGGAGAAAGTATCAAAACTTGCTTTGCCGTGATAGCTACCAATGCCACTTTCGCCAACACCACCGAATGGTAAAGATGGGACAGCAACTTGCATAACACAATCGTTGATACAAACACCACCGGAGCTAGTTTCTCGACATACTCGTTCTTGCAAATTTCTGTTTGTAGAAAATAAGTACAATGCTAAAGGTTTTGGTCTTTGATTAATAATGGCGATCGCTTCTGCTAAATCGTTGTATGTAACTATAGGTAGAATTGGACCAAAAATTTCATCCTGCATTACTGCATCTGATAGCGAGACATTATCAATCACAGTAGGAGCAATATAACATTGGGCTACGTTTGTTTCTCCACCAATAACAATGTCTCCGTCTTTGAGAAATTCTTTTAAACGGAAGAAGTGTTTTTGATTAATAATCCTGGCATAGTCAGCGCTAGCAGCTGGATCGTCTCCATAAAATTCTCGAAGGCATTTTTTGATACTTGTTAATAAATCTTGCTTGATTCGTTGATCAACTAAAAGATAATCAGGAGCAATGCAAGTTTGACCAGCATTAATAAACTTGCCCCAACTAATTCGTCTAGCAGCGTATTCAATATTAATATTAGTATCGACAATACAAGGACTCTTACCACCAAGTTCTAAAGTAACTTGTGTAAGATGTTTCGCCGCCGCTTGCATGACAATTTTGCCAATTGCTGTGCTACCAGTAAAGAAGATGTGATCAAACTTTTGCGCTAGTAGCTGTTGACTACTCTCAACTCCTCCTTCTACTAGTGCAATGTATTCTGGCTGAAAATATTTTTGGATAATATCAGCTAATACAGCAGAGGTATGAGGCGCAATTTCGGAAGGTTTGAGAATAGCACAGTTCCCAGCTGCGATCGCACCGATCAAGGGTGCAATCATTAGTTGAAATGGATAGTTCCAGGCACCGATAATCAAAACTACACCAAGTGGTTGAGCATAAATCCGCCCAAAACCTGGAAATTGCTCAATTCCAATTCCTACTTTCTGCGGTTTCGTCCAATACTTAATATGTTTGAGCGCATAATTAATTTCTTTTATTACCCAAACCTCAGTAGCATAAGCTTCAAATTCTGGTTTATGCAAATCTGCTCTCAAAGCACTAATAATAGTAGATTGATGCTCGCTAATGGCTTGCTTGAGAGTTTTTAGTTGGTCAATCCGAAAAGCAACGTCTTGAGGTTTACCAGTTTTAAAGAATTCACGTTGTTTGCGGATGATGTCACTAACTGCTATTGAAGTGATCATCTTTTTGTCCTCAAAATACCAAATTCAGTTCTGGCAACCTACCATACTTCTATCTTTTTTTGGATGTTGCCATAATATCAAGGGGTATGGAAAAGCGATTTTTTGTTATACTTTAAATACATACTAAAAATCTAAGCTTCTAATATAGAATCGCACAGATTTCCATTATTAAATTATAACTTAAAAAATAAAGAAAAATTCAGATGATTTTAAGAAAATTTTGCAAATTTCAAAAGATTGAAAAGGCTTAATTTTTGTGTTATATTATTTTTATAATTGGACTATTGGCACTGATAAAAATTCTGCATAGATTTCCATTATTAAATTATACCTTGAAAAAGTCAAAGAGTAAATAAGATAATTGAGTAAAAATTGAATTTTTTTGATTCTCTTCACGCAATACTTGGTATAAATAAAGCTTCGAGAATAAAATTCCATTCACAGACTGAAGCAATAATGGAATCTTTAAGAATTTGCTATATTGCTACTCTCAAAAGTATCAAATAGCTATAGCTACTACTAACGAAGAGTGTTCTTTTCTCCACAGCCATTCTATCAAGTTGACTTCAGGAGAATATAGACCATTATTCGACTGTGCAAGTTCTTCAAAGTTCAATGAGTGCAATGGAGCCTTTGCCGTTTAAAAGTTTGATTTAATTGTGACAAGTCTTTTAGCCGTTCCCTGTTACTGCGATTCTGGAGACTGGGCTTAGGAATTGAACCAAGTGTTACTAAAGTTTACATACAAGTCTAATTTTAATCATTTTTAACAAAACCACAAGAGCGATCGCTCTTATTAATCGCTAATGCTTCTGTCTATCAACAGCAATAGCTTTGGGAATTAATTTTAGTAGAGGATTTGTTAGTAAACAACAGAGTTATTTTTTCACTTGCTTGACGCTAATCGTCCTTAGCCCTTTATTTATAGAGCTTTGACGTTATCATCACTTGCTATATAGAGATTAGTTGTTTTGAAATTGGTAGTGTTAAAACCAAGTCCTTGATAGCGATTAAGAATTTAATACTGTCCAGAATATTTTTTGTTTTTTGTAATTTAAAAGTTACATAAAATACTTCATTAATTTGAATAATTGCTTAAAGCTACTTATTAACGGAATAAAATGAAATTAAATATCAAGAAGACAAAATACTCGCTCATTCTTTCTACACTGACAAAAACACCCCTTTCTTTTCCTGGGTAGTTGAACAATAATGCATGAAAGACCAAAGGAAATGGCAACAAGCAGGCTTGTTGAAGCGCCTTCTTTAGCCCAATGAATAATCAAGCAACGATAGGAGCTAGCTAAACGTGAAACTTGCAGTCTACGGAAAAGGCGGCATCGGCAAATCTACAACTAGTTGTAATATCTCTGTCGCCCTCGCCAAGCGTGGCAAGAAAGTGCTACAAATCGGCTGTGATCCAAAGCACGACAGCACCTTTACTCTTACTGGTTTTTTAATTCCCACAATTATTGACACCCTTCAGGAAAAAGACTATCACTACGAAGATGTCTGGCCCGAAGATGTTATTTACAAAGGCTATGGCGGTGTTGATTGCGTGGAAGCTGGCGGACCGCCTGCGGGTGCAGGTTGCGGCGGCTATGTCGTAGGCGAGACAGTAAAGCTATTGAAAGAACTAAATGCTTTCGACGAGTACGATGTCATTCTCTTTGACGTATTAGGAGACGTTGTCTGTGGCGGCTTTGCAGCACCTCTTAACTATGCTGATTACTGCCTGATTGTTACAGATAATGGGTTCGATGCCCTATTTGCCGCTAACCGCATTGCTGCCTCAGTCCGTGAAAAAGCCCGGACTCACCCTCTACGTCTAGCTGGTTTAATTGGCAACCGCACAGCGAAGCGCGACTTGATTGAAAAATATGTGGAATCAGTACCGATGCCAGTGCTAGAGGTGTTACCACTAATCGAGGACATTCGGGTTTCCCGCGTCAAGGGCAAAACTTTGTTTGAAATGGCAGAATCTGATCCTTCACTTAGTTACGTTTGCGATTACTACCTTAATATTGCCGATCAGATTTTGGCGCGTCCTGAAGGTGTTGTGCCAAATGACGCTCCAGATCGGGAGTTGTTCTCCTTGCTATCTGACTTCTACCTAAATCCCACTCCTCCACCTGTCACAAGTCAGGAAGAGGAACTAGACTTGATGATGGTTTAAGTAGTCTAGTTCTAAGGATGAGGGATGGAGATGGCTTTTTTTAATAACTTAAAAAGCTCGTTAAAGCAAAAGTGGTTGCAATATTTCCAAGTCAATCGTTACTGGATTACGTTGCACATGGAGGTAGAATCTGTCTACACTCCCGATGGTGGCAGGCGACCACCTTCTTCCCTCATTCTAGGAGTCGTTAATGCACTAGAACCGCAGCTAGCAGAGTTGATGGTTGCTTTTTGTGAACTAAATCCAGTCCCAGATGCCTTGATTGATGTGCTGGAGTTAAATTTTGACCCAGACTTATTACTAGGTAACCGCTTCAATGCCCAAGCAATGCCAGAGGAACTAAGCGAAGGCATTGTAATTCAAACACTGACTGAACTAGAGTCGGATTTGAGTGAGATGTCCTTCACCGAGGCTGAAGAAGTTATTTTGGTAGAGACTGACGACGGCTCTCTGATCGCAATAAGTGAAGAAGATGCGGCGGCATTAGTTAATGAAATGACTGATGAATCTGTGTTAATGACAACTGATGAATCTGTAGTGATGCATCCAGACGAAGCGGCGGCATTGGTTGAGGCTATGGTGCTTAATGAGATAGTGCAAGATGTTTTTGAGGAAAGCTCGGAGTCTCAGTCGCTAGAAACACCAAGTACACCTCAACAGCAGGCTGAATCACTAGAAACACAAAATACATCTAGTACACAAACTGAATCGAGCGAGGTGATGTCGGATGTCTGGGTTGAAGATGCTAGCTCACCTGAAGCAGAAATACAACCTCAAGCAAGCGATATAGCTGCATCAAGCAAAGAAAGGCAAGTTGAAGACGACGAAATTTCGCGTTTATTTCCCAACCTTTAATTACTGCTCAAAAATTCAATTTAGAAATTAATCCCAAGGTTTAACCCTGACTTTGTTCTGCCTTCTTTAAATACCAAAGAGAGATTGAATTAATGATTGCTCAACCTGATACTTTAAATTTTGAGTGTGAAACTGGAAATTACCATACATTTTGCCCAATTAGCTGTGTTGCCTGGCTGTACCAAAAAATTGAAGATAGCTTCTTTTTGGTAATTGGCACAAAAACCTGTGGCTATTTCTTGCAAAACGCCATGGGAGTGATGATTTTTGCCGAACCCCGCTATGCGATGGCAGAACTAGAAGAAGGTGATATCTCCGCGCAGCTAAATGATTATGAGGAGTTGAAGCGGTTGTGTGATCAGATTAAGCGCGATCGCAATCCTAGTGTAATTGTCTGGATCGGCACTTGCACAACAGAAATCATCAAGATGGATTTAGAAGGTTTAGCTCCCAAGTTAGAAGCTGAAATTGGTATCCCGATTGTAGTAGCTCGTGCCAATGGGCTAGATTATGCCTTTACTCAAGGGGAAGATACCGTGCTAGCAGCAATGGCAGCGCGTTGTCCTGATAAAGCACCAGTAGCAGAAGCAGAAAAGAACGAACGCAATGCAATTTCTAAGCTGCTTAACTTTGGTCGTAAAAAAGAAGACGTAGCAACAGAAGAAGCCGAATATGTCAATCATCCACCTTTAGTGCTTTTCGGTTCTCTCCCTGATCCTGTTGTCACTCAGCTAACGCTGGAACTGAAAAAACAAGGCATAAAAGTTTCTGGCTGGCTACCTGCAAAACGTTACACCGAACTGCCAGTATTAGAAGAAGGCTACTACGTTTCTGGTGTCAACCCCTTCCTCAGCCGTACTGCCACTACTTTGATGCGCCGCCGCAAGTGTAAATTAATTGGCGCACCCTTCCCGATTGGTCCTGATGGTACACGCGCTTGGATTGAAAAAATCTGCTCGGTATTCGGCATTGAACCGCAAGGACTAGATGAACGGGAAGCGCAGATTTGGGCAAGCATGGAAGATTATTTACAGTTAATTCGCGGCAAATCTGTATTCTTCATGGGCGACAACTTACTGGAAATCTCTCTTGCGCGGTTCCTAGTGCGTTGTGGGATGACAGTACCAGAAATTGGCATTCCTTACATGGATAAGCGCTATCAGGCGGCAGAATTAGCACTGCTAGAAAAGACTTGCCATGAAATGAATGTACCTTTGCCGAAAATTGTTGAAAAGCCGGATAATTACAACCAAATTCAGCGTATTAAGCAATTAAACCCTGATTTGGTGATTACTGGCATGGCTCACGCCAACCCACTAGAAGCACGAGGGATCAATACCAAGTGGTCTGTAGAATTTACCTTTGCTCAAATTCATGGCTTCACTAACGCCCGTGACATCCTAGAATTGGTAACTCGTCCCCTACGCCGGAATAATTCTCTTAAGGATCTCGGCTGGGAGAAGTTGGTGAAGGAAGAAGCTAACGTCTAGGTTTCAATTTTTAACGGAATAAAAATAACTTTAGGGCGATCCAGTGCGATCGCCCTTTTTTATAGCCGTACACCAGGAATCATAAACTCTTGTCCTGTAATCTCGGATGATATTTCGTCGATAAATTGATAGAGGGCAGTATTAATAAATTCAGATAACAACCAGTTATGCTCGCTATCAAAGTGCTGTGCTAGGGTTGTCGGCGAATACCGAGCCAATTCACTCAACTTATGCATTGCGGCAAATGTAATCGTCAAAGAACTTCTTTCAATCAATCCATTAGTATTTCCCGAACGCTTTATATACCACAATCTACTTGTGCCATGTATGTAATATAAGTGCTTCCGTACAGTGTGATAATAATTAGTTAGTCTCTTTATATTATCAACTTCGTGTTGCTGTCCCTCCTGCCAGCAAAATGGCTTCTTTTTCCTAATTACAAACTTATCGTTTACTCCACAATCTTGTTCAAATCCCGTTAGGAATTCACTGAACGTATTGCTATTTGTGTAGCGTTGATCTTTTATCACAGAACAAAACCAGCTTTTCGATGAGCCATCCATGTGTACAAAACACGGCTCTGATATAGGAATGAAAATTTCTTGCTCAGATTCAAATGTCAAGCTATAAGCTCGATGGATGTAAGGAAGATTGTAGAGAAGCTCTTTAAGTGTATATGTTTGATTATTAGCAGGCTCATTTAGATACTGACATAGGGCAAAGAGTATTCCACGAGCTTCAAATTTTACTTCTTCATCAGATAGAGAGACACTTTTGGCAACTGTTTTACCACTTATGCCATGACGATCAGCACAAGTTATTTCCTTAACAATTAATAACGATTTTATGGCGTTTAAGAAACAGTAATATGTAGTCAAAGGCGAGGAAATTTTTGGTAACTTCTCTGAGGCATCAAAAAAGTGCTTTGCTTGTTGCCAATAAAACAACGCATCATCTTTGTGGTTGCGCTTTAACCACATTTCAACGTATTCCCACGTACTGGTAACAAGAATGTCTTGCTATTAAAATCAGGGTTAACAATTGCTTTATGAACAGTTAAGGGCTTTCCTCGATAAATAATTGGTGCAAAACCCATACTAATTTCATCTGTCCTTACAATAGTTCGACTACAAAATACGGCAATTGCATTTAAAACTAAAACTGAATTTCACCCTTGTTTTGCAGGAGAAACAGATAGCTTCCAAGTTCGTCCTTGACAGTGAATTTCATCATCAATAATCCGAACGCCAGCAATTTGACGCATTAGGATCATTGCTTCTTGTCTTTCTTCATCAGTCATGTAATCATCACCCTTACGACCGCTTGGGCAACGCCGAGGATCTCCCCCAGCATCTAAATACCGATGCCGAGCTATATTAATCAGTTCTTGCAGTCTTGCTTCTTGCTTTTTTTGTAATTCAGTAGGTTTCATAAATCTGATACCCAGTCAGCAGGAACAACATCACCATTAGGTAGTACAAAGGCAGTTGGTAAAACAGGACTAGGAGTACGCGAGTTTTCCGAGAGGCACAGCCACACCGGAAACTCGCTTGTGAATCCGCCAAAATCCTGTTTCTTCATCATAGAGCCTCCACTCAAGCAACTCTAGGGTTTCCAAGGCGTTGATAATTAAATATTGTGCTTCTATTGGTTCCACAAGTCATTAATTTGTATTTTGACTCCAGTTATTTTACGAGAGAAGTAATGAGCCAAGGTTTCTGCAAGTAGCGATCGCCTACAACTTAACAATTCAGCGCTGCATTGTATCTGGCGAATCACAATAGGTAGTATTAACCTACCCTCCAAATAGCGCGATATACTCCAAAATGGAAGATAGAAGTTAATGCTTTACCGCCGTCGCACGGCGGTAAGTATTGCATTGACTTTAAAGCATTATTGAAATTTCCAGAGAATTGAAGCTATGACATCTTATGCAACTTCCTCTGCTAAAGCTGAATTGACTGAACTGCGGCGGTTAAAAGGCATACTACCGCCAGAGTTGCAAAGCTGGGTTTCTGTTGAAGGTACAACAGAGGTGAATCCGCCCCTGATTATTTCCGAAGAAATTGGCAGCGATCAAGTTGAAATCTTAATTGACTTAGTGAAATGGGATCAACTTGCCTTAGATCAGCGCAATTTGCTGTTTTGGCATGAAGTCGCCCGCATTCAAAACGATACTATCCCTAAAGATGGCTGGGAGATGGCAGCGCTGGCAATTGGACTGGGTGGTGCTGTGGGTGAACTATGGGTTCAAGATGGATTGCTGCTGATATTAGCTTTGGGTTTGTGTGGCGTGTCTGGCTTCCGGCTTTACCAGAAGAATAATGGAGAAAAGCTAGTGAAAGAAATGACTGACGCAGATGAAAAAGCGATCGCTCTGGCAACGCGATTCGGCTACAGTCTTCCCAATGCCTACAAAAGTCTAGGTAGTGCCTTAAAAACGTTGATCGATCAAACTCCTAGTAAAAGACAACGGGTAAAATACGAAAGACGCTTGCAAGCCCTCAAACGTAGTGCGAATAAGGCAAAAGCAAAAGTCAAAGCTTCACAAGAAGAAAGTTATAGCTGATTGAGCATTTTATGAGTCTGTGGCACTACACGCACAGATTTTAGAAATTGCTTCATAGCGGCTTGCCAAGTCAAAACTTGAGCAGGAGTCGGAGCAAACATGAATTGACTTTGTTGGGGAAATGATTCTAGCGGTGTAACTGGTTGCAGAAACATGGGAATTTCCGGATTAACGTCTGCTACTAGCTGCGCCGACTGTACCAACTCATCAGGATTTGTATCCCTAGAAACAATTACTTTCACAAATACCTGCACCGATGCCTCGTGACAAAGCTGGAGAAATTGCGCGTGTTCTTGCCAATAAGTCTCACCACTAACACTAGGTAACTTCAAATCCATGCCTACAGAATCTATATACGGCAGAATCATTGCTAATTGTTCTGGGCGATGTCCACCAGTTTCAAGGTAAATTGGTAGCCCAGTCAGACTTTTTAACTGAGGCAGAAATTGCTCTAAAAATGGGGCATGGAGGAGTGGTTCGCCTCCTGTGAGGCTGATACTATCGTGCAAACCAGGTAAATTTTGGTTTGAAATCCATTGCAGTAACAAAGGTAACGATACAGGATTCGGGTGAATTTCAAAATCCCGTAATCCAGGCGATCGCTCTATCCGACAAGTAGATGGCACACTCCAAGTATGGGAACTGTCACAAAATTGGCAGCGCAAGTCACATAAGGCAAATCTAATAAAAATTTGGCGTGTACCGACGTTGAGTCCTTCCCCTTGAATGGCGGAAAAAACTTCAATTAATCGTGCAGTAGTAAGTTGGGCAGTTTTGGTAATCATCTACAGTGCAAACGCTTAAAAAACAGAGCAAATTTATTCCTGGCTTCCTCTATTTTGGCGAGACAAAACTGGAAAAATCCTGTAGTTAGTTAATGTTATTCAAAAATCTCAATAAGTTTTGACTCAAACCTGTTGTTTTTGCAGCTTAATTGAGTCTTGGCGCTCCGCTACAATAAAACTAGAAATTTATACTTAGCCAATTCTGCTGTGCTATCTTTCAACCATACTGGAGAATCCAGCGCAGTTATGCGCGAACAGGTATTAACCTGGCTAATAGATAATGTGCCTCCCTCACGCCTCAATCATATTCTCAGAGTTGAGCAGATGGCGGTGGAACTAGCCCAACATCATCAGCTTGATGTCGAAAAAGCAGCTACAGCAGGATTGATGCACGATTTAGCTAAATACTTTAAGCCGCAGAAGTTACTAGAAATCGCGCGTGCCGAAAAATTAGAGCTAGATCCGGTGAGTATAGAAAATCCGCATTTGTTACACGCAGATGTTGGTGCGATTGTTGCTAGAGATAAATTTGGGATCAAGGATGAAGAAGTCTTGCAAGCGATCGCCAATCATACTCTAGGCAGACCAGGGATGAGTGAGCTTAGTTGTATCGTGTTTTTAGCAGATAGCTTAGAACCAGATCGCGGTAATACACCAGAAATCGAGAATTTACGGCAGATTAGCTATCAAAATTTAGCAAAAGCAGTTTGGCTGACTTGCGATTATTCTCTAAAATATTTAATAGAACACCATTGTTTAATTCATCCTCAAACAATGGCAACCCGAAATTGGTTCTTGCAAAAAGTAAAGAAACTATAAGTTTTTTGAGTAAATACAGCGCTCATTGATTTTTGTGAGGGTGCAAAAAATCTGCTGTATCTATAATTTAAATTGCAGTAGTTTGTAAATTATTCTTTAATAATTTTCTGTTTACAAAATTAAAGTAGTTGAGGCTTAATGTCTGATTATTACCAAGCAAATTCTACACAGTCTACAACAATTAAACCTAATATCGCTAACCCAGAAGCTAGCCGAGAATTAGCAATGACCATTGCCGACGCGGCAGCAGACCGTAAAGCAGGTGATATTGTGATCTTGGGAGTGGCAGAAGTTTCTTACGTGGCTGATTACTTTGTTTTGGTGACGGGTTATTCTAAAGTACAGGTAAGGGCGATCGCGGGCGCAATTGCCGATACAGTGGAACAACAGTGGCAACAGCGTCCCTTAAGAGTAGAAGGACAAGCCGAAGGAAACTGGGTGCTACAAGACTACGGTGATGTACTTGTTCACATTATGATGCCCAAAGAACGAGAATTTTATAACTTAGAAGCATTTTGGGGTCATGCTGAACGCATAATTCCACCATCTGCTGGCAATGAGGAATGAGCCGATATGATCGAGTCATCAGTTTCTGTTTGCCCAGTTCCTGCTGAACAGCAACCACTCAACGAGTACGAAGAATTAAAATCGTCCACCTTCTTTCGTACTTGTACCTTAGATTGGCGGCAATATATCAAACAGTTAGTTGTGATTTGGGGTTTATCCTGGGTGATTGCAGGACCTGTAGTAGCAGCAAGTTTTGCTCCATATAAACACACTCCTCAGTTTATCCTTGGTGGAGCGGCAGTAGCGAGTTTAGGCGTAGTTTTAACTTTGGTACGACTTTATCTCGGCTGGTCTTATGTTTATAATCGCCTTGTAAGTCCAACAATCTTTTATGAAGAATCTGGTTGGTATGACGGTCAAACTTGGGCAAAACCAAAAGAAGTTCTGACACGCGATCGCTTAATTGTTACCTACCAAGTCCAACCAATTCTCCAGCGACTGCAAAAAACCTTTGGTTACTTAGGCTTATTACTGATTGCCAGTGGCTGTATTTGGAATTTTTGTAAATAGTCATTAGTTTGATTGCTAATGACCAATGACTAGTGACCAAGGACAAAAAAGTGATAAAGTCTTACCCATGACAAGGGGAAAACGAACTCAAGCCGCACAACTAGAAGTCAGATTGCTGCGGGAAGGCATTATCGAATCTAGGCATCACGTCCAGGCTGTTGTCTGCGACGACAGGGGACGAGTATTGTCTGTTGCCGGAAACTCAGAAACAGCTACATTTGTCCGTTCGGCGCTCAAGCCATTTCAGGCACTAGGAGTTACTACTACAGGAACACTAGAACGCTATAACCTCACAAATCGGGACTTAGCAATTATTTGTAGTTCCCATAAAGGCACAATTGAGCAGGTACGGCAGGTATTCAACATCCTCTGGCGCGCTGACATCGATCCCTCGGTGCTACAGTGTCCAATTCCCGAAGGCAAGCGTAGCCCACTGCAATACAATTGTTCTGGTAAACACGCGGGGATGCTGGCTGTCTGTCAACAACGGCATTGGCCTTTGAATACTTACTTGCAGCGCAACCATCCAGTTCAACAGCTGATTTTTGGCAAAATTGCCGAGTTACTGCGGATGCCAGCCGAAGAATTTATCTCGGCTCACGATGACTGCGGCGCTCCTACGTATTTAATGCAACTCGGTCAAATGGCATCTTTATATGCTCAGTTGGCTTCCGGGAGCAGTTTAGATATGGAGCGAATTGTCCGCGCTATGACTCAGCACCCGGCTATGGTGGCGGGAGATGGAGAATTTGATACAGAACTAATGCGCTTAACTCAAGGTGAACTAGTGAGTAAAGCAGGGGCAGAAGGCGTGCAATGCCTTGGGAGGATTGGTGAGGGTATGGGTTTGGCAATTAAGGTCATGGATGGAGCAAAACGGGCTAAATATGCCGTTGCTATCCACCTGTTGCAACAGATGGGGTGGATTACTCCTTCGGTAGCACAAACTTTGGCGGAAAGATTTATGACTTTGGGTAATTACAAGCGCCTAGACGTTATTGGCGAATTATCAATGCTTTAGTTGCTAATTTTCTACTATGCAGTTATAGTAAATAAGTTGACGCGGGGTAGAGCAGCCTGGTAGCTCGTCGGGCTCATAACCCGAAGGTCAGTGGTTCAAATCCGCTCCCCGCCACCAAATTGTAATATTTAACAAGCCCTGTAATCAGCAATGGTTGCAGGGTTTTGTTGTAGGAGCGATTGCCCCTCGCCATCGTTGCGCGATCGCCCAAGAATAATGCCCGGATGTAGAGCAGTTAGTACAGGTAGGTTTAGCATAGGTACATGAACCAAAATTTCAGATTGGTGCAAGTACGCTTGGGGAGGACGGCATGGGTGTTAAGTTACGGCGACCTATTTTAGTAGGTGGAGTTGGTCTATCATTTTCGCTCTTAGTATTGCAGAGCGTCCATCAGTCGGTAGATCAACTAGGTGAATTTAGCGTGATTGGGATAATTGGACTGGGTATCTGCTTATGGTTATTCCAGCATCAAACAAAAAATACTTCCTTGCAATGGGATAAGTCACCCCTAGAGCGGGCGACAGTAGAAAAAACAATTGCCCAAACAGAAGGCGTAGTTAACCAGTTGGCAACAGAGGCAGAAGATCGTGATTTAACGCCTTGGCGCGAAAAAATCGCCCAGCTAAAAGTTGAACTAGATCGCCAAGAAATTCATCTGGCGGTGACTGGTGGTAAGGCGGTAGGCAAAACAGCGCTGATGCAAGTATTACCCTTGGGTGAGCAAAAGCCGCCTCTACGCTTGCGAGAAACAGCAGCATTATTTACTAATAATGTTGATTCCACAGCAGATACAGTTGCTTTATCGGAAGTAATCGCCTCAGATTTAGTTTTGTTTCTAACCAATGGGGATTTGACAGACACTCAGTTTCAAATACTCCAGCAACTAACGGCAGCACAGCGCCTGATGTTGATTTTGAACAAGCAAGATCAGTATTTACCAGATGAGCGCGCTAGTGTGTTGTTGTCTCTGCGACAACGGATGTATCCAAAGCTCAAGGCAGAAGATGTGGTAGCGATCACAGCAGCTCCTAGTCCGATCAAAGTGCGCCAGCATCAAGGTGATGGTACGGTCCAGGAGTGGATGGAACAGCCAGCGCCAGAAATAACCCAACTAACACAGCAACTAACTCAAATTTTAACGGCGGAAGGACAACAGCTAGTATGGGCGACAACTAACCGCCAAGCTATTGCTTTGAAGTCAGAAGCGAAAACGGTATTAAATTGCGTTAGACGCGATCGCGCTTTACCTGTAATTGAGCAATACCAGTGGATTGCCGCCGCCGCCGCCTTTGCTAACCCAGTTCCTGCTTTGGATTTACTGGCAACAGCCGCTATTAACGCTCAGTTAGTAATGGATTTAGGTGGAATTTATCAGCAAAAGTTCTCCCTTCAGCAAGCGCAAACAGTAGCGGGAACAATGGGAAGCTTGATGCTGAAACTCGGTTTAGTAGAACTTTCTAGCAAAGCGATCGGCACTGTACTTAAAAGTAATGCCATTACCTTTGTTGCTGGAGGAGCAGTACAGGGAATTAGTGCTGCCTATCTAACACGGTTAGCAGGTGTAAGCTTAATTGAGTATTTCCAAGAGCAGGAGGTAGCTACAAGCGCTGAGACAAAGCTGAATCTAGAAAAGTTGAGTCAAACCTTACAAAATGTCTTTCAACAAAATCAGCAGCAGGTTGCTTTCCTGCAAACCTTTGTTAAGCAGGGAGTAAGTCGTTTAGTACCGCAATCATCTCAACCTCAACTTACTCAGTCTTAGATAGTTAATTACTAAGTAAGGTGGGACGATACCCACCTTACTGATAAAAACATCAAGATGTTATTTTTAATGGACATAACTGGACTAAATTCGCCCCGGTGAATTTGACCTCAACATTACGCAAGATACTCTAAAACTTTTTGTGCAATAAAGAATATTTAAATCAAACTCAGTTTCATATTTATGAAAACGAGATGCTGCTAATTCTGCACAATTGACTGTAGAAGGTTCCCACTCTTTTAAGGAACGTTGGATAGTTTTGGCTCATGAGTTGTAATCCCCTCCTCACCCCTGCTTTATCCTTTTTGTCACTTTGGTGTCATATTTACACATTACGCTTATTTATGAGTAGATAAACCTCTGCTCCTCATACCACTCCTTAATTCAACAATGCTCTGCCACTAAGAAAGTGGCGGGCATTTTTATTTGCTTATACTCATCACTAATAACAGCCTAATTAGTAGTAAAGCTCAGAGAGCAGGTGATCTATTCGCTCTCACTAGTTCTTATGAAGCTGCCGATGCCAGGAATTTTAATAAAAAACTACTTTTATATATTTTAACTCTGGCTTCCATTTCAAACTAACTCAGTAGCTTAGATTAGGGTGCGATCGCTCATGTTACCTATATAAGCGCTTTTGTACGGTAGCGAATCCAGCTATTCACACAATTGTTATAAATCGTCAATACTTTCTCTTTTAAGAATTTCCTTAGCGATCGCTTTTATATCTCGTCCATTGACACTAACTACGCCACTTCAAAAGTTGTGCTGCAAGAAGTTGAACTAACTTAGGTTGATTGCAAAGTTCGGTAATCTCCGCAAAAATATCTAAGAACTTCGTAAACAAACGTCCCTAGCTTCCCTTCGTTTAACGTATTTTCCACTAGCTTTTGTTTTGTAGCGGAGTCGGCTACTAAGTAATTCTTAATCTAACACTTAGCTTATAAAAGTAGATTTACTTAATTTAATTTTAAATTGGTTTAAATTCTGTATTTAAAGTAGTTGCTTCTACAGAAAATAACAAAATTTTTGCTACACACTTTAACACTTTTATTATTTGAATCTAAAATACTACTTTTATTTTATTTGTTAGTAGATTCACTGTCGCAGTTTCAAAAGAAACAAAGTTAACTTTGTTTTATAAGTCGTTAAGTAAAACAAGCTGTCATATATTAAATCTGTTTAAACAGCAAATATCAGTTTAAAGGTTATTACTGAAACTTTAAATGTTTTAGTAAACAATCAAACTGAAGCTGTGACAAATTTGTCAGATTTTAAGCGTAGTTTGCTGAACAATTAACCGCGATTATGAATAAGTAATACAAAGCCTATTAAACTAGCTTTCTAACAAATAATTCATAAATAACTGCAACGTTTAAGCGTTATGCGGTCAGCTTTGCTGCGCGGTAGGTTCCCTATATTTATCTTCCTATCCCGCTATGTCATTATTAGAATTACAAAAATCTGTTGAGAAATCACTTCAAAGTTTAAAAAGTCTTGATGTACTTAAGAGATTATTTTGGAGCCAGTTGAACTACGAACGAGTTAATCAACCGCTTTCTCGTCGCGGATGGACTGCAAGAGTTGACAATGAGTTAGCAGAAGATCCATTATTGCTAGCCTCTGGAGGAACTAACAATGACTTTCATGTTATTTATGCACGTCTTAAATCAAATCAACTATCAAGAGAACGAGAAAGAATTGTTGTAGAGCGTCTTTTGCAAAATCATCCCTATGCTCTCTTTATTTTTTCTAATCAAACACAATCGCAGTGGCATTTTCTCAATGTTAAATACGATAACAAAGTTGAGAAACGAAAACTTTTCAGACGTATTACTGTAGGCGAAGGAGAACAGTTAAGAACAGCGACAGAACAACTCAACCTACTAGATATTGAATCCATCAAATCGGATGCATCGCCTTTAGAGATTCAGCAACGCCATGATGATGCATTTGATGTTGAGGTAGTTACCCAGAAGTTTTTTCAGCAGTATCGTCAAGTTTTTGAGAAAGTTGAAAGGCTAATTCAAGGAATAAAAGAAGCAGAACGGAAGCGGCTATTTACTCAAAAGTTATTTAACCGTTTAATGTTCATTGCCTTTATTCAGAAAAAAGGTTGGCTGAAGTTAAATGGACGAACCGATTATTTATCAGCTTTGCGGGAGACTTACCAACAGGATAATAGCACTTTAAATAAGAACTTTTACCGCGATCGCCTATCACATCTCTTCTTTACTGGACTCAATAACCCGCCACAAATTGATATAGCTGGCATCAATAACGGTGGTTATATTAAATATTTAATAGGTACTGTACCTTACTTAAATGGCGGTCTATTTGAGAAAGACGAAGATGACAAAGATGCTCAAATCATAATTCCAGATGAGTGTTTAGATACTATTCTTCATGACCTATTTCAACGCTTTGCTTTTACTGTTACTGAGAGTACACCTCTGGATGTTGAAGTAGCAGTTGACCCAGAAATGTTGGGTAAAGTGTTTGAAGAACTCGTCACAGATAGACATGGATCTGGTAGTTATTATACTCCTAAACCAATTGTTTCATTTATGTGTCGAGAAGCATTAAAAGGCTATCTCAAAACTCAGGTTGTAGGAGAATTACCCGATGCAATAGCTCAATTTGTTGATGAACATGAACCAGTAAATTTAGGTAATCCAGAAGCAATTTTAGAAGCATTACGGCGCGTCCGTACCTGTGATTTAGCTGCTGGAAGTGGGGCTTACTTATTAGGAATGCTGCATGAGTTATTAGATTTACGGCAATGCTTATTTAATGCAAAAAAGCTAGATACAAAAACTATCTATGACCGCAAGTTAGAAATTATTGAAAACAATCTTTATGGAGTAGACATTGATCCATTTGCTGTTAATATTGCCCGTTTAAGGTTATGGCTATCTCTAGCAGTGGAATACGAGGGAGATGACCCAAAACCACTACCGAATCTGAAATATAAAATTGAAGTTGGAGATAGTCTAATTGCGCCTAGCCCTACAGGAACAGGAGCAATTAGAGATGAACTTATAATTCAATATCGACAAGCTAAAGCTCGATATTTGAGGGCGCATCATGGAGGAGAGAAAAAGAAGCTAGAAGCAGAGATTTTAGGATTGAAGACTCAAATTTCTCTGATGACTCATGGTAGCAGTAAAGTATCTGGTTTTGATTGGGCAGTGGAATTCGCTGAGGTATTTGCAAATGGTGGTTTTGATATTGTGGTAGCGAATCCACCTTATGTGCGCCAGGAATTAATTAAACATTTAAAGCCTACATTGCAGAAGGTTTATCCTGCTGTTTATACCGGAACTGCTGATTTGTACTGTTATTTTTATGCTCGTGCTTTGGAACTATTACGTCCAAATGGAATGTTAACGTTTATTTCTCCTAATAAATGGTTTCGGGCTAATTACGGGGAAAAATTGCGAAAACACATTGCTGAAACTTGTCAAGTTCACAGTATTACTGATTTTGGAGATTTACCTGTTTTCAAAAGTGCAACTGCTTATCCAATGATTTTTATTGCTCAGAATGAAGAATCAGCAAATAAATCAACTATTTTTACTCAGGTAAAATCTTTAGAATCTCCCTATCCTGATGTTTTAGGAATGATTCGAGCCAGGGGGCAAACTTTACCTTCCAATGCTCTAAATGGTTCAAGCTGGAAACTAACTGATTCTACTTCTACAAATTATTTACAAAAGATAGAAGCAGCAGGGATTCCGTTAGGTGAATATGTCAATGGTCAAATTTATTATGGTGTTAAGACTGGCTTTAACAAGGCATTTATCATTGATGGGTTGAAACGAGCACAATTGATTACCCAAGATCCTAAAAGTGCAGAGATTATCAAGCCTCTAGCTATAGGTAAGGATATTCGCAAGTGGCGTATAAATTACAAGGATAGATGGCTTATATTAACAAAGCGTGGCATTGATATAGATGCTTACCCTGCTATCAAAGCTTACTTGGCTCAATGGCAAGTAGAGCTGACACCAAAGAAAACTGGAAAAGAATCTCAAGGGCGGGCGCGTGGTGATTACAAGTGGTATGAACTCCAAGCTAGTCCTGGTGATACTGAACGATTTGAGAAAGCAAAAATTATTTATCAAGAAATCGCTACAAATCAAGCTTTTGCCTTTGATGATACAGGAGCTTTTGTTAATAACAAAGTATTTATAATTTTTAGTAATGATTTATTCTTATTAGGTGTCTTAAACTCTTCTACTGCATGGGAATATCTGTATAATACCTGCTCAAAATTGTCGGGTGGTGCTTTTGCCATGCAAACACCTTATGTTACTAAGCTTCCTATTCCCAATGCTTCTACTACTGAACGAGATGCAATATCTCAGCTAGTGCAAAAATGCCTAGATGCTAAAGGAATTGAGTGTCAAGCATGGGAGAAAGAAATAGACGATCGCGTTGCTGCCCTTTATGGGTTGTGATAGAAGGATACTAAGGAAGTTATAAAGTGCTCAGATAGCAGCTTCTAAAATAACGCTTATTCACCTCACCGAGAACCTCATGGAAAAACCTTTTGCTTTCAAAGTCGAAAATATTGAGGGAGATGAAGTAGCAATTGCACCTAGCTTAGACTCAGCGATCGCTGCTGCCAAAAATGACCTGAAATATGGTCATTCACCTAACTATATAACTGTGACTGCATACTATGAAGATGGTCATAGTGAAGAAGTAGATTTATCTTCTTATATAGCAGAACCACCTACCGAAGAAGAAGCAAAGGAGTTCATTAGAAAAAAACGGCAAGAGATCCGAGAAGCTGAAAAAACTAATAATTCTAGAATTGCTGCTGTTGCAAAATTACATGGTATTGGGCTAGTAGACGTGACATCTAAAGTTCCAGACGAGGAGTTAATAAAAAAATATATAAGAAACAAACCTAGAGCATGGAAGAATTAGGAATAAAACAGACATGGGACAGTTAAACATCCCATCATCTAGCCTTATTTATGTAGATACATCACCAGTTATCTATACTATTGAATCTCACCCTGATTATTACTCACTGCTGCAACCACTATGGCTAAAATTTCAAACGAACGAAGTTGAAATTATTAGCAGTGAACTAATATTAATGGAAACACTAGTCGTACCGTTGAGAACTGCGAATAATGCTCTGATTGCAGAATATGAACAGCTCCTTCTCTCTTCAGAAATGCGACTAATTCCTATCAGTCAAGTCATACTAAGGCAAGCTGCAACTCTCAGGGCTACCACTAACCTAAAAACACCGGATGCTATTCATGCTGCTACAGCTTTATCTGTCAATTGTACCCAATTTATTACTAACGATAAGGGCTTTCGCAATGTGTCTGGTTTGCCCGTTGTTGTCCTCAGCGAAGTTTTAGCATCTTAAATCGGATTTACTTTAAGTCTTAAATATTTGTATTCATCCGCGCAAATCTGCAAATTGAGTCAGCCGTTGGTGCGTCTCTATCTACATTTATAAGTAATAAAATATGCCTAATCACGACCTTATAGATAACCGCAATCATAAATTAGTAGACCAAATTAACTGCATTCTCGACTCATCAGAAGCGGCTCATTTTGCAGTAGGTTACTTTTTTCTTTCTGGCTTTACCGCAATTAGCGATCGCCTCACCAACATTAAAGAACTACGCCTATTAATTGGCAACACTACCAACCGCGAAACTATTGAACAAATTGCCCAAGGATACAGACGACTAGAATTAATTAGCGATCGCGTTGAAGCCCAAACCTACCCCAAACGCGCTGATGTTAAACAAATGGCGACGGATACAGCAGCTAATATTCGTTCCAGCATTGAACTAATGGATCAGACAGATGAAGCCGAGACGCTGGTGAAAAATTTAGTGCAGATGATTGAAGAAAAGCGGCTTCATGTAAAGGTATACACCAAAGGAACATTACACGCTAAAGCTTATATTTTTGATTATGGTAATGTCTTTGATAACAAAGGTAGACCTTTAGAACGTTCAGAAAAAGGTATTGCTATTGTTGGGTCATCTAATCTTACTCTTTCTGGCATTACCCATAATACCGAACTCAATGTAGTGATTCATGGTAACGATAACCATGCAGAATTAACTTACTGGTTTGAAGAACTTTGGCAAGAAGCGGAAGATTTTAATGAAACTTTGATGCGAGAAATGAAGCAATCTTGGGCTGCTTCTACAGTTCGTCCCTATGACATTTACATGAAAACCCTGTATGCTTTAGTACGCGATCGCTTAGAAGATACAGAGCCAAAAGACATTATCTTAGAAGACGAAATTACTAAACAATTAGCAGAATTCCAAAAAGTCGCTGTTAGTCATGCTGTACAAAATATTAGAGATTACGGGGGTGCTTTTGTCTCTGATGTTGTAGGACTTGGTAAAAGTTTTATTGGGGCGGCAATTGTCAAACGCTTTGAACAAACAGAACGCGCCCGTCCTTTAATTATCTGCCCTCCTCCACTGATAGAAATGTGGGAGCGTTACAACGAGATTTATCAACTGAATGCTCACGTTCTTTCAATGGGATTGTTAAAGGAAGATGATGAAAGTGGATTCAAAGTTCTTTTAGATAATTTCAAATACAAGGATCGAGACTTTGTATTAATTGATGAAAGCCACAATCTGCGGAATAACACAACTCAGAGGTATAAAGTCTTAGAAACATTTTTGGCTGCTGGTAAACGTTGTTGTCTATTAACAGCTACTCCACGCAATAAAAGTGCTTGGGATATCTACTATCAACTAAAACTCTTTCATCAAGACGATAAAACTGATTTACCAATAGATCCACCAAACTTAAAAGAATACTTCCAGTTAGTTGAAAAAGGCGAAAAAAAACTGCCAGAGTTGCTATCTCATATCCTCATTCGCCGTACCCGCAACCACATCTTACGCTTTTACGGATTCGACGCAACCACCCATCAAGCTGTAGATCCATCTAACTTCAAACCATATCTTGACGGAACAAGACGCGCTTACGTCATTGTCGGCGGAGAGCATCGATTTTTCCCTAAACGAGAACTAGAAACCATTGAGTACAGCATTGAGGACACTTACCAAGGACTATACCAAGAATTACGGCAGCTAATGTCGGCGAGGATACCTCGTCGCCCACTGCCATGTCAATGCTTAGGCACACCCCGTAAGCGTCAACTCATTAACCCACCAATTGATGAACTCAGCTATGCCCGATATGGACTTTGGAACTATGTTTTAAAAGATAAACAAAAGCAAGAACCTTACACTACGTTGCAACGTGCAGGTACTAACTTGCGAGGTTTGATGCGAGTGCTGTTATTTAAGCGCTTCGAGTCGAGCGTTTACGCCTTTCAAGAAACTATCAAAAAATTGTTACTTGTCCATCAAAGGTTTTTAGATGCACTATTTCAAGGATTTATCCCAGCCGGAGAAGAAGCGCAAACCCTCTTATCTGGAAATTACAACCAAGAGGAAGAACAAGACTTGATGGATGCGTTACTTCAAGTCTCAAATAAATATGACTTAGCTGATTTTGATGCAGAAAGACTACAACAGCATATCGAACACGATATTCAAATTTTAAAAAAGATTCAGATATTAGTTACACCAATTACCCCACAAAAAGATGCCAAGTTACAAACTCTTAAAAAATGGCTATCTAAAACGCCTCTAAAAGGCAAAAAACAGCTAATTTTTACCCAATACGCTGATACAGCTAAGTATCTGTACGACAACTTGAACCCCCAAGGGAAGCAAGACGATATTGAAGTAATCTATAGCCGTAATAACAAGAGTAAAGCGCAGATAGTCGGACGATTTGCACCTGAAGCTAACAAGGAGTACAAATTTAAGCCAGGAGAATCAGAAATTAAAACATTAATTGCTACTGATGTCTTAGCAGAAGGTCTAAATCTCCAAGATGGTGACTTAATAATTAATTACGATTTGCACTGGAACCCAGTTAAGTTAATTCAGCGCTTTGGTCGAATTGACCGGATTGGCAGTATCAAGGATGTAATTTATGGATTCAACTTTTTACCAGAATTAGGCATAGAACGTAATTTAGGCTTAAAGCAGAAGCTCAAAAACCGAATTCAGGAAATTCATGACACTATCGGTGAAGATGCAGCAATTCTTGACGGTACAGAGCAACTCAACGAAGAAGCTATGTATGTAATTTATGAACAAAAGGGTAAACAGTTAAGCCTTTTTGATCCTGAAGAAGAGGAATTTTTAGATTTAAATGAAGCTGAAGAACTCCTCAGACAATTACATAAGAATGACCCTAGTGAATTCGAGCGGATTGCCAATTTACCACATGGTATCCGTACAGCTAAGTCATCAATACAGCAGGCAACATACGTTTTTTGTGAAGCATCAGACCCTAATCGATCTGACATCAAAGGCTACCAGCAGCTATTCTTGTTAGATCACAAAGGAGAGGTGACTTCAAGAGATATTCCCCGCATCCTGGGTGCAATTAAATCTGATCCAACTACTCCCATTGCTACACTTCCAAAATATCATAATTCTGCTGTCATGCGCGTCAAGCGTCGATTTGCTGAAGAAGTAAAGCATCGCCAAGCAGAACGCGAGTACAACCAGAGTTTAACTCAGGCGCAGCGATATATCCTGCGAGAACTGAGAATCTTTTTTAAAGCGATCGCCCAAGAAGAAGTAAAAACCCAAGTTAATATTTTAGAAAAAGCATTTCGCGGTTCGATGACGCAAGCAATTAATCGGGAGTTAAATAGCCTACGACGCAATGGTGTTACAGGTCAAAATTTATTTAATCAATTGGTGCAAATTTACAGTCAGCACAATATGCGCGAGTGGCTAAATAATAACAATATGCCATCTATATCTCATCCGATTCCTATCATTATTTGCAGTGAGGCTTTGGGTTAACTTCATTGAATTGTGCATCAGTTCACGAATTCTGTCTGTAAACTCGGCTGATAGCGATCGCCACCTGTTGTTACCTGTAAGTTATCACTCAAGCTAATAGTAAAGTTATCCTAGCTAAGAATTATAAAAATTTTGTTAAAGATAGTAAGTGAATATTTATGAGTTTTTAGACTGCTATATAGCCGATGGGTGTGGAGACGATTATATAGATTAACTTTAATGGTAATAACATAACAGTTACTACCTTTTTTGTAACCTTGCTTTACTAAAAATTTAGTGAGCGCTCCCCGCGTCTACTTTTTTGTATAAAACGAACGGTTAAGCGTTTTTTACTACGTAGGTATTTGCAGAATATTTATCCAATTTTTTATCATTTCTAAACCTAATTTTTAATTAAAGAAGCGATTATGAGTAAAGATTAATTTATCTCACGCTAACATTATGTATTAGAGGAAATAGAAAACTTTGTTTCTGCAAAGTAATTAAGCTTGTACTGAGGAATTAAATTTATCAAAATCAGAGTTAAACAGTGTATTAATTGGGAAGTGCAGAGCAATATTAAATATTCAAATTACAAGTAAAGATAAACGTAAGTATTATGAGCAGATTAAAAATAGCTGATCAACTATGGGAGTTGTATAAACAGCACAAATCTTTATAGTATAGATACACTATCTTTAGACGCTCTACCAGTAGGGGTCTTAGTTCCTGTCATTTTTTCAGTTTAAATATGAATCATAGTAATCACTAAATCATATTCAAACGTCAATATTTTGGGCTAAAAACCCGATTAGCTACTTCTAAGAATTTTCCAAGAAATAGCTATAATGCTTGATATGTAAGGCTTTTTCAATGGACGTAACTGGATTCGAACCAGTGACCTCTACGATGTCAACGTAGCGCTCTAACCAACTGAGCTATACGTCCGTGAGTTATTGATATTAGCACAAGTTTAACTCAAGACACAAATAGCGCTTTCGGGCGATCGCATACATCACTAACTATTTTGGTTGCAACTGTTTCAACTTGCTTCTTGCTGATTGTAGCAATTGTTGCGCTTCTGGATAAGCGGTTGTCCCTGACTCCACAGTTTGTAGCTGATTAATAACACCATAAACTTGACTGATGACAGCGTTTTGAGGGGTAGCACCATCAGCAGTTGTAGAAGTCAACAAAGTTTCAATTTTGTCTTTCGCCCGTGCTAGTGCTTCCACAGACACTTGCTCTGCTGCTAATCGCGTACGCGCTATACCTAAATTTCTTTGATACTGCGCTAGGAATTTCTGGGCATCAACATAGCCTGGATCTTCAACTGAAATTTGCTGAAGCTGGCTAATTGCTTGTTCCCATTGTGCTATTATTTCACTCCACTCAGTAGCGCTATGAGGTAGATTTTTGGCAGATTGGGATGCTGTAAGAGCAAATTGCTGCGCCGCTTCAATTAACGTACTAGTACGCGCACTACCTGCCGCTAAACTAGCAACGCGCTCAAAATCTCGCTTGGCAGCTGTTAACTTAGTCTGAGCTATTCTTCCTGCTAAAGTCGCTGGCGGTATTTGTTCTAGCTGATCAACTGCTGCTTGCACCGAAGCGATCGCTGTTTCTCGCTCAACGGCTGTTTGCCCTTGTTGATACTGCTGCTTTGCTTTATCAAGCGTTTGTTCTGCCTGAATTAGTTGCGTTTGAGCATTCTTTTCTTGAAAAACTTTTGCTTCCATCCGCCCGACATTAGCTCTAGCTGATTTAAATTCATCTAGAGTAAACTGCCAGCCAAACCAAAATGTGTATTGCGGCCAGTATCCTAAAAACCAAACAGGAAGATGATCAAGATGTTTTTGTGCTTCTTTAACTTTAACTTCGCCTAAAGTTAAATCAGCTGGACTAGTTGCCGAGTTAACTAATTGATCTGCTTGCTCTACTTTGGCGATCGCTTGTCGATAGTGGTAATCCATATTGATATAGCTAGGCAAAAGTAAAATTGGTGCAATTCGCGCTACTGGCAAGCGAATCATCGGATAAGGCAAATTCACAACCCAAAGTATCCCAGCAGCGCTAGTTAACGTTACAGCTATCCATTTAAGCTTGCTCAAAGAAGCTCCAGACGGACGGTTGGCACGGGCAGCTGCTTTGAGAACTTTCTCACTAAAATCAGGAATAATATCAATAATAGTGTCACGCAGTTCTTTCTGCGATGCGGGTGAACCTGGGGAGGAGCGCAGTTTTTGTAACCTTTTCAGCACAATATCTTGTTGCACTTGCACAACCTTCTGCGCTCCAGAACATTTCTGAACTTCTGCCCGCAAAATTTCCAAAGCGCGATCATTAAGCGAAGTCATAAAAGAACACTAGGTAACTAAATTTAGTGTTCCCACCAGCAAGACTCACGCACCTTTTTTCAAGACAAGAACTGGACAATGGGCAAACCGAATTACCCGTTCCGCAACAGAACCCAGGAAAAACCGTGAAAGCCCAGTACGTCCGTGAGACGGGATCACAATTAAATCAGCATCAATTTCTTTGGCATAATCAATAATCTCTGAACTCGGATCGCCGATCGCAACGCCAACTTGGACTCCTTGATATTGAGAGTTATTGAATCGTTGGTGCAGAGTTTCTTGAACGTGCTGTTTGCGAGTCTGGTTATCTAGAGTATTCCACATAACTCCTGGCTCGGCGGGGTGGAGCTGAGACAGCACATGAAGCACATACAAGTTTGAGGCATCTTCTACAAATTCTCTTGCTGGTATTAGTGCGGCAAAAGATTCCTCTGAGAAATCTAAGGGAACAAGAACGCGGTTTTTTTGCAGCCAATTCATAAGTTTCCTTTGTTGAATAGTGAAATCCTCTCGCCATCTATAGGGCGACGTTAACACCCTGATTGGGAACTATCCCAGCAGCCTCACAATACATTTGATCTAGCTTCTACTTATAAACGGGCATCCTGCCAGTATTTAAGCGGTGCATATAGTTTTCTAGGGCTGTCGCTACTTTCCCAGATAAAAGGTAACAGCCTAACAAGTTAGGAAATGCCATTGCCAAAATCATCATGTCGCTGAGATTAATTACTGATTCCAGATTCACTACCGCACCAATGAAGACGAAGATGACATAAATAACTTGGTAACTCCTCATGGAGCGTTCACCAAATAAATAAGTCCAGGCTCGCTCTCCGTAGTAACCCCAAGAAAGAATTGTGGAAAAAGCAAACAGAAATACGGCAAATGCTAATAGAAATGGAAACCAGGAGATACCTGTAGAAAAGGCATCAAAAGTCATTTTTATGCCATCAGCTGCCGATGTTCTGTACACGCCTGTAGTAATGATTACCAAAGCAGTCATATTGCTAACTACTACGGTGTCGATGAAAGGTTCAAGCAGGGCAACAATTCCTTCTCTGACAGGTTCCTCTGTGCGCGCCGCCGCATGAGCAATCGGAGCAGAACCAACACCAGCTTCATTATCAAAAGCCGCTCGCCTAACGCCTGTAACTAATACGCCGATAAAACCACCAGCGATCGCTTGCGGGGCAAATGCTTCTCTAAAAATTGTCCCAAAGGCTGCGGGAATTGCTGTAAAGTTTAATAGCAAAATCCACAGTGCGGCAATAAAATACATCAAGCACATCCCAGGCACAAGAATCTCTGCAACCGCTCCAATCCGCCGAATGCCGCCGATAATCACTAGACCAACCAAACAGCCAAGAATCAGCCCATACAGCCAGCTACGGTCTTGAAACAAGGGTAGTACAGCCGCAACTCCAGCGTAAGACTGGTTTGCCTGAAACATATTGCCGCCACCAAAAGAGCCACCAATACAAAAGACACAAAATACTCCTGCCAACACCTTACCCAGGGGACGCAGGTTCTTTTCCGCCAAGCCGCGCGATAAATATTGCATTGGACCGCCAGAGACTCTACCGTCTGGTAAGATAATTCGGTACATCTGAGCAAGGGTACATTCAGCAAACTTACTCGACATCCCCAAAAACCCGACCAGCGTCATCCAAAATACAACGCCTGGACCTCCTAACTGAATGGCGATCGCTACCCCAGCAATGTTACCTAGTCCAACTGTTGCCGAAAGTGCAGCTGATAATGCCTGAAAATGTGTCACTTCTCCGGTTTCATTCGGATCGTCATAGCGCCCCTGCACTACGGAAATCGCATGGCGGAAGGCACGAATATTGATAAACTTCATCCGTAAAGTGAAAAAAATCGCGCCAACTATTAGCCACAGCACCACAAGCGGCATACCACCGATACTTAAAAAGATAACTTTCTCTAGGGCGGATACAATTGCCGCAAACACAGTGTCTATTCTGCCCAAAAAGCCAACTGAATTTGTTTCTTGGGCAGCTAAAGCTGTTGTTGGTATAAACAGCAGTAGAACTAATATCCAGGGGCATCTTTGAAGTATCGGTAGCCTGGAGCTTTTCATATACTTTGACAAGAAATTAGGAATATCCAAAAAGTAGAAATTTATTTAACTGTAAAACTGTTACCAATAAACATTTCATTAAGTTTTGCGATCTCTATGCACTTCATCAGGTATAGCAACTAAGGCGCATAGAATTTAAGATTAATATTGTTAATATTTTCAAATCAACTTACGTCAAATTAATTATTATGACAACTGCTTTAATTACGGGGGCTTCTGCTGGAATTGGTGCTGCTTTTGCCCAAGAATTAGCTACCCGTCAAACAAATCTTGTTTTAGTCGCTCGTTCAGAATCTAAACTTCAACAACTAGCCCAACATCTACAAGAACAATACAAAATCAGGGTAGACATTGTAGTTCAAGACCTCACGCAACCAAAAGCTGCTAAAGCTGTATTTGATGTTGTTACCGCCAAAGGGCTAACGATTGATTTATTAATTAATAATGCAGGCTTTGGTGAATATGGAGCCTTTGCAGACCTAGATGGGGAACGGCAGCTTAATATGTTGCAGTTGAATATTCTGGCTTTAGTAGATTTAACTCATCAATTTTTGCCAGGAATGAGGCAGCGCTCTGCTGGAGGCATTATTAATATGTCTTCGGTTGCAGCATTTCAACCGATGCCCTACTTTTCCGTATATGCTGCTAGCAAAGCTTTTGTTCTCAGTTTTAGCGAGGCTTTGTGGGCAGAAAATCGTAGCTATGGTGTCCATGTTTTAGCTGTTTGTCCAGGTCCCACAGAAACTAATTTTTTCCAAGAAGCTGAGTTTCCTTCAGCGTTAGTAAATGTAGCTGCTGCGAATTACACTCCCACAGCAGTAGTAGTACGTGAAGCTCTCAAAGCTTTAGAGAAAAATCACCCTTCAATTATTCCTGGTAATATTGGCAATCAATTAATAGCAAATTTACATCGATTTCTACCACGAGAAGCTCTGGCAAGTTTATGGAAAAATCTTTTAAAGAATTAGTCAATAGTCATTAGTCATTGGTCATTAGTTATTAGTTTTTTTGGGTAGATACTCCTTCACTGTGTTCTCATACCAGTTTGTTTTAGCCAAAGTATTAATAATGTCCTTTAAGAATGACTTAATTGAGTTATCTGTAGGCTTGGTGAAAATGGGTTGATTAAAAACGTAAGAAAATTACTAGATCAACTCCTACTGCAATCACCCTTATTTTTTTAAGCTTAACTGAATTCACTTCCCTACAAAAATTCTTTTAACGCTTGCTGTACTGTTGGATATTGATATGCAAAATTGGCAGCTAAAGTCCGCTTTGGGAGAACTTGTTGACCCTCTAACACTACCATCGCTCCATCACCTAAAAGAGCTTCTAAGGCAAAACCAGGAACTGGCAACCAGGAAGGTCGATTTAGGACTTGTCCCATAGTTTGAGCTAATTGCGTCATCCGAACGGGATTGGGAGCAGTAGCATTAAAAACGCCCTCCATGTCCGATCGCGTTAAAGCTTGGATTATTAAATTAACCAGGTCTTCGCGGTGAATCCAAGAAAACCACTGGCGACCACTACCAATTGGACCTCCGGCAAAGAGTTTAAAGGGAGTAATCATTTTGGCGATCGCTCCTCCCATTCCCAAGACAATACCCAAACGCAGAATTACCAGTCTCACGCCTATTTCTGTGACTTTCTGCGCTTCTGCTTCCCACTCTTGACACACTTGCGCGAGGAAATCTTCTCCAGCCGCACTAGTTTCATCAAAAGTAGCAGTTTCACTTGTACCGTAGTAACCAATCGCGGAAGCATTTACTAAAACTCTAGGCTTGGGGTTAGCTTGAGCGATCGCTTCCACAATTTTTTGCGTACCTAGTTTACGGCTATTCAAAATTTCCTGCTTCCGCTCTGCTGTCCAGCGCTCCTCAGCGATCGGTTCTCCTGCTAAATTGACTACACCATCACAACCAGAAATTACTTCTTGCCAGGAACCAGAATCAGTAGGTGTATATGCAGCTATTTCTAGGTTTGGGGACTGGGAAAATTTCTTTTGACCAGCAGCTAAATTTCGCGTTAAAACTAGTACATGATGCCCTTCAGAGAGCAGCCGCTCCACTAAGCGGCTACCTACAAAACCTGTAGCTCCAGTAATTACTACTTTCATTTGACCTCACAAGCACTTAATTTGCAGATTTCTCAGACTCAGTGTAAGCCATGCCATTAGCCTCAGCGTAACGATGCATAAAGCGCATGAATCTTTCCCAATGGTCTTCCCGCTCGATCTCAAATTCACACTCTAGGCGCTGAAATTCATCTCCTTCTGCTCCCCCAAACAGAAATTTTACCGAATTAGGCTGGACACTAATTACACCTTCGGCATCGATTAAATTTATCGACTTGGAAAATTTTTTTGTAAAGCTGTTAAAGTTTTCCAAGGATTTTAACTCTTTGAAAGTCAGTAATACTGTACGAACTCCAGAAAACCGCTTACGGCGTAAGCTAACATTAGTTAATTCTTCGGGAATTCCGTCAAAAAATTCAATTGAGGCTATGGAAGTCATTTAAATAGAGCATCACAATTTTAATTAATTATCCGCTTAAGATAACTCTCAATTTCATAAAGTTTTTTATTATTGAAAATTTATTGAAATGTTTTTTAAAACTTTGGGTAGAAGTCAACCAGAGGTTTTGCTTGATGAACCCTGCATACAGACACAAAAAAAGGGGCTAACCCTGATTGGGTTAACCCGCGAACTTGGGAACGCGCTTTTTAATTTACTTTTGTAATACCAACTTAACATTGGCATTTTGCAAACCGCGTTGCTTGACTTCTGTCAAAGTTTTGTTAACAGCGTACTTTTGGTTAATAGAGTTGATTAGTTCAGTCTGGTTATGCTTCTTAGCAACGCCCCAGAGATCAGCAATCAAGTCAAAAGAACCATCGCTATTGCGAGACCAACCTAGATCATATTCGCCTTCCAACACTGCAACTAAGTCAGCACGAACACGCTGACCGTTGTAGCCCCGGACATCAGCTTCGGTTTTGGTATTGATACCTAAATCGCGCAAAGAAGCTTTGAGGATCTCGACATCTGTGATCTTAGTACGTAGGGTGCTAAAGTGAGACATTTGGGTTTCCTCCTAAAGGGAAGTTGAGAAAGACAACGTTTTTTTAGGCGAAGCCGCGCTTTTGGGATGGGATAGCTGACGCGGCGTTTTGTCAATTGCTAGCGATTTTTACGCTAGCCTTTCCACCTGTGGGAGCAGGAGAAAGCTTTTAGAACTCCATTCGCTGATATTCAGCAACGGAGGCGGCAGCAGGTCGCGCACGCTGTCTAGCCCAGTCTCTCAGGGCTGTTACTTGCTCTGTCATCGTCCGCGACAGAGGCAGCGTCGCTTTAATTGCCGCAATAATATCTAATTGGGTAAACTCTCGATCCTGAGCAAATGCTTCGTACATAGCTGCAACTAATGCTTGCTCAATTTCAGCTCCAGAGAAGCCATCTGCAACCTTGGCTAGTTGTTCAAGATCGAAGCGAGTAATATCGCGTTTACGCTTGAGAAGGTGAATGTTGAAAATTTGCTGGCGTTCTTCTGCTGTTGGTAAATCCACAAAGAAGAGTTCATCGAAGCGCCCTTTGCGTAAAAACTCGCCTGGTAAGCGTTCAACTCGGTTGGCAGTTGCCATTACGAAAACTGGAGAAGTTTTTTCTTGCATCCAGGTGAGGAAAGAGCCGAAGATGCGGCTAGATGTACCACCATCAGAATCTGAGGAGCCAGTGCTACCAGCGAATGATTTGTCTAGTTCGTCAATAAACAGGATAGCTGGAGAAATTGATTCTGCTGTTTTTAAGGCGTTTCGCAGATTTGCTTCTGAGCGTCCTACCATTGAGCCGTCATATACCCGACCCATATCTAGGCGCAATAAAGGTAAACCCCAAAGGCGAGAAGTTGTTTTAGCAATTAGCGACTTACCACAGCCAGGAACGCCCAGGATTAGCATACCCTTTGGTTGAGGTAGTCCATATTCTCTAGCTCTTTCTGTAAAGGCGTTGGAGCGTTGTTTCAGCCAGCGCTTTAATTCTTCTAAACCACCGACGGCATCTATAGTTTCGTCTTCTTCAATAAATTCTAGAATGCCATTACGTCTAATTAATTGTTTTTTCTCTGATAAAACAATGTCTACTTCGTTTTCCGTAAGCTGACCTGTAGTGACTTGAGCCTTACGATAAACTTTTTCTGCTTCATCTCTTGTTAAGCCCAAAGCTGCCTTGAGAAGCTTTTCTCTTGCTTCTGTTGTCAGCCTGCGACCGCGATTTTGCTCTATTTGCCGTGATAAAACTTGGTTGAGTTCTGTGAGGTCTGGTAGGGGAAAATCAAGAACAACAACTTCCTTTTCTAGTTCTATAGGAATTTGCTGCATTGGCGACATCAAAATGATTGTTTTTTGTGTGCCTTTAAAGCTAGCGATCGCATCCCTTAACCAGCGCGTTGTAGCTGGCGAATCAATAAATGGGTGCAGGTCTTTGAATACAAAAATACTTGAGTCTTTTTGACGGATTGCCCACTCAATCGCTGCTTCTGGTGATACGGTATTGTGCTGAGTGACATTGCGTGGCTGACCGTGTTCCACAATCCCGTGTGTGACTGTCCAGATATAAATTCGGCGCTGTGGTCTTATTTGGGCGATTGCCGCTATTGCCTGCTCAGTCCGCTCTTCCTCGGAGGTCACAAGGTAGATTAAGGGATATTGAGCTTGAATTAGAATACTTAGCTCTTCTTTCATTGCCATCGACCTACTTTGAACCTTTTGGAGATGGGGCAGACACTGCTCGGTTTTAGTTGCGGATTACGAACGCTAAATTAATTTTTACGTTCACTCATTCTGAGGATCAATAACAAGGAACTAGTTGTTCTCCGTGTTTAGCCATTTCTGGCTGCGGTACTTCAACCGTTCGCTCTTCTTTTACTCCAGCTTGGTTGCCTAGGGCAACTATTTCTTCGTTGCGGATAACTACAGAAGTCGCACACTCTGGACACGCATAAACTCGGTGAGTTTGACCATATGCTGCTTCTACTTCATCAACCACTTCTGGATGAGTTAGATAGAAAACAAGCGCCCGTTCAGCAAGTTCTGACATTGGTTCGGAGTCAACTGCGGCTTTAATTTTGAGTCGCCGATGTAGTTCTGGAGATAAATATAAAGTGACCTTTTGCTTGGCTTGCATATAAGTTTTCAGTCGTCTTACCCGGGTATGTTTATCAGATTATCTACTATGCTCTTAGTTGTCAAGACAGCAAAATGCTTTGACGGCAATATTGTTACATTTATTTACAATTTAGAGAAGGGACTATTGTCCAATAACTAAACAGATTTACTTCCCTAACTTCGCCAGCTTAGATAAGTTAAAGGGGTCATAAACCTGATAGATTTAGCGAGTATTAGCGAGTAAGCACTGTTTAAGATGAAAGTCCTGGTTATTGGTGGCGATGGTTATTGCGGTTGGGCAACCGCGCTCTACCTATCAAATCGAGGTTACGAGGTTGGCATTCTAGATAGTTTAGTGCGGCGGCACTGGGATCTAGAACTAGGTGTAGAAACCTTGACACCTGTTGCCTCAATTCAGCAACGGCTGCAACGGTGGCACGATTTGACAGGAAAATCAATTGATTTGTTCATTGGCGACATTACAAACTACGAATTTTTGAGTAAAGCGCTGCACTCTTTTGAGCCGGAAGCAATTGTCCATTTTGGCGAACAGCGATCAGCTCCTTTCTCAATGATTGACCGCGAACACGCAGTTCTAACTCAGGTGAATAACGTAGTTGGAACGCTGAATTTGCTGTATATAATGCGCGAAAGTTTCCCAGATTGCCACCTAGTTAAACTAGGAACAATGGGCGAGTACGGAACACCCAATATTGATATAGAAGAAGGCTACATCACCATAGAACACAACGGACGCAAGGATACACTGCCGTATCCCAAGCAACCAGGCAGTATGTATCACTTGAGTAAAGTTCATGATAGCCACAATATCCACTTTGCTTGCCGGATTTGGGGCTTACGGGCTACTGACTTGAACCAAGGTGTGGTGTATGGGGTGCTAACAGAAGAAACCGGAATGGACGAGTTGTTGATTAATCGGCTGGACTACGACGGCGTATTTGGCACAGCACTGAATCGATTTTGTATTCAAGCAGCGATCGCGCATCCATTAACCGTTTACGGTCAAGGTGGTCAGACACGGGGCTTTTTAGACATCCGGGATACAGTAAGGTGTATAGAACTAGCGATCGCTAACCCAGCACAGTCAGGTGAATTCCGCGTCTTCAACCAATTCACGGAACAATTTAGCGTTGGTGACTTAGCATTAATGGTGAAAAAAGCCGGAAATGCAATCGGTTTGAACGTAGAAATTAACCACCTGGATAACCCCAGAGTCGAAAAAGAAGAACACTACTTCAACGCTAAAAACACAAATCTGCTAAGTCTAGGATTACAGCCTCACTTCTTGTCAGAAGCACTACTTGATTCTTTACTCAACTTTGCTGTTAAATACCAGCACCGCGTTGATAAAACTCAAATTCTCCCCAAAGTATCCTGGCGACGATAGACGAGAGGTAAGAAGCAGTCCTAACCCCTAGTCCCTAGTCCCTAGTCCCTAGCTTTTATGCGAATTGCCCTGTTTACCGAAACCTTTTTACCCAAGGTTGATGGGATTGTCACGCGCCTAAGTCATACAGTTGAGCATTTAGAACGCAATGGCGATCGCGTCTTAGTTGTAGCTCCCGAAGGAGGCATCACTCAGTATAAAGGAGCTAGGGTTTACGGTGTCTCTGGCTTTCCTCTGCCGTTGTATCCAGAGTTGAAGCTTGCACTACCTAGACCAAGTATTGGTCACGCTCTAGAAGAGTTTCAGCCGGATGTCATTCATGTCGTCAACCCGGCTGTTTTGGGCTTAGCTGGGCTATATTATGCCAAGGTGCTCAAACTTCCCCTAATAGCGTCCTACCATACTCATCTACCCCAATATTTGCAGCATTATGGTTTAGGAATGCTAGAAGGTTTTCTGTGGGAATTGCTCAAAACTGGTCATAATCAAGCTCAAATTAATTTATGTACCTCGACTGCGATGATGCAGGAATTAACTAATCACGGCATTGAGCGCGTGGAACTGTGGCAAAGGGGAGTAGACACAGAATTATTCCATCCAGACTTAGCTAGCCCTCAAATGCGATTCCACCTAAGTCAAGGTCATCCCCAAAGCCCACTGCTACTTTATGTCGGGCGACTATCAGCAGAAAAAGAAATAGAGCGGATTAAATTGATTCTAGAAGCGATCCCCGAAGCTCGTTTAGCCTTGGTAGGAGATGGTCCCCACCGCCAAGCACTAGAAAAACACTTTGCCGCAACTGCTACTCATTTTGTGGGCTATCTTACAGGTGTAGAATTAGGCTCTGCTTTTGCCTCAGCAGATGCATTTATCTTTCCTTCGCGGACGGAAACACTCGGACTAGTGCTGCTAGAAGCGATGGCGGCTGGCTGTCCGGTTGTTGCAGCTAGTAGTGGGGGAATTCCAGATATTGTGACTTCTGGGGTCAACGGATATTTATTTGATCCAGAAGATGAACAAGGTGCGATCGCTGCTACTCAACGTCTTTTACAACAGCAACAAGAACGAGAAAATATTCGCAAAAATGCGCGTTTAGAAGCAGAACGTTGGGGATGGGCAGCTGCTACACGCCAGCTAACACAATTCTATCGAGCTGTTACTCAGCCAACAGTTAATTTAACTCGCTAGTAACTACCTATCAAAGGATAAAGTCTGAAGATGTTGTAAGTATCTATATATTCTTTCTTCAGGATTTATCCTTTATCCTTCACTATTTTCTTCATCATTTTTGAATGGAGCATCACCAATTCCTAGCTGCTTTTTCGTGCGTTTGAGGTCTTTCCAGAGAGCTTGAATTTTTTTATAAGCTTCTTGGGGAGAAAGCTTGCCAGATGTTTCTAAATTACAGATGTAGCTTACTTGCTGGGCAAATTCCTGCAAATTTGCATTAAAAACCAAATTTTCTGGCTTCACTTGCCCATAGTAGCGGCTACGGGGTTGGAGAAAATCAGACTTGTTTGCCATCGGCGCTCTCCTGATTTTTTTTAGTTATTTCTAAGCTGCGTTAATCCTATCTAACATCAAAAAGCAGGAGCGACAAGACTACTTGCGCCCCCAACTAGGCGCAGTAATTACCTATACGCTTACATTTGACCTTAGTTGAATTGGTTTTAAATTATCCCTTAGACTAATTTATCTTCTTAACCAGCTCTTAATCTAATTTTAACCAATATTTAGTTATTCCTCATCCTCTGGAAACTGAGATTCTTGAAAGTGTTGCGGCGGGATAGCAGCAATAATCGCGTCTATCACCTTGGCTACTGGGATAATTTCTAAATCTAAGTCTGGGAAGCTTTGACCTTTGGGGATAATCGCCCGCTTAAAGCCTAGCTTCGCGGCTTCTTTAAGGCGTAGTTCCATTTGGGAAACTGGTCGTACTTGTCCGCCGAGTCCGACTTCGCCAATTAACACAGTGCGGGGATCGACAACGCGATCGCGGAAAGAAGCAACAACGGCGATCGCCACTCCCAAATCTACAGCTGGTTCTTCGACATTCAAACCACCAGCTGACGCAACATAAGCATCTAATTTCGATAAGGGAATACCTACGCGCTTTTCTAAAACTGCCAGAATTTGCAGCAAGCGATTGTAATCAACACCCGTAGTAGAACGGCGTGGTGAAGCATAACTTGTAGGACTTACCAAAGCTTGCAGTTCCACCATAATTGGTCTTGTGCCTTCACAAGCCACAACTATTGCCGTTCCCGGAGCAACTTCATCGCGATTACCTAAAAATAGCTCCGAAGGATTCGATACTTCTCGCAATCCTTTATCAATCATTTCAAAAATACCAATTTCGTGAGTTGCGCCAAAGCGGTTTTTTACCGTGCGGAGTAAGCGATGAGAAGCAAAGCGATCGCCCTCAAAATACAAAACAGTATCAACTAAATGTTCTAAAACTTTGGGTCCTGCTATTGCTCCTTCTTTAGTAACATGACCAACAATTAACATCGTGACATCTTCGCGCTTCGCCACCTGCATCAGCGCCGCAGTACATTCGCGTACCTGAGCAACGGAACCAGGAGCAGAGGTAAGAGCGGGAAAATACACCGTTTGAATCGAATCAATTACCGTTACATTTGGCTTTAAGGAGTCTACTTCCCGTAAAATCTCTTCTAGGTCTGTTTCCGGCAATACATACAAATCAGCACCAGCAACACCTTCCGGCTGAAGCTGGGAACGTACAACAAAAGACTCCTGCGGCGTTTCCACCACTACCCCATCGGTAACTAAACTTGTAGGTGTCGCAACTCCTAACCGAGAAGCTCTTAACTTTACCTGTTGTCCTGATTCTTCACCACATACATAAAGAATGCGGTATTTTTGTGCCAATTGATTCGAAACTTGTAGCAGCAGTGTAGATTTACCAATTCCTGGATCGCCGCCAATTAGCACCAAAGAACCAGGAACAATGCCACCACCTAGAACGCGATCAAGTTCGCCATAGCCAGAAACCCAGCGTGTCTCTTGGCGATCTGTAATTTGCGAAAAAGTTAAAGAGGCTCGTGGTTTAGCTGTTTTACTGGTTGATTTTCCGTTCAGCCGATTTGGTTGCAAACCCCCTCGGCTAGGTAGTCCCGCAGCAGAAGATGTCTCTATTTGCTCTTCTAAAGAGTTGTAAGTGCCGCAGGCTGGACACTTACCAAACCACTGTGGAGATTCTGCTCCACATTCGTTGCAAACATAGTAGGTTCGAGGCTTTGGCATTCGTTACTTATTATTAGTTAAAGAATATTAATACATCGCAAATCTTAAGAAAGCTTGAAAGGTAGCTCTGGCAATAATTTTGGCTGTTTTAAAGTTACCCAATCGGTTAATATCGTAATGTAATGGTACTAAAAATTAATGTTTAGAAATTTCACTTAAGGAGCGTTAAGAATCTTGGAAAGTCATAAAGAAAAAATCCTGGTGGTGGACGACGAAGCTAGTATCCGTCGGATTTTGGAAACTCGCCTTTCCATGATTGGCTATGACGTTGTGACAGCTGCCGATGGCGAAGAAGCCTTAGATACATTTCGCAAAGCCGAGCCAAATTTAGTTGTTTTGGACGTTATGATGCCCAAACTAGATGGTTACGGTGTTTGCCAAGAATTACGTAAGGAATCTGACGTGCCTATTATTATGCTAACAGCACTGGGAGATGTAGCTGACCGCATAACTGGGCTAGAGCTAGGTGCTGATGACTACGTTGTTAAACCATTTTCCCCTAAAGAGCTAGAAGCGAGGATTCGTTCGGTACTACGGCGAGTTGATAAAACAGGTGCTTCGGGGATTCCTTCTTCTGGGGTTATCCATGTCACAAATTTAAGAATCGATACGAATAAGCGACAAGTTTACAAAGGTGATGAGCGGATTCGCTTAACTGGCATGGAATTTAGCTTACTGGAGCTATTGGTTAGTCGCTCTGGGGAAGCTTTCTCGCGGTCAGAAATTTTACAAGAGGTGTGGGGGTATACACCAGAGCGCCACGTTGATACTCGCGTCGTAGATGTCCACATTTCGCGGCTCAGGGCAAAATTAGAAGACGATCCGAGTAATCCAGAGCTAATCCTGACAGCACGAGGCACTGGCTATCTGTTTCAAAGGATTATTGAACCAGGAGAGGAATGAAAATAGTTATGAGTGTTAAGTTTTGAGTGCTGAGTTAAGAAACAAAATTCGCTGTTTAATTCAAAACTCAAAATTCAAAACTTAAAACTATTCTGAAGCATGGCTAAAGGAGATCAAAATGCAGTTTTGCGGCGTTTACCCATTGTTGTTGGTGGCGTGTGTAGTATTTTGCTACTGATAAATCGGTTGTTAACACCGCAGTTGACAGATTCTCAAGCTCGTGCAGATGCGCTGGGTGTGATTTTAAGCGCGTTGTTGATTTTAACTGGTTTACTATGGCAGCAATTTACACCGCGATCGCCTGATGCTGTCACCTTAATCGGTGAACAAGGTTTTGAGTTAGCGCCAGGTTTACCAGAGGCGGTAAGAACGGAACTCGCGTGGGCATCGCATTTATTATTAACTAATACGGTAACGCGATCGCTGATTGTTTTTTATCAAGGAAAAGTGCTGTTGCGGCGCGGAATTTTGGGAACTAATCCTCAAGTAAAACCAGGAGCAATTTTGCAAAGGGTGCTAGAAAAACAAAAGCCTGTTTACCTAGTGGATTTGAAAATCTACCCAGGACGAATTGAATTTGATTATTTGCCAGAAAATACTCAAGGTGTAATCTGTCAGCCAATTGGTAAAGAGGGCGTACTGATTTTAGGCTCTAATGCTCCCCGCAGTTACACCAAGCAAGATGAAAACTGGATTGCTGGAATTGCTGACAAATTAGATGTAACACTTAACACTCATTTGCTAGATAATCTCAAAGAGGACAGGGTTCAGGAGTTGGGAGCGGAGGAAAATGCTTAAAAGAAGTAGGTATTGAGATAAATACCCAACTCAATAACTAAGGCTAGGTGCTAGTATTAGCATCCCTAGCCCCTATGGTCACACCAGCTGGAAATTAAAATATGTTGACTCTTTACTGGCTACTTGTTGCTCTGATGATTGTGGGAATTATTGGCGCTGTTGTCCCAGGAATTCCGGGAACTAGCTTGATCTTGGTGGCGATTATAATTTGGGGAGCTGTGCAAGGTTCGCTGGGGAGTGTGACTGTACCCATAGTGGTAGCGATCGCCGTTTTACTATTTGGGATCGGCATTGATTTTCTAGCTAGCTACTGGGGAGCGAAACAAGCAGGTGCTAGTAAATGGGGGCAAATTGGCGCTATTGCTGGCTTGTTTTTAGGCATTTTCGGCTTATTGCCAGCTTTGCCTTTTGGAGGACCGCTAATCGGCATTTTACTAGGACCTCTACTAGGAGCAATTGTCGGAGAGTACCTTTACCAGCGCGACTTTAACCTAGCATTGAAGGCTGGTGTGGGAATTGTTGTCGGTTCCTTGGTAGGAAATTTAATTCAAGGAGTATTAGCGATCGCTGTGGTGGGAGTTTTTCTATATACAACCTTGCCGCAAATAACTGGAGGCTAGGCATTTTTGACTGTTCCCAAGTTGCCTGAGTTATAAAGGCAATCGTCTAATATCAATTCTTTTTCACCTAACATTCTACTAATAATTATAAGTAAACTTGTCATTAAGCAGATTATTTTAGGAGATTAACCAGAAACCATTTTTCTGCCAATACTGTTTTTCTATTACTTTTTCTAGTTTTGCTTGAGGAACTAAGTTTTTTTGAACTAATATTTCACCTAATTTTTTATTAGAGCTAGATTGTTCTACTAAAGCTTGGTTTAGTTCGATTTCAGAAATTAATCTTTCCTGAATTAGTAGTTGTCCTAGCCTTGCCTGCTGTTCTAATAATACTTGGTTTATTTGTTCTTGAAGAACAAAATTACTTTCAATTAATATTTCACCTAATTTTTTATTAGAGCTAGATTGTTCTGCTAGAGCCTGTTCTAAATGAGTCTCAGAGAGCCATCCTTTGCGGATTAGCATTTCACCGAGTATAGTTTTTCTTTCTTCTATTTTTTTTGTAAGCATAAGTAACCTTCAATAAAAATAAAAATATTTACTTAGACTATCTTAATCAGCACTACCTGAATCTGTCTCTTTATGTAAAACTCTTATAAAACTACAAAGTCAATGCAATGCTGCGTCGACGGTAAAGCATTGACTTCTTAATCTAAATTTTTAGAATTGATTTACTACTGGGTGATGTAAAAACAATTTTCATGCTAGCGCTGATAAATCGTCTGTTCCTTCCCTAGTTGAGGAAAAAAAAGGTAGACTAGGAGATTACTTTCTTAGCATGATTTATTTTTAGCTAATTCAGGTTTAGAAGTTGTAAAGAGCTAGTAAAGAGTTTGTGAATACAATTGTAGTGACTGAAACAATGACATTAGGCTCCAGTCTTTACTTTCATAAGTCACTTACTTCTACTAAAGTTAGGAAGATTAGACATAAACCTGTCTGTAGTATTGCTGGTACTCCTGCGACAGTAGAGGTTCCCACCAGTCGCGGTGATTTAGATACCATTCAACTGTTGTCCGTAATCCTTTTTCAATAGTTACAGTAGGAGTCCAACTTAATTGAGTTTTGATTTTAGTGGCATTAATTGCATAGCGGCGATCGTGACCAGGACGATCTTTCACGAACGTAATTAACTTAGTACAAGGACTTACTGGTAGTTGTGGAGGACACTTGCCTGCGGAGTCCTCCGTTGAACAAAGTGTTCGTGGTGCTAATTCATCCATGAGCTGGCACAGCATCTGCACTAGGTCGATATTCTTGACTTCGTTATTGCCGCCGATATTGTAGGTTTCACCTGGAGTGCCTTGGTGAATTACGACATCCAAAGCACCACAATGATCACCGACATACAGCCAATCCCGTACATTTTGTCCATCTCCATAAACAGGCAATTGTTTACCGATTAAGCTATTGATGCACATTAGAGGAATTAGCTTTTCCGGAAACTGATAAGGACCGTAATTGTTAGAGCAATTGGTAATTAAAGTAGGTAAACCGTAGGTATGGTAATAAGCTCGAACTAGGTGATCGCTGCCAGCTTTAGACGCTGAATAAGGACTATTAGGAGCATACGGCGTAGTTTCGGTGAAAGCAGGATCGTTAGAGCTAAGGCTACCGTAGACTTCATCCGTAGAAACATGAAGGAAACGATAATTATTGCGTTTTTCCTGATTCCAGTGCTGGCGAAAAGCTTCTAGTAGTGTGAAAGTTCCGACTACATTAGTTTGCACAAAAGCACCTGGTCCAAGGATGGAGCGATCTACGTGGGATTCAGCAGCAAAGTGAGCTACAGTATCAATATTTTCTGTTTGTAACAACTGATCTACAAGCAAGCGATCGCAAATATCACCCTGAATAAAGCGAAAATTCTCTCGCTGCTCCAAATCCTCTAGATTGCGCTTATTCCCTGCATAAGTAAGCGCATCTAAAACCACTACTGAGTCATTTGGATATGCGTCACACCAGTAATGCACAAAATTTGAGCCAATAAAACCTGCACCACCCGTGACTAATAACCGACGCGGCGTAGCGCTATCACTCCTGATCATCCTCTGTTTTCCTATACGTCTTTAGTGGTTTCCTAATCTTAGTCCTCAAGTAGCGTCTGTAAAGCCGCCTTCATCTCAAATGCTGTCGTGGTTGATGTCCCAAACTGGCGGACTACAATGCTTGCTGCCAAATTTCCTAAAATAGCTGCTTCCCAAAACGACGATCCAGCTGTGAGCGAGAGTGTCAGCGCCGCTACTACCGTATCACCAGCACCAGTAACATCAAACACATCTGTGCGGTTAAACGCGGGAATATGTTGTTCCTCGCCAGTAGCAGTAAATAAACTCATTCCCTGTTCACCACGAGTAATTAAGATTTGTTGAGCTTGGGTCAAAGCAAGGAGATCAAGACCAGCTTGAGTGAGAGTTTGAGGATTAGTAATTGGATAGCCTACTGCTTGCTCTGCTTCTGGGAGATTTGGTGTAAAGAGCGTTGCTTTTTGATAACGTTGGAGCTGCTTTTGAGTATCGACAATTGTGCGGGAATGAGCCAAAGCTGCGGAAATTACTGTAGGAGTAAGAACGCCATCACCATAGTCAGAGCAAACTACGGCATCAACTGTATTTAGCTGCGAACGAATGTAATCAGCTAACTGTAACTGTAAATCAGGATCTGGTAATTCATCTGATTTACGGTCTAAACGCACAATTTGTTGAGTTACAGACTGACGAGCATGACCAGAAATGCGAGTTTTTGTTACTGTTGGACGGTCTGGATCAATTAAAACTCCCACAGTATCTATGCCAGCTGCATCAAAAATAGCACGGAGCGATCGCCCTTGGTCATCTTTGCCAAATAAGCCTACAGCCTTTACCTTTGCTCCTAGCTTCGCCAGGTTATACACCGCATTGGCTCCACCTCCAGGTACTTGTCTAGTTGTCTCGTGGCGCAAAATCAATACAGGCGCTTCCCGAGAAATTCGTTCTACTTGACCTGTCAGAAACTCATCTAAAGTTAAATCTCCTACTACTAGCACTCGTGACTGGCTAAAGCACTCCAGCAAATAAAATAATCTCTCAGCGCAGGCGTGTAGTTGAGTCTTAAAAGCAGCATCTAAAACCATTAGGATCAAGCAATTTCCAGATAGCATTTCGGAGTTCAATTGTCTCGTAAATAGGAAACTATTTTTCACTCTTAGCTAAACTGAATTACTTCCCCTAGTTAAGACTGTGATTGAGGATTTTCAGGTGAGGGTTGAGCCGTAGGTTCAGAACAGTTACCCGTGTCGTAATTAAACGCGATCGCAAAATCGTAACTTGTAGTGTTGCTATTTCCTGAGAAAGCATAACTTCTAACCAGAGCCATTGCCTGCTGAGTGTCAATAGTCCCAGTCTTACTGTACAAATCAGGTCCGGAAACAATCTTGCCTTGAGGATTCACAACTGCGTTGATATAAGCAACGCCACCATCCAGCGCCCGATCGCAAGTTGTAATACTTTGGCGAACAGGTTTTTTCCTGATAACTTTGGGATTATTTGCTTGGATTTTCTGTTGTTGCGCTTTATAGTCGTCTAGCTGTCGAATCGCCTGCGCTGTTGTTGCAGATGTAGAAGTAGTTGGGTTGGACTGAGGCTGCGATGCCGAAGGCGGTTCGCTTCGCGACCATCGCAATCTTTGTTGCAGTGCTGTTTCTAGCTTTTGTCTGCCGGGTTCTGGGGTATTTTGTGCTGCTGGAGGCGAAGCTACACGACTTCTGGCAATTTGATCTCGCCGTGCTAGTAGGTCTCTTTTAGTCTTCTCAAAACCTTGTGGCGATCGCACAGGAGTTGGTGGCTGCTGATTAGTAGCAACTGATTGATTTTGAGCTGGTTGGTTTTGAGGTGGGCTGATATTTTGGGGAGGAATAGGATTTTCGGGTACTAGCGGCGGTGGACTAGGTAAAGCTGCTGTTGGTGGACTGGGGGGAAGACTACTGGGATCAAAACCTTGGAGATACCTAGTTGATGGTAGTTCAGAAACTTGCGGTTGTCTCCAGTTGCTACGGGGTGGCAGTGGCGGCAATCGTTCACCGGATCGTAGTGGCTGCTGAATTTGTCTTGGAGTTGGGTTATTAATCGCAATCCTTGTAGGTGCTGTGTTTCTAGTTAATGGTGATACTGTAAAAGTTTTTGTTTGGGAGGATGCCCCCTGAGAATTTCCAGAAATAGCCTTGTTAGGCGTTATTTGGAAGGACTGGGGAAGCGGCTGGGATGGAAATACCCCCGTCTGGATAGGCGGTGGCGGCGGTAGCGGCGGTAATGGACTCTGTTGTGTCGCAAACGGCGGTAGTGTAACGTCCGAGGTGGCAACTTGTGGCAAACGACTTTGTTCAGCTGGAGTTAATTCAACTAGTCCGACTGTTCGTTGCGAAGAAGTCTCTAACGGTTTGGATTCAAAAGGCAATACGGGCAGAATAGCTAAAAGTAGCCCATGAATACCTAAAGAGGCGATCGCAGCCAGGCTAGTGGAAGATCCCAAGGTTTCAGGTAGAGTTTTGAATAGAGAGGCGTAGGACATAGAAGTTACGATACACTTGTCTTGCGTTGTCACAAACTGGCAATTCCAGACATACTAGCTAGCGCAACACGCTTTTGATGCACAAAACATTACGTCGATATTAGCGCTACTATGCCCGATCTTAAAAATACTGTGGCACGAGTCATCAGTCACTAGTCATTACTGCGATTTGTTACTTGGACAACTAACAGCGAAAAGTAGGATAAATCTAAACTTGGGCGATCGCTCAAATCTGCATAAATTACCATATTTGGTAAAGTTGCCCGTTCCACTACCCAAGCTTTATGTAGTAAACTCCTCTGCTGTAATACCTGCCACACTTGCTGATAAACCGAGCTCACTTTCATTAGTACAACCACATCTGCCCAATCTAAAACTGCTTCTAATTCTGTGATTGTATAAAGCGCTGGTAACACAACTAGCCGTTCTTGGCGAATGGTTAACGGTAATCCTAGCGCCGCCGCCGCCGCCATTGGCGAACAGACTCCTGGTACTAGTTGTACTACCACTTCCGGATGCAGTTGTTGTAATGTCTGCGCTAGATATGTAAACGTGCTGTAAAAACTTATATCTCCTTCACAGGCAAAAGCTACATCTTGACCTTGCTTTAAACATTGCCAGACTTGTTGGGCTGCTGTCTGCCATGCCGCCTTTAACACTGCCATATCCTGCACATAGGGAAAAATCAAAGGCAGTTGCACCTGATCAGGGCTTAACCATTGAGATATAATTTTTTGCGCTATGCCTGGTTTGCCTTGGATTCCGGCGGGAAAAGCGACTACTGGCACTTGCTGAAGCGATCGCAGTCCCTTAAGCGTAATTAATTCTGGATCGCCTGGACCTACACTAACACCGGATAAAGTGCCGATTTTCACAATTTAGGGGCTGGGGACTGGGGACTAGAGAAATATTAAAGATTATAGATTAGGAATAAGGAGAGTTTTTTACAATAACCCTTAACCCCTCTTTAAATGTTACCAACAGTTATTTTGCCTGGATATTTAGAAGGTGCGATCGCTTATCGCCAATTAGAACTATCTCTAAATCAGATGGGTTTGCCAACGGTAACAGTACCTCTAGTACGCCGTGATTGGTTTGCTACTTTAGGAGGAAGACCTGTTACCCCAATTTTGCGGCAACTGCATCGTACAGTAAAGCAGGTATTACAACAATATAATGCTGCTCAAGTTAACTTAATTGGGCATTCTGCTGGGGGTTGGATCTCGCGGATCTACTTGGGAGAAAAGCCCTACTTAGGACGCGGTGAAATTACTCCTATTGCTGAGTGTCAGGCTCATTCTTATGTTGCTACTTTAGTTACGCTGGGTACTCCGCATATTAGCCAAGAACGCTGGACACGCTGGAATTTAGATTTTGTTAACAGTAACTATCCTGGTGCTTTTTATAACGACGTTAATTATGTTTGTGTTGCTGGTAAAACTATTTTCGGACAACGACGGCGGGGTAGTTGGCTAGCATACAGCAGTTACAAATTAACCTGTGGACAAGGTGATTGCTGGGGAGACGGTATTACTCCGATTACAGCCGCTCATTTGCAGGGAGCAGAAAATTTAGTGATAGAAGGCGTAAAGCACTCGCCTAGGGCAGGTGGGATTTGGTATGGTTCATCCTCTGTTCTACCTTCTTGGACGACTTATTTAGCTTGAACAGGACTTACGCCGCCGAGATGGTCAGCTAAGTTCGTCACCGTGTAGTTGATGGGGCTGCTTAGGAGATACTGGCAGTAGTCGAGTTTGGTGAAGCTCATGCCTTTAGTTTAAGGGTTACTACTTCGTCTCCCCTCCGGACTCTGCGTAAGTCCTGTTGAACTGAACTAATATATCTACACCTTAAGGGCGAACTTGTCTATTAGTTGCGTCGCTAAAATCTTAATAAAAGTACACAGTTGGCAACGCAGAGATAAGTCATCAATGAGAAACAATTCCTATCAGTTCATCCTGCGGCGACTGGCGACAATATTATCAGTCGCAATCATTACATTAACTGTAATGGCTGCTATTAGTGGTGTTTTGTTGTCGTTTTATTACGAACCAATAGCAGGCGGAGCGTATGATTCGCTGAAAAATATTACAACAGAGGTTTCTAATGGCTGGTTAATTCAAAAAGTTCACGATATCACTGGTAACTGGCTAATTGGCATCGCGCTGATTCAAATTGTCGTGATGTTTTTAGGCAGACAATTTAGTTCTAGCTGGTTAACTGCCTGGATTAGCGGGATTTTCTTAACACTATCAGCGATCGGGCTAGGTTGGACGGCAATGATTTTAGATTGGGATCAGCTAGGGTACTGGCGCTTGAGTATTGAGCTAGGTACTATCGAGGCTATTCCTTTTATTGGCACTCAACTACGGGATATTATTACTGGCGGTGGCGCAATTACTACGGTAACTGTTGAGCATCTCTACACTATTCACAGTTATATTATTTCTGTTGGAGCGTTAATACTTGCTGTTATGCATTTATGGAGTTTATTGCGGCAAGAGAAAGAAATGTACGGTTCACAGGCGGCGATGCCTTCGGTAGCATCAGAAGTAAAACAAGATCAACCTGAAACTGAGTTAATGAGAGCGCCTTAATTTTATTGCTGTAAATGCCAGGTTTTGAATTAAAGTTGAAAATTGACTAAGAGCTATTGCATTTTTGGTATTAATTAGTGCTGTTCTTGGACATCTGGCGATCGCATTTGGGATAATAACCAAGCACCGACTTGAGCTTGATTAACTTGGCGACTACGACGTAATGCTTCGTTTAGTAGAGAAATTGTTAATCCTGGCAATACTTGAGATTGAGTAATTCGCTTACTTCCACCATCCGTGAGGATCGCAAAAGCAATAATTTGAGCGTTTTGGACATCTACTATCCAATACTCACCGACTTTTATATCCTCGTATAGCAGACGTTTTTCGCCTTTATCATCTGCAAGGGATGTATTGGCTACTTCAATTACCAAATTTGGTGGAGGATAAATATCCAAATCAACAATTGAAGTTCCCCAAGGGATTACATTAGCGCGATCGCCTATATGATAAGACACATCAGGCTGGCACTCTTGAACACCTACTTTGCGATATGTACAGTTATCCCGCCCATTCAGAGGAATGTCTTTAAGAGTGGCAAATAAGTTAACCGCAAAGATAATAATTGTATGATCGCTAGCGTGATCAGATCCAACAGGTGACATTTCTATTCTCAATCGTCCATTTTGGTAATAACCCTTTGCTTTTTCATAGATTGGATCTTCAATCGCCTCTATATATTCATCCCAGGTAGCTACAACCCAAGTATTAGTCAGTAGTTTTGTCTGTAATGCACTCATAAAGAGATTTAGGGTATAGGAATAGCACGTTAATAAAGGCAAAACGCTCTAGTTTTATTCTGCCTTACTCAGCATTTCGCTACTTCAGTTATAGGTAATAGCAGTAGCTTGAGATTGTTCTATTTGCCGTTAAGCTCTGTAAGCATGAAGCGACTTAAAATTGTTGCTAATTGCCGAACCCATCACTTTCATAAATGTATTACGAAATCCGACAGCTAGAGGATTGGTTAACTCGCCTATCTTGGCTGATTGCAAAGACTGTTCAACGATCGCTTTAGTGCGTGGAAATCGCAGGAATTCATATTGCTGAAAAGCAGCAGTAGGATTGGGGTATTCTTGTAGACATTTGGCAACAACATACGCATCTTCCAAAGCGGTACACGCTCCTTGCCCCATTGTTGGTAGCATTGGATGTGCCGCGTCACCTAGTAATGTAATATTCTGCTTGCTCCAAGGTTGAGTCGGAGGGCGATCATAGAGATCGGTAGTCAAAATACTGACTTCATCAGTTGCAGCAATCAACTCAGGAATTGACTCAAACCAATCTTGATACATGATTTCAAGTTCTTTTTTACGCCCGATTGCAGCATCCGGTTGTGCTTCTGGTGCTTTAGCTGCGGCATACCAATACATTTTTCCTTTGCCCAGCATCATAAAGCCAAAGCCTTTGCCACGTCCTAAAAATTCTTGAATGTAGCCGAGACGGTAGCCACTCGGAACATAATCCGTCAAACCTCGCCAAGTTTTAAAGTTCCGATAAGTGGGTGGCTTATCACCTAAAATAGCTGCTCGTACCCGCGATCGCAATCCATCCGCACCGATCAAAGCATCTCCTTCAACTTTTAACCCAGATGCAAAATGGACACCAACTTGTTTATCTTGTTCAAAGTGCTGGAATGTCTCACCTAAAACAAAATTCTGGCTCGGTAGATTGCGCCACAATAGCTGATGTAGCTCCGCCCGATGAATGCCGACAACAGGTAATTCCAATGAATCAAGCGGGATGTTGACTAATTCCTTACCGCGTTGGGAATTAAATTGATAATTCGTCGTCAGATAGCCAACAGAAATCACATCTTCGAGCAAACTTAGCTGTTTGAGGATGTGTGTCGCATTTGCCCAGAGTGCAATGCCAGCTCCCACTTCTCGTAACTCTTTTGTTCGCTCATACACTACTGGCTCAAAACCAGCACGAGTAAGCGCCAGCGCAGTTGCCGCACCACCAATTCCACCGCCAACAATAATAATTTTCGCTGTCTGCATCTTCGTAAATTCTGCAGTTAACTGACAAGTCTGTCGATTATTAATTAAATAAATTTTATGCTTTCCTGTCAACTGACTATTCGGTCTATAAAGCTAAAACGGATTATACTGACTGACAGGTTTGTTCACAGGTTGGTTGAAAGTGCTGTGGCGCGTCAAGTAAGAACTGAAAAGTCATTGAATCCTAAGTTACGAGATGCTGAGGCAACCCAAGCGGTAATTTTGGCAGCCGCAGAGGAGGAGTTTGCCCAACATGGTTTGACTGCTACCAGAACTCAAGCGATCGCCGCTAAAACGGGGGTAGCGAAGTCAATGATTTATTACTACTTCAAGGATAAGGAAGGTTTGTATCAGGCAGTCTTAGAGCGATCGCACGCAGAGCTTTTACAAACAAGTCAACAACTGGATTTGGATCATCTTGCGCCAGAAGTAGCATTAGAGAAATTTCTTACAGCATTACTTGATTGCGTGTCACGCAACCCAAAGTTACCAGCAATTATGTTTCACGAAGCCGTGCAGAATCAGGGGAAATATTACAAGTACAGTAGTTCTCTAAGCATTGACACAACCTTAGTCAAAATTCTAGAGCGCGGCGTGACGACGGGTGTGTTTCGCCAACTGAATCCGTTTCAATCAGCAATCAATATCATGGGTGCTTGTTTATTTTATTTCATTGGCGCTGGCAACATTCAGCAGCATTCACAGGGCAATGAACTTTTGAGTAAAGCAATGTTGCAGCAGCACACTCAAGAGGCGATCGCGTTAATTTTGGCGGGTGTACGAAGTTGTTGATAGTAGAAAAGCTCGTGTGTTGCAGATGTGCAGAGTCTTCGCCGTTGATTCAGTTGTATCTGTAACCTTTGAATGCCGTTAGTAGTTCAAGTATTGTCAATCTTCCCCAGTTAGTTCTGCTGTGTCTATAACGTTAATAAATTTACTGTATCTGCTTGGAATTAACAGCGAAAATCACCGTATTTACTCGGTACTCGTTTGATCTGGATTTAAGCATACTGGACGACAAGGTGACATCCTACTGCGGTAGTTAATTCTAAAGGAGTTGAAATTTTGTCATGCATTACTGTAGTGAGCAAAGAAGTCAACAGGATCTGACAACTTCTGGATGTTCCTGAAATCTCGTTGAGAGGTGTCCAAATTTCTGAGAAGCGCCAATAACTTGAGCAGGTACATAACAGTATTGAAACGATATGAATTAATGCACGAGGTAATGATGTAACACTACTTCAATTTTTCGTATTGCCCTTACAACAACGTTCACTTACTTATAAACATTTAAAAACGGAGATAAAAATGGTTACAACTATTGAGCCTCAGACTTTCAATTTTGATGATGATAAATTCAAAGCACCAGCTTCTGAACTGATGCCTTGGTGTCAAATAATAAACCCACAATGGAGTCAAGATGGATTAAAACCCTATGGTTTAGCTATTACCCAAGAAAAAGCCGATATGGTGGGCTTTACACCAGATGATAATTGGCAGCAGGTAGAATATGCATTTGGATCAGGAGAAGTTACACCACTTTTTATTACTACTAAACCTCGATTGCTAGTAGTGCGCCGAGGTCCAGTATTTATTAAAGATCGTTCAACAGGAATTACTTTAGGTCGTCTAGCAGATTACTACGACACCTTTATGAGCGAGAAACTTAAGTTTAAAACATTTACTCGCTATTTAATATTTTTAGTAGGACTCAATCAAAAGTTTTTGCATGAATCTCCATTACGCTTAACGATGAGTGGTGCGGCGGCGGCTAGTTTTGGTGAGGCGTTCCGCAGTTATAAAGCGGGTGTTGTGGCGGGTGGATTTACTCTAGAACTGGAAAAGGCTTATGCTGCTTATCGTAAGCAACCAGTTAGTACCAAAAGCGCATTATTTCATGCTCATGGGATTTTTTGCCCAGTTATTGACGCTGTAGAAAAAGGAAATGAAAAAAAGGCTTTAGTAGCTGCTACGGTGGACTACGGGCATCCCACTGGTGAGAATTTAACAGATTACTTGATTGCTTCTAATTCTGAGGAGTCTGCAATTATTTGCCAGACTTTTGAGGATTACAAGGACTTTGCTAAAGAACAACAAAAACCAGACACCAAGAATGATGTGCAGGAAGTTCCTAGTGCCTACGATTTTAACGATGAGTATGATTTTGATGAAGCAAATGCTTTTTAAGATCGCCTGAATATAGCCCGCAGTTAGCGGGCTTTTTTGTATATACTCAAGCTGCAAGCTTACGAGAAACTAGACATTATCTCAGCAGTAAGTAGTATAGTTGTCCGCGACTGCCTGTAACTCCGGCGCGATCGCCTGCTGTTTTGCCAGTACCCATGAAATAATCTACACGCCCTGCGCCTTTAATTGCGCCTCCGGTATCTTGATCAAGTACGTAGCGGCTAACAGTACGATACTCAATTTCACCAAAAGGATTGACAAACGGAAGACTAGTGTGTATCAGGGCTAAAGCACCTGGAGGCATTAGGGATTTATCGGTTGCAATTGAGCGTTCTGCTGTCACAGGTAAGCCAAGGCTGCCTGTAGCTGGCGCACCCTTAGTCTCCCGAAAGAAAACAAAGCCGTGATTGCGTGGTAGATAAGTATTTAGTTCTGCTGGATGCTGAGTGAAATATTGCATCATCACGGGTAGCGTTAGACCACTTAAAGGCAATTTGCCGTCTTTTGCTAGTTCTTTACCAATGCTGGTGTAAGGATAACTCGTCTTCCCGGCGTAGCCTACAGTAATCGTGTTGCCGTCTGTAAGTTGCAGTCTGGCAGAACCTTGGATTTGAGTGAGGAAAGCTTCTAGGCGATCGCGCATCCAGACAATTTCTAATCCCCGCAGCCGACTTTTTGCCCCTAGTAAACCATCCTTGCCTTCTAATTGGGTACGGGTGGGATGTGGTTTCCGCCACTTGCTAAAGTTAGGTGGTAGTCGATACAGAGGATAGCGGAATTCTGCTGTTGGTACACGACTAGCTGTATAAATAGGCTCGTAGTAGGAGGTGAATAAAACATCTCCTTTACCGTCTCTCCCTATGGACTGGTATGGCACAAACTCACGGCGTACAGCGTCTTGAAGTGCTTTTGGGGTTGGGGAACTAACAACTAATTGCCGGAAGCGCGTTAAAGAGCGAATAACGCGATCGCGGCTAATTCCACTTGCGGAATGTCGTCGATAAGCTCTGGCAGCAGCAGGGGACTTTAAATAACGTAAACTGTGATCAATTGATGCCAACATCGCCCGCCAGTCTCCAGGTTGACCATTTTCGCCCCAAATTTGCTGATCTAAGCCTAAGTCTTGTGCCTGGCAACAAACAATATTTTGATGTTGGGGATTAAGCTTTTGCAGGGGTACACGCGCAATCGATGTTATGGGAGTCAAGAGTGTGACTCCCAAGCTTAAAGTTATTAAAGTAATCGTTCTTCTCATCATTTACTAAAATCGTTCAACACTAGAGCTAAAGATCGGTTCTACCCGAATTGCCATAATTCGAGAGGGACGTACAACCATGTACTCTCCTTGAATATTCTTGATTGGCACACTGATGAATTCATCTGAAGCAGCTTTAGGCATTAGTTCGCCACTGTACCACTTCTGAAACTCTTGAATATTAGAAAAACGCACTTCTTCTCGGTGTCCACCTTCCATCATCAGGTGTACTACGTATTCGTTAGGAGTTCTAGGCATATTGAACAATGATTTACGCAAGACATCAATTCATTGTCAACTAACCAACCCCAGAATGAGAATAGGTTAGCCGTAAAAAGGGACAAGGGGACAAGGGAAAGGATTAATCTTAATCACATTTGTCTGTTTCTAATCCTTGTTTCTTGGCTGCTGACGCTGTTTTTACCTCAAATGGTTCCCAGGAGGAAAATTAGGAGAATAAATTAAATCTCAGTAGTTGAGTTTCTAGCACTTGAGGCATTATTTTACTTAGTTCTTCGCTATTGTTGAATTGCAAATATTGATGGTTAGGTAAGTCGAAGGGAAATTGTCCTGTTAAGTCAGGGCGTTGCATTTGAGCTAGTAAAATTTGTTCAGATCGCTTGCTTTGAATAGCATAGCCAAGTTCAATACATACATTCGGGCTGGGAATTAGTTTAGCGGTTTTATTCTCAATCTCAGTAATAGGTGTTGTATCGGCAATAAATAGTAAACTTTTGCGAATTTTCTGCATCATTGTGCGATTAAGCCGCAGAGGACTATCACTAGGGCGATGAGATTCTACTAAAGTTAGTGGTAAGCGCGATCGCCCATTTAGTATTTCTAAACTTTTTTGCAACTCTTGTCGTAGTGCTTCACTTGATGCTGCATATTCAGTTTGGTGGCATAAAAAGATTGTTGGCTCTAATTGAGCCATTACTGTTTGCTTTGTAAAATAAATTTCGTGGCTAATTAAGTCAATATTGGCAATAGTGTAGCCACCACTACCTTCTATATAAAATTCAACAACTTCACCTGCTAGATAGCGCTGAAACCAAGGTGATTGTTTTACTTCTTCACTATCTTCTAAAAAATCAGCTCTTAATCCTGATTTCAATAAGCTATTTTTACTAAGACGCAGGTTATGAGGACGGCGTTCTAATTCTTGAATCGGCTCATAATCCTGAAGATACCAGGCTTTTAGAGCAATAATTGCCATAAAGTAAACGCTTCTGAACTGTCTTTCATTATCTCACTTAAAACAACAACACCCAAACTCTTAGCTGGCTCAATTCCTCTTTTTCGTAATCTTCTCTAGGGTTACACCGATAACTAACTTCACTAAGAAAGTATAATTCCAGTTGCATCGCCCCCTACACACTACCAGTTGAGGAAATATCAGCTTTTAAGTTGAGTGTTGCTGTAATTGAACGAGACAGATGAGTATAAAACAGCGCTTTTACCTCTTAACTAAATTGAACTGCTGTTGAATCTGCCAGGAAAGCTTTTCAGCTTCAATTACTACATTATCATTATTAGAAAAGAGTGCAACTTGATGAAATGAATCTTTACTTTTAAGAGTCATTAATTATTAGTTAACCAAGCTTTTATGTGGCTCGAACCTAGTTTGTTTAGCCTACTTGTGTTAACTATAGCAATCCTACCTGGGTGGTGAAAAATATTTTTAAACGTAGACGCAAAGCGGCTTGCCGTAGGCTACCGCTAAGTCACCTAGACGCGCTAGCGGCTTGCCGCAGGCTAGAGCACCAAGAAAGAAAGAAGGAGAGGATTTTATAAATCATTTAGGACTGCTATATGTACCTAGCTTATGACTATCTAATCAATTATTATCGCTTAAGCTACGATTTTACTAAAGTAAGTTTAGCTTTGAACTTAATCGGAATGTAAACAAAAGCTGAAGATGAAATGAGTAAAAGCTCAGTTATTTTTAAGTTTTGATAATTAATTTTAAAAGTAGATTAATTAACTTTTGCTTGCATCTGGTGTAGAGCGTAATGTTAAGACTTGGCGGATTTCTTGACGGACACTCATGAGAATTTTACCTAGATGGTTGTCTCCGGTTTTATTTTCACCACAGCCCCAGAAATAATCGCATGGAGAGTCTTCAACAATCAATTGGTTGTCTGTAGAAATTAAGATTGCTTGAATATCCGCGTGAGTCAGAAACTTAGTCAGGACAGCTGTTCGCATTACCTGAGTTTTGACTTGCTCCCAATCGGGACGCACAAGGCGGGTGCGATCGCGTCCTAACGCCGCCGCCGCGTCGGGAGTTGGCGCAGCATAAATTACCTCTATGATTTCGGCATCAGGAGTGCCGACAAATTTTTGCGCTTGGTAATAATGCTCTACTGTGCGCCAGTCTCTACCTTGTAAACTAATTCCATGAGGCGAAAAGTTAGAGAAACAGCCATAAGGTTCATTTATCTTGTAAAAATAAATAGTCATTTCAAATTGCTCTTTTAACCCCAATTTCTACCATGCTTGTAGATGCTAGCAGCAAGTTTTCTAGTTTAAACTCAATAGCAGCACTTATTGCAGGCAACAGATATCTTTAGAATCTGACTGTCATAGTGTTAGCACTTGTAAGTGAGGTTCTACATGAAAATCAGTGAGACAGGCAAGCGCAGTCCGCTAATTGCTGCTGGTATCCTACTCGGTTTGGGTTTAGGAGGCTTTGTTGATGGAATTGTACTGCATCAAATTTTGCAGTGGCATCATATGTTGAGTAGTGTGCGCCCTGCTAAAACAGTTGCTGATATGGAAGTGAATATGGTATGGGACGGGCTATTTGATGCCGCTACCTGGATTATGACCGTAACTGGCATAGTATTGTTATGGCAAGCGGGGAAACGCGATGATGTTCCTTGGTCGTCAAACACATTCCTCGGCTCGATACTTCTAGGTGCGGGAGCATTCAATTTTTTTGAAGGAATCGTTGACCACCAAATTCTCGGCATTCATCATGTCAAACCAGGAGTCAATGAATTAGCTTGGGATTTGGGATTTCTTGCCAGTGGCGTAATTTTAGCGGCGATCGGCTGGCTGCTCTTACGTAGTGGACAGCAGGAAACAGTTTAAACCCGACAAAATTTATTTAATATTAAATGGATTAATAAATTGCACTCCCTCAATTACCGCTCCCACATTAAAATCTTCACTGTAAACTACACTAATTTGATTTGATTTAGCTGTAGCCCAGATTTGAGCGTCCCAATAACTAAACTGATAATCGCGCACTCCCCGCACTGCCTCTAATACTACCCATCCGTTTACTTCTACTACAGTCCAAGAGCGCAAGTAGTTCCCAGTCCGCTCATAAGCTTCAGCAGCAGAGAGTGGCAGTTGAATCTTCCGCGTTACCGCTACAAAAAATTCAGCTAATACCTGAGTGCTGAGAACTCCCGTTTTTGCCGCCACTAGCTGTTGCAAGATAGAAAAAGCTTGTTGCTGCTTTTCCGGCTCCGAACGGTCATAAGCATAGACAAGAATATTAGTATCAACCAGAATTTTAGCGCTCATGTAAATTTTCTCGCTGCCAACTTCGCCCTCCTGGTACTTGTCCTTGAGCTATTAGGTTTTGAATAAACACCTGCTCCTGCTCCCAAGCACTTAAATTCAACGTCGGCGATTGGAAAGATTCAGCATATTGGGCGATCGCCTGACGAATAATTTGGGCTTCCGAGCCGCCTTTTTCTTTTACTAGCTGCTTCAGTAAGACTTCCTGTTCCGCCTCAATATAAATTTGTTTTCTGATTTTTGCTGCCATTCTCTATATTTAAATGATGTATACATTACAATATACATTAATATAAAAAGTAAGTTGAGATAAAATAAAAAACTTAACTCAATATTTATCGCTTTTTCAGACCCAAAGCCTCGTAAAATTGTTACGGACATCACAGCAGAACGAGGAATTAAGGGATGGTAGCTGCGGATAACCTTCAAATGTCACGAGAGGAAGCCCCGTTTGACCTATCAGCCTATCTGCAAGAGCGCCAAAAGCTCTGTGAAGTTGCTTTAGATGGGGCGATGCCGATCACGTACCCAGAAAAGATTTACGAAGCGATGCGCTACTCGCTGTTAGCTGGAGGTAAGCGCTTGCGTCCGATTCTTTGCCTTGCTACCTGTGAAATGGCTGGCGGCACAATTGAGATGGCGATGCCAACGGCTTGTGCTTTAGAGATGGTGCATACAATGTCGTTGATCCATGACGATTTGCCAGCAATGGACAATGACGATTACCGCAGGGGTAAGCTGACGAACCATAAGGTATATGGCGAAGATATGGCAATTTTGGCTGGAGATGGCTTGCTAGCTTATGCCTTTGAGTTTATTGCCGTTAATACTCAAAATGTACCAGCAGAGCGAGTGTTACAGGTAGTTGCTCGTTTGGGACGGGCGGTAGGAGCAGCTGGCTTAGTTGGTGGTCAAGTTGTTGATTTGGAATCAGAGGGACAAACTGATGTTTCTCTAGAAACGCTTAACTTTATTCACAACCACAAAACAGCTGCCCTTTTAGAAGCTTGTGTGGTTTGTGGGGGAATTTTGGCAGGTGTACCAGAAACTCAACTCCAAAAATTGTCTTCCTACGCCCAAAATATTGGACTGGCGTTTCAAATTGTGGATGATATTTTGGATATTACTGCTACCCAAGAAGAACTAGGTAAAACTGCTGGCAAGGATCAGCAAGCCCAAAAAGTTACGTATCCCAGTCTTTGGGGGATAGAAGAATCTCAGCGCCAAGCTCAACAGCTAATTGAAACGGCGATCGCGCAACTAGAATCTTTTGGAGAGCAAGCAAGACCACTAATAGCGATCGCTCACTTTATTACCAGCCGCACTCACTAACGAATTTCCTACCTAAACTTAAACACCATGCAGGACTTTGGCGACATTCTAGATAACAGCGTGCTGCTGGTTGCTGTAGTAGCTTGTCTGATCGCGCAAGCATCAAAACTTGTGGTCGAACTGATTAAAAACGGCAAAGTGAATGTGCGCGCTTTAGTAACAACTGGAGGGATGCCTAGCGCTCATTCAGCTTTAGTCACTTCGCTAGCTACTGGTGTTGGTCAAACTGCTGGGTGGGCGAGTCCGGAATTTGCGATCGCCACGATCTTTGCAATTATTGTCATGTACGATGCTGCTGGTGTGCGGCAAGCTGCTGGTAAGCAAGCCCGCATTCTCAACCAAATGATTGATGAATTATTTAGCGAACACCACAAATTTAATGAAGACCGACTGAAGGAATTACTAGGACATACGCCGTTTCAAGTAATTATTGGTTCGGCGCTAGGCATAACGATTTCCTGCCTAGCTGCTTCTTTAATTGGGGCTAAGTAGTTACAGGCTAACAGCTGGTTTGAGCAGCATTACTTTACGACTATCTACTAGCATCGCAAAAAAGCCGCGATCGCTTAGTTTCTCCAATATCGAATTAACTTTCTTTTGGTCGCTAGAGTAAATAGCTAGTAAGTAGGGACGTTGACCATAGGAGGCAAGTCCGATATCAGTTTCCAATACTTGCCGCACCTGCGTCGCCGTTTCTGGACGGTTGAAATAATCTACTAATACCGCATAACCCTTTCCTAGCGGTTGAGGATTATAAACTGAGTTACTAGGCTGTAGTGCTTGACTTTGGGCAACGAAGGCGGGTAAACCGACAATGTCCTTGAAATACCGTGCTTGCTCGTTAGCAGTTTCAATTTTGTTAAAACCGCCAATCCGCGTCACTGTATCTTTGAGATATTTACAAACCGTAGTGCTGGTATTAGGTAGCAAAGCACGACGCACTTGGTCTTGACTTTGGGGCGTAGGACTAACGATTAACAACAGATACTCATCAGGTTTCGGCGGTTGACAAGGCGGCTCAGATTGAGCAACAGCAGTTATTCCACCGCTCAACACAGACAGAGATAGGGGGAGTAAGCTGCATAAATGTAGATGGCGCATGGTCTTAATTTGTGTAACTCAGTTAGGAACTGCTGCCAAAGAAGCTAAAGCATCAGGAATTGTATCAGAAGGAGCTGTAAATTCTCCGGTAATTACATACTCTAGTCGCAGTTTTAGCCAAGTAATAAATTGGGGATTTGTGGAGATAATCGCAACAGCTGGCTGGGGACATTGAGCTTTAATTTTTGCTATTTCAGGTGCTTCTAGAAAAGCAGGCTGCTTGACTAACCAAAAATCAATTTCTTTCTCCTGTTCTTGGTAGTAACGGTGGCGCTCTTTCAGCACTTCCTCAATTGGTTCTTCTTCTAGTAAAAAGCGCTGGCTTGCCAAAACGTAGTAGTAAGTTTGCATTTTTAATTAGGGGTTAGGTGTTGGGTGTTAGGTGTTGGGGAATGGAGAATTCTTGTAACTCCTGTCTCCTGTCTTCTCTCATCTTTTGCTTACATCAGTTAAACTTTAAAGTTCTCCGCGCATTGCTTGTTTCATCTCTCTCACTGCTCGCTCTAGACCGACTAAAGCGGCGCGACTAATGATTGTATGACCAATATTAAGTTCTTCCATACCTAGTAGACAAGCAATTGGGTAAACGTTCCAGTATGTAAGACCATGACCTGCATTAACTCGTAATCCAGCTTTAATTGCTTGCTCACAACCTTTTGCTAAAGTCGCTAATTCTTGCTTTCTGCTAATTTCACTGTCTGCTTCAGCATATCTGCCTGTGTGCAGTTCAATAAATTGAGCATTTACCTTGACAGATGCTGCAATTTGTGAATCATCAGCATCTATAAATAAACTCACGGGGATACCTGTATGCTGCAATTTATCTACTATTTGCGCTAGCCGTGCAGTTTGACCAGCAATATCTAAACCACCTTCTGTTGTCACTTCTTCGCGCTTTTCCGGTACTAGGGTGACGTAATTCGGTTTGATATCAAGTGCGATCGCTACCATTTCATCTGTAGCTGCCATTTCTAAATTAAGATGCGATCGCACGGTTTGCCGCAATAGTCGCACATCTCGATCTTGAATATGCCGCCGATCTTCCCGCAGATGTACTGTAATTCCATCTGCTCCCCCTAATTCTGCTAGCACTGCTGCTGCTACGGGGTCTGGCTCTACTGTGCGTCGCGCTTGGCGGATGGTGGCAATATGGTCTATGTTGACTCCAAGTGTAGGCAATCTGAATGCTCCTGATATTCAGAGTTTTTAGCACTTTAT